>Ga0302323_100000892_pt1 | contig 24133 bp, 29 predicted proteins | sample Fen_T0_3_FD_201950 | JGI IMG/M metagenome (GOLD analysis project Ga0302323, IMG submission 201950) | Peat permafrost microbial communities from Stordalen Mire near Abisko, Sweden - Fen_T0_3 | ecosystem: Environmental > Terrestrial > Soil > Wetlands > Permafrost | place: Sweden: Abisko... | reverse complement strand
ATTCCCGGGCCTGGGGCCCGGGTGGCTGACCAGTGTACCGGCACGGCCCGTCAGGGCTCGGGGCGGGCCTCCACCCTGCTCGGCGCCCCCAGGCGGAGGGCCACCACGAGGCGGTCGCCGGTCGCGGCGACGTCGACCGGCACCCCTCGCTGGGGCTCCACGGCCCGCAGGCGGCCGGACTCCCGGTCGAGAACGAGCAGCTCGTCGTCGTAGGAGGCGAACACCACGCCGTCGGGGGTGAGCACGACCCGGCCGTCCACCAGCGGTCGGCCCGTCTCCTGGCGCCAGCGGGCGGCCCCGGTCTGGAGGTCGAGGGCCACCACGGTGCCCATTCCGTCGAGCAGGTAGGCCGTGGTGGGGTCGACCGCGGGTTCCAGCTCGTCGTCCCACCAGCCGTCGAGCGGGGTCTCCCAGCGCAGCTGCCCGGTGAGCAGGTCGAGCGCCCGGACCCGGGCCACGTGGACGCCTTCACCGGCGGTGAAGATCACGGTGCCGGACGCGAGCGTCGGCGGCCCGGCCATCACCCCGGCCGGGACCTCCCAGCGCAATGTCCCGGTGCGGGCGTCGAAGGCCCGCACCGTGGCGCCGGTGTCGTCGTGCCAGCTCATCACCACCGTCCCGGCCGCGCCCCGGGGGGCCACGGTGACCGCTCCGGGGTTGTTCGCCGACCACAGGACGGCTCCGGACGCGGCGTCGACGGCCACGACCGCGCCCGTCTCCGATCCGGCCACCACCAGCGGGCCCACGCCCGGTGCCGGGAGCACCGCGGCGGGCCCTGGGCCCGCGAACGGCACCGTGGCCACTCGGGCACCGTCGGCCCGGTCGAACAGCGCGAGCTCGGTCTCACTCGTGGCCGCGACGCGGTCGGCGCCCAGCGCGGGGCGGTAGCGGCGGACGCCGGGGAACGCCGCCTTCCACCGGGTGCGCCCGCTCGTGCCGTCGAGGAGCCGGACCTCGTCGAGCGCCGACGCGGCGACGTCGGGACCGTCGACCGCCACGCCGAGCGGCTCCCCGTGCACCGGCGACCACCAGTCGACGGTGTCGGCCGGACCGCGGGGGGCGGGACCGGCCGGGAGGAAGCGCACGGCGGCCGCTCCGCGGTCGTCGGGACGCCGGGCGACGAGGAGGGCGCCGACGCCGAGCAGGACGGCGACGCCCACGAGCAGTGCGATGGTTCGGGTTCGGGTCATCGGACCTCCAGGTAGGTGGTGAGGTATTCGCCGAGGTCGCCTTCGACCCGGCTGAGGAGCACGGGCTCGACCGCCCCACGCACGCCTTCGAGGAAGGACGTGCAGGGCGCGGGTCGCTGCTCGAGTGCGGACCGCACCACCTGCAGGGCGCGGTCGTCGTGTGGGATCGCCGTGTGGTCGGACAGGCCGTCGACCCCGACGACCACCTCGTTGGCCCCCGGCACGTGGATGCGGTTGGCCGGCACGATCAGGTCGTCGGTGGCACCCACGGTGGTGAGATCGATGTGCTCGGGCATCAGCGCCCGGTGGAGCCGCGCCATGAACGGCGAGTCCTCGGCGAGCTGGCGCACCGACGGCGCGTCGGCCGGCGGACCCGGCAGGAAGTGATCGAGCACGTCGACCGCTCGGCGCGTCTTGCGGTGGTCGGCCAAATCGTTGACCGATGTGGCCATCGGCGCGCCGTCGTGGGGTGACGACAGCGTGACGACGGTCCCGATGGGCGGGAACGACGGATCCGACGCGTCGTATTCGAAGCGCAGGAACTGCTCCACCACGACACCGCCCTGCGAGTGTGCGATGAGGTCGACCTCGCGGCCCGGCTCGGCCGCGTCGATCGCGCGGAGCTGGTCCCCCAGTCGCTTCGCCGCGATCCGCAGGTCGCCATGGGTGTCGGCCTTGGTGTACGCGCCGCCGTCTGCTGCGTAGGAGAACCAGTGGACCTCGTCTGGGTGGTAGCCGAGGGCGTCGACGTCGAGGCCGAAGCTGCGCCGATCCGGACCGGGCGACGAGCTGTCGATCCCGGCGACCGCCATCACCAGGTGCCCGCTCCCCCCGGTCCCATCGGCTGGGGGTGCGTCGGTCGCGCACTCCCGGTGCGTCCATTCGAGGAACCGCCCGCCGATCTCGACGACATCGCTCAGCACGCGACCGGTGGGCGAGTCGAGGAGCCGGTCGCGCAGGAGCACGCCCGTGCGGGCGAGCTCGTCGGCCAGCTGCTCCAGCGCGGGGCCGAGCTTCGCGACGACGGCCCGCCCGACGCGTCCGCTCGCGGCGAGGACGGCGAGGCCGGCCCGCAACGCCTGACGGGTCTGGCTCGCGGCCCAGTCGACACCCGCGCACAGGGCGTCGACGGCTGCCCCGACGAGCGGGATGCCGCCACCGCAGCCGCCGTCACCCGGAGCGGCAACCCCGGCCGGCGACCCCGCGACCACCGCGAGGCCCTGCCGCAGCGTGACGGGCTCGTCGATCCGCGCCTGCGCCCAGGACGAGGAGGGCCCGGAATCGCTGGACGCGACCGGCACCAGCCGGACGAGGTCACGCAGGTCGTGGGGCCGCCAGAGCGTCTGCGGGTCGACGTAGCGCTCGCCCACCCGAACCCCGAAGTGGAGCACCCCCACCGCGTGCGCCCCATCGGGGTCGACCCCCCCGGCGTGGCCGACCACCGCGCCGGCGTCCACGGTGTCGCCCACCGCGACGGCCACGTCGAGCAGGAAGGAGTAGGACGTGCGGACGGCGTTGCGATGGAGCACCACCACGTGTTGCGAGCCGGCCACGTCGCCCGCGAAGACCACGGTGCCGCGGCCGGCAGCCATCACCGGTGCCCCCGAGGCTGCCGTGTAATCCACGCCGCGGTGCCCGGGTCCGAACGCCGCCGTCGGCCCCTCGAACGGTCGGACCACCGCGCCGGGGACCGGCCGTTGCCAAGCCGCCGCGGACTCGGCGGCGGCCGCGACCCCGTGGGGAACGGCGGCGACCGTGCCGCCGGCCGTGGCCAGGGCCGCGGCGCCGGCGACGACGCGCAGCCACCACCGCCGGACTCGTGAGCGCGCGTGCCGTGCGCGGCGCGCGTGCGTGGGACGGATGCTGTCCACCGTCGCCTCCTCGGTCACGCCCGGAACGGGCGTCGGGAGGGGGAAGCGCGCCGCGGTGCTCGCGGACGACGGGGAAGGCCGGTGACCCTATCGGCCCGGTCCGGACGGCGAAAGGGTCAATTGCGCGGCATGGTCAGCCAACGGGGTGGACGGGTGGGCTAGCCGGGTGGATCGGCGAGGCGGCCGCGCAGCTGCAGGATCGCCTTGGTGTGGATCTGGCACACGCGGCTCTCCGTGACGCCGAGCACGCCGCCGATCTCCGCGAGGGTGAGACCCTCGTAGTAGTAGAGCGTCAGCACGAGCCGCTCGCGGTCGGGCATGCGGTTGATCGCGTCGGCGAGGAGATGCTTCATCTCGTCGACCTCGAACGCCTCGACAGGGTCGTGCGCGCGGTCGGCGATCGTGTCGCCGAGGCTGGCGGAGCCACTGCGTTCGCTGCTGCCGGCGGAGAGCAACTCGTCGAGCGCGACGAGACCGGTGAACGACACCTGCGACAAGACGGTGTCGAGCTCGGCCTCGGACATGCCGAGCTCGGCGGCGACTTCCTTGTCGTCGGGGGTGCGCTTCAGCTCGTTCTCGAGCTTCGAGTACGCGCGCTCCACCGCGCGCGCCTTGGCCCGCACCGAGCGCGGCACCCAGTCGATCGAGCGAAGCTCGTCGATGATCGCGCCCTTGATGCGCGAGATCGCGTACGTCTCGAACTTGAAGCCGCGGCCGGGGTCGAACTTGTCGATGGCGTCGATGAGCCCGAAGATCCCGTAGCTCACGAGGTCGGACTGCTCGATGCTCTGGGGCAGGCCGGCCGCGACGCGTCCGGCGACGAACTTCACCAGCGGCGAGTAGTGGAGGATGAGACGCTCGCGCGCCTCGACCGTCCCACCGGCCTTGTACTCGCGCCAGAACTGCGCGACGACGTCGACGGATGCTTCGTCAGGCACGGGGGTGCGATGCTTCGTAGACGGCCTGGAGCCGGTCGCGGGTGAGGTGGGTGTAGATCTGGGTGGTCGCGAGGTCGGTGTGGCCGAGCAGCTCCTGCACGACCCGGAGGTCGGCGCCCCCCTCGAGCAGGTGGGTCGCGTAGGCATGCCGGAGCGCGTGCGGGTGCAGACGCCGCCCGTCGTCGAGTGGCAGCGCAGCCACGACCCGGCGTACGTCGCGCGTCCCGAGGGCGTTGCCGCGCCGGTTGAGGAACACGACCTCGGGTGATTCGGCGCGAGCGAGCACGGGACGGGCGTCGGCGAGGTACTCGAGCAGCGCGTCGCGGGCCGGCTCGCCCAGCGGGACCCGGCGGACCTTCGCCCCCTTGCCCAGCACGGTCACGAACCCGCGGTCGACATCGCAGTCGGACCGACGCAAGCCGCAGCACTCGGAGACGCGCAGCCCAGCGCCGTAGAGCACTTCGAGGACGGCGACATCGCGCCGGGCAACGGCCAGATCGGTGTCGTCGTGGGCACCCGCGGCCAGCTCGGCCGAGCGGGCGGAGGCGTCGTCGAGCATCGCCGCGGCTTCGTCCCGCCGGGGCACCCGGGGCAGGCGGGCGTCACCCTTCGGGGTCCGCAGGCTGCGGCCGGGGTCGGTCGCGATGGTGCCGTGGCGACGGAGGTACCGGAGGTAGGCCCGCACCGCGGCGGCCTTGCGGGCCACCGTGCGGGTCGCGAAGCCCCGGGTGTCGAGGTAGGCCAGGTAGCGGCGCAGCGCCCGGTGATCGGCGTCGGCCGGCTCGGGACAGCCGCCCCGCTCGGCCCAGGCGACGAACTCCGCGACGTCGTGCTCGTACGCACGCCTCGTGTGCTCGCTCCGTGCGGTGAGGGATGCCGTGAACCCTGCGACGTCCCACGCCATGCAGTGAAGGTACACGCACCACGGTGCAGGCCCGGGGCAGCCCCGAGCCGGCGTAGGCGAACGTCGAACGCATCCTCACCAAGCCAACGGGGCATCGATGCGGACCCATAGACGTCACACCCCGCCGTTACGTTCCCTCGCACCGTCGTGGCCGCGGTCCCGGCCGACCACTCACCGGTCGTGCGCGTCGCTCTCTCCCCGCTCTCGTGCGGTTGCCGACTGTTCGCACGACACTCGTTCGTGGAGGTCGCCGTGCTCGCGTCCGTCGCCAGTGCCACCCTGCTCGGAGTCGAGGCGCAGCTCGTCACCGTCGAAGTCCACGTGTCCCCGGGATTGCCCTCGTACACCGTGGTCGGGCTCCCCGACACCGCGGTGCGCGAGTCCCGTGAGCGCGTCCGCGCCGCGATCCTGTCGTCGGGCCTCGCCTGGCCGACCCACCGCATCACCGTCAACCTCGCGCCGGGTGCAGTGCGCAAGCACGGAGCCGGGCTCGACCTCGCTGTGGCCCTCGGAATCCTGGTCGCGACCGACGAGCTCCCCGCCGACGCGGTCGAGGGCATGGCCGTCCTCGGCGAGCTCGGGCTCGACGGCTCGGTCCGGCCGGTTCCCGGCACCATCGCCCTCGTCGACACCCTCGCCCGCCGCGACGTGGAGCGAGTGGTGGTCCCCGTCGCCGACGCAGCGGAGGCCGCGCTCGTCCGCGGCATCCACGTACGGGCGGCCGCGCACCTCGGCGAGCTGCGCGACTGCTGCAAGGGCGAGTCCCCCTGGCCCGACTGGCCGCCCCTACCTCCGCCCCGGCCCACCGAGGACGACGACGTCGACCTCGCCGAGGTGCGCGGGCTCCCGTGGGCCAGGCGCGCGCTCGAAGCCGCGGCGGCCGGCGGCCACCACCTGCTCTACAGCGGCCCACCCGGAGCCGGGAAGACGATGCTGGCCCGCCGGCTCGCCACGATCCTCCCACCGCTCGGGCCCGACGACGCGCTGGAGGTGACGCGGATCCACTCGGCCGCGGGCCACGCGCCCGTCGGCGGGCTGGCAACGCGCCGACCGTTCCGCGCGCCGCACCACACTGCATCGGTCCCCGCGCTCGTCGGCGGGGGCAGCGGCCGCCCGAACCCGGGTGAAGTGACCCTTGCGCACCGGGGCGCGCTCTTCCTCGACGAGCTCGGTGAGTTCCTCCCCGGCGCGCTCGACGCGCTGCGCCAGCCCCTCGAAGAGCGCGTCGTGCGGATCTCGCGCCAGGCCGTGTCCCTCACCTTCCCCGCCGACTTCCAGCTCGTCGCGTGCACCAACCCATGTCCGTGCGGGCTCGGGCCACCGTGGTGCGCGTGCTCCGAGCTCCAGCGGGCGCGGTACCGCCGGCGCATGTCCGCCCCGCTCCTCGACCGGTTCGACCTGCGCGTCGCCGTCCGGCCCCCCGAGCCCGGCACCGCCCCCGGCGAGTCGTCCGCCATCGTGCGGGAGCGCGTGCACGGCGCGGTCGACCGGCAGGAGGCGCGGTACCGCCTCTGCGGCTGGAGCCGGAACGCGCACGTCCCCGCCGGCAGGCTCGAGGACTACCTCCCGCTCGCCGCCGACGCCCTCGACGCGTGGTACGCCGAGGCCGACACCCGCCGGCTCACCGGGCGAGGCGCCGCCCGCATCCGGCGCGTCGCCCGGACGTTGGCCGACCTCGACGACGTCGCCGAGATCGGCGGCGCGCATGTCGCGCTCGCCGCGATGCTCCGGGAGGACCTGCCGTGAGCGCGCCCGCCGTCCCCCCGCCCACCGACGAGCAGGTCGCGGTCGTCGCGCTCGCGGGCCTCGAGCCGCTCGGCCCGAGCCGGCTCCGGCTGCTGGTCGAGCACTTCGGCTCGGCCCAGGCCGCGCTCCAGGCGGTGCAGCGCCGACGGGCGGCGAGCGTGCTCCACGCAACAGTTTCGCCGTCGCGCCGGGAGGCCTTCGCCGCCGCGAGTGCGCGCTTCCCCGAGCAGCTCGACGTCGACACCACCAGGCGACGCATGATCGAACGGGGCACGCACGTGTGGCTTGCGGGTGATCCCGACTCCCCGATCCCCGATCCACTCCCCCGGATGCCCGTCGCACTGTTCGCCGAGGGTGGGCGGGTCGACGCGCTCGCGGCTCCCCGTGTCGGCATCGTGGGCACGCGCTCGGCCACTCCGCACGGGCTCGCGGACGCGCATGAGCTCGCGGCCGTGCTCGCGGATGCGGGCATCACGGTGGTGAGCGGGCTCGCGCTCGGCATCGACGGCGCGGCCCACGCAGGCGCGGTCGAGGCCGGCGGCCTCACGATCGGCGTCGTCGCCACCGGGCTCGACGTGGAATACCCTCGGCGGCACCGGTCGCTCTACGGCCGGGTCCGCGAGCACGGGCTCGTACTGGGCGAGACCGGGTTCGGCGTCGGGCCCACGACGTGGCGGTTCCCGATCCGCAACCGGATCATCGCGGCGCTCTCCGACATCGTCGTGGTGGTGGAGGCCACCGAGACCGGCGGGGCGCGCATCACCGCCGAGCACGCGGTCCAATACGACCGTCCGGTGCTCGCGGTCCCGGGTTCCCGGCGTAACGCCGCCGCGGCCGGGACCAACGCACTGCTGCGCGACGGTGCCCATCCGCTCACCGACTGGCAGGACGTGATCCTCATGCTCGGGATGACGCCGGGGGCCCGGCGCGCGACGACCGTCCGGCCGGCACCCGACGCACGCGGCCGTGCCGTCCTGCACGCGCTCGGCGGCGATCCCGCATCGGCGGAGCAGCTCGTCGGCCGCACCGGCCTTCCTCCCGACCAGATCGCCCTCGCGATCGGCGCGCTCGGCCAGGCGGGCTGGGTCACCTGGTCGAGAGGTCTCGTGTGGCCGCGCTGACGGTCCCGGGCCCCCGGCCCGCCGCGCCGTACCGTCTGGCCCATGTGGGGCGCCTCCTCTCCCCGTCGCGGGATACTCGCCGGACCGGTCGACGACCCCGAGGTGGCAACGCGGAACCTGCCCGCGGTAGCTGCTCGGGTCGGGCTGACCGTGCTGCACCGGAAGTCGCGCTTCGTGGGCACGATCGCCGCGTTCGACGGCGCCGACGTCGTGGTGCGCGACGCGCGCGGATCGGCCCGGCGGCTCCGGTACGAGGCCGGCGCGTTCGCGATCGACGGGATCCCTGTCCGCCTGGTGGTCGACAGCGGGCAGCCCGCGGCCGAGCCGTCGGCGCCTGCCCACCTCGCGGGGGCCCGCGTCACCGACGACCGAACCGCGTCTGGGAGCCGGGCGGTCGTGGGTGCCCGCGCTCGCGTCGCCCGGGCCGGGCGCATCCTCGTGGAGGGCGTCCACGACGCCGAGCTGGTCGAGCACGTATGGGGCGACGACCTGCGGATCGAAGGCGCGGTGGTGGAGCGGCTCGACGGCGCCGATCACCTGGCCAGCGTGCTCGCCGAGCTGCGTCCTGCGCCCGGTCGGCGGGTCGGGGTGCTGCTCGACCACCTCGTGCCCGGGAGCAAGGAGGACCGGATCGCCCGGTCGGTCGCGCACCCGTGCGTGCTCGTCTCCGGCACGCCCTACGTCGACGTGTGGGAGGCCGTCCGCCCGACCGCCGTCGGCATCACCGCGTGGCCCGTGATCCCCAAGGGGACCGACTGGAAGACCGGCGTCTGCGCCGCGCTCGGCGTCGACGACCCCCGGACGTTCTGGCGACGGGTCCTCGCGTCGGTGAACGACTGGACCGACCTCGAGCAGCCGCTCGTGCGCGCAGTCGAGGAGCTGATCGACTTCGTGACCGCCGAGGGCTAGCTACCCGAGCTTCGCGATCGGGTCGCCGGGCCGGACGATCCCGCCCTCGACGACCCGCGCGTTGATCCCGCGGAAGTTGTGTGCGCGTCCGACCGGCGAGTTCACGAACCGGGCGACGTCCAGGCCGAAGCGGTCGGCGAACTTCGCACAGCCCGTGTGGGGTTGCTCGGTGATCTCGACCAGCGCGGTGCCAACTGCGAGGTGCGTGCCCGCCGGCAGGTTCTCGCCGCCGAGCTCGAGGTCCACGTAGAGCTGGTCGCCCGCGAGCGGCCACCGGTCGCGCGACCCGGCGACGACCTCCGCGACACGCGCGTTCATCAGCGTGAGCTGCATGCAGGGTGACGCCGCGCCGTCGGGGGTGTGGCGGCTCCCCCGCGCGAGCCAGCAGTCCCCCACCAGGCCCACCTCAGGATCGAGCACCGCTTCGTCGAGCACCGCTCGCTCACCCCGAGCGGGCCGGGCCACGACCAGCTCGATCACACCGGCGTTCCGGGGCGACGCGAGGAGGCGCGCGAACGCCGCCTCGAGCGCGGCGGTCGTCACCGGTTCCATGGGTGCAGCATGCCCGGCCCGACTCCACCCGGGCCGCGCATTTCCGACGCGTCGCCGCGGACTCGCCGGGAAACGGCCCGGTACCGTGACGACGTGGGACTCAACCCGTTCCGGAGCCGGGTCAACCGGCGCGCCGACGTCATCGTCGTCGCGGCCGCGCTCGTGGTCATCGCGGCGCTCGTGATCTGGGCCGTGTTCGGCGGCTGACGTGGCCGACCACAGCTGGACCGAGGACGACGCCGACGCGGTCGAGGTGCGCCACGTCCAGCCCTACCAAGCGGTGAAGGTGTACCGCTGCCCCGGCTGCGACCACGAGATCCCACCCGGCCAGGGCCACGAGGTCGTGGTCCCGCTCGACGACCCCGCGTCGCGCCGCCACTGGCACACCGGGTGCTGGCACCGCCAGGCCAAGCAGGCCAAGCGCTAGATGCACGACCGCTAGAAGGCGCCGGCCCGGATCTCGATCGCGAGCCGACCGGTACGCGGGACGCGCACCGCGGCGACGTCGAAGCGCATCTCGGCGGCGCGCACGTGGTGCTCGGCCAGCCACCGCAACGCGAGCGTGCGCAGGCGCCGCTGCTTCGTCGTGGTCACCGCGTCGAACGGTGAGCCGAACGCGTCGCCGCGCCGAGTCTTCACCTCGCAGAACACGAGCATGCAGCCGCGGCGGAGGACGAGGTCGATCTCGCCTTCCCGCACTCGCCAGTTGCGGGCCACCACCTCGTACCCGCGCCCGGTGTACCAGCGCGCCACCGCGTCCTCCCCCACCGTGCCCAGACTTCGCCGGGGATCGGTCACCGCGCACCACCGCGCGGCGCGACACGTGGAGCGGGAGGCTCAGACCTCTTTGCCGGCCAGCTCCTCGACGTTGACGTCACGGAAGGTGAGCACGCGCACGTTCGCGACGAAGCGAGCCGGGCGGTACATGTCCCACACCCACGCGTCGCGGAGCTCGATCTCGAAGTACACGTGACCACCGTCGCCCTTGGCCTCCACCTTCACCTCGTTGGCCAGGTAGAAGCGGCGCTCGGTCTCCACCACGTACTGGAACATGGGGAGGACGTCGCGGTACTCGCGGTAGAGCTGGAGCTCGATCTCCGTCTCGTACCGCTCGAGGTCTTCGCTGCTCACCAGTCGCTCCGATGCACGAGGCAGGCGGGGCGGGCGATCAGACGCGCTTCTCCTTGACCTTCGCGGCCTTCCCGACCCGGTCGCGCAGGTAGTACAGCTTCGCCCGGCGCACGTCACCGCGGGTGACGACCTCGACCTTGGCGATGATCGGCGAGTGCATCGGGAACGTGCGCTCCACTCCCACGCCGAAGCTGACCTTGCGGACCGTGAAGGTCTCGCGGACGCCACTGCCCTTGATGCGGATCACGACGCCCTGGAAGACCTGGACGCGCTCCCGGGTGCCCTCGACCACGCGCACGTGCACCTTCAAGGTGTCCCCCGGCCCGAAGGCGGGGATGTCGGTGCGCAGATGGGCGCGGTCGACGAGATCGGTTGCGTTCATCGGATCCTCCGGCGAGTCACCCGGGCGAGACGGCTCCGGGTGGACCCGTCATGGTAGTCCCCGGTCCCGGCAATCGCCCGCCCGGCCTCGCCCAGCGGGCCCGGTTCAGTCGGGGAAATCGGCGAGGAGGCACTCCTCATCGGGGGTGAGCGGGCGGTCGAGCAGGTCGGGGCGCCGCTCGAGCGTCCGCCGCAGCGCCTGGGCCCGCCGCCACCGGTCGACCCGGCCGTGGTCACCCGAGCGCAGGACCTCGGGCACGGACCAGCCACGGAACTCGGCCGGCCGGGTGTACTGCGGGTACTCGAGGAGGGCGCCGACCTCGGCCGCCCCCGCGAACGACTCCTGATCTGCCGACTCCTCGTTGCCCATCACCCCGGTCACCAGACGGGCTACGGCCTCGATCACCACCAAGGCGGCCGCCTCCCCGCCCGCGAGCACGTAGTCGCCCACCGAGATCTCGCCGTCGCAGAGGTGGTCAGCGACCCGCTGGTCGACGCCCTCGTAGCGCCCGCACAGCAGCGAGAACCCCTGACCCGCCGCCAGCTCCTGGGCCATCGGCTGGGCGAAGCGCCGCCCGGCGGCAGCGCACAGCAGCAGCGGCCGGGGCGGTTCGACGGCCTCGACCGCGGCGAACAGCGGGCCCGGCGTCATCACCATGCCGGCGCCGCCACCGAACGGTGTGTCGTCGACGCTGCGGTGGCGGTCGTCGGTCCAGTCGCGGATGTCGTGGACCCGGAGGTCGAGCAATCCCCGCTCGCGCGCCCTGCCGAGCAACGACGTGCCGAGCGGCCCGGCCAGGTACTCGGGGAAGATCGTGAAGACGTCGACGCGCACCGGAGCTCGGCCCCGTCAGTCGAGGAGGCCCTCGGGCGGGTCGATCACGACCCGGCCGTCGGCCTGCTCGACCACGAACACCATCGGGACGAGCCCACCGCCCTCGAGCACGAGCAGGTCGTGTGCGGGGTTCGCCTCCACCGCGACCACCCGGCCGTGGCTGCGTCCACCGCGGTCGAGCACCTCGGCCCCGATCACCTCGTGCACCCACACGACGTCGTCGCCACCCGCGGTGGCAGGTAGGGGCGCGGCGTGGACCACCGCACCGGTGAGCGCGGATGCGGCGTCACGGTCGTCGATCCCGGTGAGCTTCACCCGATGCCGGCCCTGATGGGGACGCGACGACTCGACCGTCATCTCGCGACCGTCCACCCACCACCGTGTGCCGGCCTCGACGCGCTCGGTGCGGTCGGTGACGAGTGACAGCATCAACTCACCGCGCAGGCCGTGCGGACGGCCCAGGCGCCCGATCTCGAGGTGGCCCGCAGGCGCGCCCGTCATGGCGCCGATGGGCTACTCGGCGACTTCGACGTTGATGCGCGCGCCGTCGGCGGCGCCTGCCGCCCGGGCGACCTGGCGCACAGCCTGGATCACGCGGCCCCGGCGGCCGATCAGCCGGCCGAGGTCCTGGGGGCTCGCGTGGATCAGGAGCGTGACCTCGCCGCGCGACTCGGACACGGTGACGTCGATCGCGTCGACGTCCTCCACGAGCTCGCGGGCCAGGAACTCGGTGACGGTCTGGGCGCGGCCACCGGCGATGCGGTTGCCGTCGGCCCCGACCTCGTCGTCGGCCTCGACGTCGTCGTCCAGGTCGGCGTCGTCGAGGCCCTCGTCGAACTCGTCGTTGAGCTCGTCGTGGACGCTCACTCTGTCTCTCCCGCTCTCGGAGCCTGCGGCGCCGGGCCGCTCGGGCCACGCTCGCTGACGCTCACTCTGCCGACGCCTCCGCGGGCGCGTCGGTTGCCGCTTCCGCGTCCTCGGCGGCGGCCACAGCGGCGGGCGGCGCGGGCTCGGCCTCCGGCTTCTCGGCCTTGACGGTGTTCTTCGCGGGGCCGCGGCCGGTGACGTGGCCACGACGGTTGAGCTTGGTGTCGGGGTTGGGACGCTCCGCCGTGAAGGTCTCCCACACGCCGGACACCGTCAGGAGCTTCTGCACCTGCTCGGTGGGCTTGGCGCCCTTGCGCAGCCACTCGAGCGCGCGGTCGGAGTCGATCTGCACGCGGGAAGGCTCCTCACGCGGGCCGTAGTGGCCGATCGTCTCGATGATCCGGCCATCGCGAGGCGACCGCGAGTCGGCGACCACGACGCGATAGGTGGGCTGCTTCTTCTTGCCCACGCGCATGAGACGGATCTTGACGGCCAACGAAATCCCTTTCGGACGAGCGAGGCCGACAGGCTACCCGGTTGGCCGTCCGCCCGGCCCACCGGCTCCCCCCAGGAGGCCCGGGTCGAGCCCCGGCGGCAAGCCCGTCATGCGGCGCTTGCCCTTCTTGTTGACCTTGGAGAACTGCTTCATCATCTGCGAGACCTGCTTGAACTGCTTGAGCAGGGCGTTCACGTCCTGGGTCGAGGTGCCACTCCCCTGGGCGATCCGAATCCGGCGGGACCCGTCGATGATCGAGGGCCTCTGGCGCTCCTCGGCGGTCATCGAGCAGATGATCGCCTCGATGCGGCCCAGCTCCCGCTCGTCGACATCGGCGTTGCGGAGCTCCTTGGGCACCCCCGGGAGCATCGCCACGAGGTTCTGGAGCGGGCCCATCTTGCGCATCTGGCGCATCTGCTCGAGGAAGTCCTGGAGGGTGAAGTCGCCGGTGCGCAGCTTCTCGGTGGCGACCGCGGCCTGGTCGGCGTCGAACGCGGCCTCGGCCTTCTCGATCAGCGTGAGCACGTCGCCCATGCCCAGGATCCGGCTGGCCATGCGGTCGGGGTAGAAGGGCTCGAAGTCCTCGAGCTTCTCCCCCACGCCGGCGAACATGATCGGCCGCCCGGTGACCTCCTTCACGGAGAGCGCGGCGCCACCGCGCGCGTCGCCGTCGAGCTTCGTGAGCACGATGCCGGTGAGGTCGATCGTCTCGGCGAACGCCTCGGCGACGTTCACCGCCTCTTGACCGGTCATCGCGTCGACGACCAAGAGGGAGTCGTCGGGGTCGACGGCGTCGCGGATCGCGCGCAGCTCGTCCATCAGCTCGGTGTCGATCTGGAGCCGGCCTGCGGTGTCGACGATCACGACGTTGCGGCCGAGGCGCTGGGCCTCCTCGATCCCCGCCCGCGCGACCGCGACGGGATCGGTTCCGATCGAGGCGACCGGCACACCGACGCGCTCGCCGAGGACCCGGAGCTGCTCGACCGCCGCGGGCCGCTGGAGGTCGGCACCGACGAGGAGCACACGCTTGCCGTCGCGCTCGAGGAACCGAGCGAGCTTCGCCGCGGCAGTGGTCTTGCCCGAGCCCTGGAGGCCGGCAAGGAGGATCACCGTGGGCGGGCGGGAGTTCATCGTGAGCTTGCCCGCGGCACCGCCGAGGGTGGTGACGAGCTCCTCGTGGACGATCTTGATCACCTGCTGCGCCGGGCTGAGGCTCTTCGCGACCTCCGCGCCGTTGGCGCGCTCCTTGATCCGCCCGACGAACGACTTGACCACGCGCACGTTGACGTCGGCTTCGAGCAGCGCGAGACGGATCTCGCGCGCGACCTCGTCGATGTCCTTCTCGGTGAGCTTCCCGCGACCGCGCAGGCGCGTGAAGATCCCGTCGAACCGGTCGGACAGGGAGTCGAACACGCTCGGCCTGCTACTCCACCAGCGCCGCGGCGAACTCCGCGGGGTCGAACGGGATGAGGTCGTCGGCACCCTCGCCGAGGCCCACGAGCTTGACCGGCACACCGAACTCGTCTTCGATCGCGAGCACCACACCGCCCTTGGCGGTGCCGTCGAGCTTGGTGAGCACCACGCCGGTGATGTCGACCGCGCCCGCGAACTCGCGCGCCTGCACGAGCCCGTTCTGCCCGGTGCTCGCGTCGAGCACCAGCAGCACCTCCTGGAGGGCACCCGGTCGGCGCTCGATGATGCGCTTGAGCTTCTCGAGCTCGTTCATCAAGTTGACCTTGGTGTGGAGGCGGCCCGCGGTGTCGACGATCACGAGGTCGGTGTCGCGTGCAATGGCCGCGTCCATCGCGTCGAACACCACTGCGCCGGGGTCGCCGCCGTCCTGGCCGCGCACGACGGCGCACCCGAGTCGGTCGGCCCACATCGCGAGCTGGTCGGCCGCCGCCGCCCGGAAGGTGTCAGCGGCCGCGAGGAGCACCCGGCGGCCGTCGGCGAGCTCACGCTTCGCCAGCTTCGCCGAGGTGGTGGTCTTGCCCACGCCGTTGACGCCGACCATGAGCCAGACGGTCGGACCGTCGAGCGCGTGGTGGAGCGAGCGGTCGGTGGCGGTGCACTCGAGCCGTTCCGTGATCTCGTCGCGCAGCAGCGCGGGAAGCGCCTCGGCGTCGGCCCCGGTGGCCGCGGCCCGGGCCTTCACCCCCTCCACCACCGCTTCGGTGGTGGTCATGCCGACGTCGGCGAGGAGGAGCGCCTCCTCGAGCTCGTCCCAGGACTCGTCGTCGATCTTGCCGCCCCGGCGCAGCGCACCGAGGAGCCCGGCGAACGAGGCACGGGTCTTGCCGATGCGGTCACGGAGCCGGACCGGCTCGGCCGGCACTTCCTCGACGGGAGCTTCCCCGACGGGCGCGGGCGGCGCCCCGGTCTCGGAGGTGGGCCGGGGCGGTGCGACGGGCCGGGGCGGTGCGACGGGCCGGGGCGGGGCCGGAGCCCGGGTGGCCGCGGTGGCGCGCTTGGCCTCACGGTTCCGGACGAACCGGGGCAGGACGATCAAGAACGCGGCGAGCGCGAAGATCGCGACGAAGACGACGAGGGCGAGGGTGTCCGACACGGACCGCAGAGGCTACCGGCCGGGTTTGGCGCCACCCGCGTCGCCGGAACCACCGTCGCCCGCGTCGCCGACACCGGCCGGGCCCGATTCACGGGCCCGCGGCGCACTGGGGTCACCCGCAGCCGGCTCGAGCTGGGAGCGGTTCCCCACTGCCTTGATCTCCCCGTTGGGGACGTACCAGGCCACGCCCTCGGCATCCCGCACCCGCGTCATGCGCAGGCTCACCCACTCGACCGTGCCCTTCACCTGGGCAGTGTCGATCTCGTCCCCCACGCCGTACTGGTCCTCGAGCACCACGAACAGCCCGGCGAGGTAGTCGCGCACGATCGACTGGGTGCCGAACGCGAGCGCCACGCCCGCCACGCCCGCGCTGGCGACGAGCGGCGCCAGATTGATCCCCAACTCGCCGAGCACGATCAGGACGGCGAGCGACCACACGAGGATCGACACGATGTTGCGCATGACCGAGCTCACGGTGGCGGCGCGTTGTGCACGTCGCAGCCTCGCGTTCTCGGACATCGGGAGTCGGGCCGTCGCACCCAAGAGCGACAGCGACCCGTGGTCGCGGATGCGGAGCACCATCCGCTGGACCATGCGCCGCAGGATCCGCGTCGTCAGCCACGCGGCGAGGAGCACGAGGGCGACACGCAACGGGGCCGCCATCGCGTCAGCCACCTCCGCAGCGCCGGTGCTGCCGGTCACGCGGTACACCTGGGTGCACAGCCAGTTCTGCTCGTTGGGTACGCCGCACGCGGCAACCTGAGCCGAGCTCGAGGCGGCGGCAAGGACCGCCACGGTGGTCACGACCCGGCCGACCCGCGCATCAAACCGCCCGGATCACGCCGGGGTGAACACGTCGTGCGCGCGCTGGCTCACGACCCGGGAGGAACCACCCGGCGGCATCGACACGCCGTAGAGGATGTCGGCTGCCTCCATCGTGCGCTTCTGGTGCGACACGATGACGAGCTGCGCCTCGCCCCGGAACTCGTGCACGAGGTCGAGGAACCGGTGCAGGTTGACGTCGTCGAGCGCGGCCTCGACCTCGTCGAGGAGGTAGAAGGGCGACGGGCGGGCCCGGAACACCGCGAACAAGTACGCCAGCGCGGTGAGCGAGCGCTCGCCACCGGAGAGCAGCGAGAGCCGGCGGACGTTCTTGCCCGACGGCCGCGCCTCGATCTCGACGCCGGTGTCGAGGAGGTCGTCGGGGTCGACGAGGGTGATCCGACCCGAGCCACCAGGGAACAGCGTGGTGAACAGCCCGGCGAAGTGCTCGGCGACGTCGTGGAAGGCCTGCTCGAACACCGACACGATCTCGCGGTCGACGGCCCGGATGACCCGGGACAGCTCACGCCGCGTGTTCTTCACGTCGTCGAGCTGCTCCTGGAGGAACTGGTGGCGCTCCGCGAGCGCGTCGTATTCCTCGAGCGCGAGCGGGTTGATCGGGCCCATGAGCCGCAAGTCGCGCTCGAGCTCGCGCGCGCGGCCGGCGAGCGTGGTGCCGTCGGGAACCGGGGGCGCGGGCGCGTCGAGGGCCACGTGGGGTTCGACGTCGTACTCCGAGCGCAGCGTCTGGATCACGTTCTCCAGCCGCATCTTCGCCTCGCCGTCCTCGATCTCCGCGCGCGTCATGCGCTCGCGGATCTCGGTGAGCTCGCGCTCGAGCCCGCCGCGCTGCTTGCGCAACGCGTCGAGCTGGTCGGCCGACGCGCGCGCCGCCTCGGCGTGGCGGCGGCGCTGCTCGCGCAGCGCATTGAGCAGCGTGTCGGTGCGCGCGCTGAGGTCGTTGAGCCGGACCGCGTACGCCCGGTACCCCTCGTCGCGCTCGATGAGCAGGCGGCGCTGACGCTCCGCCGCGGCCTGAGCCTCGGGGTCGCGCTCGGCGAGCCGGGCTTCGACCTCCCCGAGCCGGCGGGCCAGGACGGACCGCCGCTCCTCGGTGGTCGCCCGCCGCATCTCGGTGGCGCGTGCGGCGCCGAGGGCGGCCCGGGCGGTCTCGACCGCGCGCTCGGCCTCTGCCCGCTCGACATCGGCCGTGGCCGCGGCATCGACGGCTTCGTCGACCGCGGCCTGCGTGACGCCGGTGATGGGTCCGCCCTGGCCGATGCGCCACGGCGCGGCGCCACCGAGGCGTGACCCTTCCGGCGTGACCGCGACCAGCTCCGGCTGCGCGACCACGAGGTCGAGCGCAGTGCGCCAGGTGTCGACGAGGACGGTGTGCGCGAGGAGCTGCCCGAGCGTCGCGGTGAGGCCGGGCACGTCGGAGCGCACGAGCTCGGCGACCGGCCGGGCACCGGGCGGAACGAGCGCGGGCTGCGCGCCGGCGTCGCCGGTGGGATCGGTGACGAGCAGGAGCGCCCGTTCGCCGTCGGCCTCGAGGCGCTCGATCGCGGCGCGCACCCCGTCGCCCCGGTGGACGACCACCGCGAGCATCGCGTCGCCAAGGGCGGCTGCCACCGCGGCTTCCGCGCCGGGCTCGACCTCGAGGTGGTCGACCAGCGAGCCGACCACGCCGTCGAGCTCGTCGAGCGAACCGGCACCGCCGGCTTCGCGCACCATGTTGAGCTGCTGGCCGAGCGCGTCGGCGCGGGCGCGCGCCTGGGCGGCGGTGGCCTCGGACAGGCGCCAGCGCTCCTCGGCCGCCCGCAGGAGGTCCTCCGCGATCCCGATCGGCAAGGTGAGCTCGGTGCCGGGCAGGGTGCCGTCGGCCTCGAGCTGCTCGAGCTCCGTGCGCAGTGCGACGGCGTCGGCGACCAGCGTCTCCACGACGCCTTCGTCGGCCGCCGCTGCGAGCTCGCGGGTGACGTTGCGGCGCTTCTCCACGATGAGGGTCGTGAGGCCGCGCACGCGCTCGCGCAGCGACTCCGCGCGCACGAGCTCGTCGGCGAGCTCGTCGGCGCCGAGCTCGGCCAGGGCCTGCTCCGCCGCCATCACGGAGGTGTCGAGGTCGCGCAAGTGCTGTTGCACCCCGCGCTCGCGGTTCGCGAGCTCGGTGCGCTCGTCGCGCAGACGCTCGATGCGGGTCTGCTGGCCGGCGATCTGGTGCCCGGCGAGGTGGAGCTTGATCGCGCGCAGCTCGTCGACCACGGCGTCGTGGCGGCGCGCGGCGTCGGCCTGGCGCTCGAGCGGGCCCAGCTGGCGCTTCACTTCGCGCAGGAGGTCGCCGAGGCGCAAGAGGTTGCCCTCGGTCGCGGTGAGGCGGCGCTCGGCACGCTCCTTGCGCCGGCGGAACTTCAGGACGCCCGCGGCCTCCTCGATGATCGCCCGGCGCTCGGCCGCCGACGCGTTGAGCACGGTGTCGAGCTGGCCCTGCCCCACGATCACGTGCTGCTGGCGGCCGACGCCCGCGTCGGAGAGCAGCTCCTGCACGTCGAGCAGACGACAGGGCACGCCGTTGAGCTGGTACTCCGACTCGCCCGTGCGGAACAACGTGCGCGTGATCGTGACCTCGGAGAACTCGATCGGCAACAACCCGGCGGCGTTGTCGATCGTGAGCGCGACCTCGGCGCGACCGAGCGCGGTGCGCGACGCGGTGCCGGCGAAGATGACGTCGTCCATCTTCCCGCCGCGCAGCGAGCGCGCGCCCTGCGCGCCGAGCACCCATGCGACCGCGTCGACGAGGTTGGACTTACCCGAGCCGTTCGGCCCGACGACGACGGTCACACCCGGCTCGAAGACCAGCTCCGTCTTGTCGGCGAACGACTTGAACCCCTTGAGGGTCAGCGACTTGAGGAACACGCAGACAGCTCCCTTTGCTCCGGGCGGATCGTAGCGACGACTCCTCAGAGAGCCGCGCTTCGCGCTCTCGGGGCCCTCACGTCTGGCAGGCCGGAGGCGCGAAGCGGCTCACGTCTGGCAGGCCGGAGGCGCGAAGCGGCTCACGTCTGGCATACGGAGCAGGAGTAGCCGAACCGGCCGCCGAACCGCTCCCGGACGATCTCTGTGCCGCAGACCGGGCAGGCCAGCCCGGCCCGGGCGTGGACCGCGTGCTGGCGTTGGTACTCGCCGGTACGGCCGAACAGGTCGACGTACTGGGCGTCGGCCAGCGACGAGCCCCCGGCCACGATCGCGTCCGTGAGCACGACCCGGGTCACCTCGACGAGGCGCTCGACCTCGGCGTCGGCGAGCGCGCCGGCCGGTCGGCCACCGGACACCCCGGCCCGGAAACAGATCTCGTCGGTGTAGATGTTGCCCAGGCCCGCCACCGCGGTCTGGTCCATGAGCCGAAGCTTGAGCCGCACGCGCCGGTTCGCGAGGCGCGACGCGAGCACGGACGCGTCGGTGAGGTCGTCGAGCGCGTCCGGTCCGAGGTGACCGAGCGTGACCGGGCGCCCCCCGGGCTCGCGGGTCCGGTCCCGCCACATCTGCCCGAAGGTGCGGGGATCGACGAAGCGCACCTCCCGGCCGTCGTCGAGCGCCCACACGACGTGGGTGTGTGGCCGCCGGGGCTCGGCGGCCGACTCGGCCACCCGGAGCTGCCCCGACATACCGAGGTGCACCACCACGACGTCGCGTCCGTCACCGTCCGCGAGGCGGACCACGAGGAACTTCCCGATCCGTCCGGTGCCGGCCACCGTGCGGCCGGCGAGCGCGTCGACGAACGCGGCCATGCTCGGCTCGCGGCGTACCGCGCGGTCGCGGCCGACCTCGACGGCCACCAGGGTTCGCCCGCGCACCACGGCGTCGAGGCCGCGCCGCACCACCTCGGCTTCAGGCAGCTCCGGCATCGCGGGTCAGCGCCGTCCACGCAGCCTGGGCCGCGGCCTGCTCCGCCGCCTTCTTGGACCGACCCTGCCCGTGCCCGTAGACCGCGCCCCGAATGGTGACCATGGCGAAGAACTGCTTCGAGTGGTCGGGGCCCTCGGCCCGCACCTGGTATCGGGGCAGCTGCTCGAACTCGCGCGCGGCGAGCTCCTGGAGCCGGGTCTTGAAGTCGCCCCCACCGGGCCCCACCGAGCCGGCCTCGATCCGGTCGCCGAGGAGGCGCAGGACCAGCTCGCGGGCGACGTCCCAGCCGCCGTCGAGATACACCGCGGCGATCACGGCCTCCATCGCGTCGGCCAGGATCGAGGGCTTCTCGCGGCCACCCGAGCCGTCCTCGCCCTTGCCGAGGCGCAGCGCCGGCCCGATGACCACCTCGACCGCGAGGTCGGCGAGGACGTCGGCGTTGACGACCGACGCGCGCAGCTTCGCGAGCTCACCTTCGGGCAGGTCGGGATAGGTCGCGTACACGTGGTCGGTGACGGCGAGGCCGAGCACGGCGTCACCGAGGAACTCGAGCCGCTCGTTGGGCACGGCGTCCGCGTGCTCCGCGCAGTAGGAGCGGTGCACCATCGCGGCTTCGAGATGGAACCGCTCGGTGAAGGTCCACCCGATCGCCTGCTCGAGCGCAGTGAGCACGTCGGGCGTCTCGGAGGCCCCTCCGTCGGGCACCGGAGCCGTCAGCCGTTGGCGGCGAGGCGGGCCATCACGTAATCGACCGCGTCGCCGACCGTGAGCAGCTCGGCGAGGTCCTCGTCATCGAAGCTGAAGCCGACCGTGCGCTCCCCGATGTCCTCCTCGAGCACCTCGACGAGCTCGATGAGCGCGAGCGAGTCGGCGCCGAGGTCGTCGGCGAACGACGCCTCGCGGGTGATGCCGTCCTCGTCGATCTCGAGGATCTCGGCCAATCGCTCGCGGATCATCGCGAGCACGTCGTCGGGACCCAGGGGGCCGCGTTCCACATGGGTCTCAGCCGGCATCGGTCACCGTCTCCCGCAGTTGCTGCACCACTCCGGCCCGCACGCACTCGATCGCCACCCGGGCGGCGCTCACCACCGCGGGCGCCATCGACGAACCGTGCGAGATCACACAGACGCCCTTCACGCCGAGGAGCACCGCGCCACCCGTGAGGTCGGGGTCGTACGCCTCGGCCGCCCCCAGCAGGAGCGGGAGCACCACCTTCGACGCCTCACGCGCCTCGTCGGTCGACTCGAGCGTCGTGAAGACGATCGTGGCGAGCGAGCGCAGCGCAGACTCGATGCTCTTGAGCGCGACATTGCCGGTGAAGCCGTCGGTGACGAACACGTCGGCGCGACCCGGCTGCATGAGGTCGCTGCCCTCGACGTTGCCGACGAAGCCCGCCTCCTTGCGGAGGAGGTCGAACACGGTCTTGCGGAGCTGGTCGCCCTTGCCCTCCTCCTCGCCGTTGGAGAGGAGGCCGATCGTGGGGGCGTCGATGTCCCAGCGGGCCTTCGCGTAGACTCGGCCCATCCGGGCGAACTGCACGAGCCACTCGGGTGCGGCGTCGACCGTCGCGCCGGCGTCGATGAGAACCTGCGGGTGGTGGCCGGGCACCGGCACCGGGACGGCGATCGCGGGCCGGGCGATGCCGGGGATGCGCCCGATCCGCAGCAGCGCTGCGGCCATCGCCGCACCGGTGTTGCCCGCGCTGATCATGGCGGCGGCCTCGCCGTCACGCACGGCCTGCGCACACCGGACGACCGATGCGTCCTTCATGCGCCGCACCGCCGCGGCGGGCTCGTCGTCCATCGCGACGACCTCACGGCAGTCGACCACCACGACGCCGTCGGGGACGACACCACCGGGGACGTGCGCGAGCACCTCCTCCTCGCGGCCGTAGAGCCGCACGCCGACCTCGAGCTCGGCGGCGGTCGCGAGCGCGCCGACGACGATCTCACCCGGCGCATTGTCGCCGCCCATCGCGGCGACGGCGATGGTGATGCGCTCGCTCGTCATCGCGACGGGCTCAGTCGACGTCGACGACCTGGCGACCGCGGTACGTGCCGCAGTTGCCGCACACCCGGTGCGGCAGCTTCGCCGCACCGCACTGCGGGCAGACGGACTTCGCCGGCAGGGCCAGCTTCATGTTCGCGGAGCGACGCGAGTGCGTCTTGCTCCGCGGGGTCTTGCGCTTCGGGACGGCCATCAGTTGGCTCCTTTATCGGATCTCGAGGTCGGAGAGCGCGGCCCAACGGGGGTCGGGCGGCGCGTCGCCGGAATCATCATCGTCGGTCGGGGCGCTCGGGTCGGCTTCGGCGAGGCAGGGCTCCTCGCAGTGGGGCGCCAGCGGCAGCTCGAGGAGCACGGTGTCGCGCACCAGCTGCTCGAGGTCGATCTCGTAGCCCTGGATCGGATAGGTCTCGCCTTCTTCCGGACTGGCCTCGAAGAGCTCGTCGGCGTGGAGCGACAGCGGCTCCTCGAGGTCGCCCAGGCAGTAGCTGCACTGCCCCACCCAGCGGGCCTCGACGGTGCCCCGGACCACGATCCCCTCGTTGATCCGCTCGAGCCGGACGGCCACGGTGACCGGCCCCGGCACGGAGGCCGAGGTGCCCACGAGGCCGTCGAGGGCGTCGGACACCGTGACGTCGCGGCGCGCGCCTGGGTGCGCCAGCAAGTCGGCGACGTCGATACGGAATCCGGACATGGTCGCGAAGGGCCGGAGCAGCGGATGCGGGGTGGTCCCGTGAGCGCCCGGTGGCCAGCCGGTCGGCGGCACGGTGGGAACGGAGAGGGTAGCAGCCGGGCCCTAGCCGGCATCTGTGGCGTGCTCGCGTTCGCTCACCCGCTGTCCTGGTCGAAGAAGCCGCTCTCTTCCTCGCCGAGCGGTTCCTCGTCGTCCTCCGCGACCTCGTAGGTGACCTGGAGGCGCTGGCGCCCCTGGTGCACGGCCTGCATCGTGCGGTCGAGGACCACCTCGAACTCGCCGAGCTTGTGATCGACGTAGTCCTCGCACTCGAGCCGCATCCGCCGGGCCCGGGCGTCGGCGTCGTCGACGGTCCGCTGGGCAACCCGGCGCGCCTCCCGCACGATCTCGGTGCGCTCGACCATCCGCTCGACCTGGATGCTGGCCGAGGCGAGGATGTCGTCGGCCTCCCGCCGGGCCTGGAAGAGGAAGTCGTCGCGCTCCTTGAGCAGCCAGCGCGCCTGGCGCAGCTCCTCGGGGAAGGCCGCGAGGATCTCGTCGACGAGCTCGAGCACCTCCTCACGGTTGACCAGCACCGACGCCGACATGGGCATCGTGCGGGCGTGCTCGACGATGTCGCGCAGCTCGAGGAGGAGCTGGTCGATCGTCGCCGGGGCTTCGTTCATGCGCCGCGGTCCGTCTCGAACCGGCCCGCGAGCCGGGCACCCACCACCGGCGGGACCATGCTCGACACGTCACCGCCGAACTTGGCGACCTCGCGCACCAGGCTCGACGACAGGAACGAGTACTGCGGGCTCGTGGAGATGAAGAAGGTGTCGATCCCCGAGAGGCGCTGGTTCATCTGGGCCATCTGGAGCTCGTAGTCGAAGTCGGACACCGCCCGGAGGCCCTTCACGATCGCGTTCGCGCCGTGCTCACGCGCGTAGTCGACGAGCAGCCCCTTGAAGAAGTCGATCCGCACGTTGTCGAGGTGGCTCGTCACCTCGAGCAGCATCTCCTGTCGCTCCTCGAGCGTGAACAGCGACTGCGACTTCTGCGGGTTGCGGATCACCGCTACCACGACGTGGTCGAAGTGACGGGCCGTCCGCTCGATGATGTCGAGGTGGCCGTTGGTCACCGGGTCGAACGATCCCGGGCACAGGGCGGTGGCCACGTCGTCTCCTCAGATGGGTTCGGGGGCGGGAAATGAAGATGGGTTCGGGG
>Ga0302323_100000889_pt1 | contig 24170 bp, 20 predicted proteins | sample Fen_T0_3_FD_201950 | JGI IMG/M metagenome (GOLD analysis project Ga0302323, IMG submission 201950) | Peat permafrost microbial communities from Stordalen Mire near Abisko, Sweden - Fen_T0_3 | ecosystem: Environmental > Terrestrial > Soil > Wetlands > Permafrost | place: Sweden: Abisko... | reverse complement strand
GCGGATCACGCATCAACCAACCAACCAAGCCGTCCCACAACGCGCCATACGCGCGGCCAGCCGCGCGGTCTGCGAACTCGCTGAACGCCAAGGCGTGGGTGCCATCCACACCCAGCGCGATCGAGCGGCCATCACCGGCCTCCCCCAAAGCAAGCACGGGCATCGAAGCCTGGCCTACACGTCGATCCGGATGTTCCCAAAGGGTGATCGCGTTCGGCCGGGCGGCACCCAGCGTGTTCGAGCCGGTGAACGTCGGCAGCTCGTCCGCGAACAGTTCAGTCAGGCCGCGCAGCACGGGCGCCGAGCGCCCCGCCTCGGTGTAGCGCGGCACGAAATCCGCCGTATCGAAGGGCGGGTCGCTCGTGCGCAGCTCCACGGGCAGCACGCTCTCGAGCGGGGAGCGTGCATAGCCGCCACCCGCGAACGCCGAGGGGCCGCCGACCATGATCAAGCCGCCGCCCCCGCGCACGTAATCCGCGAGCGCCGGTAGGTGCCGCAGAAGCTTGTAGGTAACGGCATCGATGTCTTGCAAAATCACTGCGTCGAAGCTGGGTAGGTGCTCGGTAAACAGCTCATCGACTGGGAACGGGATCAGCGCCAGCTCGGAGTCTTCGTTGGTCTCGGTGTTGTCCTCGTCCGTGCGCAGGATGAAAAAAGCAATCAGGTCGATCGACTCGTCGCTCTTCAGCCACATCCGGAGCGCGCGCACGTCGTAAGTTGGACGCCCTGCCACGTGCAGCAATCGCAGCCGGTCACGGGTGACACTGAAGGTCAGGATGCGCGTGTTGTTTTCGGGAATGGTGTCACCCGCGGGCGGGTCGATGCTCACCTCGACCAAGCGCGCACCGGCGCGTTCGAGCGTGATACTTAGCTCCACGGTCGCGGTTTCACCGGTCATTTTGGCCACGCCTTGTGCCAGCACGAACGGCTCGACCCCCTGGCGCAGCTCGCGCGCCGTGACCGGGATCTCGCCGCAGCCGAGGCCTCCGCCGCAGCCGATCTCTATCGTCAGCGCCAAAGCCTGGTGCGCGACGGTCGCCCCCGAGGTGCGAATCGAACGAATGCTCGCGTCACGCGGCGCTTGCTCGGTGACCGCCACGGTGTGGATCGGCGCGCCGAGCGCAGACGAAAGGTCGCGCAGCGACGCCTCGTCCAGCGCGGCGGAGGGGCGCGAAAAGCGCCCATCGCTCACGACCACGACCACCTTGGGTCGCTCGCCTGCTTCTTGCGAAAGGGAATTGAGCGCTCCACTCAAGTCAGTCTCGTCCGAAAGTTCGCTGGCAGTCGTGTGCGCGAGCGCATCGGCCACGACCAATGGGCGCAGCTCACCGGCTCCGAAGCCGCGCAGCGTCACGCGCGCGCCAGCGAAGCGCTTGCTCACGGCGTCTGCGGCGCGGAGCGCCAGCTCGCGCCGCGTCTTGCCGTCACTCGGCAACAACAAACGCCGGGATTCGTCGACCAAGACCACAACCTTCGCGCCCACGCTGACGCCCCGCGTGTTCACCCGCGCTGGGCGCAGCACGGCTGCCGCCACGAGCAAGAGCGCGAGCACGCCCGAAAGCAAGACCCAGACGGCCGCGCCTTCGCGTTTGCGAAGCTCGAACCCCAAAAAAGCCAGCGAGGCCAACGCCAAGCTGAGGACCGCAAACAACGTGAGCTGGGGTACGCCCTCGGCGAGCGCCAACGCGGCCAGAGTCATGGTTTCTGTCGAGCTCGACGCCGCATCAAGAATGGCGCGTGGACCTGATCGTCCTTGTAGTCGGAACACAATACGTACATCGCGATGTTCACCGCCAAACGCACGGCGTGCTCACGCTGCTCGAAGCCACCCGGCTCGGTCTCGAGCGCGAAGCCTTCTCCGCTGCGGGCGAGCGCGCCCAGCAAATCGTGCTGTAAGAAGATGACTTGCGCATTCTTTCCGCGCACGATGGCAGACAGATCCGGCGGCCCCAGCACGCGCCCCACCGGTCGATCGACGATGTAGAACGTCTTGAAAATAACGTGGCCCGGGTCCAAGCGCACCGGTGCCGATTCGGGCAACACGCGTGCGAGTTCACGGCGCGCGCCGCGCCCGAACGCGCCCGACGCGGGGTTCGAATCATCGACCACCAGTACGCCACCGAGGCGAATGAAGCGCGTCAGCCCGCGCACCTCCGCCGCGGACAAGGGACCTGGATCGGCATCGCCTGCCCAGATCGCGAATGGCTCGGCTTGCAGCGCCGTTTGATCGGCTGCCACCTCGGACGCGACCAAGCGCGCGGGCGCGCTGGTGCGGCGCACGAGCTCCCAAGACCAACGCCCGGCGCCCGTGCTGCGCACACCCAGTGGCAGATGGTTACCGGCCCGCAACAGTCGCGGATGAAAGGCGCCGCCGTCACCGAACGCGAAAGCACGCGCCGACCAAAGGGCATAGAAACCGAGCGGGACCGCGAGCGCCGCTCTGCGCGTCAGGCGATCCGGCATCAATCGAAATCCTGAACGTGCCACACGCCAGCTTCGCGCCTTAACTTCACTTGATGCCCGCCGGGTACTTCCACCACAGCGTTGTCGCCGGAAACTTTCACGTCCAAAGTTTCCGGATTTTCCAGCCCTTCTACCAGCGATTTCAGATCCCCCTCCAGGGCCTCCCGCGTTTCTACGGAAAGCACGCCGAGCAGCGCCGGATAGCTGCGGCGAGCCAACGCGCGCCGAAAGTCGCCCAGGGCTTCGGAAGGGCTCCTGGGCCGGCTGGGCATCGACCCCAGTGAGCTGAGGTGAAATGCGCCGTCCTCGAGATCGAACAGCGCGCTTTCCCCATCCTCGAAGCGGATCTCGGCAGAAGCCTGGACGCGGCTCCCGGGCGAGAGCAATGCTGCCCCTTGTCGGCTCAGTTCACCCCTCGCTTGCTCCACCAGCCTCCGGGTTCCCTGGCGGCCGTAGTCGCGCTTGGCCTGGTCGCTGAGCAGCGCGTAAATGCGCTCGGAATCGCCACTCTGCGCCGCCTCGGCATAAAGACTGGCGGCAAGCTTTGGATCGGGCAAATGCGGCTCCGCACAACCCACAACCAGGCCCGCGAGCAGGCCGAGGCCGAACCCCGGCAAAGCCGCACGTACGTTTGGCGCTGGAAAGGCGGACCGCATGGCGTGAGACAGCTAGCGAAAGCTGAGGCACTTGGCTACTGTTTGCGGCGGATGTTGGCAATCGTCGGCTCTCGCCCGGCGCTGGCGCTCGGCGCCGCGCTCGTTTCGCTGGCGTGCAGCGGACCGCCGCCCCGTACCGTGAACGCCAGCCGACCGCTGGACGAGCGGCGCGCGATCGAGTTGATCGTCGAGGCGTTCCGCAACGAACATGACCGAGCAGTACCAGGAGGGAACCTCACGCTCTCCGATACCCAAACTTTGCACGTGGACGTAAACGGCCAGGACCGAAAGTACGGTGTGGCCTACGTTACCGCCAGCGAGCGCATCCTCCTGGGCCCTACCCTGCCGCCTCGCGACCCGGCAATGGGCGACGCTCTGCAGCTCGTGTCGGGGTTGGGGTCTGACGGCGACGCACGAGTGCTGGTCTTGCAAGACTCCGACTACGTCTTCGACGACCATGGGGGCGATGCCCATGAGGCGAGCACCTTCACCGCTGAACTCAAACTCAAACGCGACGTGCACGACTTCTTGGTGCGTGCGCACAAAGAAAAATGGCCCTGACCGTCAGCGCACGTTCTAGCTTTTCTGGTCCCAGCACGGCGAGCTTGATCAAGGGCGCGGCGATCTGCGCGGCGGTGGGCATCGGGTCGTCGCTCACGGAGTATGCGGACTACGGGAAGTGGCTGGCCGTTGCCGGCGTGTTGCTGCTGATCGCCGGTCTGCACCGCTTCGGCCGCATGGGACCTGACGCAGCGATTGTTTTCGAACTTGCCCCGCCGCGCAGGAAGAAGAGAAAGAAGCGGAAGTCGGCAACGAGCGAGGGCGAGGGCGAGCCCGGAGCGAGCGAAGGCGAAGGCGAAGGCGAAGGCGAAGGCTAGGGACGCGCACCCGGCGGTAGAGGTAAAGAGAGAGGACGCGCGGCGCCGAAGGCGCGCGGCTGGAGACTCTCGTTTGCGCACGCTCGGACGGGGGCGCTGTTCGGTCAGCCTTTGTAGGTCCGCCATCTCATTGGCGGATCGTGATCTGGCCATCCAAGACTTCGCGCTCGTTTTATTCAGTTTTATTCCCGGGCATGCGGCTGGACTCCTTCCCGCGCGCCCCGCGCGAAGGCGTGCGGCGCGAAGCGCGCACCGTGAGCGAGAGACGGCGCGCCCGGCGCGAGGCGTGCGGCGCTGCGCGCGCACGAGACAGAGCCGGAGAGAAGATCCGTGCCGCGTGATGGGCTTTGTGATCCGCAATCCGGGAGCTATCTTTCGCGCGGCTGGCGCCCGGCTGCGGCTCTGGGCGCCAGCCTGGAGAGGCTTCAGGTCTCGCTGCGCAGCACGGCAACCGCGACGTCTTTGCCTAGGTCCGGAGTGAGCTCGACGCCGAGACCGAATTCACGTCCGGCAATTTCGAGTTCGAACGAAGTAGGCGTCGTTGCCGACGCTTTGGAAAGCGGCGAGAGCTCCGCTATTGCACGAGCGTTCACCTCCGGCGAGATTGGTGCGCCGAAGACTTCTTTTCCGACTATCAGGTATACGTACACGAGCGGCATCTTCTGCCCCTCCGCGAGAGCTCCGCGTAGGTTCGAACCGAGCGCGAACTCCAACCTGCGCGCGTACGCAGACCAGGACCAGCCGGTCACGTACAGACCCTTCACTTCAGAGCCAGCAAGCACCGGCTGCGCGGCGATCCACTGGCCGTCGGCACGACCCCGCACACCCGCGGCCTCGGGCAGCGAGCCACGCGATTCGACGTATTGACCGCTGAGGGCTGCTTTGAGCTCGGGAAATGCCGGCAGGAGAGCGTGCCCCGCCATCGAATCCTGATCCTGGTCGTTCCGGATCACGATGCCGTCCGTACCCGTAACCGCAAAGAACGTCCCCTTGGAGACGCGCAGATCTTGGACCTTGTTGCGCGCGGTCTCGAGCGCGGAGCGCGCCCCGTGCGGGTCGTCACTGGCGGGCTTACCAGTGGCGAAGATCGGCAGCAAAAACTTCGCGCCTTGCGGCAAACCGGAGCGGACCTCGGCGACGTCGCTGTGGGTGGCTAGAGCCAATGCAACCACATCGCCCCTGGCCTTCTCGGCGCTAATCGCACTCGGCTTCTTGCAGCCTGGCGCGACGGACGAGAGCCACAGGGCGGCTAGTGAAACCCAGAATCGCCCCGAACACGAATATGTAGTCAAACGTCGCACTTTCATCTTTGAAAGACGGGCATACGCCGATGCACGAAGCGCGCAAATCAAAATCGCGGAACTCTGCGATCGCAATGGCGGGCTGCGCTGAGCGGGCACCTCTGAGGGGTGCGCGGGCGGAATTGCGGCTTCAAAATTCCGGCGTGCGCGTGCTCTCACTGCTCTCCTGCGGAACCCACTAGTTTTCGCTTTCGGCTTGCGCGCGCGCGGCGGTCACCCTTCAGGATGGATCCATGACGTATTTGTGCCGTCCTTGTAAGGCGATTGCTCGGCGCCGTTTCATTCGGCGCCCTCGCATTCAGTGTCATTAATGCTGGTACTGGTTTCACATCCATTGAAGCCGAGATGACTGAGTGTTAGTAGTGGGCAATAGTTACAGATCCGCTTGCGTGCCCCGCGCACCATGGAGCTGCTCACCTTGAACTCGTACGCCCCGCCCCGCCCAGTGCCGCGCTCGAACCGCTTGTCGGACGCTCCACAAGCGATGCCCGCCCTGGGGCCTCGCCGCGCTTCGCACTCTGCCTTGGAAAGGCTGGTTTCAGCGGATGAGTTGAGCGTGGTCTTCCAGCCCATCGTCGACATGACATCGGGTGAATTGTTCGCGCACGAGGCGCTCGTGCGCTGCAGCGTGCCCGCCTTGAAGAACCCGCTAGTGTTGTTCGAGCGCGCGTTGGAGGTCGGCTGCGCCGGTCGCCTCGGTCGGATGATTCGCGAAATCGCAGTCCCGCTGAGCGCCGGCCGGCCGCTGTTTCTCAACGTGCATCCCCAAGAATTGCACGAGGCGTGGATCGTACGTCCAGACGACCCGATCTTCGGTCACGACCACGTGTTGTACGTGGAAGTAACCGAGGCCATGCCTCTCACCCAACACGAACTGTGCATGAGTGTCTTGCGCGAGCTACGCGCGCGCTGCCAGGTCGAACTCGTGGTCGACGATCTGGGCGCCGGCTACTCCAACCTGAAACGCATCTTGGATCTGCAGCCCAAGATCGTGAAGCTCGATCGCGAGTTGATCATCAACCTCGATCGCAACGTGCGTCAGCAGAAGCTGGTCGCCGGCATCGTCCGTATGTGCGTCGATCTCGATGCCATGGTCGTCGCCGAAGGTATCGAGACCAACGAAGAGTTCATCGCCCTGCAAGACACCGGCGTGCACTACGGGCAGGGCTATCTATTCGCGAAACCGGCGTACCCGATGCCAGCCGTCACTTGGCCACCGGATTCGCGCACTCAGGTGAAGCCAGGCATCAAGCGCGCATCGAGCTACCCGCCGCCTGCAGCGTAGCGCCCTACTTCTTCACCTGTGTACTCCGGTCTGCAGCGGGTCCGTTGATGCGACTTACCTGCCGGACGAACCTGGGCTCACCCCTCGGGGATCGCGAAGCGCGTCGCACTGGGCGGTTGAATTCAGGAGCGCTCAGAACGCTCTACGGCGTCCAGAACAGGACGCTGCCAGCGTACGCTTGCTTCATATCCGATTGGTCGATAACACCGCGCGCTCGGAGGTGCGTTGCTGGATCGCGAGCGCCCCCTCCAGTAGACGAGCTCAGAGCGCGGCCAATACAGCCTCGACGTGTCCGGGCACGCGCACGCCGTTCCAAGATTTTGCGATCTTTCCGGTCTTGTCGACGATGAACGTGCTCCTTTGCACGCCCATGTATTCGCGACCGTAGTTGAGCTTTTTGATCCAGATGCCGTAGGCGCTGATCAACGTTTTTTCAACATCGGACAAGAGCGTGAAGTTCAGCCCATACTTCTCTTTGAACTTCGCGTGGCGTTTGGGGTCATCCGGGCTGACGCCGAGCACGCGCACTTTGGCACTATTGAACGCTTTGAGGTTGTCGCGGAAATCGCACGCCTGCTTGGTGCAGCCCGGCGTATCGTCTTTGGGGTAGAAATAGATCACGTACGGTTTGCCGGCGAGGCTGGCCGAGCTGACAAGGGTGCCGGTCTCATCGGGCAGTGAGAACGCGGGTGCCTTGCTGCCTTCGCCAAGTCCGGCGCTCGAGGCTGCCGGAGCCACCACCTTCGCCGAAGCCGCTTTGGCCGAAGCCGCTGGCTTGGCAGGCGCTTTCTTGGTCGCTGGGGGGGCCGCTTTCGCGGCCTTCACGGGGGAGGTTTTGCTGGGTGCACTGGCTTTTGCTTTGGTTTTCTTGGCTGCCATTCGAAGTTCCATCGCGGGCGTTAAGTGGGCGTCGCTTTCGCGCCTCGACGCTATCACGAGCTCTCGATCGCCCGCCCCTCAGTAACCGGCGCTGGTCGGGACCAGCCCTTGTCGGCCGCGACGATTCGGGTAAATTGCGCGGCGATGCTCGAACTTCCCGACCCAGGCCTGTACCGAACCACGCAACCCCTGCCCGGCCACGAAGCCACCTTCCCTACCGGCGTGCTCGTCTACGTCGGACAGCCGTCGAACGGCGGCGTGAAGTTCGTGGTGCGTCCCGCGGACAATCGTCGCAATCGCTGGTTTTGGCGCGACCCGACTACTCCACTCCGCTCCGCCAGCTGGGCCAAGACCCTGAAGCAGTTGCCCTCGGAGGGTTTCTACGTCTTGCCCGAAGCGCTCGAGTTCGAAGGCGGTGGCCGCTGGCTCAAGAATGCGATCGTGCAACTCGGCTACAACGAAAACGGCGTCGGCATCTTGTTCGTGGGCGAATGGGCGGAAGACGCAGAAGAGAACGTCCTGCGTTTCAGCGATCGCGGTCTACTGATCGACGACTCGCTCCTCGCGCGGTTGATCTGGGCACCGATCTTACCGCTACGCCCAGCAGCCGCCAACACCAACGCTTGAGTGAAGAAGGCCCGCCCGAGTCGTGCCAGTGGAGACGTGAGCGGCTTGAACCCCGGCGGTCAAAGCCGCTCTTCCGTCCCTGACAGCGCGCTGCGCGCGCTGTCAGTTGGTCACTTTGCCGCGGCCAGGTTCTTGGCCACGAAATCCCAGTTCAACAATTTGTCCGCAAAGGCTTCCAAAAAGCCTTTGCGATTGTTGCGATGGTCCAAGTAGTAAGCATGCTCCCAGACGTCGACCACCAAGAGCGGCACGTCCGTCGTGGTGAGCGGCGTTTCGGCGTTGGGCGTCTTCACAATCTTGCCCTTGCCACCATCGAGGACCAGCCACGCCCAGCCAGAACCGAACTGGGTCAGACCGGCTTGAATGAAGTCGGTCCTGAACTTGTCCCAACCACCCAGTCCATTGATCAGATTGGCTACGGGACCTTCAGGCGGCGCGCCGCCGCCGTTCGGCTTCATGCTCTCCCAAAAGAAGGTGTGGTTCCAAACCTGCGCCGCGTTGTTGAACACGGGGCCCGAGCTCGACTTGATGATCTCGACGAGGCTCTTGGACTCTTCTGGCTTGCCGGCGATCAGACCATTCAGCGTCGTCGCGTAAGTCTTGTGATGCTTCTCGTAGTGGTAGTCGAACGTCTCTTGCTTCATGACCGGCTCGAGCGCGGTTTTCGCGTACGGGAGCGGGGGGACTTCAATTGCCATTGCTGACTCCTAGGGTTGCCTTGGTTCCGGCTCGGAAATCTCGGTGCAGAGCACCTCTCTGTCAACGGCCAAGCGCGCGTGTCGGCATTTTTGTGAAATGTTGCTCGCGTCTGCCGCCTCGGCCGCGTCGGAGGCAAGCCGCATGACCCCGGCCGCCGACCTGGTCTCCGGACTGAACAAGACTTCGCTGCTCGATTTGTATTACGACGCAGATGTGGCCGCATTATCGCCACGGCTTCGCGAGCGATTCGTCAAACTCAGCCGCGACGCCGCGACTGATACGTTCCTCGCCCGAGCCCGCCGCGGCCGCCATTCGTGGTGGCGCACGCAAGCGCACCGCCTGCTTCGGCAATTCATGTCCGATTTCGACGCGAACGGTCTACTCGACATGTATCCGCTGTTCGTGGCCAGCACCGAGCATTGGCAGCTGCTGCTCGGGCAGCAGCGCGTTGCGCGTTTGCTGGACGTCGGTGCGGGCTCGGGCGACGTCACCCGGACGCTCGTGCCGCTGGCAGAGCACGTGGTCACCACCGAACTCTCTCGCCAGATGGCCGAACGACTGCGGCGCTCTGGCCTCGAATGTCACGAGCTCGACCTAGCCGAGCGAGATCTGCCGGGCCCTGCGTTCGAGCTCATTACTTGTTTGAACGTGCTGGATCGCACGGCGCGGCCGCGTCAATTGTTGCGCCGGATGTGCGACCGGCTTCGGCCCGACGGACGGCTGCTCATTGCACTTGCCCTGCCCTACAATCCATTTTTTTTCCGCGGCAACAGCACCCCCGAACCCTTGGAACGACTCGCTTGCGATGAGCCGAACTGGGAGGCGGCGGTCAACGCATTGGTCGAACGCGAGCTCGAGCCGCTAGGCTTCACAGTGGTCACAGTGTCGCGCACGCCGTACCTCTCGTTCGGCGATGCGGATAGCGGCCTGTACGAACTCGACGACGCATTGCTTGTCTGCCAGCGCGCCTGAAACCGAGCCGACCCAACACCGAAACCGATGTTCGGACTGCGTTTTTCGCTTTCGCTTGCCGGGAGCGCGCCCCGGCACTACTTGGGGGCGGTCCGGCCGAGTGCCGATAACCGCCGAGGTCCAAAGTGTCCAAGACTGTTTTGCTAGCCTGCGAAAAGCCGTTCTCCGCTGCAGCGCGTAACGAAGTCGTCGCGATTATCAAAGCAGCGGGCTACACCGCCAACGTTCTCGAGTCGTACAAGGGCAAAGGGCCGTTGCTCGACGCGATCGCCAGCGCGGACGCGGCCATCGTGCGCAGCGACGTGATCGACGCCGAGGTGCTCGGATCCGCGAAGAACCTCAAGCTCGTCGTGCGCGCCGGCGCCGGCTACGACACGATCGACACCGCGGCCGCCAAGGCCAAAGGCATCGCCGTCATGAACACCCCTGGCCAGAACGCCAACGCGGTCGCCGAGCTGGTGTTCGGCATGCTCGTGTACACCGCGCGCAGCAAGTTCAACGGCAAGGTCGGCAGCGAACTCAAAGGCAAGACCATCGGCCTGCACGCCTTCGGCGCCGTCGGTCGTGCGGTGGCCGCCATCGCCAAAGGATTCGGCATGACCGTGTATGCCTTCGACCCGTTCGTGACTGCGGAGCAAATCAAGGCCGGCGGCGCCGAGCCCGCCGCCTCGCTCGAAGATCTTTACAGCAAGAGCCAATACGTCTCCCTGCACATCCCGGCTACCGCCGAGACCAAGGGTTCGGTCGGCAAGAAATTGCTCTCGCTGATGCCGGCCGGCGCCACCCTGATCAACACCGCACGCAAGGAAGTGATCAACGAGGCCGAGTTGCTCGAGGTCTTCGAAGCCCGGAAAGACTTCCGCTATGTCTCGGACATCGCCCCGAGCGACGCCACTGGAGCCGCCCTGAAAGAAAAATTCGACCTTCGCGTGCTAATCAACGCCGTCAAGTCCGGCGCCCAAACAGAAGAAGCCAACGTCAACTCCGGCCTTGCGGCGGCCCGTCAAATCGTCGGCTTCTTCGAGCGCGGCGAGAAGAATTTCATCGTCAACAAGTGAGCGCTCGCCGAGCGTGAGCGCGCGCTGAGTGTCTTGGGTCGAGGTACGCGCGGTTCGACGGCGGCGCGTACCAGCAACTCACTTCAGCTCGCAGCCCGTAGCGCGCGCCTCTTGTACGAACCAACGCGCGCCCAATTTGAAGCAGATCGTCGCGGTCTTCTGCCCCCCGCTCGATGAAATCCGAAATTTGAAATCGGGCATCTCTGCCCTGCCATTCAGCACCGTGACGGCGCCCGCGCAGTCGACATCGCGGAACTGGCCGGTGTTCGTCGAGCCGTCGTAGCCGTTGGTCAGCAGATACTGCTCGGCCAACGCGCATGCGAACGGACGATCCAAAGCCGGGCCCTCCGGATGCGCGGCGATCTGCCGGCTCAATTCATTCCTACGCGCATCCACGCGCGCGTTGTCCGCGCGCACGTCGATCACGATCCAAATCCAGAACACGACGCATAAGACGCCCGTGACGACCGAACAGAGCAGGCCTACCGTGGCGCGGGTCGGCACGGATGCGCCAGCCTCGCGCGCCGAAGCCTGCGCCCGCTTAAAGGCCAAGAACGACAGCACGTTGGCAATCGGCAGACAAAAAACCACGAAGCTCAACAGACCCCACATCAACGCGCGGCTCGCCGCCTGCTCGGTAGTGCTCTGCAGCTTCACCTTCAGCACAGCCACTTGAGCGTTCATGGTCGCCTGCTCATGCGCCCTGCGTGCCGCCTCCGCCGCGAGCGCCGCCCGCGCCGCGCCCGAAACCGTCCCGCAGTATCCGCACTGGTCCGTGTTTGGGGGCAAACCCGCGCCGCAGCGCTCACAAGTGAACATGGCTCAGGCGCAGGCTACTCCGCCCACCCAGCCCCCTGAAAGCTGAGACCTCTGGCCCTGCCATGACCCTCCAAGACCGCCCCGAAACGCCCAAGTGACAAACCCACTAGACAAGGGCAACGGACGCAACTACAGGAACTTCCACGACAAGCCGAAGTGGCGGAATTGGCAGACGCGACGGACTCAAAATCCGTTATTAGAAATAATGTGTCGGTTCAAGTCCGACCTTCGGTACCACCTCTAAATTAGCTCGATTCGCTCCTGCCAGACGAATCGGGCGCGCAGGAAGACCAGGTCTCAGGCCAGGTTACTGACAATCCCGAGGGCCCGAAGGGGCGGTCGACGGTCTCCTCTCTTGATCGTGGGGAGGGATGAAAAGTTCTTCAGGCGCAGCAGCTTGGGAGCTGTAATTGCGAAGCTCGAGGTGAGCTTCGCGAATCTCAATGCGGCGCTGGGTTAGATCTTCACGGTCGGTTAGATTTCTCGGCCTTTGCCCGTGTTTGCCTGAGCGGGAGGTTTCCCTGGAGGGCGTGAGCCCGGCTCGTCTGGGCTGAACGCCGCCGGGCGTGGCGTCGGCCGCCTTGTCGACACTTACTCTCAAGAAATAGTGATCAATGTACCCGCCGACGGCGCCGCGCTGACTTCGGCGCTTCGCCGAGGTCCACCCCGTCGAGCAGCGCAGCGAGAAGACTCTCGTGGAGTTCGACGCCGCGGGTCCAGCGCGCACGCCTCGGGGAGGCGAAAATTTCCGCGCTCCAAACGCTTGTAAAATAGGGAATTTCCCGACCCCTCGAAGAACGAAACTTCACGTCGTGCCAGCGTTTTCGGAAGTAGATAAAAGCGCGCCGCTACGCGCGTCGTAGCCAATGCGCTCAAGCGCAGCTCCCCCGAGCCTGTCGAACGAAGATGCTGACAATTCGAGCGCTCGTGAAGAACTGGGTCTGTGCTCCGGATACAAAGTCGCAGCTCCGGTAGCCCCAAGTATCGGCTTAAACTGTCCTCGGCCATGTCGCTGTCCGTGCGACTTTCGTTTGATTCGGCAAACCCGAACTACTGAGCTTCGAGCCATCAGAGTGCGGAACCCCGCGCAAAACGCGCGGTGCGATGCTGGATCGCGATCGCCCACTCACGAATCGGGCACGGGCATGGCCACCTCTCAGCTACCCACCACTAGGCACAAGAGCCCCGGTTCGATCGCCGCGCTGGCGGCCTCTTGGCCCCCCATGCGATCGAGGCGAGGCGCGGCGGATTGTGGCTTGGAGGCCTGCGCGATCTCGGCGGCTCACGAACTTGGCCAACCTGCCTCCCCTGCGTGCGGCCAGTCCATTGGGTCAGTTCCCGCCGAGCGGCGCTGCCGCATCTGCTCCGCCCCCGCCAGCTCCGGTCGCGCCGGCCGTCTCAGGGATCGAAACTGCGCGTCCGTGAAGGCGCCAAATACAGCTTTTTCATATCCCCCGATCGCCCGACTCCGCCTATACGGCTCAGCCCCGCTCCCACTACACCGCGCCGGGCGCTTCTGCGAGAGCAACCAAGCCCGCTTTGCGCCAACCGACACGCGCGAGCCAAGTGCGCGCCTCGAAGATCGGGACTTCGTCGTCGAATGCCGGCAGGGGCACACCCTGTGGAGTAAGCGGCAAGCGCCGACTCCGCGGCAAATCCCAAGGCGGCTTCCCGCGCAGCTCGCGAAAGCCAGAGAAATATGGAGCAGACGAATAAGGATCGATCTGGGCCCCGCCCGCGGCGCGATGCTTACGAAAATTGTTGAGCACATAGGCGAGCGCGTTGCGCACCGAACGCGGTGAACTAAGCGCGCGCGAAAAAAAGCGATCCACCCAAAGCTTGCCCGAGCGCGAAACCAGCCGATTTACGCGTCGCGCGACGCGAATCGCCAGCCCCTGCATACCGCGCGAGAGTGCCTGCTGGCTGTCCGCCTCGACCAGCAAGTGCAGATGATCACCCTGCACCGAGAACTGCGTGATTCGAAAATCCGCCCGCGCGCGAGTAGCGTCAGCCAACGCCTTACGCAGCGTGGGGAATACGAATTGAGTGCGAAGCGAGCGGAATTGACTGCGCATGACTACGTGCAGCGGGTGAAGAGGCGAGCTGACTTCGCGCGCTCGGTGCCGCACCAGCCCACGAGGTCCCGGCTTCGGTCCCCGTCGCGCGCCCTTTCGCATCTGGGCGACGCCCGCCAACGGCAGCACCAATTGACCTGGTCGCTTCTGCTCGAGTCGCTTCTGCTCGAGTCGCTTCTGCTCGAGTCGCTTCTGCTCGAGTCGCTTCTGCTCGAGTCGCTTCCTTTGTTTCACATCCCTAAGCTTATCAAGAATTAGGGCACTAATCAATAAACTTCAGGCGCCCGTGCGGTTTCCGGCTGCGGTGAGCTGGCTTTGGAAGCGCATTGGCGGGCATTTGAGCTTGATTGGTTGATGGTCACGGGGAGAGTTCAGCCGTCAGAGCCTTCGGCGTCGCAGAGCACTCCTGCGTTTCCGCCCGCGACACGGGTTGACGCCTCCACTTGCCAACCAAGTTTTCCGCACGGCGATCCGTGCCCCGGGCACCACGTACCGCGTCCGTACCTCCTGCACGGCGATCCGTGCACTGTGACCTCCGCGTCCGCGTCCGAGTGCGCGCAGGATTCCGAGTGCGCGCAGGATTCCGAGTGCGCGCCGCAGTCCGAGTCCCGCGCGGGAGTCCGAGTCCCGCGCCGCAGTCCGAGTCCCGCGCGGGAGTCCGAGTCCCGCGCCGCAGTCCGAGTCCCGCGCCGCAGTCCGAGTCCCGCACCGGAGTCCCGCACCGGAGTCCCGCGCCGGAGTCCCGCGCCGCAGTCCGAGCCCGAGCCCGCGCCCGAGTCCGAGTCCGCTCTCCCCCTGCGGTCTCCGCATAGCGCGGAGCTGCACGTGGAGGCGCGGCGCTATGCGGGGGCGCTTCGTCAACGACTCGAGGATCGTTCGGTCGCAGGTTCAGCGGACACCTCGAGCGCCCGCATCGCAATGCCAGGCGGGGCTCGACCATCGGATGCGCGGGCCGTTGAAATCGGCGAGGGTTCGCGCAACGCGAACGCCGCGGCACTGGAAATCGCTACCCTGTTGCCGCGCACCCCATCCCAGTGTCGGGCATGCGCGGCCGCAGCGAGAGCACGCGCCGGGACGCGCTGCCCACCGTCCCCCATCACGGACTGCGCGCCCGTTCCTTCGTGGCCCCAACCCAAAATCCAATCACGTCGCCGTGATTACATCCGCTCACACTGGGCCGCAGTAAGTTGTCTGACGCACATCATCCCACAATCACCCTGGCGTGGCCTTCCAGCCTGCCCCCAAACGTGCTCCCCTTTCGCACCGCGTGACGCTCAAACCATCCGGCCCCGCCCCGCGCGCGCCAAACCCGCTACCGCTCGAAACAGTACGGGATTTGCTGGGGATAGTGCGCACGCTGTATGCGTTTCAGCGTCAAAAGGGCAACCACGGCTACGCTCGCGAACTGCAGGGCGCAGGTCGGCGGCTGCGTGACGCGCTGGCGCTCGCGCTCGGCGCGGGTGATTCCGAAGCGCATGCCAAAGCCTGGCGACTGGCGGACGAGGCAATTGCCACGATCGCGCGAGTGCAGGGCTCGTTCGGCAACGATCTCGCAGCCGCAGTGCGCTTGGCGTCAGAGCGCGTACAGCGACGTCACTACAAAAATGATGAGCGCGATGCGCGACGGCATGCGCGGATCAAGCGCGGCTGACTCCTACACCAAACTCCTCACAGGTGCGGAGTTGTCGGATATTGCCTACTCGCCGGACAGCACTTTAGCGGCCCTGCCCCCGAGCGATGGTGACGCACGACTGCTCGTTGCCATTTGCCACCTTGAGCTTATTTTTAAGGCGTGTTTTGGTGTCACCATGGATCCTTTTCGTCGCTGCGTTCAGGATTTGGAAGCGATCGATCGCCTGCTCGAACTCCCGCATGGTCATGACATCGCGTTCGAGATGTTCCGCGAGCTGCTCCCTTACTTGTGGCAACTGAGCCCGCTCCGCGATCGCGACCGATCGGGCGCGCTCGCCTGCTTGTTCGACTACGCCGAAGGCATGCGAGTTCGACTCGGCTATTCGAAGGTCGAATCGACGCCGCCGCCCAGCGAGCAGATCTCGCGCGTCGCTTAGCGTCCCGCGTGCCGCTCCCGTTGCTGCTTCATTGCAGCACGCTCGCGGTGCAGGTCGCGCTGCAATTGAGGGTCCCGTCGCAGTCTTCGAAGGCCGATTGCACGTGGCCATCACCGCAATACGGCGCCTTGGTGCACACGCTGGTGCACACGGTCTTGCCGTAGGCCGTCGCCAGCGCGACGTTCTTGGCACCGTCGTCGCAAGCCTCGTTGCTGGCCTTCACGCCGTCACCACAGTACGGCGCCAAAGTGCAGTCCGATTTGCAGGTGCCGTAGCTGCCGTCATTCTTGCCGTCGTCGCAGGCTTCGCCAGTGTCCTTGATACCGTTGCCACAGCGAAAGCGGCAGTGGCTGTCACAGCTGTCAGTGGCTTTGCCGTTGTCCGCGCCGTGGTCGCATTGCTCGGAAGCGTCCACCTTGCCATTGCCGCACGAAACCAAAGGTACGAACGCCTGGCAGGTCGAGGTACACGAACCGGGCGTGCCATCGTTCTTGCCGTCGTCGCACTTTTCGCCGTAGCTGGTTTGGACGGCTTTGTCGCCGCAATACGGAGCCGGCAGGCAGCGCGCGCTGCAAGAGTTCTTACCGTACGCGGTAGCGCTGTTCAAAGCCCCTTGGTCGCAGAGCTCGGGCGGGCTCGTGACGGTGCCGTCGCCGCAGTAGCTCGCGGACTTGCATCCCGGGTCACAGGTGCCATAGCTGCCATCGTTTTTGCCGTCATCGCACACTTCGTCGTCACTCTGAAAGCCGTCGCCGCAGGAGGGGCCGGGCGTGCAGTCCGCCTTGCACTTGCCGTACAGGCCGGTGTTGTTGACGGCGCCGTCGTCGCACAGCTCGCCGGCATCGAGCTTGCCGTTGCCGCACTTGAGTGAGCAATCGCTTTGACATTGGCTGCCGAGGGTGCCGTTGTCCACGCCGTCGTCGCATTGTTCCGGGCCGCTCTTCTTGCCGTCGCCGCAGCGGTCACCGAGCTTGCAGGCGGACAGGCAATAGCCGTAGCCCTTGCCGTTGTTCGCGCCATCGTCGCATTCTTCGCCGTTGGAAGTGACTTGATCACCGCAGTACGGCGCAATCTTGCAGCCCGGCGCGCACTGCGCGGTGGAGGCGCCGTAGGTCACGGCATTCACGCCGTTGTCGCAGGCTTCTTGCGGACTTTGCGTCTTGGAATCACCGCAATACGGCCCGCTCGACTTGCAGTCCGCCGCGCAGCTGCCGTAACTACCGTCGTTCTTGCCGTCGTCGCAGACCTCATCGCCTTCGATCGTGCCGTTGCCACACTTGGCGACGCACTGTGAGACCGCGTGCACGAATCCGTTCAAGGTCAGCTTGTAGTTCGAGCCGCTCGTGTGGCGCTCGGCTTGGTAGAGCACGATACCGTACATTTGGCCCACGGTCAGACCGAGGGTGGTCGCCTTGGCGGCGTTCAAAGTCACCGAGCCGTTGGTGGGCGAATGCAAGCCGCCCAAGTCGACCGCCAGCTTGCCGTTGATAAATACCCACACATCATCGTCACCGGTAAAATCCAGCACTTCGCCACCCTGGTAGGTGAACTGATAACGGAGCTCGCTGGTGAACGAGAAATTGTGACCACCACTGTCGACCTGGAGGGACTTGTTGCTGGCGTTGAGCCAACCCAGATCGTCGATGGGGAAGAACGCGCTGCTCGAATACAGGTAGGAGCCGTTAGTCTGCTTGGTGAACGAGAGCATGGTGGGCTTACCCGCCTTGTCTAGGTACACGAGCTTATCGTACGGGTTCGCCGTGCAAGGCGTGGCGGAGCAGTCCTGCTGGTGAAACCACCAATAGAAGGCCGTAGCGCCACTCAGCTGAGTGCCGTTGTTGTTGGAGCCGGTGGCAGACAGGAACTCGGGCTCGCCATCGCTAGCAAGCTGCGACTTTACGAGCCCGGTGGTCGCACCGCTACCGGAATACTTCTCGAAGTCCGGGTGCCCGGGTCCGGTTGCGACCGCGGTCCCATTGTACAAGAAGTCGCGATACAAGATCGGGATGTCGAGCGTGGCCGGCGCGGCTTGCGTCACCACGGTGCAGGTGAAGCCCGTTTCCACGGTGCAGCTCGGAGAACAGCCGTCGCCCGCAGTGGTGTTGCCGTCGTCGCAGGCTTCTTGGGGGAATTTCAGGCCATCGCCGCAGACCGCGGTGCAGGTGCCGTTGGCACACTTCGGCTCGCGCGTGCAGGTCGGTGAACAGCCGTCGTACGGGATCAGATTGCCGTCGTCACACTGTTCGAAGCCTTCGCTGACCGAGTTACCACAGGTGGTCGTGGTGCAAGCGGTGACACCACTCACCTGGCCACACTGGAAGCCTGGTTCGAGCTTGCAGGTCGCGCTGCAGCCATCGTTGGCGATGAGGTTCTTGTCGTCGCACTGCTCGTTGCCGACTTTGATGCCGTCACCGCAGGCCTTGGCCGAACAGCGCATGGCTGCCACTGGGCACAACCAGCCGGCTTCGACCTGACAGCTAGCGCTGCAACCGTCACCGCTCAGCTTGTTGCCATCGTCACACTGCTCGGTACCGGCGATCGTGCCGTCGCCGCACACGATCGTGGTTTTGCACAGTTGACCGGCGGTCGGACAGGTGAAGTTCGGCTCGATTTTGCAAAGTGGGCCGCAACCGTCGCCGGGCGTGGTGTTGCCGTCGTCGCACTGCTCTTTCAGGTCGAGATCGACGTTGCCGTCGCCGCAGCGTTCGTTCTGCGTGCACAGCGTGCCCGCGGTCTGGCAGAAATAGCCGGGATCGATCTGGCACGCGCTGCAACCGTCGTCGGCGATCGCATTGCCGTCATCGCAGGCCTCGTCGTTTTCGACGATTGCGTTCGGGCATACGCTCTTCGCTACGGCCGTGCATTTGCCGCCAATGCTGGTAGCGGGATCCTTGGGACAGGTGTAACCCGGTTCGACACTGCAGGCGGCCGAGCAGCCGTCAGCGGGCGTGACGTTACCGTCATCACACGCCTCGTGGGGGTCGACCTTGCCGTTGCCGCAAACCCAGACTTTGGCGCAGACTTCTTGAGTAGTGCCCGAGCTCAGCGCGCACAGGTAGCCCTTTTCAGTCAAGCAAGAGCCATTGCAGCCATCGCCTGGCTTGCGGTTGCCGTCATCACAGTCTTCGCCGAGCGGCACCTGCAGGATGCCGTCGCCGCAATACGCGGCCGGCTCGCAAGGCTCACCGGCGCTGATGCAGTCGTAGCCCAGCTCCGTCTCGCAGCTGGCGCTGCAGCCGTCGTTGGGCTTCGTATTGGCGTCGTCGCAGCTCTCTTGACTCTCGACCAAGCCGTTGCCGCATACGGCTGGGGTCACCGTGACCGTGCACACTCCAGAGGCCGGATCACAGGTGTAACCGTCCTCGATCTGGCAATCCGAAGAGCAACCGTCGTGGTTCTGCGCGTTGCCGTCATCGCAGGCTTCATGCATTCCCTTCACGCTGTCGCCGCAGATCTCGTTAGCGGAAACGACGCAGTCCTCACCTGCGATCGGGCAATCGAAGCCCGGATCGATCGCGCATACCCCGGAGCAACCATCGCCGGGCTTGGCGTTGCCGTCATCGCACTCTTCGGCCTTGCCGATCACACCGTCGCCGCAGACGTCCGCGGGCGCTCCCGGGTCACCGCCTTCACCGCAGTCGGTCGCTCCGCAGCCACCTGCGCCGTTCGAAGTCCCCCCGGTCTCCAGCGAAAATGAGCCGGCAATCGAGCCTCGCGCGCCGCCCGACGAAGCGTCCGGCGTATCATTCGGCGTGCCCGAACTGGAGACCTGAGGCTGTCCGCCGCACCGGACCAGAACCACCACGGACAGCAGGCACAGCGCTCCTAAGAAACGTCGCGGCACAAAGAGGGGCATCTAAAGCGACAAACGACATTCCCACGACTCCCTGAAGGGTTACAAAAAGATAGGTGGTGGCTCCCCGCATGGACGAACATGCGCGCGCACACGGCGCCCCAGAATAGCGTCTCGATTCGAACCAAAAACGCTGGTTTCGTGCGCGCAAAACCGGATCTGGCGGCGGGCAGCCGCGTTACATGATATGAGCCGCGCCATGCGTATCTGCATTCTTGGTGCAACCGGGCTCGTCGGGCGCGAAAGCTTGGATTTGGTACAGCGCGCTTGGCCCGGCGCGGAACTTTCGCTGTTCGCCAGCCGCGACCAAACGCTGGAGCACGCCGGTAAGTCGTACAAGGTGCGCGCTGCATCTCAGCTCGAGGGCACGGACGCAGCGCGCGGCGAGCTTGCGCTAGTCGCCCTGGACGACGACCACAGCCAACGCTACGTGCCTCGCCTACTGGAGCTCGGATACCGCGTCGTCGACAAGAGCAACACCTATCGGCTCGATCCCAAAGTCCCGCTGGTCGTGGGCGGCGTCAATTGCAGGGACGTGACCGAAGCCGTGCGCCTGGTCGCGAACCCCAACTGCACCACGATCCCGTTCGCGCTCGCCACCGGGCCGCTGAAACGCGCCTTTGGTCTGGCATCAGCCACCGTCAGCACCTATCAGGCCGTCAGCGGCGCGGGTATCGGCGCGCTCGATGAGTTCTTGGCCGAATCCAAAGCCGGCTACGCGGAGCCGAACCGCTTCGGCAGCGGCTTCAGCATCAGCCACTACGCCGGCAATGCCGTCCCGCACAACGGCAAGACGGACGAGAGCGGGTTTTCGGCCGAGGAACGCAAGCTCGTGCAAGAGAGCCGCAAGATCTTGGACTTCCCTGACTTCGCAGTGTCGGCACAATGCTGCCGCGTGGCCGTCGCGGTCGGTCACTACCTCAACACCTGGCTTACCCTGGCTCGAGCCCCCGAGTTGCGCGAGATCGAAGCCGTACTCGCCGACGCCCAGCAGACGCCCTTCGTCCGCTTTTACCCCGGGTCGTCGGGTGACGGACTGAGCGCGCTGTCTTGCGTGCATGATCGCGATCGCGCGCTCGTCGGCCGCCTGCGCCGCGACGCGCGTGATCCGAGCGGCAAGAGCGTGTGCTTGACGATGGCCGCCGACAACCTACGCCTGGGCGCGGCGACCAATGCCATCCGGATCGCCAGCCGCTGGTTCCCTGCGGAAGACGCGCAACTCAACGCACCTGGGAACTCCCCTTCGTAAGCTCCTTTCCGTGAGCTCCTACTCCCCGCGTAACAAGCCCGCCGCACTCGGCTCGCTGCTCGCGAGCTCGCGCGAGGCAGCGGCCCGCTATGCGGGGACCGCCATCGACCGCGAGCAATGGCGGCAGATCGTCGGTGAACGGATCGCGGCACGCACCGAACCTGGCGCCAAGCGGGGCCGTGAATTGACGGTGCACGTCGCGTCCGCGAGCTGGGCGCAAGAGCTCTCGCTGCTCGTGAACGAGATCGTGGTCCGACTCAAGGCCGCTGGGATCCACGTCGATACCGTGCGCTTTCGTGTGAAAGAGATCGCCGCGACGCCCCGCGATCCGGCCGCGCGTAAACCCATCTACCGCAAGGCCGCGTTGCCCAGCGCGCTCCGCGATCAACTCGAGGGCATCGAGGATTCCGAGCTGCGCGACGCGATCGGGGAGGCTGCAGCACTGTGGCTAGCCTTGGACGATGCGCCGAGCAAAGCGCGCGCTACTCTACGACCACCTGCGCCCTCAACGGCCCCGCCGCCGCGGGCCGGCGCGCCTACTTCAGCGCGACCAGACGCTCGAGTCCCTCCAGCCGCTGAATCGCAAAGCGCTCGTTCGGAGCGTAAGTCTGGGTCTGGGCATGCAAGATCGAAAGGTAAGCCCTGAACGCCGCCAGGTTTACCGCGTCGACGCGCCGTAGCACCGCGTACATCTGATCCACGAGCTCGATCGGCATCGGACGACGCAGCGATGCATACAAGTCAATCGTGTAGTCTATCCACTTACCGTGCGCAGTTGCTTCGGCAAGCTTGCCCGCGTACGTCGCAGCTCGGCTGACCACACGCGCCGCCGGCTCGCGCCCGCGCTTCACCTCCGAGAGCACGTTGGAGAGCGCGCTCGAGAGCACGCGCTCGGCTTCCTCACCGCGGCCCAAGGCCAAGACCTTGTCGGCGACGCCTCCCAGCAGCTCGAGCGCCTCGGCACGCTGCGTGGCCTCGACTTCCGGCTGCTTCAGCTCTGCCTTGGTGTCCGCACGTGGATCCGATACCAAAACGGGCGAAAGATCGGCCGCCGCGCGCAGGCCGTGGAGCGTCTCGGCGTTACGGCGTTCGGTGGGCACCGCCGCGGGTGGGCGCGCCACCGAGCAGACTGCGAATTGCTGATTGCCAATCTGAAGCTGGTCGCCCGCCTTCAGCGTCTCGCTGCCGTTGACGCGCTTGCTGTTGACGAAAACACCGTTGGCGCTGCCAAAATCTTCGACGGTGGCGCGCTCGTCAGTAACGATGATCTGCGCGTGGCGGCGAGAAACCAAGCCGTCGTCGAGGACGAGGTGGCAATTCGAACTTCGACCGATGAGTATTTCACCAGCACGCAGCTCGAACGTCCGCCCTTGGTATTCGAGCCAGAAGCGATGCGCGATGCGCGTCGGGTCCTGAGCTTGTTCCATGCGCGGCATCGTACGTCGAGAGTTTCGATCGGAATCCAATCCCGCTAAACCTAGCTCGCATGTCCGAGGCCGTCGAGCCGGCTATTTTCATTTCGCAGCGGCGAGCCGCTCCAGTCCCTCCAGACGGCTGAGCAGGAAGCGGTCGGCCGGCCCGAGGCGCGCGGAAAGCTCGCGGAGGCCCTGCAGGTAGTCCCGCAAGACCGTCAAATTCACGGCCTTTACTTTACGCAATACGGTGTACAGCTCGTCGACAATCGGGCCTGCACAGGGTCGTCCCGCGGTTGCGTGTAGCCGAAAGATGTAGTCAACCCAGCGACCATGGGTGGTCGCAAGCGCCAATTTGAGAGCGTATTCCGACGCTCGCTCGAGCGTCTCGGTCGCCACCGTCACGCCTCGCTGCGCGTCGACCAGCAGTTGGTCCAGCTGCTCGAAGAGGAGCTTTTCGGCTTCGTCACCTCGCCCCATGGCCAGCGCCTTGTCCGCCAAGATCCCCAGCAAACCGAAAGTGGAAGCGCGCTCGGTGGGCGCTTGGATCAGAGTGTCGGCTGAAAGCTCGCGACGGGACAAGAGCGTCATGTCCTGACTGCCAATCGAGATCTGATCGCCATGCGCCAGCGAGCGCCTGCCGTCGATGCGATCGCTATTCACGCGCACGCCATTTCTACTACCGAGATCAGCGAGCACTACCGATTCAGGCGTGACCGTTAGTGTGGCGTGGTTTCGGGATACGAGCGGATCGTCGAGCGATAGCTGGCAAGTCGCTGCACGGCCGATCACGAACTCCCCGGGTGGAAGCTCGATGTCGTGATGGTTATAGCGTAGCGAGTGCCTCATGCACTCACTGGCTCCGAGCGGCCCAATGCTTCGATTCCAGCAAAGCTCTCGCGGTCCTCGCTGCGCGGCCCACCGCGCGAACTCACGCTCTCGACCACGCGCCGTGCGGCGGGGGCGAGCGAAGTGCGCTCCGACAGCGGCAACGTGATCAAGCGCCGGCCGACGGCGCGCGGCGGCACACCGCCGAGCGAAGCGTACACCGAGAGCAACCATTTGCCCCAAGTGGCGTCGCGACGAGTCGCAGCGAACGACGCAGCAGCGTCGGCCACCGCATCCAGCATCGGCCGCTCCAGGGATAGACCGTTGGCTATCCGTTGTTCGATGCCGAGCCGGGCATGCGACAAGATCCGCTCGATATCATCGTGGCGGCCCAGCGACTCCGCACGCCGCAGGGCGTCGACCACTAAATCCAGGCCCCAATCGCGCGAGGAGCTCGGCGCGCCGGCCAGGGTATCTTCCTCGTTTCGATCACTCGAACCGCACGCCGGGCATTCTACCAGCTCCAGCGGATATGGATGTCCACACTCCGAACAATGGCAGATGAAGCCCGTAGTACGACTGCCCAGGCCCGCACCGGGCGGCGCTCCAGCGCAAAACACCATCTCTTGGGTGCCAATGCGCACCCGCTCGCCGTCGCGCAGCACATGCACACTCTGAAGCGAGGTTCCGCCGACCTGCACCCCGTTGCGCGACCCGAGATCTTCGATCGTGGCGCGCTCACCGGCGATTCGGATCCGCGCGTGCTCGCGAGAAACCAACGGATCTTCGATGGTCACCTGGCAAGTCGCGCTGCGGCCGATCACTGTATCGCCCTGCGGCAAATCGATCTCCTGAAGCAGGAAGCGGAGGCGGAATCGTGCCAATGACATGCGTGAGTTTGGGGGTGAGAACGGAATCATCAGAATAACCCGTCCCGCGCTCCGCAGTCAAAGTCGCGCGCTTCAGTGTGGCCAAAGTGCGCTTTTTGATGAGCCTAGTCGCTGCTCCAACCGTAGTTCGCACGCTGCGCCCCGAAATTCACAGTCT
>Ga0302323_100000888_pt1 | contig 24182 bp, 16 predicted proteins | sample Fen_T0_3_FD_201950 | JGI IMG/M metagenome (GOLD analysis project Ga0302323, IMG submission 201950) | Peat permafrost microbial communities from Stordalen Mire near Abisko, Sweden - Fen_T0_3 | ecosystem: Environmental > Terrestrial > Soil > Wetlands > Permafrost | place: Sweden: Abisko... | reverse complement strand
AGCAGGGCAAAAGGAAGAGGAACTGGAACTCGCGGTCGAGGCCGAGGCCAATCAATATATTCCTTTTGCGCTGGACGAGGTCAACCTCGACTTCCAGGTGCTCGGCCCAGCGCCGAACAATGCCAACGAAGTCGAGATCCTGATCGCCGCGTCACGTAAGGAAAAGGTCGAGGACCGCGTTGCCATTGCCGAGGCGGCCGGCCTGAAGCCCACCGTGATGGACGTGGAGTCGTACGCGACGCAGGAGGTGTTCCGGCTGATCGCCCCGTCCCTTCCTGCCAACGGCCGGGACCAGAATATCGCGCTGGTCGATGTCGGCGCCCACGTCACGCATTTTTACGTCCTTCGCAACAATCAGTTCCTGTTTTCCCGGGATCAGGTTTTCGGGGGCAACCAGCTCACGCAGGACATCCAGCGGGCATTCAACCTGTCCGCCGAGGAAGCCGAGTCCGCCAAGCGGAACCAAGGCCTGCCCGAGAACTACGACAACGACGTGCTGCAGCCGTTCATGGAGACGCTGGCGCTGGAAATCACCCGCGCCTTGCAGTTCTTCTTCACGTCGACGTCCCACAGCCAGGTCGACCAGATCGTCCTGTCGGGCGGTTGCGCGGTGCTGCCGGGGTTGGACGAGCTCGTGGCCAAACGGGCCGGCGTCGCGACGGTCCTGGCCAATCCGTTCGCCAACATGGCGGCCTCGGATCGCATTCGGCCGCGCCAGCTCGCGCAGGATGCGCCGATGCTGCTCATCGCCACCGGGCTGGCCCTGCGGAGCTTCGAGTAATGAGCTCAATCCGCATCAATCTGCTGCCTCACCGGGAGCAGAAGCGCCAGGCCCGCCAGCGCCAGTTCTACACACTGGTGATTTCGCTGGCCGTCCTGGGGCTGGCGGTGGTCGCGCTGGTTCACGGCATCCTGGCGGCGCAGATCGAGAGCCAGGAGTCCCGCAACCTCGTGCTCAAGACCGAAATCGCCAAGCTCGATGAGCAGATCAAGGAGATCGACAGGCTGCGGGACCAGATCCAGGCTGTGCTTGCGCGAAAGCAGGTAGTGGAGACGCTCCAGACCAATCGCAGCGAGGCCGTGCACTTGCTCGACCAGCTGGTGCGCCAGCTGCCGGACGGAATCTACCTCAAGAACATTCGCCAGCAAGGCGCCCGGGTGACCATGCTGGGTTATGCGCAGTCCAATGCGCGGGTATCGACGCTGATGCGCAATATCGAGGCCTCGCCATGGCTGTCGACGCCGGAGCTGGTGGAAATAAAGCTGGTGGGGATGCCCGGCGCAAAGGACGCGACGCAGAAGGTCAATGAATTCACGCTGCGCTTCCAGATCAAGCGTGCAGCCGGCGTGGATGTCGATGGGGCGCTGGCCAAGCCCGGGACCCCGGCCCTTCCGGCCAAGCCCGGCGCCCCGGCCAAACCGGTAGCTTCGGACGCAGGGAAGAAATCATGACCTTCGACGAACTCCGCCGCCTCAACATTCGCGATGCCGGCAACTGGCCGCTGCTTCCGAAGATTGCCATCCTGGTCGCGATCGTCCTGGCCATCATCGTCGCCGGGCTGTTCCTCGACTGGAAGGACCAGTGGGAAGCGCTGGGCAAGGCTGAGCAGGTCGAGGTTGGCCTCAAGACCCAATACACGGAAAAGAAGAAGCGCGCGATCAACTTCGACCTCTACGTGCAGCAGTTGAACGAGGTCGAGCAATCGTTCGGCGCGCTCGTGAAGCAGCTGCCCAATCGTTCCGAGATCGACGCGCTGCTGACCGACGTCAACCAGGCGGGCCTGGGCCGCGGCCTGCAGTTCGATCTGTTCAAGCCGGCGGCGCAGGAACGGATGGCTGACTTCTATGCGGAGCTGCCGATCAACATCAAGATCACCGGCAACTACCACGACATGGGTGCGTTCGCCAGCGACATTGCGCAGCTGCCGCGCATCGTCACGCTGAACGATGTCACGATCAGCTCGGACAAGGGCAACCTCTCGATGGAAGCGGTCGCCAAGACGTTCCGCTATCTCGACGAAGAGGAAATTGCCCGGCAACGTGCGGCGGTGAAAGGAAAGGCCAAGAAATGATGCGCGCTGCTGCAATCTGCGTTTGCGCTTGCCTGGCACTCGCCGCGTGCGGGAGCAGCGGCCATCCGGACCTCGACGCCTGGATGAAGGAACAGGGCAAGACGGCCAAGGGCAAGCTCGATCCGCTGCCCCAGATCAAGCCCTACGACCCGTTCACTTATAACGCATTCGACCTGCCGGACCCGTTCAAGCCGCGCAAGATTGAACCCACCAAGGGCGGGGGCAGGCTGGCCCCCGATTTCACGCGGCGCAAGGAGCCTCTCGAGTCGTTCCCGCTGGAATCGCTGCTGATGGTAGGAACGCTGGCAAAGAACAAGACCACCTATGCGCTGGTGGCCACGCCGGAAAGGGATGTCTTTCAGGTGCGCGCAGGCAATTACCTGGGCCAGAACTACGGCGTCATCACGGAAATCGGAGACAGCGAATTGAAGCTCAAGGAGCTGCTCCAGGACGGTGCCGGCGATTGGACCGAACGTTCGAGCTCGCTGCAACTTCAGCAGCAGCAGGCCGTGCAGAAGAGATAGGGGAGCGGAGATGATGAGCGTGAATCACGGCATCGGACAAGCAGGCGCGGGCGCGGCGACGCGCCGCGGGTGGGCGGCCGCTCTCGTCGCCCTCTGCGCGCTTGCGCTTTCGGGCATGGCGCTGGCGCAGGCGGGCAACAGCCTTGAGCAGGTCAGCGTCACACGCGGATCCTCCGGCAAGACGATTGTCAGGTTCCAGCTGAAATTACCTCCGGCAAACCCGCCCGCTGGGTTTTCCGTCACAAGCCCGCCGCGGATCGCACTCGATTTCCTGGATACCGCCAATGGCATGGGTGTGACGCAGCGCGAAATCGCCGAGCCGGCCCTGCGCAGCCTGAACCTCATCCAGGCGGGCAACCGCACGCGCGTCGTATTCAACCTCAACAAGCCGCAGACGTTCGAAACCAACATCGAAGGCAACACGGTACTGGTGACGCTGACCGACCAGGCCACGCCATCGGCGACGGCCACGCAGGTGCAGCGATTTGCCGAGGCGAAGGGCGCGGACACGTCGCATGCGTTGCGCGACATTGATTTCCGGCGCGGCAAGGCCGGCGAGGGACGGATCGTCGTCGACCTCTCCGATAATTCGGCCGGCATCGACATCCGGCAGCAGGGCAAGAACCTGATCGTCGATTTCCTCAAGACATCGCTGCCGCGCAACCTCGAACGCCGGCTGGACGTCAACGATTTCGGCACGCCGGTCGTCACGATCGACACGTTCCCGCAGGGCAGCAACACGCGGATGGTGATCGAGCCGCAGGGGCTGTGGGAGCACTCCGCCTACCAGACCGACAACCGGTTCATTCTCGAGATCAAGCCCGTCCACGAGGACCCCAACAAGCTGACGCAGGGGACCAAGGGCGGCTACAAGGGCGAGAAGCTGTCGCTCAACTTCCAGAACGTGGAAGTTCGCGCGGTGCTGCAGGTCATCGCGGACTTCACCGGCCTCAACATCATCACCAGCGACACGGTTGCGGGCAACCTGACGCTGCGCCTCAAGGACATTCCCTGGGACCAGGCGCTGGACATCATCCTCCAGACCAAGGGCCTCGACATGCGCAAGAACGGCAATGTCGTGCTGATCGCACCACGCGAGGAATTGGCGCTGAAGGAGAAGCAGCAGCTGGAGAGCGCGCATCAGATCGCGGAACTCGAGCCGCTGATCTCGGAGTCGTTCCAGCTGAACTACATCAAGGCCTCCGACCTCGAGCGGCTAATCACGACCAATCGGCAGCAGAAATTCGGAGAAGGAGCGGGCCAGACGGCGACTACCGGCGGCCAGGGCTCGATTCTTTCCAAGCGTGGTGTCGCCATGGTCGATCCGCGCTCGAACATCCTGTTCGTGCAGGACACCGCGGCGGTCATGGAGGAGGTCCGGAAGATCATCCGCCAGATCGACTTCTCGATCCGGCAGGTGCTGATCGAGGCCCGCATCGTGATCGCGAGCGATGATTTCAGCCAGCAGCTTGGTGTGCGCTTCGGCCAGCAGACCGGCTTCACACTTTCAAAGGGCAAGTATGCCGGTGGCTCGAGCGGCAGTCTCAACACGCAGCCCGTCGTCACGTGTAACGCCGGAATCTGCAAGCGTGAGACGCGAACGCAGACCCCCTTCGAACTCGCCTCCGGCATCGCTTCCGCGGGCTACTCCGACGCGCCGCAGCTCAACGTGAACCTGCCTGTGCCCAACCCGGCCGGTCAGCTGGCGCTGACGCTGATCAACCTGGGCAGCGGCAATCTCATCAATCTCGAGCTCTCGGCGCTCGAGGCCGACGCCCGCGGCAAGGTGATTTCGAGTCCGCGTGTGGTCACCGCGGACAATCAAAAGGCGGCGATCGAGCAGGGCACGGAAATACCCTACGTGACGCCCGGCAGCGCCAACTCGCCGGCAACGGTCTCGTTCAAGAAGGCCGTGCTGCGTCTCGAGGTGACGCCGCAGATCACGCCTGACAACCGGATCATCATGGTCGTCGAGATCCGCAAGGATGCGGTCGGACAGTACGTGCAGCTGGGCGGCGGCTTCTCGGTCCCGTCCATCGACACCAAGAATGTCGTCACGCAGATCCACGTCAACAACGGCGACACGGCCGTCATCGGCGGGATCTTCGAGGAGGAAATCCGCAACGACGTGACGCAGGTGCCGTTCCTGGGCAACCTGCCCATCCTCGGATACCTGTTCAAGCAGACCGGCACGTCCTCCAAGAAGACCGAACTGCTGATCTTCCTCACGCCGCGCATCGTCAAGGAATCGGTCAATTCGGTGCGGTGAACGAGACGACCGGCGACGCGCCCCGCGCCGCCCTCCCATCCCCTGCCCCGGTCCCGTTGCACCGGGGCAATTTGTTTCTGGTCGGCTTGCCCGGTGCGGGGAAGTCGACGCTCGGCCGCCAGCTGGCGCGGCGCCTCAACAAGCATTTCGTGGATGCGGACACCGAGCTCGAGAACCGGCTGGGCGTGTCGATCCCGACCATTTTCGAAATTGAGGGCGAAGCGGGTTTCCGCGACCGTGAAGAAGTGACGCTCGCCGATCTCACGCAGCTGGTGGACGTGGTACTGTCCACAGGGGGCGGCGCCGTGCTGCGTCCTGCCAATCGCGTGCGCCTCAAGGAAAACGGCACCGTGGTCTACCTGCACGCCGACCCGAACGTCCTCTGGGAGCGCGTCCGCCATAGCCGGAACCGCCCGCTGCTGCAAACGGGCGACCCGCGCGTCCGCCTTGCCACGCTGTATGGCGAGCGCGACGCGCTCTATCGCGAAGTGGCGGACCACGTGATCGAGTCCGATCGCGACGAAGTGATGCGCTTCGCGCGCGCGTTCGAGCCGGTCTTTCCCGGCGGTGAGGCTGCGCCATGATCAGGACGCTCGACGTTGCATTCGGCGACCGCGCCTATCCGATACACATCGGCGCTGGCGCGCTGGAACGCGTCGGCGCGACCGTGGCGGCGCTGTCGCGACGCGCGGTCATCGTCAGCAATCCTACCGTGGCCACCCATTGGCTTGCGCCGGTCCGGTCGAGCCTGGCGGCGGCCGGCGTCGGCCACGAAGTTCTGTTGATCCCGGACGGCGAAGTCCACAAGAACTGGGCGACGCTACAAGATGTGCTGACCCGGCTTTTGGAGATCCGCGCGGAGCGGTCGACGGTGCTGGTGGCACTCGGCGGCGGCGTCGTGGGCGACCTCGCCGGATTTGCCGCAGCCATCTACCAGCGCGGGATGCCGTTCGTCCAGGTGCCGACGACGCTGCTCGCGCAGGTGGACTCGTCGGTGGGGGGCAAGACCGGCATCAACCACGCGCTCGGCAAGAACATGATCGGGGCCTTTCATCAGCCGCGCGCCGTCCTGATCGACACGGAATGCCTGCGCACGCTGCCGGACCGCGAGCTGTCCGCTGGCATGGCGGAGGTGATCAAGTACGGCGCGATACGCGACCTGCGCTTCTTTTCCTGGCTCGAGGCCAACATGGACGCGTTGCTGGCGCGTGACCCGGCCGCCTTGATGCACGCGATTTACGAAAGCTGCAGGATCAAGGCGGAGATCGTCGTCGCCGACGAGCGTGAATCGGGCGAACGCGCGTTGCTCAATTTTGGCCACACGTTCGGCCATGCGATCGAAACGGCGGCGGGCTACGGCACATGGCTCCACGGCGAGGCCGTCGCCGCCGGGATGATCGTGGCCGCGAAGGTCTCGGAGCGTGCGACGGGCCTGCCCGCCGCCGACCGGGCGCGGCTCGAAGCGCTGAACCTGCGCGCTGGCCTCCCGGTCGCGCCGCCGCCGTTGTCGTTGCCCCGCTGGCGCGACCTGATCGCCCGCGACAAGAAGGTCGAACATGGCGCCGTGCGATTCATCCTGCTGACTTCGCTCGGACGAGCGCTCGTCACGTCGGACGTCGAGGACGCGGACCTCGCGGCCGTCCTAGCCTGACGCGGGACCATTGAAAAACGGCGATCCGCGGATCGCCGTTTTTTGTTGTGGCGACTGCTCGATCAGTTACACGTGATCTTGCCCGTGTTCAACGTGAGCTGAGGAGATCCGCTGTCGGTGACGACAAAGTTAGTCACGACGGGCGTCACAGGCATTGACGCAGAAGGAAACACCACGTTGAACGTGCCGCCGTTTGACGTAACGGTTTTCGCCGGCAACTTCGTCCCAGGAGGCGCAGAAGGCTCAAGCGGGGGACTCGTCGCGAAGGTGACATTGTACGGCGGCGTACCGCCGGTGAGGATGAATGTATAGGTCTTACCAGGGCAGCCACTATCTGTAACCGATGGTGGCGTCAACACAATGGGCGTCGGAACTGGCGGCACGGGAGGTGTCCCCGTCCCGGCCTGATTGATGAGCGTGGCGGTCGTCTGCTTGCCCGCAGAATCCACGATCGTGAACGTCAACGGATTGACGATGCAGGTGCCATTGGTAATCACCTCAAAGAATCCACCGCTGACCGCAACCGTGGTATTCACGAGGTTGACGGTGCCGGGAGCGGTCGATGCCACCGTATAGGGCGGATTGCCACCATAAATGTAGTAGTCAATCCGGAAGCCGGACGAGCAGGCTGCCGACGTCGTCGAGCCGGGTATCGTTACCGCCGCCGGTACGATGGTCAGCGGCGACGCCGTACCGGTCGTATTGTTCTGCACGGTGAAGTTGGCTATCTGCTCTTGACCCGACGTCACATCGGTCACCCGGATCTGCGCCGGTTGGGTCGTCGCGTTGGTCAACGCCTGAATGACCGCCGTTGCCGTCCCGGTCACGTCGGTCGCGACCGTCAGCGTCTGTACTAACGGCGTACCCGGATTGCTGGTGGCGATCCCGACCGGACCAAAGACCACGTCAAAGCGCATTGGCCGCGCGACCAAGGGTGCGCCTCCTGGTGCCTTGGCAACAACGGTGGCGGTGCCTTTCTGCCCCGAGCACAAATTGGTTTCGCAGTCCGTGCCACTCGGTGCAAACGTCAACGTATTAAGTATGGATGAGGCGACGACATTGACCGTAACCTGCGCGGTCTGGCCCGCCGAGTCCTGAACTGTGATGATCACCGGGGTGTCCGCGGTGACCTTGCTTGGCAGGAGGACGATTGTGTTGCCGGCCACGTTCTGGGCCACCGGTAGCACCGTGGCGTTCCCGGAGAAGGCAAAGAACGGCGCGACGCCCGATGTGATGGTCACGGTGACCGCGACGCCGGAGTAGGCCGTCAACGTGCTGGGTTGCACCGTGAGTGCCGCCGGAGTCGGCGGCGCGACGTAGGGGTTGTTCGGTGCGCCGCTGCCTCCGCCACAGGCCGAAAGCGCCAATAGCCCGGCCAGGCCGAGAATGGAGAGCGCTGGGCGCAGCCAGGTGGTCGAAAGCCGATCTAGCATGGGTGTAGTCCTAATGATGTTGTCCTAAAGGGTGCATTCGGGCGATGCCAAATTAAGCGCTGCAACAAGCATCTAGCCCATTTTGTTCAGATTAAAGCCTAAGGACCGGACTGGCGCAAGTCTTTCCCTCGGGAAATTGCCACCGTTGGGCGGACGATGTTGCGTTGGCGCCCATGGACGGACCGGCGATTGCCGCATCGCAGCATCACAGGTACCATTGAACGGTTTCGCTTCGAAACCTGCTGATTCGTCGCGAATGGGCGGCAATTGGCATGCGCCGGCCACAATACGCACCGGGTGAGGGCATCGTGGAACACACTTCGCTGGCATTGTCGCCGTGGCCGCCCGAAGGCCAGGGCCTGTACGACCCGGCCAACGAGCGCGATGCCTGCGGCCTGGGCTTCATTGCCCACATCAAAGGCCGCAAGGACCATGCGATCATCGAGCATGGCTTGCGGATCCTGGAGAATCTGACCCATCGCGGCGCGACGGGCGCGGACCCGTTGCAGGGCGACGGCGCCGGCATCCTGATCCAGCTGCCCGACCTCTTCTTCCGCCGCGCCTGCGGCAAGCTCGGCATCACGCTTCCGGCGATCGGCCAGTATGGCGTCGGTATGGTGTTCCTGCCGCAGGAACCGGCATCCCGCATGGCCTGCGAACAGGAGATCGAGCGCGCGATCCAGGCGGAAGGCCAGTTGCTGCTCGGTTGGCGCGATGTGCCCACCGATGACAGCGGCCTGTCGCCACGCACCAAGGAAGTTGAGCCTGTGATCCGGCAGGTCTTCGTCGCCCGCGGATCCCGCGACATGGACCAGGACGCGTTCGAGCGCAAGCTCTATATCATCCGGAAGCGCGCCGGTCACGCAATCCAGTCGCTGCACCTGCGGCACGGTCGCGAGTTCTATGTGCCGTCGTTCTCGACGCGGACGATCACGTACAAGGGCATGCTTCTCGCGAAGCAGGTCGGTGAGTACTACCCCGACCTGCACGACGAGTCGATGGTGTCGGCGCTGGCGATGGTGCACCAGCGATTCTCCACCAACACGTTCCCGACCTGGGACCTGGCGCATCCGTTCCGTTTCATTTCCCACAATGGCGAAATCAACACGTTGCGCGGCAACTTCAACTGGATACGCGCGCGCGAAGGCGCAATCGCATCGAAGGTGCTGGGCGACGACCTGCCGAAGCTGTGGCCGCTGATCTACGACGGGCAGTCCGACTCGGCCTCCTTCGACAACGCGCTCGAACTGCTGGTGATGGGTGGCTATCCGCTCGCCCACGCGATGATGATGATGATTCCGGAGGCGTGGGCCGGCAATCCGCTGATGGATGAGGACCGGCGCGCGTTCTACGAGTACAACGCCGCGCTGATGGAGCCATGGGACGGACCGGCGGCGATGGCGTTCACCGACGGCCGGCAGGTCGGCGCCACGCTCGACCGCAACGGCCTGCGTCCGGCGCGGTTTGTCGTCACCGACGACGACCTTATCGTCATGGCGTCCGAAGTCGGCGTGCTCGACATTCCTGAGGCGCGGATCGTCAAGAAGTGGCGCCTGCAGCCCGGGAAAATGCTGCTGGTGGACCTGGAACAGGGCCGCATCGTCGACGACGATGAGCTGAAGCGCACGCTCGCGACGGCGAAGCCCTACCGCGACTGGATTGCGCAGTGCCGGCTGCGGCTGGACGACATGCCGGAGCCTGCCCCGCCATTGCCTTCGGAGGTCGCGCTGCTCGACCGCCAGCAGGCGTTCGGCTACACGCAGGAGGACGTGCGGCTGCTGCTTACGCCGATGGCGCGCAACGGCGAGGAACCGCTGGGTTCGATGGGCAACGATGCCGCGCTGCCGGTGCTCTCCAACCGCGCCCGCGTGTTCTACAACTATTTCAAGCAGCTCTTCGCGCAGGTCACGAACCCGCCGATCGATCCGATTCGCGAAGAACTTGTGATGTCGCTGGTGTCGTTCATCGGACCGCGCCCTAACCTTCTCGGCATCGATGTTACGGAACCCGCGATGCGGCTCGAGGTCCCGCAGCCGATCCTGACGCCGGAGAACATGGAAAAGATCCGGCACGTGGAGCTCTTCTCTGGCGGCGCGTTCCGCTCGGTCGAGCTCGACATCTGCTATCCGGCGGCATGGGGTGCCAACGGCATGGAGGCGGCGCTCGCAAGCCTGGCGGCGCACGCCGAAGACGCCATTTCGCAGGGCTACAACGTCCTGATCCTGTCAGATCGCAGCGTGGCGATGGACTCGCTGGCGATTCCGGCGCTGCTCGCGACGGCCGCAGTGCACGAACACCTGGTCAAGAAGGGCCTGCGCACGTCCGCGGGCCTCGTCGTGGAAACGGGATCGGCGCGCGAAGTCCACCATTTCGCGCTGCTCGCCGGGTATGGTGCCGAGGCGATCCATCCGTACCTCGCGCTCGAGACGCTGGGGGAAATTTCCCGCTCGATCCCAGAGATCGATGCCAAGGAATCACAGAAGCGCTACATCAAGGCGATCTGCAAAGGACTGACCAAGGTGATGTCGAAGATGGGCATTTCGACGTACCAGTCCTATTGTGGCGCGCAGATCTTCGAAGCCGTCGGACTGCAGAAGGCCTTCGTCGACAAGTACTTCACCGGTACGGCGAGCAACGTCGAAGGCATCGGACTCTTCGAAGTGGCCGAGGAGTCGATGCGGATGCATATGCAGGCGTTCGGCGACGATCCGCTGCTGCGCGACATGCTCGACGCCGGCGGCGAATACCAGTACCGGACCCGCGGTGAAGCGCATATGTGGACGCCGGAAACCATCGCCAAGCTGCAGCACGCGACGCGCGCGAACAGCCACGCGACGTATCGCGACTACGCGCATCTCGTCAACGTGCAAAGCCGGCAGCTGAAGACCTTCCGCGGCTTGTTCGAATTCAGGACGGCCGAACGTGCGCCGGTACCGTTGGCGGAAGTCGAGCCCGCAGTCTCGATCGTCAAGCGGTTTGCCACGGGCGCGATGAGCTTGGGCTCGATTTCCACCGAGGCGCACACGACGCTGGCCGCCGCGATGAACCGCATCGGCGGCAAGTCGAATACCGGCGAGGGCGGCGAGGACCCGGCACGCTATCGCGCGGAGTTGCGCACGGGTTCCTCCGGCATCAAGGACGGCGACACCGTCGCATCGGTGCTGGGTCGCGACCAGATCGAGAGTGACATCCCGCTCAAGGCCGGCGACAGCCTGCGCTCGAAAATCAAGCAGGTGGCCTCTGCGCGCTTCGGCGTCACCGCGGAATACTTGGCTTCGGCCGACCAGATCCAGATCAAGATGGCGCAGGGAGCCAAGCCGGGCGAAGGCGGCCAGCTTCCCGGGCACAAGGTGTCCGAGTACATCGCGCGGCTGCGATACTCCGTGCCCGGCGTCGGTCTCATATCGCCGCCGCCGCATCACGACATCTACTCGATCGAGGACCTGGCGCAGCTGATCCACGACTTGAAGAACGCGAATTCGAACGCCTCCATATCCGTCAAGCTGGTGTCGGAGGTCGGCGTCGGCACGGTGGCCGCGGGCGTGGCCAAGGCGAAGGCGGATCACGTGACGATTTCCGGCCACGACGGCGGCACCGGCGCGTCGCCGCTGTCCTCGCTGATGCACGCCGGCACGCCGTGGGAACTGGGTCTTGCGGAAACGCAGCAGACGCTGGTGCTCAATCGCCTGCGCGGCCGCATCGCCGTGCAGGTCGACGGCCAGATGAAGACCGGCCGCGACGTCGCCATTGGCGCAATGCTCGGGGCGGACGAGTTCGGCTTCGCGACGGCGCCGCTCGTCGTCGAAGGCTGCATCCTGATGCGCAAGTGCCACCTCAACACCTGTCCGGTCGGCATTGCGACGCAGGATCCGGTGCTGCGCCGCAAGTTCACCGGCCAGCCGGAGCACGTCGTCAATTTCTTCTTCTTTGTGGCCGAGGAGGTGCGCGAGATCATGGCCACGCTCGGTTTCCGCACGTTCGAGGAGCTGATCGGGCGCGCGGACCTGCTCGACATGCGCGCAGGTGTGGAACACTGGAAGGCTAGGGGGCTCGACTTCTCGCGCGTGTTCTTCCAGCCGAAGATGCCCGCTGAAGTCGCGCGCCGCCACGTCGAGACGCAGGACCACGGACTCGCCGGCGCGCTCGATCACCAGCTGCTGGAGGGTGCCGCGCCCGCGCTGGAGAAGAAGACGCCGGTGCGCCTCTCGTACCGTATCCGCAACGCGAACCGTTCGGTTGGCGCGATGCTCTCCGGGGCGGTCGCGCGCCGGCACGGGCACGAGGGACTGCCCGAGGACACGGTGCACGTCGCCTTCGAGGGAATCGCCGGGCAAAGCTTCGGCGCGTTCCTGTCGCGCGGAATCACGTTCGAGCTGCAGGGCGCCACCAATGACTATGTCGGCAAGGGACTTTCCGGCGGACGGATCGTCGTCTATCCGGACCCGACGTGCCCGGCCAAGCCCGAGGACAACATCGTCATCGGCAATACCGTGATGTATGGCGCGATCGACGGCGAAGCCTATTTCCGCGGCGTCGCCGGTGAGCGCTTCTGCGTGCGCAACTCCGGTGCGTCGGCAGTCGTCGAAGGCACTGGCGACCACGGCTGCGAATACATGACCGGAGGCACGGTCGTCGTGCTGGGCAAGACCGGGCGGAACTTCGCGGCGGGCATGAGCGGCGGCATTGCCTATGTCTTCGACGCGGACGGCACGTTCGCCGCACATTGCAACACGGCGATGGTCGACCTGGTGTCGATGGCCGGTGAGGCGGCGCAGACACTGGCGGACGCCGAACTGGTTGCCGCGGGCAAGGGGCGCGCGCGGCACCGGGCGATGGCCGACGAGACGCAGCTGCGCGAGCTGATCGAGCGCCACCTGCGCTTCACCGGCAGCACGCTGGCGCTGCGCATCCTGGACAGTTGGGACGCGTCGCGCGACAAGTTCGTCAAGGTGTTCCCGCACGAATACCAGAGGGCGCTCACCGAAATGCACGCACGGCAGAACACGAAGTCGGCCGCGCCGGCGAAGGCGAAAGAGGCAGCCTGACGCCATGGGAAAGATCACTGGCTTCCTCGAACTGCAGCGCATCCAGGAGGCGATGCAGCCCACCGCCGAGCGCGTGCGGCACTACCGCGAGTTCACGCTGGCGCTGGCCGACGAGGAGGCCGCGAAGCAGGGCGCACGCTGCATGGATTGCGGCATACCGTTCTGCCAGTCGGGCTGCCCGGTCCACAACGTCATCCCGGATTGGAACGACCTCGTCTACCGGCACCAATGGCGCGAGGCGCTCGACGTGTTGCACTCGACCAACAATTTTCCGGAGTTCACCGGCCGCGTGTGTCCTGCGCCGTGCGAGGCTTCCTGCACGCTCAACATCAACAACGACGCCGTGGGTATCAAGTCCATCGAGCATTTCATCATCGACAAGGGCTGGCACGAAGGCTGGGTCGTGCCGCAGCCACCGGCTACGAAGACCGGCATGCACGTCGCCATCGTGGGATCAGGTCCCGCAGGGATGGCGTGCGCGCAGCAACTCGCCCGCGCGGGCCACGACGTCGTGCTGTTCGAGAAGGCGGACCGCATTGGCGGGTTGCTCCGTTACGGCATCCCGGACTTCAAGATGGAAAAGCACCTGATCGACCGGCGGATGGCGCAAATGTCGCTCGAGGGCGTCGATTTCCGGCCCAATGTGGAGATCGGTGACGACATATCGGCGGCGAAGCTGCTCGCCGATTTCGACGCAGTCGTGCTCACCGGTGGCGCCGAGGCGCCGCGCGATCTGGCCGTGCCGGGCCGCGACCTGGCAGGCGTCCACTTCGCGATGGATTTCCTGCCACTGCAGAACAGGGTCGTCGCCGGCGACAGGATGCGCGACCGGCTCCTGGCCACCGACAAGCATGTGGTCGTCATCGGCGGCGGCGACACGGGTTCGGACTGCGTCGGAACGTCGAACCGCCACGGCGCCGCGTCGATCACGCAATTCGAGCTGCTGCCGCAGCCGCCCGAGTCCGAGAACAAGCCGCTCGTCTGGCCCAACTGGCCGATCAAGCTGCGCACGTCGTCGTCGCACGAGGAAGGCTGCCAGCGCGACTGGGCGGTGACGACGAAACGCTTCGAGGGTACGAACGGGCGGGTCGAGAAGCTCGTTGCCGCGCGCGTCGAGTGGCAGAAGGATGTCTCTGGCGCGATGAAGATGGTCGAGGTACCGGGCTCCGAATTCGAGATGAAGGCCGACCTGGTGCTGCTGGCGATGGGCTTTGTCGGTCCGGCGCCGGCGCCGCTGCTCACGCAGTTCGGCGTCGAGCGCGACGCGCGCTCCAACGTCAAGGCCGACACCGAGGACTACCGGACATCGGTTCCCAAGGTCTTTGCGGCTGGCGACATGCGCCGCGGGCAGTCGCTGGTCGTCTGGGCGATACGCGAAGGGCGCCAAGCGGCGCATGCGGTCGATGCATTCCTGATGGGGACCTCCGCGCTGCCGCGCTGAGCGACCTGGCCTGCGTCGATGTCGGGAATCGTCACGCTCGACTTGTCCGATTGGCATCCGGTGCTCGCAGCGGGCGTGCAGGAGACTGCGGTGCGCGCCATCGAGGACGGTGGCGTGCTCGTCCTGCCTCACCTGGGTTTCGCTCTCTCCGAGTGCGAGCGCCGCTTCCTGTCAGCCGACTGGTCGGATGGCCGCGCAAAGAACATCAGCCTCGATGGCGCCCGGTTGAAGGGTGCGCGGGGTGCCGAAGTCGATTTGGCTGAGATGAAGGCGATGATCGCGCGCTTCGCAGCGAATGCCGCCGACCTCGTGGTCACACTGTTTCCGCGCTATGCGCCTTTCGTGCAGCGTGCGCGCACCAGCTTCAGGCCCGCACCTGCCGTCGGCCGCAGCGTGTCCTGGCGCAAGGACGATTCGCGGCTGCACCTCGACGCCTTTCCGTCACGTCCCACGCATGGCGAGCGAATCCTGCGCGTGTTCTCGAACGTCAACCCGGTAGAAGATCGCGTTTGGCGCGTCGGCGAACCGTTCGAGGCGGTGGCGCGCACGTTCCTGCCGCGGATCCGGGACCCGATTCCCGGTTCGGCCGCCGTGCTGGCCGCGCTCCATGTCACCAAGAGCCCGCGCAGCGCGTACGACCACTTGATGCTCAACCTGCACGACCGGGCAAAGGAGGACATGGCCTACCAGCGCGACTGCGCGCAGCAGGTCGTGCACTTCGCGCCGGGGACGACATGGCTGTGCTTTTCGGACCAGGTCATGCATGCAGCGGTTTCGGGCCAGTACATGCTGGAACAGACGATCCACCTTCCGGTGCAGGCGCTGTACGACGCGTCGCGTGCGCCGCTCGCGATCCTCGAACGCATGACCGGCCGCACGCTGGTCGCGGCCCGGTAGAATCGCAGGCTGAATCCACGCGCGCCCGTCCGGGCGCGGCGTGCGTCACCATAAAGTCCCTTCCCCATGCTCGAAAACGACAACTTCCTGCGCGCGCTGAAGCGCCAGCCGACCCCCTACACGCCGATCTGGCTGATGCGACAGGCGGGCCGGTACCTGCCCGAGTACAAGGCCACGCGCGGCCGGGCCGGCAGCTTCATGGGTCTCGCCGGAAATCCGGCACTTGCCACCGAAGTCACGCTGCAGCCGCTGGACCGGTTCCCGCTCGACGCGGCGATCCTCTTCTCGGACATTCTCACCATTCCCGATGCCATGGGGCTGGGCCTGTCGTTTGCCGAGGGCGAGGGACCGCGGTTCGCGCGGACGACGCGCGACGAGGCCGCCATCAACGCGATCGCCGTGCCCGACATGGGCAAGCTGCGCTACGTGTTCGATGCGGTGCGCGAAATCAAGCGGGCGCTCAAGAGTCGCGTGCCGCTGATCGGGTTTGCGGGGAGCCCGTTCACGCTGGCCTGCTACATGATCGAGGGCGGCGGCAGCGACGACTACGCTAACGTCCGGAAGATGGCCTATGCGCGGCCGGATCTGCTGGCGCGACTCGTCGCGGCGAACACGCAGGCGGTCATCGCCTATCTCAACGAGCAGATCGCCGCGGGGGCCGACGCGGTGATGGTCTTCGACACATGGGGCGGACTTCTCACCACGGACGCGTACCGCGCGCTTTCGCTTGCGCCGATGCGCGACATCGTCGCGGGCCTTGCGAAGGGGCCGGACGGAAACGCGATTCCGTCCATCGTCTTCACCAAGGGCGGCGGCGCATGGCTCGGCGAAATCGCGGCCATCGGCGCTCACGCAGTCGGCCTCGACTGGACCGTCGACATCGCCGCAGCGCGCGCCAGCGTGGGTGCCTCGGTTGCGCTGCAGGGCAATCTCGATCCCGTCGTGCTGCTGACCGACCCTGAAACCATCGCACGTGAAGCGACGAAGATTCTCGCTGCGGCCGGCCCTGCGCCCGGGCACATCTTCAACCTGGGCCACGGCATCATCCAGGGCACGCCGCCGGACAACGTCGCCGCGCTTGTGGAGACCGTCCATCGCGTCTCCCGCGCAAGCCGCGCCGGCGCTTGATCTACGCGGTCCGTCGCAGGGGAATCGGCCGCCAAGCCGCACCAGCGCTGGATTTGCAAGGGGTTGACAAAACCCCGGAACGCGGTCCACCCAATGCAGTTATGCACACAAGGGGCCTGCGGCACCCGTCCCGGGCGGGCGCACGGAAATGCACTGGGAGCGATTCTCTAATTCATTGAATAATGTCAACATTTTTCGGCGCCACGCATGCCGCTTTCGAGCCAGGCGCATGTTGGGGCGATAATCGTCGGCGAGCCAGGCCCACTTACGCACAAAGTTATCCACAAGCATGATGAATATCTTTTGGGTGTCTTTAAAAATAACGACTTGGGCCGCTTTCCTGCTACTCGCCTTGAGATTTTCGAACACTACAACTCGCGTGTTGACCGACGTTCTGCAGCGTCGGCGCGTAGCCTCGTGCCGATCGCGCGCGTAGCGCTGCCCGTCGCTGCCGAAACGACGTTCGACTACTGGGCGCCGGACGGCCTGCACATTGCGCGCGGCAGCGTCGTGCGCGTTCCATTGGGTCCGCGCAAGTTGTCCGGCGTCGTGATGGACGTTGTCGCCGCATCCGACATCGGCCCGGAAAAGCTGCTGGCGATCAGTGCCGTCGACACGCTGCCACCGGTGCCCGACGACGTACTCGAGATGGCCGCGTTTGTCTCCGGCTACTATCAGGAGCCGGTCGGCATGGCGGCGGCGCTTGCCGTGCCGCCGCTCGGCGCGGGCAATGCGGGACGCCGTCCTGCGGATTCCGCGCTGAAGCTCAATGCCACGACGCGCGACGCGCTTTGGAACACGCTGTCGCGATCACCGGCGGGCCGCGCATTGTTCGAGCAAATGGCCGACGCACCCGGCGGACTTCCGGCCGCGACGATCGCAACGCTGCCTGCGAACGCGCGGCGAATCCTGCGCGCGTGGCGGGAGCGCGAATTCGTCGTGGCGGTCGCGACGGGCGCCTCGGACGTCACCGCGCCGCCTATAGAGTTCAATGTCGACCAGCGACTCGCCGCTGCGACCATCCTGGCGGCGCGCGGCACCTTTGCGCCGTTCGTGCTGTTCGGCGTCACCGGCAGCGGCAAGACCGACGTCTACCTCGACGTGGCTGCGCACCTGATAACGGCGGGTGGTCAGGTGCTGCTTTTGGTTCCCGAGATCAATCTCACTCCCCAGCTGGAACAGCGCGTGCGCGCCGCGCTGCCCGGCGCGGCCATTGCGCTGCTGCACAGCGGACTTGCCGACGGCGAGCGGCGCCTGCACTGGCGTGCGGCGGCCATGGGCGAGGCGAACCTCGTCCTCGGCACGCGGCTCGCGCTGTTCGCGCCGCTGCCCTCGTTGTCGCTCATCATCGTCGACGAAGAACACGATGGCTCGTACAAGCAGCAGGACAACGTGCGCTATCACGCGCGCGACGTGGCGGTGTGGCGCGCGCACCGGCGCGGCGTTCCCGTTGTCCTGGGCAGCGCGACACCGTCGCTCGAATCCTGGCTGCACGCGGCGCAGGGCAGGTACCGCAGGCTCGACCTGCCGCTGCGCGCGGATCCGCGGGCGCGGATGCCGGAGGTGAAGTTCGCCGGCAACCGGCCGGCGCGCGCGCTGGAGGGCGTGGGCGAGGCGCTGCGCGAAGGCTTGGCGGCGTGCCTTGCGCGGGGCGAGCAGTCGCTGGTGTTCGTCAATCGACGCGGCTTCGCGCCGTCGCTGCTGTGCTCGGCCTGTGGCTGGGAGGCCGACTGCCCGCGCTGCACCGCGCGGCTCACCGTGCACCGCACGCCGGCCGCACTTCGGTGCCATCACTGCGGCCACGACGAGCGCCTGCCGTCCGCGTGTCCGGAATGCGGCAACGTGGACCTGCTGCCGCTGGGCTTCGGCACGCAGCGACTGGAGCGGGTCCTGGCCGAAGCCTTTCCCGCGGCTCGCATCGCGCGCATCGATCGCGACAGCACGCGCTCGCGCGGCGCCTTTGCATCGATGCGCGACCAGATGGCGGCCAACGAACTCGACATCCTGATCGGCACTCAGATGCTGGCGAAGGGCCACGATTTTCCGCGGCTAACGGTGGTGGGCGTGCTTGGTGCCGACAACGCGTTGTACAGCGCGGATTTTCGCGCCACCGAGCGGCTTGCCGCCTTGCTGATGCAGGTGGCGGGCCGCGCGGGCCGCGCGGGACTCCCCGGCGAAGTCATCATCCAGACCGATTTCCCCGATCATCCCGTGTATTCGGCCATTCGCGCGCATGACTACGAACGGCTCGCGGAAAACCTGCTTGCCGAACGGCAGGTCGCTCAGTTGCCTCCGTACACGCACGTGGCATTGCTGGCAGCCGAAGCTCACCAGCGCGCCGACGTCGACGAATTCCTGCGCGTCGCGTACGCGGCCGGAATGGCACTGGCCGGCGGCGCGGCGGCGCAGGTCGAGATCTTTCCGCCGGTACCCGCGTTGCTGGCGCGGCGCGCAGGATTCGAACGCGGGCAGATCGTCGCGCAAAGCGCGCGCCGGGCGGCGCTGCAGCGGTTCCTTCCCGCGTGGCGGGACGCGATCGTCCGGCAGCCCGGACGCCGCGTCCGCTGGGCGCTGGACGTCGACCCGGCCGGTTTTGCGTGATCGTCCGCGGGAGTCGCGCCGGAAACACCGCTGCGAACAGCTATAATTTGCAGTTTTGCGGCCCATCACCGCCCACCGCTGCTTCCAAAACGCCGCGCCATGAACGACCTCAAGCAGGACCTCGAACGCGTCATCACGGGCGCGGTGCGCGCGGTCGTTCCCGAATGCGCGGACACGCCGGTCGGCCTCGACCGGCCCAAGCAGGCGGCGCACGGCGACTATGCATCGAATATTGCGCTGGCGTTGGCGAAGCGCGCGAAGCGGAATCCGCGCGAACTCGCGCAAGCGCTGGTTGCCGCGTTGCCGGCATCAAAGCTGATTGAGCGCGTTGAAATTGCCGGCGCCGGGTTCATCAACGTCTTCGTCACGCCAGCTGCGCGACAGGCGGTCGTCGCGCGGGTCCTGGCCGAACGCAACGATTTCGGTCGATCGCACGCACATGCCGGCGAGCATGTCATGGTCGAATTCGTCTCAGCGAATCCGACCGGCCCGCTACACGTCGGCCACGGCCGGCAGGCGGCGCTGGGCGATGCGATCGCGGCGCTGCTCGAGTCCCAGGGCTATGCGGTCACGCGCGAGTTCTACTACAACGACGCCGGCCAGCAGATCCACAATCTCGCGGTCTCGGTGCGGGCGCGCGCGCTGCAGCTGCAGGGCGAAGACGTTGTATTTCCCGAGGACGGCTATCACGGCGAATACATCCGCGAACTGGCGCAACGTTACCTGGCCGAGGTCGGCCGCGACCCGGGCCACTTGAGCGACCTGGACGCGATCCGCCGCTTCGCCGTTGCGGAATTGCGGCAGGAGCAGGACCGCGACCTGCGCGCGCTGGGCGTCACGTTCGACAACTATTACCTTGAAAGCTCGCTGTATACCGAAGGGCGCGTGGACGCGACCGTGGCGCGCCTCGCGGCCTCGGGCAAGACTTACGAGAGCGAAGGCGCACTGTGGCTGAAAACCACCGACTATGGCGACGACAAGGACCGCGTGATGCGCAAGTCCGACGGCAGCTACACCTATTTCGTGCCGGACGTCGCGTATCACGTCACGAAATGGGAACGCGGATTCGCGCGGGTCATCAACGTCCAGGGCGGCGACCATCACAGCACCGTCACGCGCGTGCGCGCGGGCCTGCAGGCGCTCGGCATGGGCATTCCGCCGGGCTATCCCGAGTACGTGCTGCACAAGATGGTGACCGTCATGCGCGGCGGTGAAGAAGTGAAGCTGTCCAAGCGCGCCGGCACGTCCGTGTCGGTACGCGATCTGATCGACGAGGCCGGGCGCGACGCGGTGCGCTTCTTCCTGGTGTCGCGCAAGGCCGACACCGAATTCGTGTTCGACATCGACCTGGCCCGGACGCAGTCCGACGAAAATCCCGTTTACTACCTGCAGTACGCGCATGCGCGGATCTGCTCGGTGTTGCGGCAGGCGGGGCTGACACCCGAGGCGGCGGAGACGGCGCTGGCGGATGCCGACCTGTCGCCGCTGACCAGCCCCTATGAGGAAACGCTTCTGCGCCGGATCGCCGACTTCCCCGGCGAAATGGCGCTCGCGGCGCGCGACGCGGCGCCACATCAGGTGACGTTCTATCTCAAGGATTTGGCCCAGGAATTCCACAGTTACTATAATGCGGAACGATTCCTGGTCGACGATCGCAATTTGCAACGCGCACGGCTTGCGCTTGCCGTGGCCACGGGGCAGGTGCTGAAAAACGGGCTGGCGGTGCTGGGCATCTCGGCGCCGAGTTCAATGTGACAGGCGGGTTTTCTGTGTTCCGTGATTTTCCGGATTGACACAATGTTGAAGCGAAGCAAATGGCGACCATGACCCGCGGCAAGAGCTCGCGTTCGGCAGCACCATCCGTCCGGCCGCGCGCGTCGCGCGCAAGCGGCCGCGGCGGAACGCTGCTGGGCTTGTTCATCGGACTCGTCATCGGACTATCTCTCGCCGCCGGCGTCGCCTATTACGTGACCAAGGCCAACTCGCCGTACGCTGCGCAGTCGGCCCGGGATGCACGCGACCCGGCGCGCGATTCCGTGCGCGATGCCGGCAAGGGCGGGAAACCTGAAGTGGCCGCGGCCGACAAGCCGCGCTTTGATTTCTACAAGATTCTTCCCGGCGGCGAAGAGCCCAAGGTGCAGGTCGAGCGGAAGCCCGCACCGGACCGCGTCGTCGTCGACCAGGCCAGGGAAAAGGACGCCGAGCGCGCAGCGCCCAAGGTAGCCACCGCGGAACCCTCGCTCAAGTCTGAACCCATGGCCAAAGCCGCCAAGGCGGGAGAGCGTTTCTGGCTGCAGGCCGGATCGTTCGCCGCGGAATCCGACGCCGAGAACCTGAAGGCGCAACTTGCGCTCGCGGGCTGGGAGGCGGCGGTGCAACAGGGCACGCTGCCGGACAAGGGCGTGCGCTTTCGCGTCCGCCTCGGGCCCTACGACAACACCGACGAACTCAACCGGATCAAGACGGAACTGACCCGGAAAGGCTTCGACGCCGCGGTGATCAAATTCTGAACGTTCTGGCCCGCCGGTCTGGCGGCCGCGGAACTCGCGGTCGTCCGATGCGGACCAATGGCCGTTAAGTCACGTCTAATAGTCGCGCGCCTTCGGTGGTGCGCATCCCTGGAGCATTCATGAGCATCGACGTTTCATCAATCAGGAAGTTCACCTTCGCCCTTCTGACCGGGTTGCTGTTCGCGGCAACTGCATCAACCGGCGCGTGGGCGCAAGGGGCAGCGGTCGAAGGCCGCCAGTATGCGCGGATCAATCCACAGCCGGTCGAGACGGGCAAAAAGATCGAGGTCATCGAGTTCTTCTCGTACGGCTGCCCGCACTGCGCCGAATTCGAGCCGTTCCTCATGGAATGGGTCAAGGCGCAGCCGGCCGACGTGGCCTTCCGGCGCATCCCGGTGATGTTCCAGCCGCGCTGGGTCGAACTCGCCAAGGTCTTCTACACGCTGGAGGCGATGGGCGAGGACGGGAAGCTGTCACCGGAAGTCTTCAGCGCCATTCACAGCAAGGGCGTGGCGCTGTGGGAGCCCGCGAAATTCTATGACTGGGCAGCCACCAAGGGGCTCGATCGCAAGAAGGTGGAGGACATCTACAACTCGTTCTCGATGTCCGGTCGGGTCAACCGCGCCAAGCAGCTGGCGCAGGCCTATAACGTCCAGGAAGTGCCGCTGGTCATCGTCGATGGCAAGTTCGTCACCAGCCCGTCGAAGGCGGGAACGCATGCCGCTACGCCCGTGGTCCTGAACGAACTGGTGGCCAAGGCCCGCGCGGAGCGGCCAAAGACCTGACGCAGGAGCGCTGAACCGGATGCCGGCGTGAACGTCTTTGTCACCGGCGCGTCGTCCGGAATCGGAGAAGCGCTTGCCCGGCACTACGCCGGCAACGGCGCGACGCTGGGATTGTTCGCCCGGCGCCGCGCCGAACTTGACCGGATCGCCGCCGTGCTTGCGCCGGCCACCGTCGCGACTTATGCAGGCGACGTGCGCGATGCCGCCGCGTTGGCGCACGCGGGCGCCGATTTTATCGCACGGTTCGGCGTCCCCGACATCGTGATCGGCAACGCCGGGATATCGCGCGGCGTGCTGACCGGCGAAGCCGAGGACATGCCCGTGTTCAAGGACGTGTTCGACACGAACGTACAAGGGCTCGTGCAGACGTTCCAGCCGTTCCTGGCGGCGATGGCGGAGGCGCGCCGCGGCACGCTGGTCGGCGTGGCGAGCGTGGCAGGCTTTCGCGGCCTGCCCGGCTCGGGCGCCTACTCGGCATCCAAGGCAGCGGCCATTACCTATCTCGAAAGCCTGCGGGTCGAAATGCAGGGGAGCGGGGTCTCCGTGGTGACGATCTGCCCGGGATTCATCGCGACGCCGATGACCGCACGCAACCCGTACTGGATGCCGTTCCTGCTCGCCCCCGACAAGGCGGCGCGGTTGATCGCGCGCGCCATCGAGCGCAAGCGGCGCTTCTACGTATTGCCTTGGCAGATGGCGTGGGTCGGACGTCTGTTGCGGATCACGCCGCGGCCACTTTACGAACTCGCCTTCGCGCGCGCGGGCCGCAAGCCGCGGCAAATTCCCTAATCCGTAATCGTTGCAAAATAAAAGGGCCACCCGGATCGGGAGGCCCCTTTTTGCTAATGAAACGATATCTAGATCGGCATGCGGAAGCCGACCGTCACGGCCCAGAAATCGCCGTTGCTCTTGCCCGCCGACGCATTGCCGGCGATGTAGCCGGTCACGCCGCCGAAGTCCTTGCTGACGCCGAGATCGAACAGAGCGTAATTCTCGTCCGGCTTGGAGACCGGAACATAGTAGGTTCCGTTCATGCCGACGGGCGTGGCTGACACCTGCCGCTCATCGTTCTTGAAGTTGTATTCCCACGTGGCGCGCGCGAACGGTCGCCAGCCGCTCCAGTTGCCGGTGACCTGCCAGCCGACGCTCGAAACGAGTGCCTCGGTCTCCTGCTGGCCGTAGGTGAGCGCGGTGCTGTCGCTGCCCTGTTCGCTGAATTGGTGGACGACGACCTTGTCCCACGTCAGCTTGCCGAACGGACCGTGTTCCCACGCGCCCTGCTTGAACCAGTAGCCGCCGAGCACGCGCGCCACCGTCTGCCAGCCGCTGGTGCTGCCGTTCTCGGTGCGCGTCACCGGCCCCAGCGCGATCTGGCGCTGGATGCTGTTGAAGTCGAGGTTGCCCGCGCCGAGGGTGCCGCCGACGTACCACGGGCCGTCGCCGTACCCGACGTATGCCGTCATCATCGGCTCCTTCAGCTTGAACGAGCCGCCGCTGTCGCTCCAGTCGCCCTTGTACTCGGAGTAGGTGAACGCGAGGCCGGCCAGCAGCTTGTCCGACAGGCGCATGTCGCCGCCGACCGCCACCGTGTTGATGTTGCCGCTGGTGGAAAGCCCCGTGCCGGTGATGTCTTCGCCGGCATAGTCATACGACGCCCACAACTGGAACTTCTTTGCGGTGGCGGACGTGGCGGGGCGGTCGATGCCGGCCATCATGCGGCCGTCGATCGCGCGCCAGTTGGCGCGCTCCACGCCCATCGGCGCGTCGCCCAGTGCCGCCATCTGCAGCGGGCCTTCGATCATCGACTCTACGGCCTGTGCCACCAG
>Ga0302323_100000887_pt1 | contig 24206 bp, 16 predicted proteins | sample Fen_T0_3_FD_201950 | JGI IMG/M metagenome (GOLD analysis project Ga0302323, IMG submission 201950) | Peat permafrost microbial communities from Stordalen Mire near Abisko, Sweden - Fen_T0_3 | ecosystem: Environmental > Terrestrial > Soil > Wetlands > Permafrost | place: Sweden: Abisko... | reverse complement strand
CACTGCATACGTCGCGCTCTTCAACTACGCTTGGGCGCGCCAACACGGCGGCCAGTTCATTCTGCGCATCGAGGACACTGATCGGCAGCGCAGCCATCCGGCCAGCGAGCAGATGATCTTCGACGCGTTGCATTGGCTCGGTCTCAGCTGGGACGAGGGCCCGGATGTCGGCGGGCCCCATGGCCCTTACCGTCAGAGCGAGCGCTCGGCGATCTACCGCGAGCACGCCGAGGCGTTGGTGGGGCGCGGCGCCGCCTATCCGTGCTTCTGCACGGCCGGGCGTCTGGACGACCTGCGCGCTGAGCAGAAGGCCAGAAAGGCCGCGGTCATGGGCTACGACCGTCATTGCCGGGGCATTGCCCGCGACGCGGCTTCGCGCCGCTGCGCGGCAGGGGAGCCGCACGTCATCCGTTTGGCAATGCCGGACGACGAGTCCATGACCGTGACCGATCTGCTGCGCGGCGAAGTGCGTTTCGAGCGGCCCCAGATGGACGACCAGATCCTGCTCAAGAGCGACGGGTTTCCGACCTACCACCTGGCCAACGTGGTCGACGATCACCTGATGGAGATCTCGCACGTCATCCGCGCGGAAGAGTGGCTCTCGTCTCTGCCCAAGCACGTACAGCTCTATCGCTCCTTTGGCTGGCAGCCGCCGGTGTTCTGTCATTTGCCGCTCTTGCGCAACGCGGACAAATCGAAGATCTCGAAGCGCAAGAATCCGGTTAGCCTGAACTACTACCGACGGGCCGGGTTTCTCCCGGAAGCGCTACTCAACTTCCTGGCGCTGATGGGCTTTTCGATGTCTGACGAACGCGAAGAGTTCACGCTCGATGAGTTCGTCCGCGAGCTGTCGCTTCCGCGCATCGCCTTGGGCGGGCCGGTCTTCGACGTCGGGAAGCTGACCTGGCTGAACGGCAAGTACCTGCGACGGCTCTCGAGCGCGGAGATGATCGCTCGCTTGCGAGGGCATCTGCTCTCGGACGACTACCTCGGCCAGGTGCTGCCGCTGTGCCGCGAGCGCGTCGACACGCTCGAGGGCTTCTTCGAATACGCGAGCTTCTTCTTTGTCGGCGAGGTGGCCTACGACGGCAACGCGCTGGCCGGCATGGTGCCGAAGGGTCGAACGGCCAACGAAGTGGGCAAGGCCATCGCGGTGCTGGTCGAGCAGCGTATCGATCCTCTGCTGAGCTGGACAGCCGGAGCTGTCGAATCCGAGCTGCGCGCCTTTGCCGAGGAGAGCGGCTGGCCGGTCAAGGACCTGCTGATGACCGTGCGCTTGGCAGTCACAGGCCGAGCCGCGACACCGCCGCTGTTCGAGACCATGGCCGTCTTGGGCAAAGAGCTCTGCCGCCGCCGCCTGCGTCGCGCCGCAGAGATGCTCAAGGCCACCAAGTCGCCCGCCTAGGGCACGCTTGTCATAGAGTCACAGCCGAGTTCCTCGGCGGACTGGCAAGGTAGGGGCACGGCGCGCCGTGCCCCTACATCGTCACGATAGCTGCACGGTGGGCCCTGCGATTCGGCAAGGCGGGCAAAGCCGGTCATAATACGCTCCCGGTGACACGGCAACAGAGACGAGGTCGATGAGCGAAGAGCAGAGCACACCGCACGCCGCAGATGAGTCGCTCGACTTCATTCGAGAAATCGTGGCCGCGGACGTTGCGGCCGGCAAACACGCGACCATCGTCACGCGCTTTCCGCCAGAGCCCAACGGCTACTTGCACATCGGCCACGCCAAGGCCATCTGCATCAACTTCGGGGTGGCCCAGGAGTTCGGCGGCTGCTGCCACCTGCGCTTCGATGACACGAACCCGACCAAGGAAGAGCAGGAGTACATCGACTCCATCCAGGAGGACGTGCGCTGGCTGGGCTTTGACTGGGGCCGGCACCTTTACTACGCGTCCGACTACTTCGAGCAGTTCTACGATTGGGCGCTCCATCTGATCAGGGCTGGCAAGGCCTACGTCGACGATCTCACTGCTGACGAGATTCGCGAGTACCGCGGCACGCTCACAGAGCCTGGCCGCGAGAGCCCGCACCGCAACCGGCCGGTGGCCGAGAATCTCGATCTCTTCGCGCGCATGCGAAGCGGGGAATTCCCTGACGGAGCGCGCGTGCTGCGGGCCAAGATCGACATGGCCTCGGGCAACATCAACCTGCGCGACCCTGTGATCTATCGCACCCTGCACTCACCGCATCCACACGCCGGCGACAAGTGGTGCCTTTACCCGATGTACGACTACGCGCACCCGCTCGAAGACGCCATAGAGGGCGTGACGCACTCGCTGTGCTCGATCGAGTTCGAGGACCATCGCCCACTCTACGATTGGTTCATCGAGAACGTGCCGGTACCCTCGCGTCCGCGCCAGTACGAGTTCGCGCGGCTCAACTTGACCTACACGGTGCTCTCCAAGCGCTTCCTGCTGCGACTGATCAATGAAGGACGTGTGCGCGGCTGGGACGATCCGCGTATGCCGACGCTCTCGGGCGTGCGCAGACGCGGTTTCCCGCCCGAGGCCATTCGCGACTTTGCCAAGATGATCGGCGTGGCCAAGCGCGACAGTGTGGTCGACGTGGCCATGCTCGAGCACTGCGTGCGCGACCAATTGAACCGCGCGGCCGAGCGCCGTATGGCTGTGCTGCGACCGCTCAAGGTGGTCATCGAGAACTACCCCGAAGGACAGGTCGAGGAGTTCGATGCGGTCAACAATCCGGAAGACCCCGCTGCGGGGATGCGCCGGGTGCCTTTCTCGCGCGAGCTATGGATCGAGCGCGAGGACTTCATGGAGAATCCTCCCAAGAAGTTCTTCCGCCTGGCCCCCGGCCGCGAGGTGCGCTTGCGGTACGCGTACTTCATCACCTGTCGCGAGGTCGTGAAGAACGCTGCCGGAGAGGTCATCGAGCTGCGCTGCACCTACGACCCGGCGACACGTGGGGGCAGCGCGCCCGACGGGCACTCGCCCAAGGCCACACTGCACTGGGTCTCTGCGCCGACTGCGGTTGCGGCGGAGGCGCGTCTCTACGATCACCTCTTCACCCGGCCAGATCCGGGGGCTGACGGTGACCTGCTCGCCGACCTAAATCCGGAGTCAGAGGAAGTACTCGTCAATTGCCAGATCGAACCAAGCCTGCGTGACTTGCCGGTCGGCGCGCGCGTGCAGTTCGAACGTTTGGGCTACTTCTGCGTCGACCGCGACTCCAAGCCAGGCCGGCCGGTGTTCAACCGGACGGTGACGCTGCGCGATACCTGGGCCAAGGTGCAGGCCAAGGGCAAGGCCTAGCAGCCACTCTCCCTTGACGCTGGCAGTGGCGGGCCGTATTCTGCCCTGAGATGGCCTCCTTCGGCGAAGACCGGTCTCAGCGTGGGAACGCCGCCCCTGCGCCGGCTCCTTCGGAGAACAAGCGGCTGAGCGAGATCCTCTCGGACGTGTTTGCCGAGCAAGAGCGCGTCGCGCCGCTCGAGATGCAGCTCCAGCAGATCGGCTTCTTTCGCAAGGAGCTCAGGCACATGGTCCGCGTCGTGGAGCAGGCGCCGCGCTCAGGTTGGACCGCCGAGGCGCGCGGGGCGCTCGAGGGCGTGCTCGACACGGCCAGCGATCTGCAAGAAGCGCTTGCCTCGCGTCACGCCTTGCCGGACTTCTCGGTGAGCGCCAGCGCGGACATGCCGATCGAGGAGGCCGGTTTGGGAGAGGCGCTCGAGGAAGAGGGGCTGGGCGCGGACGGCGCGAACCCTGAGGCGCTGCAGCTCACAGTCGAGGGCCTGCGCGACGAGATCCAGGTGATCCGCGAATCTCTCATCGACAACAAGTCGCTTGTGGCCGTGCTCGAGAGCTCGCCTGACTTCATGCGCGAGATGGCGCGCGGCGAGTTCATCGAGTTCTGCTCTGTGCTCAAAGAGCTGGTCGATGGCTGTCTGGCCACGCTTGCGCGCATCCCCACGGACGCCGGCCCAGCGGCGCCACAGCCGCGCCCCGAGAAGCGGCCGCAGCCTGTGGTCGAGCCGCCGCGACCGGCTGCCGTGCCGGCCGCCCGACCAGCGCCGGCGGCGCCGCCCGCTACTGCCGCCATCGTGCCGCAGCCGCCCGTGCCCGAGCAGCGGCCGACATCGACGCCGGTGGCCGCTTCCGCGCCTCCGCCCGCGCAGGCGCCGGCAACGCAGGCCGCAGCGGCAGGGCCGGAATACCAGCACCTCACGGAAGAGGAGGCGGTGCAGCAGCTCCAGGAGTTCTTCGAGGCCAACAGCCCCGAGGGGACTCTGCTCAGGCCTCAGGAGCGCGACTTCACCCGCATGGTCGCCGAGATCGTGGGCGTTGTCTGCGCGGGCGTGACGTTCACGCCGGCCGACCTGGCCACGCGCATCAAGGTGCTCAGGGACACTTTCGCCGTGCGCAAGCGGCTGCGCAACAAGCTCACCCTGCGCGAGTTCAAGTCCTTCTTCGGCGTGATGCGCTAGCTGAGACGCGTCGACGGGCGCTCACTCGCAGGACTTGTTGCCGGGTGCGGAAGAAACCTCGTTCACGGTGGTTGCGCCGTAGCCCGAGTGCGTGGCACCGCCAGGCACGTAGATCTTGTTGCCATCTGACACGACCCGCGCCGCGTGACGGGGCGCGGGCATCGACGCGACCACCTGCCAGATGCTGGTCTTGGGGTCGTACACCGCGTTTGCCGCTACACGAGCTTCGCGACTCGCTCGCCGATTGCGCGACGCACGGCGTCTAGGTCGGCCGGTAGCTCCACCGGCAGATTGGCATGGCGAGGCGTCACGCCCGCCAGCGTGCCGTTGTGATAGCCCACTTTGAACTCGGAGAACTTGAGTCCGTGAGCGGTCGAGATCACAACCACGCGCTCGTCGCTCTGGATCACGCCGCGCTCTTTGAGCTTGATCAGGGCAGCCAGGGCCACACCGGTGTGCGGGCAGTTGAACATGCCGCAGCGGTCGGCGAGGGCCGCCGCGTTGGCGATCTCGTCTTCCGAGGCCTGTTCGACGATGCCGTCGAAGCGCTTGAGCACGCGGATGGCCTTCTGCACGCTGACCGGATTGCCGATCTGGATGGCGCTGGCCACGGTCTTCTTGGCAGCCACCGCCTCGAACTGGTCCCAGCCGTTCTTGTACGCGAGGTACAGCGGATTGGCGTTCTCCGCCTGGGCCACCACGATGCGCGGCCGGCGGCTGATGAGGCCGATGGCCTCGAGCATTTCGAACCCCGCGCCGAGCGCCGAGACGTTGCCGAGGTTGCCACCCGGGATCACGATCGTGTCCGGGACCTCCCAATCGAACTGCTGCACGATCTCGATCGAGATCGTCTTCTGGCCTTCGACGCGCAGCGAATTCATCGAGTTGGCCAGGTAGATCGAGTTGTCCTCGGTCACGCGTTTGATCAGAGCCATGCAGCCGTCAAAGTCGGTGTCGAGCGAGAGCACCAGCGCTCCGTTCGAGACGGGCTGGATGAGCTGTGCAAGCGAGACCTTGTTCTTCGGTAGAAACACGATGGACGGGATGCCAGCCGCAGCGCAGTAGGCGGCGAGTGCCGCAGAGGTGTCTCCTGTGGAGGCGCAGCCGACAGCGCGGATCGGCTTGCCGTTCGCGATCATCTGCTTGACCTGCGAGACCAGCACGGTCATGCCCAGGTCCTTGAACGAGCCGGTGTGGCTGACGCCGCACTGTTTGACCCACAGGTCGCGCACGCCGATGACCTTGCCAAAGCGCTCGGTCCAGAAGAGGTTCGTGGCGCCCTCGTACATCGAGACGATGTTCTGGTCGTTGATCTCCGGCAGCACCCACTCCTTCTTGCCCCAGATGGCTGAGCCGTAGGGCCAATCGGCGCTCTTGTAGCGCTCGTCGAAGAGGCGCATCCAGGCTGCGGGACTGCGGCGCTTCAGGGCCTCGACGTCGTGGCGCACCTCGAGCAGGCTGCCGCAGCGCTCACAGCTGTAGACGATCTCGTCCAGGGCATAGGTCTTTCCACAGCCCTCTTTGATGCACTGAAACCAGGCGCGATAGGACATGGACGCAGCTTCCTTGCCTTTGGCCCGCGTCGATCAGCCGCGGGGAATGTGGTCGCGCGTATTATGACGCGAAACGCCGGGAGACCGCCGGCGCGCACAATGGGCTTCGTTGGTGTGGTTCCCTGCGGCCTGCGAGGGCAGGCACAGAGGCCCGCCCTTACTCTTCGGGCGTTTCAGGGCGTGCCAGGTAGAACCCCTGGCCGAAATCGACACCGAGATGCTCTAGCGCGGCCGCCTCCTCCTGGATGTGGATGCCCTCGGCAATAACCGTGGCGCCGATGGCGCGGCTGAGCGTGACGATGGCCTTGACCATGGCCCGGTTGACCACGCTCGTGTGCACGTCGCGCACGAGGCTCATGTCGATCTTGAGGAAGTGCGGGTGTAGGCGCGCGATCAGCTCTAGGCCCGAGTAACCGGCGCCGACGTCGTCGACCGCGAAGGACATGCCTAGGTCGACGAAGTACTGCATGGCCTCGCGGAACATGGCGTAGTTCTCGATCACCAGCTTCTCGGTGATCTCGAGCACGATGCGGTCCGGCGAGACCTGCGCGCGGTCGAGGAAGTCGATGAGCGGCTTGCCGCGGAAGTGCGGGTCGCGGATGGTGGCGGGCAGGGTGTTGACGAAGAGCCTGGCGTTGGAAGGCACGCGCCCGGCCGAGAGTAGCGCGCGCATGCGGCACAGGCGGTCCAGCTCGACCAATAGGCCATGGCGCTCGGCAGCGCCGAAGAGCTCGTCGGCGGTCTCCAGGTTCGTGCCGCGGGCACCGCGCGAGAGCGCCTCGAACCCGAGCACGGTGTGGTCCTTGAGCAGCAGAATGGGCTGAAAGGCGGTGACGATGCGCTCGTGCACGATCAGCTCCTGCAAGCGCTCGCGTTCTTGCAGTACCTCGGCCAGCTGCAGGTGCTGCGCGATCGTGCGCGACTCGTCGAGCACGCGGCGGATGACGGTCTCCGGATGCACCAAAGGATTGTTCAGCGCCAGTCCGTGCACGACGTCGATGCGCGGCGCGGTCTTCAGGTAAGGGAAGCAGCCGCGCACCAGGTTCGGCACGACGCTGGTCAGCAGGCGCGCGCGGATCGCCCGAAAGTCCGCCGAGGAGAACGTGACGTTCTTGCGGCGCTTGCGTTCGAGGAACACCAGCAGACGCAGACCGCCAGGCCGATCGAGCATCCACAAGTCGCCCTGACGACAGTCGCGTCCCTGATGCTCCTTGATGACGCTGAAGGCGCGCTGCCGAACCTCCTGCAGAGCGCTGTGGCCGTACTCGGACTCGATGGCAGCAAAGGCCGAGGCGTCGAGCACCATCAGGCCGATGCAGCCCTGTTCTTCGAGCTGCGCCGTCAAGAGCGGCAGCCGGTCGTAGTAGGTCGGCAGTTCTTCGAACGGCACTCGTCAGCTCCGCGCCGCCAAACGTGCAAACCGCGTCAATCTCTCAAACGAACGTCGAAGATGATATCTTACATCGCCCTAGACCGCGACCGGCGCCGTTCGCGGCTGCGTCAGCAACGATCCGGGCTAAAATAGGCAGCTTCGTCGGGGAATTTGCGATGTCCATATTGGCGCGCTTCCTGCGGGACCGCGGGATCGTTACCGAGCGACAAATCCAGGAGGCCGTCCAGCACCAGGTGCTCTATGGCGGCCGGCTGGGCACCAGCCTGCACGAGCTGGGATTCATCACCGAGGAGCGCCTCGATGAGGCCCTGGCCCGCATCCACGGCGTGCCGCTCGTGCGTCTCGACCCGCGCGAGCTGAGCGCGGAGACGGTCGCGCTGGTTCCCAAGGTGCTTGCCGAGCGGCACAAGGTCTTTCCTTACCGGCTGCGGGGAAAGACGCTCTTCCTGCTGATGGTCGATCCCAACGACCACAAGGCCATGGCCGAGGTCGGCTTTCGTCTGGGGTACATCGTGCGGCCGCTGGTGGTGCCCGAGTTCCGCATGATTCAGCTCTTGCACGACTACTACGCCGTGGACGAGCGCTGGCGCTTCACGGACACGCACCACGCGCCCTCGGCGCAGATCGAGCCTCTGGACCTGCCCGCCGCGACCGCGCTCATCGACCGCGCCACCACACGCGACGAGGTCGTCGATGCGGCCATCGCGCTTTGCCTGCATTACTTCAAGCGCGTCATCTTCTTCATCGTGCGGCAACCCTGGGTGCTGGGCTGGAATGCCGCGGGTGAGGGCGTCGACCGGCACCTGGCCGAGACGTTGCGCATCCCCCTCGACCAGCCATCGGTGTTTCAGAGCGTCGCGCAGGAGCGCACCGTCTTCGTCGGCCGCCTCGCGCCTGGCTCGGAGAACGAGAAGTTCCTGAAGGCGATCGCCAAGCGGCAGCAGACGACGGCGGCCGTGCTCCCCATCGCCGTGCGCGGCCGCGTGGTGAATCTCATCTATGGCGACAACGGTGCGTCGGGGAGCGCGCGTGCGGACGTCGGCGAGTTGCTCGTGAATGCCCAGCATCTGACGCGCGCCTATCTGCGCATCATCCGGCGGCGCATCGCGGAGACGCAGCGAGCGATGCACGAGTCTGAAGTTGAAAACAAGAAGGAGCAAGGAGAGATCGAATGAGCGAAAGGACGAAGGAGATCAAACGTCGTCGTAAGCGTCGCGAGGAACGCGCAAAGGCGCGCAAGCGGACGGCGCAGGGCGCGGCCAAGAAGGTGGCACGCTAAAGTCGCCGCGCGCCCGGCCGGCGCGAACGCACTTGCATCCGGCGGGCGCAGGGATGCTACCATCGGGTCCGAGACGGAGCACAGTGATGCAGCGCGTGGCCGTGCGCAGGGCAGACGCCGAGGACGGCAGAGACTCTGCGCCACCGGGCGAGGCCGTGCGATGAGCGGCGGCTCGCCGGCCAAGCCGTCTCGGGCCGCGCGCGCGTTCGGGCCCGGAGTCTATCTGCGCTGTATGGCCTGCGGGCGCATGCTCAAGATCGGCTGGGCCACGCGCAGCATCGTCTGCTCATGCGGCGCGCGCATCATTCCCCCGACAGTCGAAAAGAAGCCGCCAGAAGTTCCAGAGAAGTGACACCGCGCCTGCGGTGCGGTGCTGTTTGGCCGACACGGCAGCGGCAGTCGGCGCGGGTCGCGGCCCGCTGTTGCCCTGACTGCCCCCTGGCCGTGCGCCAGAGCCGCGATGTCAGCGCCGGCTAGCAGACAAGGGCGCTGCCCGAGCGCCCTTGTGATCGGTTGGTTCTGGAGATGAAGATTGGTGCCGGAGGCGGGACTCGAACCCGCATGGGTTTCCCCACACGCCCCTCAAACGTGCGTGTCTGCCAGTTCCACCACTCCGGCACCGGCAGAAGAGACGCCATGTTAGAGGGCGGGCGCCGAGGTGTCAACAGTACGGAATCGGGGACACCTTGGACGGGCCGACTTGAACGATCAAGGTGTCCCCGCCTGTGCGATTTCTGCCGTGATCGCGTCGGCAGCTGCGGCTGGATCGCTGGCCTCGAGGATCGGCCGGCCGACCACGATGTAGTCACTGCCTGCAGCGATCGCTGTCGCGGGGGTTGCGGCCCGGGCCTGGTCTCCCAGGCTGGCGCCTAGGGGCCTTATGCCTGGCGTGACGATGAGGAACTGGGCGCCACAGGCCTCGCGAATGAGCGTGACTTCATGCGGCGAAGCCACGACGCCGTCCGCGCCGGCTTGCTGCGCCATCCGGGCCAGGCGCACGACGGCCTCTGGTACAGGGCCGGCTAGACCTAACTCGGCAAGCGCCGCTGCGTCGTGACTCGTCAAGATCGTGATGGCGAGCAGGCGCAGGCCCGGGTCCGCCTTGGCCTTCACTGCCGCGGCGATCATCGCGCTGCCGCCCAGGGCGTGAACGTCCACGAGGCTGACGCCGAGCCCGCCAGCGGCGGCGACCGCGCCCGCGACCGTGTTGGGGATGTCGTGGTACTTGAGGTCGAGGAACACCCGTTCGCCACGCGCGACCAACCGGCGCACGACCTCGATGCCGCCTGCGGAAAAGAGCTGACTGCCGACCTTGAACAGTCCGACATGCCCAGCCAAGCGCTCGGCGAGCGCGTCCGCCTCTGCGACGCTGGGCAGATCAAGGGCAACGATCAGTCGCTCGCGTGCGTTCACGGATCATTCCTCGTCGCAGCATGTTCGGGATACTCGAGCGTGCCGACGATCTCCTCGAGTTTCGCGAGACCGTGGCGCTTCAGGTAGTCGTTGAGGCCGTCCTCGATCTGCCCATAGACGCCGAGGTCCACGAAGTTGGCAGTGCCGATCTGCACCGCGGCCGCGCCGGCGATCAAGAACTCGAGTGCGTCGGTCGCGCACGAGATGCCGCCGATGCCGATCACCGGGATGGGCACCGCGCGGGCCACTTGCCAGGTCATGCGCACAGCGACCGGCCGGATCGCCGGCCCGGACAGGCCGCCGGTGCCGAAGGCCAGCTTGGGCCGTCGGCGCTCCACGTCGATGGCCAAGCCCAGCAAGGTGTTGATGCACGAGAGCGCGTCAGCGCCTGCCTCGTGCGCCGCACGCGCACACACGGCGATGTCGGTGACATTTGGCGAGAGCTTCGGGATCACGGGTAGCCGCGTGGCTTTGCGCACGGCAGCGACGACTGCGTGCGTCATGCGTGGGTCAGCACCAAAGGCCATGCCACCGACCTTGACGTTGGGGCAGGAGATGTTGATCTCGAGTCCGGCGATGATCGGCACGTCGGAGAGCACGCGTGCTACCTCGACATACTCCTCGACTGTGTCGCCGCAGACGTTCGCCAGCACCACTGTACCCAGGCGCGTGAGACGCGGCGCCACGTCGCGCGCGAAGTTGCGCGCGCCAATGCCCTGCAGGCCGATGGCATTGAGCAGCCCGGCCGGCGTCTCGACGAGCCGGGGTGGTGGATTGCCGTCGCGCGGCTCGAGGTAGAGGCCTTTGAGGACCAGTCCACCCATGCGCGAGAAGTCCGCCAGGCCGTCGACCTCAACGCCGTAGCCGATCGTGCCGGAGGCAGCGATCAACGGGTTGCGCAGACGCAGGCCGGCAATCTCTACCGCCAGACTCAAGGCGCCTCCACTGCTGCTGCCGCGCCTGGCTCATCCCAGACGATCTCGCGTGCGTCAAGGACCGGGCCTTCGGTGCAGGCGCAGCGATACTTCGCGTGAGCCTCGTCTGCCCGTCGCAGGCGCACGACGCAGCTGAGGCAGATGCCGACGCCGCAGCCCATCCAAGGGTCCAGGCTGAGTTGCGCCGGAAGGCCACGCGCCAGCGCGATGCGGCCGACCGCGCGCAGCATTGGCCGCGGGCCGCAGGCGAAGAGCGCGGCAGGGTGGGGGTGTGCCTCGAGATGGGATTCGAGGCTATCCGTTACGACTCCTGCTTGGCCGCGGCTGCCGTCGTTGGTGGTGAAATGGACCGGCATCCCGACGGCCGCGGCCATGTCGGCCAGCGCCAAGTCCTTGGCGCTGCGGCCCCCGTAGAAGAGGCGCGGCGAGTGGCCGTCTCGCAGGAGCTCGCGTGCGAGGAAGATCAACGGCGCCACGCCGTACCCACCAGCGATCAAGAGCTGCGCTGTACCTGCCGGCAGCGGGCCGAACGGCCGACCGAGCGGCCCCAAGCAAGCGGCGGTGTCGCCTGGCCGCAGGTGGCTCAGCGCGCGTGAGTTTGCGCCGACGTCCTTGACGAACAGCGAGAACGTGGACTGCTCGCGCGCGACTCCCAAGATCGAGAACGGTCGGCGCAAGGGCAGCTCGACGCTGGCGCCGGGCTTGATCATCACGAACTGGCCTGGCTTGGCCGTCTGTGCGATGTGAGGTTGCCGAAACGTCAGGAGGTAATAGTCGTCGGCGAGTGGCTCGCGCGCGACGAGAGGCGTCTCGCCGTTGAAGGGCACGCCAGGATCATAACCGGCGTCGCCGGCGCCGTTCAACCGCCGGCGAGCCACGCGAGCAGGGCGGCCCAGATATAATCGCAGCCAGGGTCGATGCGCTCACGAATGCTGGCTAGCGCGGCGTTGGCCGGATCGCTGGTCGCGGCCACGCCGGCGCTGATCACGCTCTTCCTCAATCCCTACGTCGACTCGCTGCGCGAGGCGCGCACGCTGGCGCTCGTGTTCTTCGCTCCCGGCTGGCTCATCGCGTTCCTTGCGCTGGCTGGGGTCACCCTGGCCCTGCGCCGTCTGCCCTGGTGGCGTCAGCCGCGCCAATCGCCTGTGCCGGAGCTGCCGGGATTGACGACCACGTCGCTCCTGGCCGGGGCGGTGGCCAGCGCCCTGTACTGGCAGAACGTCCTCCAATACCGTCACTCGATCCCGACGGAGTCGCTGAGCGCTCTGGCAGCCGCCGGCGCCAGCGTGTCGGTGGCGACGCTGCTCCTGCTGGCCGTGTGCGTCGACGTGGCGCTGTTCCCGCAGCTCGGTCGCAGCCTGGCTGCTCCTTTGACGGTGCTGGCCGCAGCGGCGATCGTCGTCTTGCCGCTTGTCTTGCGACCGACTCCGAGGCCCGCGCCGCGCGCCGCCCCTGTCGTCACGCCGCCCACTGAACCGCTGTGCCGCGTCACGCTGCTCGGAGTGGATGGGCTGGGTGCCGCCTATCTCAGAGACGAGCTGGCGCGCGGTCGAGTACCGGCACTGACCGGTGTCGTGCGTCGCGCAGCTTTCGGCCCCTTGGCCACGCTGCGACCCGCGGAGACCGCCCCGGTTTGGGCCACGATCGTCACCGGACGCCTGCCGCGCGACCACGGCGTGAAGAGCTTCGTGCAGTACCGCCTGCGCGGATCGGACACTGTCTACGAGCTGCTCCCGCGGGGCGTGCTTGTGGGGCTTTTGGACCGGCTCGGTCTCGTCTCGTCCGAGCCGGTGACACACGTCGCTCGGCGCAGACGCGCGCTCTGGAATGCCCTGAACGCCTTCGGCATCGACGTCGGTGTGGTGCAGTTGCCAGGCACGCATCCGGTCGAGAGGGTGCGGGGCTTCATGCTTTCGGACTACTTCCAGCGCGTGCCGCCGGCGCGGCTGGGCGAGGCGCTGCAACCCGTCTCTCTGGCGCGCGAGGTGAGGGCGCAACTGGTCTACCCGGGGGACATAGATCCGGCGTTGCTGTCCGAGTTCGCCGATGCTCCCCAGTCGGACGAGGCCGTGGCCGACTCCCGGCGCGATCTGGTGGCTCAAGCGCTGGCCAGCGACCTGAGCGCGCTGCGTGCCGGCCGCGCGCTGCGCGCCGCGCTCGACCCGCCGTTCTTCGCGCTCTACATGCGCGGGTTCGACGCCGTCGGCCACGAGTTCACGCGCTACGCGCAGCCTGAACGCTTCGGAGATCTGTCCGCGGAGGAGATCCGCCGCTACGGACGCGTGCTCGAACGCTATCTGGCGTTCGTCACCCAGGTCGTCGGCGACTTCGCGTCGGCCCAGCGGCCGCACGAGGTACTGCTCGTGGTCTCAGGCTTCGGCATGAAGCCCGTGCCGCTCGTGCAGCGTTTGCGCACGCGCTTGCTGGGCGGCAGCACCGCTAGCGGCACGCACGCGGGCGCTCCGGATGGGTTTGTGCTCGCCATTGGCGACGGCGTGCGGGCCGGCGCCCGCATCGAGGGCGCGTCGGTCCTCGACATCACGCCGACCGTGCTCTACCTGATGGGACTGCCAGTGGCGCGCGACATGGAGGGTCGGGTCCTGGCCGAGATGCTGGATGACGAGTTCGCGCGTGGTCATCCCATGACGTTTGTCCCGAGCTACGAGAGTTTGGCTGTCACGCCTATTGCCTCGTCGGAACCGCTCGACCTGCCGCCCCTGCCCGAAGACGATCCGTAGGGCTATGATGTAGGTAGGTCCCCGCAGGGGGTGGAGATGAGCACGTCGGAGCCAGAGGCGTCGCCCGCCGACACAGCTGTGCAACCTTCTCCCGAGACGACGCCCCTCGTCGAAGAGGCTCGCGTCGGGGTTAGCGACCGTGCGCGGCGGGCCAACCTGGCGGTGCTCGCGCTTTCCCGTGCCGCGCGCAGCTTCCTGCTCTACGATCCTGCCAACGACGCCATCCGCCGCTTCATCGAGGACCTGCGCACGCGCATGACTCAGGCGCTGGCCGGCGGCGACGCCTTGCGCTTCGAGGTCCGTCCTTTCGAGCTGGCGCTCGACGGTGAGGTGGTCTACCTCGAGCGCGATCGCGAGCACTCACTCGCGTTCCGCATGTACCGCGACGGCGTGCGCCGGCTGACGATCTCCGGCGCGGCTGACTGGGACGAGATGCTGCGCCTGCTGGAGATCCTCTCGATTCGCTACACCGGTGTGCGGCAGTACGAGGACGACATCGTCACCCTGCTCTGGAAGGCCGGGTTCAAACACATCGAGATCGAGGCCGTCGAAGGCTTCGTGCCCGAGGACGAGGAGGAAGACGCGCAGGCACGGCGTGCTCGCGCCGGGGCGGTCTCGGCCCCCGACGACTGGGACCTGCCGTTGCGACCGCTGGGTGCCGCGGCACCCTTGGTTTGGACGGACGTCGCGGAGGAGGCCCGACAGACCCTCTGCGCGGAGGAGGCCTCGCACTTCCTCGCAGCCAACGCGGCTCAGGCAGCGACGGCGCTGATCGAGCGCGCCGCTGAAGGCAGCGAGGCCATTGGCGTCGCTGAGGTGCTGCCGTTCATCGCTGAGGTGCGGGATTTCCTGCTGGCCGAGGGACAGCTGGAGCAGCTGACCACTCTCGTGCGGATTCTGCAGATGAACGTGCTGCTGGACGTGGCGCGCATCGAGCCGCTGATGCTCACTTTCGCCGACCGACGCGCCCTGACCCAGATCCTGCACTCGACGCCCAAGTCCATGGACACCCCGCCCCCAGAGCTGGTCGAGCTCTTGGACCTGCTTCCGGCCGACCGTCTGGTGCGTCTGGTCGACGCCTTGAGCGCTGAGCGGGGCGAGGCTGCGCGTCGCGTGGCGCGGCAGCTGGTGGAACGCTACGCTGGTGACGACCCGGAGTACCTCGTGTCGCGCCTGCACACTGCCGAGGCCAGCGTAACCTGCGATCTGCTGCGCGCGCTCTCCGGAGCGCTGCCGGATCGAGGTGTGGAGGTGGCGGCCGACCTGATTCAGCACCCGGACGCATCGGTCGTGAGCGAAGCCATGCGCCGCCTGGAGGCCGCGCCGGCGCAGCCGCGCGTGGCGCGCGCGCTGCTGCGCTTGCTCGACTCGCCTCACGACGAGATGCGCCTGCAAGTGCTGGAGATACTCTCCAACCACTATGGAGCGGTCGTGTTCGAACCGCTGGTGAGATCCACCGAGCGACGCGCGCCTGCGGGGTTTCCGATCGAGGAGGCTGAGCTGATCGGCCGCACTCTGGCGCGCTTGTCACCGTCCGCGGCCCTTGCGGTGTTCAAGGGATGGGCGCGACCCAAGGGCCTGATGGGCCGGTTCGTCGAATCAAGAGGGCACAGCCTGCTGGCGTGGGTCGCGGTGGCCGGGCTCGGCGGCCTGGCCGAGGAAGAAGCCGAGACCACGATCCGGGAGACCGCCAACCGTGCGGACGCCGAGCTGCGGCGTCATTGCATGGCCACGCTGGCGCGGCGGCGCCGCGAAGGGGTCTCGCGTGGATGACATAGCCGTCGCTCAGGCCCAACTGGGCAAGGCCATCAACCGTGCGCGTGCCGGTGAGGACCGCGCCCTGGCCGGCCGGGTGCGTGACGAGGGTGAGCGGCTCGTCAAGCTGCTCTACGGCGCGCTCGGCATGGCCAAGCTGCACGCCCTCACGAACCGCGCGTTTGATCAGCCCATTGCGGACATCACGCGCGCCCTGGGCGTGCTGCTCGACCTGCTCGGCGCCGTGCACCTGCTCGCCGTTGAAGAGCAGGTCTACATGAACGACATTCGCATCCGCCTCGAGGGCGGCGACATCGGGGACGACTTCGGCAAGAAGCTCCGGGAGCACGGTATCGGCGGCCTCTCGTTTCACGGACCGCTCACGGAGACGCAGTTTCGGGGTCTAGTGGCCATCCTGGCGCGCGAGCCTGACCCGGCCGCGCGGGCTGGACTGCAAGCGGCGCTGCGTGAGGCCGGCATCGACAGCCTCGATCTCGCCGGTATCCATCACTTCCGGCTTGCCGGCGAAGCGGGAGGCCACACAGCTGTCGATGCAGCCACAATGTCCGAGCGCGGCGCGGCCCTGCTCGACGAGGTCTTCGAGAACCTGGCAGGGAGTCGGCAGCCAAACCCGCTACCCACGCGGCGTCTGGTGACCGGTCTGCTGGACGCTGGCGCTGCGACACAGTGGGTGGTTGTCGAGCCGGAGGACGTGTCGCCTTACGCCGCGCACAACCTACGCGTCTGCAATCTCGTGCTGCTGCTCGGCAACGCATTGGGCCTCACGCCCGGCGTGCTGCAGGACCTCGGTGTCGCGGCCATGTTCCACGACGCAGGCTATGCGCTGTGCTCCGCTTCGCCGGAGCAGCAGATCGAAGGAGAGCGCGCCTTTGACCTGCACCCGCTGCTGGCCGTGCGCGTGCTGTTGCGTCAGAGAGGTTTCCACGAGGCCAAGATCCGGCGCGTCATGACCGCTCTCGATCACCACCGGCGCTACGACGATTCGCGCGGAGTGCCCTCGCTCTTTGGCCGCATCGTCGCTATCGCGGAGGACTACGACACGCTGACCCAGCCTCGGAGCGGTGGACTGTCGCCACGGCGCGCGCTTTCGCTGATGGCGGCCGCCGCCGGTGGCGTGTACGATCCTGTGCTGCTGCCGCTCTTCGTCAACCTGATGGGCGCCTATCCACGCCAGACGCGCGTGCGGCTCTCGGACGGACGAGTCGGCCGCGTGGTGTCGCTACCGCGGGCCAAAGAGAGCTTCGCGCGGCCCGTTGTGCGCGTCGAACGCCTCGCAGACGGCCGCACGGCGCCGGACGAGACCGACGTCGACCTGGCGTGGGAGGCTGGGCTGCGCATCGAGTCGGTGTTCGACGAGGGTGCCAGCACTTCGATCGAGCCCGACCTTGCGACCCTCAAGGTCGTGAACGAGGCGCGGCGCGCGGCGGCGCGCGTGGGCGCCAATAGGGCAATGCCGGCATCGTTGTCGCAGGTTCCGCCCCCGGCGACTGCGCCGCGGACAACCCTGCCGAGCGCCGCCGCAAAGCCGCTGTCGGAGGGCGCGCTGCCAGGGGTCTTGCGAGATCTCTACCTCGGCAACAAATCGGGGACCCTGCACCTTCGCCGGCAGGCCAAGCACCTGAGCCTCCTGATCTGGGAGGGGAACGCGCTCCATGCCAGCAGCACCGCGCCGGAAGACCACTTGGGCGCGGTCGCTGTGCGCGAAGGCTTGATGAGCCAGACCGATCTGGACCGCGCTAACGAGGCGCCGGCAGGCCAGGGGAAGCGCCTCGGTTTCGTGCTGCGTGAGATGGGGATCATGGACGACGCCCAGGTCGGCGACGCGCTGACAGTGCACGCGCGTGAGGTGATCCTGAAGGCCCTCTCTTGGACGGAGGGCAGCTACAGCTTTGAGGAGCACGCGCTGTCGCCCGAGCTGATCGCGAACCCCCCGCTGCGATTGTCGACCCCAGACCTGATCCTCGAGGCGGTGAGGCGCCTTACGGACCCGGACGTCGTGCGCTATCACCTCGGGGATGTCGATCGTGTGGCGCGCCTGTCAGCTCATCCTCGCGTCAAGGCGATGTCCGTGGGTTTGGCGCCTCTGGACGGCTACACCCTGTCGCGCATCGATGGTCAGACCACGCTGCGCGAGCTGATGCGTCTCGTGCCGGGGGAGCGCCTCGCGGTCATGCAGAGTCTCTTCGGGCTCCTATGCGTGGGGCTGATAGAGCTCCTCCCGCCCGCTTCCTCGCCCCGTCGGTCCGGCCAGCCCGGCTGAGGCAGCCGGCCTTCGCGCGAGCCCCCGCGATCCGCGCTACACTAACAAAGGTTTCGCTGCGATCAGACCATGGTTCGAAAAGCCGTTCCCGGAGAGGAAGGCGCGCCCCGGCCAGCTCCCGCGGCACCCCCCGCGGAACTGGAGGAGGAGGCGCGCGTCAGCGGCACGCCCGTCGGCGCCGCCGTGAACGCCGCGCTGATCGCCCTTTCTCGTGCGGCGCGCAGCTTTCTGCTCTACCAGCCCAACAACGTCACCATCCGCAGCTTCATCGAGGACTTCCGCATCAAGATGAGGCGCGCGCTCGACACGGCCTCGCCGATCGAGCTCGAGGTGCGACCGTTCGAGCTGGTGTATGGCGGCGAGGTGGTGTACGTCGAACAGGAGCGCGAGCGCTCTCTGGCCTTCCGCCTTTTTCGCGACGGCGTGAGACGGCTCAGCATCGCGCGCGAGGTCCGCTGGGAGGAGATGCTGCGCCTGCTGGAGGTGCTTTCGATCCGCTACGCGGGGGTACGCCAGAACGAAGACGACATCGTCACGCTGCTGCGCAAGGCCGAGTTCGCGCACATCGACGTCAGAGCCGTTGAGGGTTTCGTACCTGCCGGCGAAGACGCGGAACAGGGTGCCTCGGGCGCGGCGCCGCCGCCTGGGGTCGCAGGTACCGTCCCAGAGGGCTGGGACCGACCGGCGCGCGAGCTGCCAGGGCCAGTCGCGCTCGAGTGGCGGCCGGTGCCGGACGCTGATCTGACGCGTCTGGCGGCTGAGGAGGCAGACGAGCGCTTTGCCCACAACGCCGTGCTGGCCGCCAAGGCCTTACTTGAGTTGCGCCCCGACGAGCTCGTAGCGTCGAAGGAGCTTTCGGAGTTTGCGCCGTTCATCAGCGAGGTGCGGGACTTCCTCGTCACCGAGGGCGAGATCAGCGAGCTCGTGCAGCTGGTGCGGTGTTTCTACGAGGCGATGCGCTCAGCCCCGGCGATCACCGCCCCGATCCTGCGCGCCTTTGCCGAGCACAGCGTCCTGCGCCGGCTGATTCTGGCCGTGGCACCCTTGGCGCTCAGCCCGCCGGCTGAGCTGGCCGAGCTGCTTGATCTGGTCCCGGCCGACCATTTGGCCACCCTCATCGACCTTTTGGCCGAGGATTTCGACGAGGCCGCGCGCCGCATCATGCGGCAGTTGGTCGAGCGCTACGCGCCCGAGCGGCCCGACTATCTGCTCTCCCGCCTGCGCGACGCTCAGCCGCGCGTGGCCTGCGACCTGCTGCGTGCCTGCGCACGCGCCTTGCCCGAGCGCGCCCTGGACGCGGCGCTGGAGCTGGCGGGCCGCACCGAGGCCGAGGTCGTGCACGAGGCCCTGCGACGTTTCGAGAAGGCGCCGTCTAACCCGCGCGTGTCGCGCACGCTGGCGCAGCTGCTTACGAGCGCCCATGAGGACGTGCGGCTCCGGGCCCTCGATCTCCTCTCGCGCCGCAGTGAGCGCGCGGCCTTCAGTGCGGTTGCGGAACACGCCGAACGTCGGGCAGGCGCAGGCGTCTCGAAGCGCGAGGCTGAGCTGATCGGCCGCACACTGGCGCGCCTGTCACCTGACACAGCGCTGTCGCTGTTCGACGAGTGGCTGCGGCCGAAGGGGTTGCTCGGCCGTTGGGTCGAAGCCAGCGGCGGGCGCATGCTCGAGTGGATGTTGATCTCCGGCCTGGGAGCCCTTCCAGCGGCCGAGGCCGAGACCATGCTGCGTGGCTTTGCGGAAAAGGCCGACGAAGAGTTGCGGCAGTACGCGCTCGCGACGCTCGCCAAACGACGCCATCCACAGGGTGACAGCGATGGATGACGTCCTGCGCGCGCAGAGCGAGATCGGCCGGGCGCTCAGGCGTGCCCACGCCGGGGAAGACCGCTCTCTGGCAGTGCGCGTGCGCGAGGAAGGGGACCGGCTCGCGCGCCTGCTGGCTGGCGTGCTCGCGATGGCGCGCATGCACGCGCTGGAGAACCGCGCCTTTGACCAGCCGCTACGCGACCTCGGCGCTGCGCTCGCGCGCCTGGCAGAGCTGCTCGGCACCGTGCACCTGCTGGTCGTGGAGGAGCAGGTCTACGTAAACGACATTCGCATCCGGCTGGAGGGCACGGAAGTGGGCGCGGCCTTGGGCGCGCGCCTGGCGCGTCATCACTGCGGAGGTCTGTCCTTTCACGCGGCGCTCTCAGACACTCAACTGCGCAGCCTGGTAGCAGCGTTGGCGACGGAACCAGCGACCACCACGACACACGTCTCGCTGGGAGATGCCCTGTTGGCAGCGGGCCTGACCAACGTCGAAGTCGCCGGCATCCACCACTTCCGCGTGGGACAGTCGACGGACACGCCTCCGGCCTCGCGTCCAGTGGCGCTGGTTGTCCAGGACGGTGCACGCCTGGTGGAGGAGACCTGGGCGAACCTCGCAGCGGGACGCGTGCCGAACCCGTTGCCCTTGCGTCGTCTCGTAGCGGAGCTGATGTTGCTGGACCCGAGCGACGTCGCATATTGGCAGGACGTCGCCTCTTCGGCTGCGTACGGTGCGCACGTGCTCCGAGTCGTGAGGGTCGCGCTCCTGATCGGAAAGGCCACCGGTCTCTCGGCCAGCTCGCTGCAGGACCTGGGAGTGGCTGCCTGCTTCCACGACGTGGGGTACGCCGTCGCAGAGGCCGGCGCAGGGGTAACCCTTGCACGGCACCCTGTGACAGGGGTGCACGTGATCCTGCGGCAGCGAGGCCTGCACGAGGCCAAAGTGCGGCGTCTGCGCGCGACCCTCGAGCACCACCGACGCCATGACGACGCCCGTGGCAACGCGTTGTTCGGGCGCATTCTGGCGATAGCGGAGGACTACGACACGCTCACCCAGCAGCGCGGCGAGGCGCTCACGTTGGCGCCTGACCAGGCGCTGGGGCGCATGGCTGCCGCGGGGGGGACCGTCTACGACCCCGCGCTGCTCCAGATCTTCGTCAATGCCATGGGACGCTTTCCCTTGGGAACGCTGCTGAGCCTCTCTGACGGTCGCGTGGGACGCGTGGTCTCAACGGCGCGCGCGTCCGAGACGTTCGCGCTGCCTCTCGTGCGCATCGAGCGTCTTCTTGACCGCGCTGCGTACGTGCCTGAAACGATCGTCGACCTGGCTGGGGCCGACGCCCCGCACGTCGAGGGAGTGGTGGATCCGGCCGAGGTGGCTGCCTGGCCGCCGACCCGGCTCGCTCCCGAACCCCCTGCCACTGCTACTCCTGCTCTGGCCGACGCGGCTCCTGCACCGAATGCGGCTCGTCCCGCGGACGAGGGCTCGCCTGCGGCGCAAGAGCCCGCCACGCGGCCGGCAGTCGATGCGGGCTGCAGTGCGCGGCCGCTCGACCAGGGTGTGCTGGCGGACGTGCTGCGCGATCTCTATCTCAATCGGCGAACGGGAGTGCTCTACCTCACCCGTGGCGCCGAGCGCCGCGTCGTGCGCATCTGGAAGGGGAACGTAATCCACGCCAGCAGCAACCTGCGCCAAGACCACCTGGGTGAGGTGGCCGTGCGTGAGGGGTTGATGTCCCCGAGCGACCTTGAGCGTGCCAATGAAGCCATCGCGAGCGAACACAAACAGCTCGGCCAAGTGCTGCGCGAGCTCGAGATCATGGGAGAAGACCAGCTCGAACACGCCCTGGCTGTGCATGCCCGCGAGGTGATCGTCCGGGTGTTCACGTGGACCGACGGCTTCGCCGATTTCGAGGAGCAAGAGGCCGCGCCGTCGTGGTTCACCGAGCTGGCGCTGCGTCTGTCAACCCCGGACGTGATCCTCGAGGCTGTGCGGCGTATCGACGATCCCGACGTGGTGCGCTATCACCTGGGCGACCTGGACCGCCCGCTGCGCCTCTCCGCGAACCCCCTGATGAAATCGCTGGGTGTCAGCCTCGAACCGCTCGACGGCTTCGTGCTCTCGCGTGTGGACGGTCATGTGACGGCCCGCGAGGTGATCGGCATCGTGCCCGGGGACCCCGTGGACGTGCGCCGCAGCCTGTTCGGCCTGGTCTGCGTCGGCATCCTCGAGTTCGTCCCTCCTCCACGCTTCACGCCAGTGGACTAGGCGAGCCGCGTCCGGGCCGGCGCCGCGACGCCCGCGATGTTCTCGGTCGCCTGCTAAGATATGGAACCCATGAGTACCCCAGGCGTCGCGATCCGAGCACGCCTTGACTCGGCTGTCCGTCGCACTCTCCCCGTGGCCCTCCTCGGAGCGCTGGCGCTGCTGCTCGTGCTGACGAGTCTCGAAAAGCACCTGACCTACGACGAGCTCCCCAATTTGTTCTATGGCTACCGCTTCTTGACGGCAGGCCCAGGCGTGGGCTCGCGTAGCAGCGGACCCGTTGTGGCCCTCTCCGTGCTGCCGTGCCTTCACAGCTTGGCAACTGGTTCGCAGCGCAAGGCCGTCGATGCGGATGAGGTCCAGCGACTGCTCGTCCGAATGCCCACGATGGGCTTTGCATTGGGACTGGGCATGCTGTTGTACCGGTGGGTCAGTGAGGCCCTCGGCCCGGCGGCCGCCCGCTTGACACTCGCGCTGTACGTCTTCAACCCGACGATCCTGGCGCACGGCAAACAGGTGACAGGGGACATGGCTACGGCCTTCTTCACCACGGGTGCGCTCTTCGCCGCATGGCTCTTTGCCCGGCGGCCGGGTCGTTGGGCTTTCCTCTGGTGCGTCGTATCGACGGCTGGCGCCGCTCTCTCCAAGCCCACGGCTCTTTATCTCCTGCTCGTCATTCCCGTGCTTGTTGCCTCGTGCGCCTGGCGGAATGGTCTACGTCCCACGGTGCGGCAGGTTCTTAGCGGGATTGGCCTCGTGACCGCATTCGTCCTCGGTGTGTTGTTCATCATCAACGCGGTCTACCGTTTTGACGGAACCTTCCAGCGCTCGACGGAGGTGCCCTTCAAGAGCCGCGCGGCCCGGCGAGTTGCGGCCTGGGGGCTGCCGATGCCCCTGCCTGCCGGCTATGCGCGGAGCATTGACCGCGCTGCGGACGCCGGGGAGGGCACCGATTCGCCTTGTGGCCCCAACTACGTGGTCGGAAAGCTCAGCGCGGGCATCACCTGGTATGCCTTCCCGCTGATGGTGCTTCTGAAGACGCCGCTCGCGTTCTTTGGCCTTGCCGGCATTACCCTCACGAGTGGGATGCGCCGGACACCTGCGGCGGCGTGGCACTTCTGGCTCGTGCCGGCCTTGGTCCACTTGGCTGTGTTCAGCTTCGGCGTCAAGTGGCAGCTTGGCATCCGCTACGTGCTTCCGACGGTCGTTCTGCTGCTGCCCCTGGCCGGCGCAGCGGCTCTTGCGACGAAGGGACTGAGGCACGCGCTCATGCTGGCCCTGACTGGCTGGTACGTCGTCTCCGCGCTGAGTTACTATCCGCATCCGATGTGCTACTTCAACGAGTTGATCGGCCGGCGCACAAACGCCTACCGCTACCTGGCCGATTCGAACCTGGACTGGGAGGACCGGTCTGCCGAGATCGCACGCTACCGGCTACGCCACAGGGACCTGGACATCGCCTTCCAGCCCTTGGAGCCACGAACAGGCTACGTACTCGTGGGCGCGAACCACCTCGTCGGCCTCCTCGGCGGCAGCGGGCGCTACGAGTACCTACGACGTCTCGAGCCGATCGATCACGTCGGATACAGCTGCCTCCTCTTTCACGTGCGGCCCGAGGACCTCCCCTCCGCGCGCCAGCCCAGCGCCGTGCCATAGGGATGCGTGTGGCGCGGCGTTCACGGTCGACGAACGCACGGATGTGCACAAGTCAACAACGTGTGGTGTGGTCGCGCGCTTCAAACCATGAGACCTAGGTCCCTCGCGTCCGTCGCCCTCGGGGCGTGCATGGTCGCGCTGTACCTGGCGAGCAGCGCGTTCGTCGCTCTGGAGTGGCTGGACATCGGAGAGAACGACGTAAGATCGATCAACCACTTCTTCGGGAGTCGTTTTGTCGACATGGTGGACGGGCGGGCCTACCGGCCGTTTGTGACGCGAGCGCTTGTGCCTGGGGCGATCCGCCTGCTCCGCGACACGCTGCCGCCGCGCTGGCAGAACGCGGCGCAGAGCGCGGTCGTGAGGACGTTCCACCTGCGGCGACGCATGGCAGGGCTTGGCTGGGAGCCAGAGCGCACGTTCGAGTACCTCGTATTCGGCGCCATCACCTTGGTGCTCTTCGCGTGCGTTCCGTTCTCTGTGCGAGCGACGTACCGCGCGCTTTTCGCGAGTGGCGAGCCCTGGGCGCTGTTGGCGCCACTGCCGCTGCTCTTGATACCGCTGCGAGCGGACATGAGCTCCATGTACGATCCTGCGACGTTGGCGCTCGCGGCCCTGGCGACGTGGACCGCCGTCGCAGGGCGGAAGCAGTGCTTCTACGTCATCTACGCATTGGCGGTCCTAAAC
>Ga0302323_100000886_pt1 | contig 24214 bp, 20 predicted proteins | sample Fen_T0_3_FD_201950 | JGI IMG/M metagenome (GOLD analysis project Ga0302323, IMG submission 201950) | Peat permafrost microbial communities from Stordalen Mire near Abisko, Sweden - Fen_T0_3 | ecosystem: Environmental > Terrestrial > Soil > Wetlands > Permafrost | place: Sweden: Abisko... | reverse complement strand
CATCCTTCAACCTGGGATTTGTCACAGGATTTCAAACTTGCTGGGGAAAAAGACTACACATTTTATGCCGCTATTTGTGGCGTGCGGAATGAGAGTGGAATTTCACCACTATTTCCGTGCCGCGGACTTCCCCCTACTGGCTGGAACAAAGTGCAGTGGTTTGATGGTGACGATCCCAATGTCAGTTGGCTAACGCTTTCCGAGATTCACCTTGCACTCCAGCACATGAGGGTTGAAGTCGAGTCGCTTGGAGTAGGAATGAAACTGTTATTGAGAACCATGAAGCTCGGCGAGGAATTTTATGGTCTTGATCGAGTGCGCTTAGTATTTTGCGTTTCAGATTGAAGCCGTCGCCTAACCAGATTGCTTCGGAGGGAGCCGCTGGTTTGCTCTACTTGGCGGCGCGCCAGTCATTTTACACCGCCTTGGCAGTTTTAACAGGTTGGGCGGCGGCCGGTTGTTTGTAGGCTTCCAAGGATGGCAACTTCATTAACGCTCGCTTCGAATACGCCCGACGCACGGCCTTGCTGTTGCGCCCCAGCGCCGCTTGGGCGAATCTTTCCGAGTAGCCGCAGGTCTTGCGCGTTTGCGAATGGGGTTTAAATGGGGGTGTTGCTGCGGCACGCCGCATCGGTTCCTCACCGGTTGGTTTGGCGGCGCGTTCGGTGGGGCCAAGCGGGCCACATTAAAATGCCAGGGGGAATAAGTGTGTATTTACGCTCGCGGAGTGGCAGAAAAGAGTCTGACGCTCCGTTGGAGCGGGAAAATTCCAGGAACCTTAACCACGGGTTAGCACCCGTGGCTACCTGTCTGCGCTCCTGCGGAGCTGGGGACAAGGCAGGGCGGCAGGCGGCGGCGCGGTGTGATCAGGCGTAGTTGGCGGGCCTGCCGCCGAAGTTGGAACTCAAGCTTATGCCTGCCTTGGAGCGTCCTTGCATACAGCGGTCAAATTTTTAAGCTAAACCCGTAAAAATGCTTAAATATGTTTCGAATCGTTCTCGTCCTTTTTGGTGTAGCCGCTGTCCTGGCGCTGGAAGTTGACGGCGTTCTTTTTGACGTAGGCGGCAAAGACGTCGTCGGCGCTCATGCCGAGCACCTGCGCCATGCTGATGAGAAAATGGAAGAGGTCCACGACCTCGACGCGGGCGTTCTGCTCGTCAAATTTCTGGTATTTGGCCCACCACTTCCAGGGCACGCTGTCGGTCAACTCGGCCATTTCCTGCTGCATGGCCCGGGTGTAGTTGAGCAGCCACTTGGTCTTATCGGCCTCGCTCATGCCATCGGTCTGGACGCCGATGCGCTCGTTAAGGGCCTTTTGCATCCGAAAGAGTTCGCGTAATTGGTCGGGATTTTCCATGGGCGAAGCATACAAAAGGCGGCTGGCGTGACGAGTGAAAAGTGATGAGTCAGTTGCGTTTTCACCCGGCTCTGTTATTTTTAAACCATGACCGTGGAACTGCCTTTGGCCCAGATGACCGTGGAGGAAAAGCTGCACACGCTGGAGATCTTGTGGAACGACCTTTGCCGCAACGAGCAAAACGTCCCCGTCCCGCAATGGCATAAGGATTTGCTCATCGAACGCGAACGGCTGGTGCGCGAGGGCCAGGCACACTTTGACGATTGGGAGACCGCGAAACAGCGGCTGGCGGAACGGTCGCGTGAAAATTAAAATTCTCAGCCTCGCGGAGCAGGACATTTGGGATGGCTTTCGGTTCTATGAATCGCAGGAAGCCGGGTTGGGAAGTTATTTCCTCCAAAACATCGCTTCGGACATTGAATCGCTCGCACTCTATGCCGGCATTCATTTGACGCCGCATCATCACTACCACCGGCTGCTGTCCAAGAAATTCCCCTTTGCGGTTTATTATACGGTTTCCGGTGACACCGCTTTTGTTCATGCCGTCGTGGATTGCCGGCGCGACCCGGCCTGGATCCGCCGTCGGCTCAGGTAAGGCTGCGTCGGAGGTGAACTTTACGCTTTGAAGTTTGGGCGCAAACGCCTTTAATGAGCCCATGCCTATGCTTTTAGACAAGGGCGGGCCGGTGATCTGGCTGATCCTGGTCGCCGCCGCCATCGCCGCCGTGGTGTTTGTGGAACGCGTGTTGTTCTGCCATCGTTCGCAGATCAACTCGGCGGAGTTCCTGAACGGCGTCCGCACCGTGCTCAAGCGCGAAAACATTGTCGAGGCGGTGTCCATCTGCGACGCCACGCCCGGCCCGGTGGCGCGGCTGGTGAAAGCCGCAATTCTCAACCGCGACAAGGGCCGCGAACGCGTGCGGGAAGCGGTGGAGGAAGCCGGGCTCACCGAAGTGCCGCAACTGGAGGAACGCCTGAACCTGCTGGCCACCATCGCCCAGATTGCCCCGCTGCTGGGCCTGTTCGGCACGATCATCGGCTTCATCCGCGTGTTCATGAAATTGCAGACGGCGGGACTGTACGCGCACATGGACACGCTGTCAGCGGGGATTTGGGAATCGCTCATCTGCGCCGCCGCGGGCATCGCCCTGGCCATTCCGGCGCACGCGGCGTACAACTACCTCGTGAGCCGGGTCAATAAAATCGTGCTCGACATGGAGCGGGCCGCGGCGGAGATCGTGAACATCGTGACCGAAGGCGGCAACGGCAAATGAAATTCCCGCGCAACGCCAAAATCCTGCGCAGCTATTTTGACGCGGCGCCGTTCGCGGCCGTGTTTTTTGTGCTGGTGATGTTTCTGCTGCTGGCCGCGCTGCTGCCCACGGCGGGCCTGCCGCTGCAACCGCCCGCCGCCGCGGACCTGCCCGGGGTGGAGCAACCGACGGTGGCCATGGCGGTGGATGCCCAGGGCCGGCTCTATTTTGAGAACCAGATCGTCACCGAGGCACAGTTAGCCACCAAGCTGGCCATGGCCGCCCGCACTGCGCACGAACCGCTCACGCTGGTCATTCACGCGGACAAAAGCGTCACGTACGACCGGCTGGCCGGGCTGGCCCTGCTGGCCCGCGCCCCGGAGATTGGCATCACGAATCTCCTGCTTGCCACCCTGCCCCGCCCCCAGGCCTTGGTCAGACCATGAACGACGCACCCGGAGAGCCAATGCCGTTTGCCAGCCCGGCCATGTCCCGGGGCAAGCTGGTGTTCTGGATCGTGCTGGTGCTGGCGGCCCATGTGGCTGCGCTCGCCATTTTCAGCAGCAAGCGGCCGATCATCCCGCGCGCGGCCACCAGGGTCCCCCACCTGCGACTGTTGGACGAGGCCAATGAACTGGTGGCGCTGAACGACCCGACGCTGTTTGCGCTGCCGCACGCGAATGATTTTGCGAGCGCGTTCTGGCAGCGCATTCCAACCCATACCCCGCCCCGCTTTCACCGGCCCGAGCCAGCCGGCGAACTGCTGGTACCCGTGGCGGGAGAACTGGGCGCCGCCCTGCGCCAGTTTGTGCAGACCAACCGGCTGGCGGCGGCGCCACTGAATTTCAAGCTGCCGCCGCAACTGCGCCCGGTGACGGTGTCGCTGGAGAATGACCTGCCGCAACGTTCCACGATGCAAATCACCGGCGAACTGGCGAACCGGCCGCAATTGAACCGGCTCGAACTGCCCTCGATAGCGCTCGATGACGTCCTGCCCGCCGGCACGGTGCAAGTGCTGGTGGACAAGGCCGGCAACGTGACCTCGGTCGTGCTGCTGGAATCCAGCGCGGTGGAATCCAACCAGGGCGAAGTGGCGGACCGGCTCGCCCTGCAACTGGCCGGCGAACTGCGCTTCGCGCCGGCCGACAGGCCGACGCTGGGCAAAATCACCTTTCACTGGCACACCGTGCCCACCACCACCCCATGACCATTGCGCAACTGCTCGAAATCTATGTGGCGCTGGCGCTGGGCGCGGTGGGTGCGGTGGGTGTTTATTCCGAGTTGCGGCGGCGGCGCTTCGGCCCGGCGCATCCGGAAGACCGGGTGTTTCGCTGCACCAAGTGCGGGTTTGTTTATACGGACGATGCGGATGTGGCGCGCTCGCGCTGCACCCATTGCGGCAAGCTGAACGAGGCGATTGAATTCTAACGGCGGGCAGCCAAACTCCCGGCACCAAGCTGCCACCTGCATTTATTCCCGCCGCTTTATGCCTTTCGCAACGCGGCCAGTTCCAGAGTCAAGGCGGCGGCCAGCGCCGCAAACCGGGTCTCCAATTCTGCGGTCCGGTTGGCGACCGGAGACAGGTCCCCTGCCCGGCCGGCTTGCTCCATCTGCGCGAGAAGAACACACAGGTCTTCGCCGCCCATGTTGGCGGCCGCCCCTTTGATTTTATGGGCCTCCAGCACCACCTGCGGGGCCGCCCCGGCCAGCAACGATTTTTTCAAGGCCTGAATCTGCCCGGGCAAATCGCCCAGGAAGGTGTCGATAATTGCGGCGGCCAGACTGGTATCGTCCAACATGCGCTCCATGAACCCGGCGCGGTTAAACACGGGCGGCAGTGCATCCGTGGGCACCGCCGCCCCGTCCGCCAAGACCGGCAGGCCGCCGCCAGCCGCCTTCAACCAGCGCTTCAAAACCTTGACCAAGGCCAGGACTTCCACCGGCTTGGCGAGATAATCATCCATGCCCGCCAGCAGGCATTTTTCCCGGTCGCTGGCCATGGCGCGGGCGGTCATGGCAATGATGGGCACGTGGGGGCAGAGGACTTTTGACGGTGCGGCGCGGATGAGGCGCGTGGCCTGCAACCCGTCCAGATCGGGCATTTGGGCGTCCATCAGCACCAGGTCGTACGGGACGGTTTCGAGCGCGCGAATGGCTTCGTGTCCGTTGGCCGCCACGTCGGCGGACAGCCCCAGTTTTTTCAGGATGCCCACCGCCACGAGGAGGTTGGTGGCATTGTCATCCACGACCAGTATCCTGGCGTGGCCGAGGGACAAGTTGCGGGCCAGCTCAAAAGTGGTATCGGTGGAGGAGGCGCCGGCGCGCTCCTGGCCGCTGATCACCTCGCGCAAGACCACGCCCAGCCGGCGCCGCAGAACCGGCTTGCTGAGCGCCGCCGCAAAACCGATTCGCTTCATCGGTTCCAAGTGACCAGTCTGGCCCAAGGGAGTGCAGAGCACCAGCCGGGTGGCCTGCAGGTCCGGATGGTTTTTGATGGCCCGGCCCAGGGCCAGGCCATTCAGCCCCGGCAATTGCCAGTCCAGAATGGCGACCGTAATGGCATCGCGGGCGGCGTGGGCCTGGGTTAAGGCCTCCAACGCGGCAGAGGCCGAAGACACGGCGGTGGCGCGCAGGCCAAAACCAGCCAGCAACCGCAGGACCATCTCGCGGTTGACCGGGTGCGCATCCGCCACCAAAACCCGCACGCCGCGCCAATCCGCCGGGGCGGGGCCAGCCGGCCGGGCGGCCGCCGACCGGGCCAGGCGCACCTGAAACCAGAACTCCGAGCCCTGACCCACGGTGCTCCGCACCCCGATCTCGCCGTGCATCATCGCCACGAGCTGCTTGGAAATGGCCAGGCCCAGCCCGGTGCCCCCATAAACGCGCGTGGTGGAGGAGTCCACCTGGGTGAATTTGGCAAAGAGCCGGTCGAGTTTTTCCTTCGGAATGCCGATGCCGGTGTCCTGCACCAAGAAATTCAAGGTGATCTCCCCCGGGGTGCCGGCGACGATCCCAACACGCACCACCACTTCGCCCTGCGCGGTAAACTTGATCGCGTTGGCGGCGAGGTTGAGCAGAATCTGCCGCAACCGGCCGGGGTCACCCCGGAGACTGACCGGCACTTCCGGGGCGGCGAGGCAGCCCAGGACCAGGCCTTTCTCGTGTGCGCGCAGCGCCACCATCTCCAGGAAATCATCCAGCAAGTGGTGCAAATCGAAGTCCACGTTTTCCAGTTCCAGCTTCCGGGCCTCGATCTTGGAAAAATCCAGAATGTCATTGATGAGCGCCAGGAGCGCCTCGCCGCTGGCGCGGGCCGTCTGGGCGTATTGCCGCTGCTCCTCGGTCAGATGCGTATCATTGAGCAAACCGAGCATGCCCAGCACGCCGTTCATGGGGGTGCGGATTTCATGGCTCATGTTGGCCAGAAATTCGCTCTTGGCGGCGCTGGCTTCCCCGGCTTTGAGCGCCAGGTCGTTGGCCCGGGCTGTGGCCAGTTCCAGTTGATGATTGGTGTTTTGAAGCACCAGCCCCGCGCGGTGACGCTCCGTGATATCGCGAAAACTCCAGACGCGCCCCACGGGTTTCCCCTCCACCAACTGCGGCCGCGTATAACGCTCGTACACCCGCCCATCCTTGAATTCCAACACATCGAAACCGTCGCTGTCCACGGCGGCATACAATTCGGCGATGCGGGCGACGAAGGTCTCAGGATGCTTCATTTGGGCCACGACATGCCGGAGGATGGGCGCATCGTCATCGCTTTCCAGCAAGGCGGCGGGAATCCGCCACAACGCCACAAACTGCTGGTTGACGCTGACGACCTTCCCGGCCAGGTTGACCACCAGAATACCATCGGCGGTGGATTCCAGGGTGGCCTGCAGCAGGGAGACGGATTGCCGCAGCGCGGCTTCCGCCTGCTTGCGTTCGGTGATGTCTTCCTTGATGGCGAGGTAATGGGTGATCCCGCCGTCGGCGTCTTTGATGGGTGAAATCTGGGCGCTTTCCCAAAACAATTCGCCGTTCTTTTTCTTGTTCAACAACTCGCCCTCCCACTTGCCCCCCTTGGAAATGGTCTGCCACAACTGGCGATAAACGGTGTAATCCATCAGGCCGGATTGCAACACCCGCAAGGTTTGTCCCGATAATTCCGCCGCCGAAAAGCCGGTCAGCTCGCAGAACTTGGGGTTGGCGAATTCCACCCGGCCAAGGCTGTTGGTAATGACCACGCTGACGGGACTTTGCTCGAGGGCCCGGGAATATTTGCGCAGCGAATCCTCCGCCCGCTTGCGCGTGGTGATGTCCGACCGCGTGCCGGTCATCAGCAGTGGCAGACCATCCGCCGCCCATTCCACCACGCGGCCCCGGTCATGCACCCAGACCCAGTAACCTGCTTTGTGCCGCGCGCGTGATTCGACGTCGTAAAGCTTGAGCCGGCCTGCGAAATGGGCCGCTAACAGTTCCGCCGACTTTTTCAAGTCTTCCGGCTGGGTCAGGATGTGCCAGGTCTGAATGGTCACCGGCGCGAGTTCAGCGAGGGTGCTGCCCACAATTTCGGCCCAGCGCTCATTGAATTCCACTGCGCCGGTTGTCAAATCCCAGCGCCAGGTGGCCACATTGGTGCCTTCAATGATGCTGGCCAGGGTATCGCGTTGCGCGCGGAACTGGCGTTCGCTGGCCTGGAGTTCCACCGTGCGCGCCAGAACCAGTTCCGCCAATTCCGCGCGCCGCTGGACGAAGCCCATGCCCAGAAGGGTGGCCATGCTGGCGACCAGCAAGTCGTTCAGGCCGCCCAGCCAGCCCGCCAGCACGGTCAGGGCCAGGCCGACGACCGCGACCTGCACCAGTTGCAGACGCCGGTGCCAGCGGTCACGAACGGCGGCCTCCGCCAGCGAGGCACCGGCTTTCAACCCGGACGAGAACGGCGCGCGCCCGGGGGGGAGGCCGGACCGGCCCATGTTGTGCCTGGCTTTCAAGACCGGAGGTGGGCTCAGCCCTTCACCAGTTCCACATGGTGATCGAGGCGCGTAAACAGCAGGGTGCGATGAACATTGGTGTCGTGATAAACCACCTGCATCCGGCCGCCGGCCGCGCGGACGATTTTAAAAATTTTGACGATCAGGTTCAGGCCCATCGAATCCACCATTTGGGCCGCGGACAGATCGAATGCCACGACCTGCCAGGGCGGGGCCACGCCTGCCGGCATCAGCACGGACGCGAGGATTTCCTTCTGAAATTCCCGGACGCTGGTGCTGGTCAGATCGCCGGGGATCTGGATGGATAGAACGCCCTTTTGCCGATCGAGCTCAATGGTGGGTTTCATAAAAGGAAATTCTCAGTTGGTAAAGGTGGTGGTCTGAAGGCATTCCGCCAGTGAAATGGGTTCCGGCCCGAGTTCCATGCGAACTCCGGCGCCGTGGCGTTCCACCGTCAAACGGCGGGACAATTGGCGCATCAACAGCAGTCCGCGATGCCCGGACTCCAGCCGGTCCGTGGTGGCGGCGCCAGCAGCGGGGCTAAAATCATGCCCCGGCCCCGGATCATCCACCCAGACACAAAACCGGCGGCCGGCCGGTTCATAGCTGATCTGGAAAGTGGCCCACCGCGCGGTGTCATGGCCGCAGCCGTGCTGGAGCGCGTTCAACACCGCCTCGCGCGAGGCCAGCATCAGATCGTAAAGCAGCGCCCCGCCCAAGGCCGGCACGGCCAGTTGCAGACTGCGGGTCCAACTGGCGGCCAGCGCGTCAATCTCGGCCAGCTGCCCCCCATGATACCGCTCAAAAACCAGGGGCTGCCAGCGCCACCCGACCGGCTCCGGGAGCAACTGGCGCACTTCGGCAAACAAGATGTCATCCCGGGCCGTGGCCAGGTCCAGGGGGAGGCGCCGTTGCGCGCGGGCTTCGAGCAGTGCGAAACCGGCGCTCAACGGACTCACGCCGAGCTTCTCGGCATAATCTTCCAGTCCATCCGTCCACAACAAGAAGACTCCGCCCGGAGCCGTGAAATGCTTGCCCACGGGCACCGCAAAATCTTCAAACCAGCCCAAGGGCACCCCACCCGGCTCGGCCAGGATTTGGACCCGGCCTTCCGCCGTCACAAACGCCGGGGCCGGTGCGCCGCAGGTGATGACCTGGGCGGTCTGTAATTGGAAATCCAGCCAGAGGGCGCACACGGCCACGGAGGTGCCGGGTTCACCGGAGGTCAGGTGGTTCCATTCCTCCAGCAACAGGTGGTTAAAATAGGTAAAAACTTCGGGTAAAGAGTTGGCGCACCGCAACATCCCGCGCACCACGCCTTGAAAATATGCCGAGACATACGCCGCCTGCAAATCGTGCCCGGAAACATCGGTCAGCAGACAGCAGTACTGGTCCGGCCCCGGCTTGAAATGCGTGAAGAAATCCCCGCCGGCCTCCAGCTTGGGATGAAAACAAATATCCAGCCGCACCGGCAGCCCGGCCGGCTGCGACTGGAGCAGCCACGCCTGCGTACGCCCCAGCTCCTGCACGGCCGACGACATCTCCGCCGCATGCCGCGCCTGTTCGGTGAAGGCCACCGCCTTGGTGATGGCGGCGAACAATTTTGGAATATCCACCGGCTTGTCCAAAAAATCCACGGCCCCGCCCCGCAAAGAATCCGCGACCAGCGTCTTCTCACCCAACCCCGTGAGCATGATCGTCGCCAGATGGGAGCCCTCCATTTTGAGCCAGGCCAGCAAATCCAGACCGGTCAGGACGCCCATTTGATAGTCCGTCACCACACAGTCAAACGCAGCAAATCCGAGCGCCTGCAATTCCGCCTGCGCCGCGGGCACACCGTTGGCCAGCACGACGACGAGGCCACATTTCTCCAGCCCAATCCGCAAAATTTCGCGGCTGGTAAAATCGTCTTCCACCACCAGCACGCGCCAGTGTCGGGAGCCCTCGTTCTGACGGTCCGTCGTCATGCGCCAATTATGTTCGTAGCTGTGAATTTCAAGTGTTTACCCGGTCTGTTATCGGCGCCTCCGCCGTCAACTTGAATTCCGATTGCACCCCGGGGTGGCGACCATCCGGCCGAAGCCGGAGAGTTTCATTCAAGTCTTTGCGCCGGCTGCCGATAGAGGAGACGTCGCGGCGCACCCGTCGAAGGCGGGTGGGGGTCTGCTGCTGGCCGGATCGGGAGTCCGTGCGCTTGGCCGGCTGGAACCAGGTGCAAAGTCCGGCCGGCTTTACTTGGGTCGGGAATGGCGCCAGCGGATCAAGGCGTGGTTGGTTTAGCAAAGTCATGTCATCACAACAACATAAAAGGAATGCGCCCCGGCACCGCGCCGGCTCGCCAGCCTCGGTTGGCTCGGAAAACCTATGAGATCACCCCGGCGGCTCACCCGGTGGGGTTCCACCTTGCTGAGACAACTGGCCGCGGTGCTCCCGGCGCTCCAGCACCAGCGTCAGCACCAGCAATTGCGGTGCGCCCAAGCCGCGCTGCCGGCGGCCGCCGACGGCCTGCAGGCGGCGTCCTCGGGTTTGGAACGGGAGTTCCTCGCCACGGGCGAATTGCTGCAGGAGTTGCACCGGGAAGGAACCCTCTTCGTGCAGGACGCCGAGCAACTGATCTGCCTGGCCGTCGGCCAGTCGCACGGCAAAGAACTCATTGTCACCAGTTCCAAAATATTGGCGTCGCCCCTGATCTTTTTGGAAGCCTGCCTCAACGAATCCGAACGGCTGCTGGCCCGGCTGCAGGCCGACCACGAAAGCATCGCCGGACTGCTGCGCGCGGAAGCCAACCTGCGCAGCACCATGGCCCCGCTCAAGTTCATGCAGACGCTCTTCAAGGTGGAGTCAGCCCCCCTCGGCCCGGAGGCCCAGGTGATGTTCTCCGCGCTCACCCAGGAAATCGAGCGCCTGCATACGCAGGTCTGCGAACTTTTTGACACCAAGTTCCGCGAGTTGGAGAAAGTCCAGGTCATCCTGGATGAGGCCGGTCACAAACTCGTGGCGCAAACCACGGCCTTGCGACAGTTCGTCACGCGGGAAAAAGTCCAGATCCAGGCCTCCCTCGAAAAGCTGGCCGGGGAGCTCAACGCTAACCAGCAACGAGATTCCCGCATCCGGAATCTGAGCCACAACATCGCCGACGAGATCCAGTCCATCATCATGGGGCTGCAATTCCAGGACATCATCAACCAGAAACTCGAACATACCCGGACTGCAGTCAGCCAGATCATGGCCCGCGCCGAACCCGGCAATCAGGCACGCCATTTTCTGGAACAATCCTGCCGGCTGGAAGCCGGGCAGTTGCAGTCCGTGCGCCAGGATCTGGCCCAAGCCGAACACACCGTCCGCACGGGGGTGCAAAAAATTCAGGCCCATTTGTCCAAGGCCGACACGGATTGCCTCTCACTGAGCGAATTCGAGCATATCACCACCTCGGCGGATGGCATGGTGCAGGTGCTGCTGGGCTTGCTGGACTCGGTGCGCCACCAGGTGGTGGATATGACCAGCCGGACGGAAGCCATCCACCGGCAGTTGCTGCCGATTCACAGCATGGCCTCGGGCATGACCGTGGTGGTGCGCGATTTGTCGCACCGCATCCATTTGATCGGCCTCAACGCGCAGGTGCAGGCCGCCCAGTTCCGGCACGGCGGCGGCTTGGAAGTGTTGTCCGCCCGCACCAGTGAAATTTCCCAGGAAACCAACCGCATCAGCGATGACATCGCCACGCATCTTGACCAGGTGTCCAGCGGGCTCGCCAGCAGCGTCCAATCCTTCGACCAGCTCCACACCCAGGCGTTGCTGGAACAAGACGAACTCACGCAACAGGGCGGGCAGGCCGAGGCCAGCCTGCACCAATTGCGCGACGAGGCGCTGACCCTGCTGCAGACAATCGGCAGCCGGTTGCAACTCATCCACAGCAAGGCCGGCGAAACCCTGGACACCATCCAGTACACCGCGACCGCGGACGATACTTTGGCCACGCTCCAAACCCGCTTGGAAGCGTTGGCGGTCGCCGCCGCCAGCCAATCGACCTCAAACCCGCCAGCCGCAGCCAACCTCGTGGATGGTTTCCGGCAGGACTATACCATGGCGTCCGAACGGCAGGTTTTTGACAAGGTCATGCAAACACCGGAGCAGTTGCCATCCGCCGCGACCGCGGCCCCGCCAGCTGGGACCGCCATGGAATTCTTTGAGCCGATGGAAACACCACCCGCTCCCCACGAACCGGTCAGTGAAAAACCGGCCACCGCCCCGGCAAAAGGCAGTGAATTGGGCGATAACATCGAGCTGTTTTAATCAGGCCGCGGCAGGGCCTGCAAATGGCCGCGCGTCAAAAATTTGGACCGTGTTAAAGGAACCATGTTCTGCAGCTGATTGCGGCCGATCCGTTTTCCCGTTTATCGTTCCGGTCACCGCCTCATCAGTCAGCCCCACCCCGCTTCGCTGCCGCTTCCGGCAACGCCTCTTCGGGCATCGCCACCAGAATCGGCTGTTTGACGCCCGCAATGCGGTCAAAGTTTTTGAGCTTCTCGATCGTCATGTCGCTGAAGTGATGGCCGGCGCACAAAATAAGCGTGCCCTCCAAAGTCTCGACGTTCGAGCACAACACCATGCCGGAGGCCAGATCGCTGATGGCGATGGGCAGGTCCGAACGCCCGGCCGCATGGGCGGCCGAATCGTGATAGAAATGCTTCACTGCCGTAAGCAAATGCAGATCGTAAGCTCCCATTTGGGATTCCATTTGGAAAATGGCGCCGGCCCGGGTCTGCCCTTCGTCCTGTAATTTCGAAAAGTCAGCGAGAATTTTCAACAGCCGGGCGCCCAGCGGAATGGCCTCCCCTTTGACCGTGTCTACCGGACAGCCGGTGCCGTCAAAATTTTTGTGCTGATAGCGGACGATGTTCGCCACGCCCTCGAGGCGCGGGATGTTGGCCAGCAGCCGGGCGGCCGTTTCCGGCACATTCGCCACCAACTGGGTCTCCACCTTGGAAAGCATTTCACCCTTGCGGGCGCGGAGCAGCACGTCGGCCGGCAGGGTGACATTGCCAATCGGGGACAGCATGGCCGCGAGTTGAATCTCCCAGTCGTCGGTGACGTTGAATTTCCTGGCCACGGTGGCAATGACTTCGTGCAGGGCTTGCGCACGGCCGAATGACTCCGGCTCCATCAGCGAAAGAATGTCCGTCAGCAATTTGATGCTGCCGTTCAATGTCTTGCTGAGCAGTTCCTTCTCGGCGGTGACCAGCCGGAACTGCGCCAGGCCGTCCTCAATCATTTTGCCCAGCACTTCGACCGGGCAGGGCTTCGTGAGGAAGCGGAAGATGGCGCCTTCGTTGACCACCTTGATGGCGCCAGCCAGATCGGCATTTCCGGTCAGCATCATCCGCACCGTGTCCGGCGCGCGTTCCCGGACCAGGGAAAGAAACTTGATGCCGTCCATGCCTGGCATCTGCCGGTCGGAAATGACGACGGCGAACGGCCCGCGCTCCGCCAACTTCAGCAGGCCGGCCTCGGCGCCCGCTGCGGTTTCGAGCTGGAAGCGGCCATGGAAATTGCGTTCGCAGGCCGAGAGCAGATTCACATCATCGTCCACGAGCAGGATTTTTTGCGTCATAATTTTGCAGTGTTAAACCGTATCCTCTTTCAAACATTCCGCCCGCCAGGATTCGATCCGGCCGGCCAGGCCGATTTTTTCCAAATACGCCAGATCCAAGACCGGCGGATCTTCGGTGGCCGCCCGCTGCCGTTCGTGGATCAACGCATCGGCGACATGCGCCGCCAGCACCGGTGAAAACTGGAGCGCCGCGCTCCGGGCCGGTTCGTGATGCAGCGCCACCGCTTCAATGATCGGGTTGGGCAGGCCCCACAGTCCCAGCAGATACGCGCCCACTTCGGCATGGGAAGCACCCAGGACCGTCTGCTCCACCTCACGGATCGGCCGGTTTTGCTCCCGCGCCTGCGCAATGATCAGGGAATACTCCTGCGGCAGGCTGGAAGCGAGCACCAATTGCCCCACATCGTGCATCAATCCCGCCAGAAAACACTGGTCCAGCATCTGCTGGCTCTGATGTTCCAAATGAGCCACGCGCCGGGCCAGCAACCCGGTCAGCCAGGAATGCCATTCCAAAACTTCCAGGCTGAACCAACGGCACAGTTGCGGGTCGAATTGCGCAAAGATTTCCACGGATAACACCAGTGCCCGCACCGTGGAGATGCCCAGATAAGCCACCGCCTCCGTCGGATTGGTCAGCTGCCGCGGCAGCCCGAAGAACGCCGAGTTGACCATCTGCATGATTTTCGCCGTCATGCCAATATCACGCGAAATAAGTTCCCCCACCCGTGGCAGCGAGGGAATGTTCTGGTCCAATTCCTTGAGCAACTGGCTCCGGGTGGCCGGCAGCGTGGGCAGCGCCTTGATCCGGGCCGTCAGCCGTTTCAACGGGTCATTGCCCAACAAGTCGCGCAACGCAAAGGCGCGCACAATCGCCAGGCGCAACTCTTCCATCGGGCACGGCTTGGACAAGTATTGGTGGGCCAGCCCCACCAACCGCAGGATCGCCTCGCGTTCGGCATGCCCGGAAAGCACCATGCGCACGGCGTGCGGATGCCGCCGGGCCACTTCCGTCAGCAATTGGGCTCCATCCATGCCCGGCATCATCATGTCCGTCACGATCACTTCGACCCGCCGGCCGGCCATGAAGTCCAGCGCCGCCGGTCCGTTCGTTACAAAGTGCATGTCCCATTCCTCGTGCAACGGGCGCAACTGCCGTTGCAGACCATGCAACAGCCGCTCTTCATCATCAACAAACAGGAGGGTTTTCATGGCGCGGCAACCTTCCCCGGATCGGCCGGTTGTGCAACTGGCAGATTGAGCGGCAGACGCACGATAAACGTGGTGCCCACGCCCGGCTCGGTTTCAAAGGTTACAGTACCGCCGTGTTTTTTTACAATGTTGGCATAGACCGACGCCAGGCCCTGCCCTGTGCCTTTGCCCACCTCCTTGGTGGTAAAGAACGGCTCAAAAATTTTCGCGCGATGCGCCTCGGCAATGCCCGTGCCGGTATCCGCCACGCGCACCTCCACACAGTCGCCCACGAGTTGGGTGCTCAGGGTGATCAATCCCTTCGTCCCCGGCAGCGGGCGCACCACATCACCAATCGCATGGGCGGCATTGACGATGAGATTCAGGATCACCTGGTTAAACTCGCCAAGAAAACAAGGAACCAACGGCAGGTCGGGAGCCAGGCTCAACTCCAATTCCGCCACATACTTCCATTCATTGCGCGCCACCGTCGCCGTGCTTTCAATGGCCTGATTGAGATCCGACAACTCCTTCTCCTGGCCGCCGGGATGGGAAAAATCCTTCATGGCCCGGACGATTTTGCTAATCCGCTCCACGCCTTCAAGTGACTCCTCAATCGCCGCCGGGATTTGTGCAAACAGATAAGTGATGTCGCGGCGGGCATAGTCTGCCTCGAGTTGAGCCACCTGTCCGGGGCGCACAGAACCAGCCTTCACTGCGGCCAGCAATTCATGGTATTCACACACCATGTTGACAAGACCGCCGATGGCCGTCTTCAGAAACTGCACGTTGTCACCGACATATTGCGTGGGCGTGTTGATCTCGTGGGCGATGCCGGCGGCAAGCTGGCCGATGGATTCCAGTTTCTGCGACTGCCGCAACTGCAGTTCCATCTGTTGCCGCTCCAACTCTGCCCGCTTGCGCTCCGTAATGTCGCGAAACGTCCAGATGCGACCATAGTATTTTTCCTGCTGCCCAATCACCGGCGACGAATACAGGTCCAGCACGGTCCCATCCTTCAGTTCCACCTCATCGCGACTGACTTCCTGCGGATGGGCGTACAGATACAGGATCATTTCCAGGAACCGGGCTGGCTGGACGGTCATCTCCGCAATCCACTGCCGCTGGGTCTGGGCGAGTTCGTCCTCCGCCATGTGCTGGGGTATTTTGAACAAGTCCGTCATCCGCTGATTTTGCAGCAGTTTCCGGCCTTGCTCATCCACCACCAGCGTACCATCAATGGAAGAACTCACCTGGGCCTCCAGAAACGCGGTCTTCCATTGCAACTCCGCTTCCACCTGTTTGCGCTCCGAGATGTCGCTCATGAATCCGTGCCAGAGGGTCCCGCCATCGGGTTCGCGCTCCGGCGTGGACTGACCTTCGATCCAAAACCAGCCTTTCTTCGGATGCTGCATCCTGAATTCGTCCCGCCACGGCAGCATGGTGCGGGCAGATTCGGCCACGGACTCACGCGTGCGGGCCAGATCGTCCGGATGCATCAAGCCAAACAAAGGTGCCGCGTCCTCCACCAAATCGCCGGCCCGCACGCCGCAAAACTCCTCAATAGTCGGACTCGTATAGGGCATGCAGTTCGAGCCATCTGGGCGCAAACGGAAGGAATAGATGATGCCCGGCACGCTGGTGGCGATCTTCGCCAGCCGTTCCCGCAAGGCGAGTTGATCCTGCAGCGCCGCTTCCGCTCGCTTGCGCTCGGTTACATCCCGGAAAGTCCACATCCGGCCATAGTATTTGCCGCCCCGGCCCAACAGGGGCGCCGAGTAACGATCCAGCGTGGTGCCATCCTTAAGCTCGATTTCATCCCGGCTGATTTCGTTGCGATGTTCGTTGAGATATTTGATTTTGGCGATGAACTGCCCGGGATTTTGAACCGTCTGCGCCACCCATCTGCGCTGATGCTCATCGTCCTTGTCCTCCGCCACTGGCTGGGGGATATGCAACAACTCCACCATCCGCCGGTTTTGCAGCAGCTTCTTGCCCTGCTCGTCCACCACGAGAATGCCGTCAATGGAGGCGTTCATTTGCGCCTCCAAGATCGTGGTTTTCCGCTGCAGCTCCTCTTCCGCGCGCTTGCGCTCGGTGATGTCGTGGGAAATGCCCACCAACCCGGCCACCTGGCCGTCTTCGCCGTAAATCGGCACCTTGCTCGAAGACACCCATTTGGTGCCAGCCGCAGTTTCCACTTTTTCCACCAGCCCCAGAATTGGTTTGCCAACCACCATCAGGCAGCGTTCGTCCACCAGCATCTGCCGGGCTTCGCCGGCCGGAAAAAAATCGGCATTCGTCTTGCCAATGGCTTCCGCTGGCGTCTGCAGCCCCAGATGCCGGGCCTGCGCCAGATTGACGCGGGTGAACCGGCTTTCCGCATCTTTAAAATATATGAAATCCGGCAAATTATCCATCAGGGAGCCGAGCAGCTTCTTTTCCTGCTCCAATTCCCGCTGCACCCGCTTGCGGTTGGAGATGTCGTGCTTGATGGCGATGAAATTCTGAATGCTGCCCGCCTCGTCCCGCACGGGAGTAATGGTCATCTCCTCATGGTAAAGATTGCCATCCTTGCGCCGGTTGACCAATTCGCCGTTCCATACCTGGCCCGATTTGATGGTCTGCCACATCTCCGCATAGAACACTGCGTCATGCTCGCCTGATTTCAGCGCTCGGGGATTTTTCCCAACGACTTCCGCCGCCGTATAGCCGGTGAGCCGGGTAAAGGCCGGATTAACCCAGCGAATCACGCCCTCGCAATCGGTGATCACAATTCCATTGGCGGTAGCCTTCAACGCCGAGGTATGTAATCGCAAAATTTTGGATTGCTCGTGCAACTGCGCCAAGGTTTCGGTCAGTTGCCGCCGGGTCCGGCGCGCCGCGAGTTGCACAAAAGCCACCAACCCAAGCATCAACAGAATATTGACTGCTCCAAAAACCAACGAGTTTTGCTTGATCGAGCGAAAACTGTCAAAGTTGGCCTGAACTTGAGTGTCGGTGAACTGGTAGCCATACCGGTCCAACTCCGCCGCCGCCGCGTCAACCGCTTGAATTTTGACCGGCAGATCATGATCCAGAACACTCATTGCCGAATAGAAATCCTGGTCCACCAAACTGCGCACCATGGTGAACTCGCGCGCCAGATCCTCGAACTTTTCAGCCAGTACGAACGTCAGTTGCTGCCCCGGCGGCGAGCGCAGAAGCTGTTTGATCATCGCCAATTCCTCATGGATTTTCTTTTCTGCCGCCGCTGCTGCCGCCGCCTGCTGCGGCCGTTTATTTTGCCAGCCAAACACATATTCGTAGGAATATAACCGGAACAAAACCAACTGCTCCCGCAACACCGTAAGATGGTTCAAGTTAGGCAGCCCTTGGTGCCCCAAGGTGGTCGCGGTGTGCAGCCCCTCGTCGCACACCCGCAGCTGCAAGAACACCCGGAGAATGGTAAGCAGCAGCAGCACCACCACCACCCGAAAAATGATATTAAATCCGCGCGCCGTCGTTTGACGCACCAAGTCCGCTTCACCCGTCACAGGTTTCACGACGGGCGATGGTGGCAGTTGGTCCGCCGAAAGCTGAAAATCTTTCACGCTCTCTGACATCGGTATAAACAGCCGGTTGATGTAGCAAATTATCATCCTTAACCAATGAACGCACTTGCCCCCGGAGCGCGGACGGTCCCACCTGCCCCCAAAACCAAACCTCAATGCCAAAGCCGGGCCGGGCCTTCACCTTTGCACACCTTCGCACAGCAGTGGGGTTCATCGCCCCAGGAAAAATTATCGCTAAAATTCCGCAAAATCCGCATCCCCAACCAGATGAGGTAAGGCCCACCCCGTCCGCAACCGGCCACCCGCCCAAGGGAGTCGCGCTTTCAGGCTCGGTTTGCGCCATCGTCGCAAGGCCACGCGACCGAGGCCGGCCAGGCGCTGTAAATTGGGCTCAAGTCTCCCCCCAAAATACCGATATGGCAGTGATAGGCCGGGTGGTCAACCGCGTCCGCGCGGGGATTTGGGATAACTGATTAAGCTATGAATGCGGTGAAAGATGAAGATGTGTTGTGTCCTGCTGAGGCATTGGACATTTATAACGCCGAAACCCTCCAACCGAGGCTGGCGGAGTTTATCAATTCCCGGCTGACGCCCTGGTTGGATCTCCAAGGTGTTTCCGCCTGCGACACCGCCGGGGCGCAATTACTTTGGTCCGCCGCCAAATCAGCCGCCAACGACGGCAAAAAACTTCAGTTCAAAAATGTTCCTGCCGTGGTGCAGGAAGCCTGTCACCGGCTCGGCTTGCCGGAACTTTTTTAGCCTGCGACCATGAGCAAAACCATTTTGACCGCCGACGATTCCGCCAGCATGCGGCAACTCGTAAGCTTCACCCTGCGCCAAGCCGGCTATGACGTCCTGGAAGGCATGGACGGCAAGGACGCCCTGGCCAAGCTGGCCCAGACCCCCGTGCAGATGCTCATCACCGACCTGAACATGCCCAACATGGACGGCATCGAGTTGATCCGGCAGGTACGCGCCCTGCCACAATACAAATACATCCCGATCATCATGCTCACCACGGAGTCGGATAACACCAAAAAACAGGCTGGCCGTGCCGCCGGGGCCACCGGCTGGATCATCAAGCCATTTCAGGGAGAGCAACTTTTGGCCGTGGCGAAAAAATTCCTGGGCTGACGAAGGAGGCGGCCGCAGCGAGTTATTTCCCTAAACCTGGTGTGATTTCAGCCGATAACTTTTAATGACGGAGGTCACGGCTGACCGGCGTGCCGCCGAGATCTGATTTCGGCGGCCAGGTTCAGTCCGCAGTGATCTGCGTAAGCGAGATGCTTTGGATTCAGAAGCGAATGGGACTGGGGATTGACACCGTGATTTCCAGCCCGACATCTGATCGTTCCCGGCAGGAATTATGCAACCGAACAACCCAGCACACACTTTTTTGCAGGAAGCCGAAGACCTCCTCGCGAAGATTGAGGAGATCGCGCTCGAAGTGCAGCCGGGCGAGACGCCCGGCGAAAGCGTCCATCACCTGTTCCGTGCCTTTCACACCATCAAGGGCTCCGGCGCCATGTTCGGTTTCGACACGGTGGCCGCTTTCACCCACCACGTGGAAACCGTGCTGGACAAAGTGCGCGATGGCCTCGTACCCATCTCCCGCGAATTGATTGATTTGATTCTCGCCTCGCGCGACCAGATCAAAAACCTGCTCGAAGCCGCTCAAACCGGCGGTCCGGTGCCGCTGGCCAACGGCCAGAAACTCATCACCGGCCTGAACGCGCTGCTGCCCGACAAACCGGCCGAGGCCAGCGCGAGGCCAACCCCGGCGCCCGCCGCGCCCGCCGCCGCCCGGCAGACCTTCGACATCCAATTCCGCCCGCAACCCGGCGTCATGGCTTCCGGCACCGACCTGGCGCGGTTGCTCGATGAACTACGGACGCTGGGCGACTGCCAGATTACCGCGCAAACCGACGCCGTCCCCCCGCTGAACCAGTTGCACGCCGACCAATGTTACCTGAGCTGGGACATCAAGCTCACAACGGAGAAAGGCGCAAACGCGATCAAAGATGTATTTATTTTTGTCGAAGATATCAGCGAAATCAAAATCACCCCGCAGCCGGAAAAGCCCGGGCTGATTCCGATGGTGTCGGCCCTGCCACCGCCACCGACGCCAACGGCCGCGGCCGAAACACCGCCGGCCACTTGCAAGGAAACACACAAGCCCGCCGTTCGAGATTCCGTGGTGCGCGTGCCCGCCGAACGGCTGGACCAACTGGTCAGCCTCGTCGGCGAACTGGTGATGAATCAGTCGCGGCTGAGCCAGATCGCCGCGCGGTCGGGCGATGGCAATCTGGGCGAACCGGTCGAAGAACTGGAACGGCTGGTAAATGAACTGCGGGATAATGTGCTGGGCATCCGGATGATGCCCATCGGCACCACTTTCAGCCGGTTCAAACGCTTGGTGCATGATTTATCACAGGAACTGGGCAAGGAAATTGATCTGGTCACAGAAGGCGCGGAGACGGAGTTGGACAAGACCGTGCTGGACCAACTGGGCGACCCGCTGGTACATCTCATCCGCAACAGCATCGGCCACGGCATCGAACCGCCGGCCGAACGGGAACGGCTGGGCAAACCCCGGCGCGGCACCATCCGGCTCTCCGCCTCGCATGTCGGCTCCAACGTGGTCATCATGATTGACGACGACGGCCAGGGCATTGACGTCGAAGCCGTGCGGACCAAGGCGCTGGAAAAGAAGCTGATTCCGGCGGGCGCCAGTCTGACGGACAAGGAGGTTCTGGACCTGATTTTTCTCCCGGGGTTTTCCACGGCCAAAGCCGTCACCAACGTGTCCGGCCGCGGCGTAGGCATGGATGTGGTGAAGCGGCAGTTCGATGCCTTGCGCGGACAGATCAGCATGACCACCACCAGCGGACGCGGCACGCATCTGACCCTGACCCTCCCTTTGACGCTCGCCATCATTGACGGGTTGCTGGTGGAGATCGGGCGGGACCAGTTCATCGTGCCAATGGCGGTGGTGATGGAGAACGTCGAGCTTCAGCGGGCGGAACGCAGCCGGCACAACGAACGCAACGTGGTGCCGGTGCGCGGCGACCTGATCCCCTACATCCGGCTGCGGGAAACCTTTTCCATCAGCGGCGACGCCCTCGACATCGAGAAAATTGTCATCGTGCGCCACGGCACCGACCGGGTCGGGCTGGTGGTGGATCGCGTGCTGGGCAGCCAGCAGACGGTAATCCAGTCGCTGGGCCGCTTCTACCGGAATATCGACCTGATTTCCGGCTCCACCATCATGGGCGACGGCCGGGTGGCTTTAATCCTGGATGTGGCCGGCATGGTGCGCTTTTCGGAGCGACAGAACGTCACCCAAACACGTTAATTTCCATCGAACCCAACCCAACCTTCATCAACTCCAATGAGTGCCGTCATCACCGAAACCGCCCAATACATCACGTTCAAATTGGGGGACGAACTGTTCGCCATCAACGTCAGCCAGGTGCGCGAAGTGCTGGAATTGTCTCTGATCACCAAAGTCCCCAGCGCGCCGGATTACATGCGCGGCGTGGTAAATGTGCGCGGTAAAGCCACCCCGGTGGTGGATCTGCGCTTGAAATTCGGACTCCCCACCACGCCGGACACGGTGAACAGCCGCATCGTGGTGATGGAACTGGAACTGGACGGTGAACTGACCATTGTGGGCGGCCTGGCCGACAGTGTGCATGAAGTGGTGGAACTGGAGCAAAGCCAGATCAACCCGCCGCCCAGAATCGCGATGCGCTGGCGCACCGAATTAATCCAAGGCATGGCCCGGCGCGGCGACGATTTCATCATCATTCTCAATATCAACCAGGTCTTTGCGAGCGATGTCTCAGCCTTGCTTGACACTGCCGCCACCAAACCCAGCTAGCCGCTCAAAAAACAATTAACTAAATACAACCATGAAAATGACCATTGGGAAAAAAATGTCCTTCGGCTTCGGCGCCCTGGTGCTGATTTTATTGACGATCGGCAGCTACACGATCTGGCAGATGCGGGACGCGGCCCTAGGGGCCAAACATGTGGCCGAAGACTATGTTGCCGAATTTGCCATTGCCGCCAATGTGGATGCGGTACTGGGCGATGTGATGCTCCACGGGCGCACCTATGGCCTGACCGGCACCAAGGAGGCATTGGAACTCACGCGCAAGTCCATCGAGGAAATGAAGAAATACATCGCCGACCTGAATGCGCTGGCGGACAAAAGCACCATCCTGATGAAGTTGAAAACCAGCGGGGCCAAACTGCCGGTGGCGTGTTCCAAGTATGAACAGGGCATAAGCGACACGGAAGCCGCCAACAAAAACCTGGAGCAGACCCGGGCGGACGGCCTGGTTTTGGCCCAGGAAACAACGGGTGATCTGGCCGCGCTCGCCAAAAGCCAGAGCGACAAGCTGCTTGAGTCCATCAAGACCAACGCCGCAGCCGCCACTTTGCTGGAACGTGACACCAAAGTCCGGCTGGTCACTGAACTGCATGCCATATTCATGACCATGCGGGTGGCAAATTACCGTGCCCAGGTGCAACGCGATCACAAAATCATCAAGGATGCGCTCGCCGAATCCGACCAAAACCGGCAGGAAATCCTCGCTAAATTGACCCCGCTGGTTCACTCCCCGGAAGACATGTCGCGGCTCCAGGAACTTCAGGACACCATGAGACGCTATGAAGCAAATTTGAATGAAACCGTGGCGATCATGGAAACACTGACCACGATTGGAAAAGTCCGCCTGCAATACGCCAATGAGTTGCAGGATATCTGCAAGGAGATCAAAAAATCGGCTGAACAAGACACCGGGGCAATCACGGCCCAGTCGGCGAGCCATCTGGCCACGACCAGTACGCTGACGCTGGTCGGCGTCAGCGTCGCCAGCTTGTTCGGCATCCTCATCGCCATCCTCATCACCCGGGCCATCACCATCCCCCTGAATCAGGCCGTGGGCCTGGTCCAAAAAGTTTCCACCGGCGACCTGACCACGCAGTTGGAAGTAACGTCGCAGGATGAAATCGGCCAGATGGTCAAATCACTCAACCGCATGGTCGACAACCTGCGCAACGTGGTGGGCGAAGTGACGCAAGCCGCCAACAACGTGGCCGCCGGCAGCGAAGAGATGAGTTCAACGGCGCAGGAATTGTCCCAAGGCGCGTCTGAGCAGGCGGCGGTAGCCGAGGAAACCACCTCCTCCATGGAAGAAATGGGCGCTAGCATCCAACAGAATGCCGACAATGCCAAGCAGACCGAAAAAATTGCCTCCAAAGCGGCCGAAGACGCCCGGACCGGCGGTGAATCCGTGGCACAAACCGTGGCGGCCATGAAGGAGATCGCCGAAAAAATCACCATCATTGAAGAGATTGCGCGCAAAACCGATTTGCTCGCCCTCAACGCCGCAGTGGAAGCGGCGCGGGCCGGCGAACATGGCAAAGGTTTTGCCGTAGTGGCCAGCGAAGTTCGCAAACTGGCCGAACGCAGCCAAGCCGCCGCCGCCGAGATCAACAAGCTGACCAAGTCCGGCGTGAATGTCGCGCAGACCGCCGGCGAGATGCTGCTGAAGCTTGTGCCGGACATCCGTAAGACGGCGGAATTGGTCCAAGAAATTGCTGGGGCCAGTGCTGAACAGAATTCCGGCGCCGCGCAGGTCAACAAGGCGATCCAGCAATTGGATCAAGTGATTCAGCAGAACGCCTCGGCGTCCGAGGAAGTGGCCGCCTCGTCCGAAGAACTGTCCAGCCAGGCCCAACAGTTGCAGTCCGCCATCGCCTTCTTCAAGGTGGACAACACGCGCACCAAGCTGACGGCCAATGGCACCATCCCCAGGCGCAAAACCGCATCGGCCCAAGTTACTCCCTCCTATTCAACCAAAAGCAGCAAAGCCGCGGAACCCGTTTCGGACCGTGCCCCCCAAAATGGTGGTGCCACCATTGATATCGGTGATAGTCGCAGCAACGGCCACAGCGACCGCCAAGATCAGGAATTTACCAAATATTGAGCCAAGCTGCCGGCTCTGGTGACCGGAACCTGCGCCCAAGCCCGGATCAGTCATATTTGGCAGCGACGCCTGTTCGCAATGAAAATTTCCAATAAAATCAGTGCCGTGACGGTTGCCTCCGTCAGCCTCACCATTCTGGCGGTGCTAGCGGTGCTGCTGATTCAAAAGCAACAGTTGCACGGGCATTTGGATGAGATCATCAGCAAACAAAGCTTCAAGGAAGCCGCGCAAGCCGCGCAAAACGTCCGCCTGACCTGTACCTGGATCAACGAACAGTCA
>Ga0302323_100000884_pt1 | contig 24250 bp, 26 predicted proteins | sample Fen_T0_3_FD_201950 | JGI IMG/M metagenome (GOLD analysis project Ga0302323, IMG submission 201950) | Peat permafrost microbial communities from Stordalen Mire near Abisko, Sweden - Fen_T0_3 | ecosystem: Environmental > Terrestrial > Soil > Wetlands > Permafrost | place: Sweden: Abisko... | reverse complement strand
GTGCTGTCGACCGCGGACGTCTTCATCACGGCCACCGGCAACTGCGAGATCATCACTGCGGCGCACATGGCGCGCATGAAGGACAAGGCCATCGTCGGCAACATCGGCCACTTCGACAACGAGATCGACATCGAAGGGCTGAGCAAGCTGCCAGGCGTCAAGAAGGTCAACATCAAGCCGCAGTACGACGAGTGGGTCTTCCCTGACGGCCACAGCGTGCTGGTCCTGGCCGAGGGACGCCTGCTCAATCTCGGCTGCGCCACGGGGCACCCGAGCTTCGTGATGTCGACGAGCTTCACCAACCAGACGCTGGCGCAGATCGAGTTCGCCACGCAAGGGCAGAAGTACGAGAAGAAGGTCTACACGCTGCCCAAGCAGCTCGACGAGCGCGTGGCCCGGCTGCACCTCGACAAGCTCGGAGTCAAGCTCACGCGCCTCACGCCGAAGCAGGCGGCCTACATCGGAGTCAACGTCGACGGCCCCTACAAGGCCGATCTGTACCGATACTGAGTCGCACCGTCACTGGCCGCATGCCATTGACGCGCACGTCTGGCGCGAAGAGAATGAGCAGGATGATGATTCAGATGAAAGGGAACGGAACCATGAAGAGACTCGCGTTCGCACTGGGAATGTTGGTTGTCGCGGCTGGCGTTGCCGCTGCCGAGGACAATGGCGGGTTCGGACTGGGCGCTGGGATAGTGAGTGTCAAGGATTCGGGCACCTCTCGGCTCTGGCTGACGGCGAACATGCGCTGGATGCTGGCAGACAACTTGGCGCTGGAACCTGAGATCGGCTGGTATCGCATGCCTGTGACTGCAAGCGTCAACGCGGACGAGTTCAACGGCGGCGGCAGCGTGCTGCTCATCCTCCCGGCGAACAAGGTTGATCTCTTCGCAGGCCTGGGCCTTGGCGCGCACATGTCACGCCTGTCGGGCTCTGGCGGCAGCAACACAGAGACACAGCTCGGCTACCACGGCCTCGCAGGCGTGGATCTCAAGGCCTCGCGCAGCATCAGCCTCTTCGGCGCCGTGCGCTACGAGATCGTCAACTCCAACACCGACGCCAAGACGAAGCTGTGGAAGTTCTATGGCGGACTCCGCTTCAGGAGCCACTGAGCGCCCGACAGGAGCGTGAGGATGAGAAAGCTGACGTTTGCGCTGGGGCTCGCCGCTCTCGTGGCTGCGGCCACGGCGACGGCAGATGACGGCGGCTTTGGTCTGGGCGCAGGAATGGTGAAGGTCAAAGGCTCGGACAGCTCGAACCTTTGGCTGACGGCCAACGTGCGCTGGATGCTGTCAAACAACTTGGCGCTCGAGCCCGAGATCGGCTGGTATCGCTCCACGCCCGTTCCTGGCGAAGATGACCGCACGAACGTGTTCAACGCAGGAGGCAGCGCGCTGTTCATCGTCCCGTCGGAGAGAGCCAACATCTTCGCAGGCTTGGGCCTGGGCGCCCACGTGTACCGATCTTCGTCCGGCGACATCACCAGCAGCGACACCAAGCTCGGCTACCACGGCCTGGCCGGCCTCGACATCAAGATCGCGGAGAGGATCACCATCTTCGGCGCAGTGCGCTACGAGATCATCCCGCTCGACCCTGCCAGCATCAAACAGCTCAAGGTCTACGGCGGTCTGCGCTTCAGGACCCACTGAGCGCGCAGCGCCTCCCGACCACCGACGTCGTAGGGGCGATTCATGAATCGCCCCTACACGAACGTTGCGCCCGCCCGCCGGTCCATGGCCCGAATGCGTCCGGTGAGCATCTGCCCGGCCCACGAGCAAAGCTCGCACGCCCGAGCGAGCTTCGCGGTTCGTCCCGCCTATTGGCGCCTCGTCACAAAATGCGGAGGCCGCGCAGCGTCCCTGTGTAGAATCCGTTTGCCGACGGGCAACCGATAACGGCCGAGCAGGAGAGAGAACGCAATGGAAGAGAGTCGCAGGCGCCCGGTACTTTCCCAGGTTGTCAAGCCATGAATGCCAGACTACTGCCCGCTCTGCTCGCCTTCGGCTTTCTGGCAGCGCCCCTGCCTGGCGCCGATTTCGATATCAAGGTCGACCGTCTCAGTCCACGCGTCGCCGTGCTCTCCGGAGGGCCGTGGGGCAACGCCATCGTGGCACTGGCGACGCAGAAGGGCATCGTCGTGATCGATGCGCCTTTCTCCAGGACGATCGCCAGCGGCTTTCGCGAGGCGATCGCGGCCGAGCTCAAGCGCAACGACTTCGCCTGCCTGATCAACACCCACGAGCACACCTGCCACGTCTCGGGCAATTCCGCCTACTCTGACGTGCCGATCGTGGGCCACGAGTCCATCCGCGCCGACATGCTCAAGTCGATGGTGGATCCTGCCCACAAGTTCAGCACCGCCTCACGGCTCAGCCTGGCCGACCGGCAGCTGAATGGCGTGCGCGCTCGACTGGAGAAGACCAATCCCGAACAACTGAGGACACCCGGCTGGGCCAACTACGAGAAGGCCTGGAAGCTGATCATCGCGGACTGGAGCGGGGCGCACGTGACCGTGCCTCCCACGACAACGTTCGACCATCGCGCAACGCTGATCTTCGGCGACGTCACGGTACGCTTGGACCATTTCGGATGCCTGCATGGCGTGGGCGACACCTTCGTCAGCGTTCCCGAGGAGAACCTCGTGGTCACCGCAGCCGCCTTCGAAGCGGACCACGTGCCGGAGATCAATCCCGACCTCGGCCTCAGCGCGGCGACTGTTGCGAACTGGCTGGTGGTGTTGCGGGATCTACTCGGGCGTACCGACGAACACACGCGGTTCCTTGCCAGCCACGATGCCACGCCGATGAATCAGGGACAGATTCGGCACTTTGCGTCCTACCTCGAGGATTTGTGGACTGAGGTGCGGCGGGCCAGAGAGGCAGGCGAGTCGCTCGCACAGCTCAAGGCCCGATTGCCGCTGACGGGTCGGTTTCCCGAGATGGCCAAGCTGAAGAACAGCAATCTGGTCGGGACGGAGTGGGAGGTCCAGGACATCCACAGTCGGAACATCGACGTGCTGTGGAAGGCCCTCACTCAGTGAGCGCCACCGTCTCGGGCCGCCTTGCCGTCCAGCGCGCTGAGCGCGAAGGCGTACGCGCCGATCGACACGGCCTGGCTCGTGCCGAGCCGCGAGAGACCGACGCCGATGCGCTGGAGTGGATCGTAGACGATCGTGCGCGTCGAGCCAGGCACCACGACCTCCTTCTTCTCACCCTGCAGGAACACCGACAGCTCGGCCGGGTCTTCGAGGTTGAACGCCCGCTGCGATAACCGCTGGAACCTCTCGCCTGAGAGCGCCGTCAGAGTGCCGTTCATCTCCTCGATGAGCGCCGGCAAGAACAGGCTGTGCGCTGCTGCGAGCCCGCCGCCGATCACGATCAGCCCGTCGACGAGCGTCGCCGCAGAGGCCAGCGCATCGCCAGCGATCTCGCCCAGCATGCGAAACGCCTCGCGCGCGGCGACGACGTCGCCCGGTGCCTCGCCCACGCCGATGCGATAGATCTCCTTGGGCTCAGGCGCGGCGTCGAACGGTATGCCGGCGTGTTGCGCATAGACGCGCCGCACCGCGCGGATGCTCACGCCCTCCTCGACAGGCGCCTGGCGCTCGAGCTTGTGGCGCAGGATCCAGATCTCAGCAGCCCCGCAGCTATCGCCCAGATACAACCGTCCCTCGCGCACGATGCCGCCGCCAAAGCCGGTGCCAAGCGTCGCGCCGAAGAGGTTCTTGTAGCGCAGTGGGCTGCCGGCCTCGGCCAGTTGGCGATTGACGTGCGGCTGCAGCCCCGCGATGGCCTCACCCAGGGCGAACAAGTCGCCGTCGTTGTTGATGAAGGTGGGTATGCCGAAGCGCTCCTCGAGCATCGGCCCGAGTGCCACGCCACCGCGAAAGCCGGGGAGGTTCCCCAGGTCACCGATGATGCCGCGCGGGTAATCGGCAGGGCCTGGAAACGCGAAGCTGATCGCCACCGGCGCAGCCGGGGCCTTGGCCTTGGCCTCGCTGAATCCGGCCACGATGTTGTCGAGGCAAGCGCTGAGCGCGTCAGCGCGTGACGGCAGTGTGATCGGCTCCACGACCTCGCGATCGCCGCGCATCGCAGAGAAGACCAGGTTCGTGCCGCCGGCGTCGAGGGTCAGAACAACGCGATCGTCCTTGGCCAGGTCCACCTCAAGCCTCCTTGACGGCCGCAGGGCCTCTGCCGCTCAGTGATAGGAGCAGGAGGTACGCGAACGCGGCCAATGGCACGACGAACGCCAGCTCAAAGCCGCCGGAGATGTCGCGCAAACGCCCCATCAACGGCGGCAGCACAGCGCCGCCGAAGATCGCCATGCACATCAGGCCCGACAGCTCGGCGCTGCGCTCTGGCCGCGCCTCGACGGTCAGCGAGAACAGGAGCGGCCAGATGTTCGCAAAGCCGAGACCGCAGACGGCAGCGCCGGCGACAGCCAGGCTCGGCACACCCGAAAGCAGCCCCAGAATCCCGAGCACGCCGAGCCCCGCGCTCACGCGGAAGAAGGCGCGCGACGAGAGGAAGTGGAGCACGCCGCTGCCGACCAGCCGGCCGAGCATCAGGCAGAAGAGGAACAGCGCCGGGCCCAGCAGCGCTGCAGGATCGCCCTTGAATCCGAGGTCCGAGAACCCGCGGGCGAGCGCGCTGGCCCAGCCGACGCCGGCACCTGCAAACAGCAATCCCTCCAAACGGCGCGACAGCCAGGTCGTCAGACCCACCTCTGCGCCCACATATAAGAAGATACCGAACACAGCCAGTCCGAACGCCCGTTCTTTGAGCAGGGCCAGGCTCCCTGCGATGCTCGGAGGCGAGCCCGCGCGCTTTGGCTCGATCTTGAGCAGAAGCAGCGATCCCAGACCGACCAGCGTCAGCGCCAGAAAGACCGGAAAGACCCGGCGCCAGCCCGTTGCGCCCACGGCCAGAGCGGCCACCAGCGCGGTGCTGCTCACGCTGCCGACGCCTTTGATGAACTGCGCAAAGCTGAGGTTGCGCGCAAAGCGGCCTGGAGAGCTGACGTCGCGCATGATCGGATTGCCTGCCACCTGCAGCAGCGTCGTGCCGACCCCGAGCACGAAGACCGAGCCGAGCAGCAGCGTATAGCCGGGCATGACGACCGCTGGGATCACAAGGCCGAGGGCATTCAGGGCCAACGCGAGGATCAGAAGGCTGCGCATCCCGATGCGCGCAGCCAGCACGCCGCCCGGCACGCTGAACAGAGCAAAGGCGACAAACGCGGACGCCGGCAGTAGGCCGGCCATGAAGCCGGAGATGGCGTACTGCTTCTGGATCATGCCTGCCAAGGGACCCATGGCGTCGACCAAGCCCATGAGAAAGAAGCACAGGAAGATGGGTAAAGTGCGCGAGCTCATCCCCAGTCCTTGCTGAGATCGAGACAGCTGTCAGCGCTGAAGCGCGTGCTGACCGGCGACGATACTACGTCAACGGCGAACCGATGTCCCCCGCATCTGTTGCTCTGAGCGGCGACGTAGTCAGAGGAAGAGGTGGCTGTGTCGAAACTGCGCGTCCAGAGCTTTGCCGTATCTGTCGACGGCTACGGTGCCGGGCCGAACCAGAACCTCCAGAATCCGCTCGGCGTTGGCGGCCCTGAGCTGATGGAGTGGTTCTTACACACGCGGGTCTGGCGAAGGATGCACGGCCATGACGACGGCGAGGCCGGCGTCGACAACGAGATCGCGGAGCAAGGTTTTGACGGAATCGGCGCCTGGATTCTCGGGCGCAACATGTTTGGCCCTGTTCGAGGCCCGTGGCCGGACGACAGCTGGAAGGGCTGGTGGGGCGAGGAGCCGCCGTATCACACGCCTGTCTTCGTGCTGACCCATCACCCGCGTCCCCCACTCAAGATGGCAGGGGGCACGGAGTTTCACTTCGTCACGACCGGCATTCGCGCCGCGTTGGAGCAGGCGGTTGCAGCAGCGGCTGGCCGCGACGTCCGGCTCGGCGGCGGCGTAGCGACCATTCGGGAGTACCTGCAGGCCGGTCTGCTCGACGAGCTGCACCTGGCCCTCCGGCCGGTCTTGCTGGGTGCGGGCGAGTCCCTCTTCAGCGGCATCGACATGCGCACCCTGGGCTATGAGTGCACGAAGTCCATCGCAGGCGAGCGGGCGACCCACGTCTTCCTGCGCAAGCGCGCATGAGACGCCCGGGCTCCGCTCAGGCACGACGCACCCACCAGCGCTCACGGCCTTTATTGCGCTACCCCACGGACACCCGCCACGTTTGGGGACCTCCAATAGCCTCGCCATCCGCTGCAAACCGCTGTGCGCAAAGCCTTCTCGCGCTGCGCAGCCGAGGCCCTGTCCCCCACTAGCGCGCAACCAAACGGGCCCATATCAGCTACACTCGTCAGTAGACTAATTGTTCGACGGACGTCGTGAGCGGCTGTTGGGAATAGGAATGAGAAGACTTCTTCTCCTCGCGTGCTGGGGAGCGGCCTTTGCGGCGGGCCCAGGGGGCGGACTCCTTGTCGCTTTAGTGAACGCGCCACGCGAACGTGGCTCCCTGATGTTCTTCCTGAGCCTGGCGTGCGTGTACGGCGTTGTGCCGGTCCTGATGGCCCTGAGGTGTGAAGGCCCAGCCGGCATTCTGGCGACCGCGTTGGGAATCGTGGGGGTGCTGTTCTTGGGCCTCATGATGTTGATGTCGTGGCGCGCGATGGCGCCCTCGGTGGGAACGCTGACCGTGGTGAACGCACTGGCGCACCTGCTCTTGGTTCCCTGCGGTGTCGCGGTGGCGTTGCATCACCAGCGAGCGCTCGCACTGGACCTGGAAGGGGCTGTGCCAAAGGCCGTCGAACAACCGCATGAAGCTGTCGGTCGGGCGCCCGACCATGGGACACTCTGACTACTCGGAGCGCCCGCCCGCAGCTTATGCGGGGCGTTGGCTGGACTGAGAGGCGTCATGGGACTCGTCGCGTGCAAGACACACGGCATGCAGAGTGGCCCGCAATGCTGCGCACACGTTCTCGAGGCAGCCGAGGCCGCTTCTGCCGCTCTGGACCCTGCCACCGCTGTGTCCTTCAAGCTCGACCTATTCAGCGACGGGTCCATGATGATGTCTTTCGTCCTCTGCGGGGCGTGCGCACTGCAATTCGGTCGGACAAGCGGCGAGATCTTGCCCGAGCAGGCTTTCGATGACGAGAAGGCCCTCCCGTGGACCCGGCCTGTCTGCGGCGGTTGTCTCAATAGATGGATCGGCTCAGTTTGAGGTGCGTTGGTGACGAGATCCACGCCTGGTCGCGGGATGCGACAGGGTCGTGCGCATTCACGCGGCGGTGCGGGGTGGCGAGCCAACAACGCGCTGAACCCGGCGATCGCCGCATGGCATCATCGAGCGGCGCTCGCGGGTTAGCGCGGCGTTCTGCGGACGGAGTGTGAGGATGGACGGCGAGCGGCGTATACCGGAGATTCCCTTGGTGCTCAACCCGGGGCCAGAAGCGAAGTCGTTCGTCGGCTTCAAGTGGGCTGGCGGTGACGTCGGGCGAAGGAACAAGCTGGGCGGCGATCCCGACTGGATGCAAGCGGCGCAAGTGCCGACGTGTCGAGACTGCGGCGAACTGATGACGTTCTATGGACAGCTTGACTCGATTGGCGATCAGATCTGCCTCGCTGACGTCGGTATGATCTATGTCTTCGTGTGCTTCGACTGCTTCACCACCGCGAGCATCCTGCAATGCGGGTGACGAGAGCGCCGCAGAACAACCGCGTGAAGCAGACGAAGTCCGCGCTGGCACCACGAGTCGCGGCCTTCGCTGCTTACGCGGGGCGTTGGACGGACCTGAGGGGAGACCGCACATGAGCGCATCAGCCGTCATCATCCAATGCGACGCCTGCCACAGTGCGATTCGCGTTCTGAGTGACGAGGAACCGCGGCCCAGCGCCCGTGCGGAGCGAGTGACGTGCCCTAAGTGCTCCGCGCCGCTGTCCGAGACCTGCATGCCCTCTACGGCTGAAGTTGTGCCACGCCTCGACCTGGAGCACGCACAGACTCAAGCTGGTCCAGATGGACGCGCCTGCTACACGGTGATGCTCCACCACTCCGGCGGCGGGGTGTCCTACCCGCTACTTTGGCCACCGCCGTTGCCAGAAGTTCTTATACTGGGTGCACCCGACGAGTTGCGAGCATACCGCCTGCAAGAGGTAGCCGGCGGCTGGGTCTGGTACAGTGAGAGCCAGCAGCGGGCTCACGAGATCAGCGAGCAACACCGCCAACGGCTCCAGGAGGCGCTCGAGGCGTTGAGTGCTCCGGCCAAGGCGTAGGGCCGTCCAACAATGCGCTGAACCCGGCGATCGCCGCATGGCACGATGGAGCGGCGCTCGCGGGTTAGCGCAGCGTTCGACGAACGCAGTGTCGAGAGAGCAGGTACCCGAATGAACCCCAGAGATGTCGCCCAGCTCATCTTCAGAGCCGTCGCGTTGTGGTTCGGCCTCTACGGGCTTGGTCTGGTCGCAATTGCCGCCACTGTGTGGCATGAGGATGGCGCGTCGGCCGGTCTGGTAAGCATCGGAGTGGCCGCCGCGTTCATCATGGGAGCAGTTACCGCTTGGGCGGTAGCTCCTCGCCTCTCGGGCAGGGTGTTCTCTGCACGGGAAGAACCCAGACCGGGCCTGACTCGCGAGGACCTCTGGTCGACTGTGATCTTCGGCACTGGTGTCTTCCTGCTGGCGCGTGCGCTGCCACGCCTCGCGTACTCGCTCATGGTCTGGTTGGCCGCCTCGCGAACTGACTTCTGGTCGAAGCTGACGGGTTGGCGGGCCAACGATGGTGTCGTGTACTCCGTGGCCTTCAGGGGTCAGCTTGCGGAAGTCGTGACGCAGTTGATCGTCGGCGTGTCCTGCGTTCTCGGGCCGGAGAGCGTTCTTCTGGCTCTGGGGAGGCTTAGGGAACGCCTCTTTCGGACCACATTTGACAACAGAGGGGGCACTTCGCCTTCGGGGCAGGACCAGGTCTGAGCGTGTGCAGGTGTGAGCGTCGTCGAACAAGGGCATGAAGCAGACGAAGTCCACGCGCTGGCACAGTAGAGGCGTGGCCTTCGCTGCTTATGCCCAGCGTTCTACGGTCGCTAGAGGCGAAGCCGAATGAGAAGAGCCAGCTTGGGATCCGCTGTGGCATCCGCGATCATCGCTCTGGCGGTGACCGCGTGTTCACCTGGCGCCAGGGTCCACGGAAGGCTCGAGGCCAGCGACCACGTCGCTGGCGTGCAGTGTCGGGTCGACTTGCGGGACCCTCGCTATACGGAAGACAGGAGTCTTGGGACCATGGTCGCCAAGACTGGAGAGCCATTTGAAGGCAGACTGCACGACCCCCAGCGGTCAGGCCTGCATCCCGCAAGCGACAAGCAGTACGTTACTGTTGCCTGTGACGGATACGCAGTGTGGAAGAGCCCCATGTTCGACAGGAGCCTATTCGTCCGCGAGTTGGGACTGATCGTAGTGGCGAAACCGAGAAGAGCAAATGGCGCCGTAGAACAACGAGATGCAGCGGACGAAGTCCGCGCCGGCATCGAGAACCGCGGCCTTCGCCGCTGATCTCGGCGTTCGATGGGCACCGAACCAATGATGGCGCCGCCGAAGAACGTGGGGGGGACTTCGATGCGCTGGTACCACTACGTCGCGTATTTCTTCGGCGGTGCCTTTCTCGCGAACGCTCTTCCACACCTGGGCAACGGGATTTCCGGACATGCGTTTCAAAGTCCGTTCGCATCGCCACCTGGAGAAGGCCTGTCCTCCTCGACGGTCAACGTCTTGTGGGGTCTGTTCAATCTCGCGGTTGGCTACCTGCTCGTGTGTCGCGTGGGACGGTTTGATTTGCGGAAGACCCGACACGTGCTCATCGTGGGACTAGGCATCCTGATCATGTCAGTCATGCTTGCACGCGCGTTCGGTCGGTTCCATGCGGGAAATTGACGAGCCGTGGACCTGTGCGGATGCCGCTGAACATCTATCAGGCCCCCGGCGGTCAAGTGAAGACACGCTGAACCCGGCGACCGCCACATGGCATGATGGAGCGGCGCTCGCGGGTTAGCGGAGCGTTGGGTGGATAGATAGGAATGCCAAAAGTGCGGTCAGGGTCCGACAGGGTCGTCACTTCTCGGCGCAGCTCTCAGAACCGGGACAGGGCTCAGTCCAAGCTGAGAAGGGGTGGCCAGCACTGCCCGCTGTGCCTGGCACTGCTTCCCAGCATTGCAGGCAAAGGGCGCAGCGCGCGGAAGTGCACAGCGTGCGGGGCGCAACCGCATCGTGGCAAGCTCTGCTCAAAGTGCCATCAAGAAGCAATCTGGGAGACGAGCACCAAGGCGGTCTGTCAGGCATGCGGTCAGCACGGCAGCAAGCTGACGGTGGTCGCCGCTACTTCTGAAGAAAATTGGCCGCGACGGTGACCAGACAAGAACGTGCAGCGAGGAGTCCATGGCAAGCAGTCGTTTCGACGTGAACGATGCTGACCTGCGTGAGTCGTTCCTGCGGCTTGAGGTCCCTCCGGCTCTCGATCGCCTTGAGCCTGGGTCCTGCGCTCGCTGGGGCGGGATGCAGCCGCAGGAGATGGTCGAGCACCTGATCTGGGCTCTCGAGATCTCGACCGGTCAGGCGCGCACCGAGTGTCCGGTGCCCGAGGCTGTGCTGCCCCGGATGAAGAAGTTCCTCTACGACAACCGCCCGACACCACAGGGTTTCATGAATCCGGCGCTCGTGAGTGGGCTTCCTCCATTGCGGTTCGAGAGTCTGAGCCAGGCCAAGGTCTCATTTGCTCGCGAGCTGGGGGCCTTCTTGGATCGGCAGCCATCCGACGGGACGCTTCACACTCATCCTATCTTCGGCCTGATTGGGTACGATGAATGGCATCGATCGCACTACAAGCACATGCATCACCATCTGCTGCAGTTCGGCCTGATCGAGGGGTAGTGGGCCCGCCGCGGGCCACGGGAGCGGCGACAGGTATATGATCCGCGCCATTCGAATCAGCCTCCTCACACTCATTGCTGTGAGCCTGGTGATGGTCGGCGTTCGGGTTGCGCTGTATCCTCCGGTCCTCACGCAGCCATGGGGTGCCCTGTCGGTCCTCGCGGCCGCTGGGGCGCTGCTCGCCTACGCGTTTCTCGGCGGCTTTGTCACCGCGCACCCGCCTCCCGACCATGCTGCTGCGTTGCGGATAGCCACTGCGTTTGGCCTGGTCAGTGGGTTCGTCTCAGTGGCCCACATCGTCCAGGAGACGTACGTGGGGCTGCCGCCCCAGCAGCTCGCCATCGTCACCTGGGCTTTCATTCTCGCGATGTTCACACCCTGGCCAATCGCCAGCTTTGTGGCTGCGCGCAGGACGAGGCGCGGCTCGCTCGGGCTCTTCGCCTCGGTGTGGAGCTCTGCGGTGTGCATGGTGCTGACCGTGACCTTCGGCTTTGGGCAGCTCCTGACGTCCTTGGATCGTCTCCAACAGCAGGACACCGGGTCGCCGGACTTCCTACGCAGTGGGTGGACCGACCTGCGCGCGTTCGCCATCGCAGACGTGTTTGAGGCCGGCTTCTGGCACCTTCTGATTGGCCCCTGCGTGGCAGTGTGTTTGGGCAGTGTCGCTGCCCTGGCAGCCAAACTGCTGTCCTTGTACGAGTCGCGAGCCGGACAGAGAGGAAACGGCCAGATGGGATGAAGCTGGCGCGGCCGTCCAAATGGGAGCCTCGCAGCGTATGTCCCGCGTCCGGCATTCGATGTGAGAGGAAGAGAGAGAGGTGTTCAGTGACCCGTCGCACGACGATTCTTGCCCTGGCGCTACTCAGCACGTGTTTCGGTCTAGGCCCTGTCGCCGCGCAGACGCCGGCACCCGCCACGCCGCCCGCCTACGAGCTCAACGACTCCCATCTGCACCTGACCAACTACATCCAGGAGGGCACGGACATCCGCAAGTTCCTGGACATCATGGGAACAAGGGTGGGCCGGGTCGCGCTCTTCGGGATCCCGCTGCAGCAGGAGTGGTCGTATCGCAACGCCGGCGACAACCCGCCGAAGTACTACCTGGAGTCTGACTCCCCGCTCTACTACTACTCGTTCACGGATGCCTGGATTGCGAGCGCCTACAAGTCGCTGCCCCTTGAGCAGCAGGCGCGCTTCGATCCGATGATCACAGGTTTCAATCCCGCCGACATGTACGCCGCTGATCACATCAAGCGTGTGCTCAAGGTCTTTCCCGGGGTGTTCACCGGGATCGGCGAGTTCACCGTGCACAAGGAGTTCGTCTCAGGCAAGGTCGCCGGCGACGTCGCCAGCCTGGACGATCCTGCCCTGGACCGCATCCTCGATTTCTGCGCCGAGAGCGGGCTGCTCGTGATCCTACACAGCGATTTCGACACGCCGTATCCCAAGCCGGAGGTGGCCCCGGCCTACCTCGCACAGATGAAAGCCCTGTTCCGGCGTCACCCCAAGACCACGATCATCTGGGCTCACATGGGCATCGGCCGCGTGGTGCGACCGGTGGAACACCACACCGCGATGCTTGAAGAGCTGATCAAGGACCCGGCCTTCAGCAACCTCTACTTCGATATCTCCTGGACCGAGGTGGCTGACAAGGTGGTGAAGCGGGCCGACGACTTCGCCGAGCTGATCAACCGCCACCCGGACCGCTTCCTGTTCGGCACAGACGAGGTCGCGCCAGCGACGCAACAGGCGTATCTCAGGATCTATTCGATCTACGAGCCGCTTTGGAAGTTGCTGACTCCAGTGGCTTCCGAGAAAGTGCGCAAAGGCAACTACGAGCACCTGTTCGACGAGGCGCGGCACCGGGTCAGGGCGTGGGAGCAGGCCCACCTCAACTGAACGGGCGCGCGGCGCGAACCGCTCGGCCGCCGGAGGATAGGTCGTGGGGAGTCGACGCTGGGCCTGGCTGCTCTTGCCGGTGCCGATCGCAGCTGCCATCGCCGCTGTGGCCGTAGGCTTCGTTCCCCGAGCGAGAGTGTTCACCCCTTGGCTGTTCGGCATGAGTCGAGTCGGCGACGCGTTGTTCGCGGATGCGCCGATGAGCCCAGCTCAGCGTCAGAGCCTTGTCAGCGCGGTGGACGCAGCCGGCCGCAAGGGCGCTGCCTTCTGGGGGGAGTCGGTGGCCGTGCCGGTCATGTGTGCCTGCTCAACACCAGCCTGCTATCGTCTTCTTGGTGGCGGCCAAGACCGCGGACACACGTTCTTTGGCCGCGTTCTGCTGTCCCCGCGTGGCCTCGACGCGGTCATCATCACGCATGAGTGGACTCACGCAGAGCTGACCAGGAGGATCGGCGGTTTCTCCCGTGTACCGACTTGGTTCAGCGAGGGCCTTGCCGTGGTCGCCAGCGAGGACTCGCGGTATAGCGAGGAGGCCTGGCAACGCGAGACAGACGCGGGCCGACGAGCGTCGGCCGTGAGTGATCTCGAGTCCCTAAGGCAGTTCCTCGACCATCCGCGAGCGTACTTGACCGCCGCGCACGAGGTGCGTCGTTGGTTGTCGAACGTTGGGCGTGCAGGCCTGCTGCGGCTGATCGACGCCGTCAAGGCGGGTGACGAGTTCCATCAGGCGTACCATCGGATCGATGGACACCCAGCAGGCTGAGCAGCCGGGGAGACGGCCGACGAGGTGTCCGGGAGATTGTTGGATGGGACGGACCGAGCTGGCAACCGCGATCGTCCGTGCCGCCTGGCTGCAGGGAGAGTTCGCCCTGCGGTCAGACGCCAAGAGCGCAGAGTAGTTCGCGGTCTTGCGCTGGCCACGACGTTTGCGATGGCCGACTTACGGAGAGTGGGAGCCATCCAGGCCACCAGATGACGCGCGCCGTTCTCGGGTAAGCCGATCCAGCCGGCCGCAGCGCTTGACGCCACTACAGTTGCATGCTACAACTATTGCAGCATGCAACCACTGGCGAAGCCCGGCACGTTGGCGGCGGTCCAGGCGTTCCGGCGCGACCTGCGCGTGCTCGAGCGCGAGATCCTGCGCCAGCTCGAGGGCGAGACGAGCTGCTGCGGCGTCAGCCTGCCGCAGTGCCACGTCTTGCTCGAGCTGTCCTTCGGGGACCTCTCGCTCAAGGCCCTGGCCGACGCCCTCAATCTCGACAACAGCACCCTCAGCCGCACCGTCGAAGCGATGGTCCAGGGCGGCCTCGTGACGCGCGCTGCCGACCCTGCCGACCGGCGCGCGCTGCGCCTGACGCTCTCGCAACGCGGCAGGGCGAAGGTCGCGACGATCAACGACACTTGCGATCGGTACTACACGTCGCTCCTCGCAGAGATGCCCGAGGGCGACAGGCAACAGGTCGTGCGCGCGGTGCGTCTGCTCGCCGAGGGCATGCGGCACTTGCGGGGCTGCTCGCCGGTGGCCGCGCCCTGCTGCGTTCCCGCGCCGAGACCCAGGTCGCGGACGCGTGTGGCCGCTCGACGGCCAAGAAGGGACGTGCGACATGAGTAAACCTGACTGCGGATGCGCGCGGCCGCTCCAGCTTGAGATCCGCCGGCCGGCGCAGGTTAGCCCCACCCCTCCCTTGCCGCTCAGCACCACACTCACCTGGCGCGACGTGCTCGGCAGCTGGCGCGTGCGCTGGGGTATCGGACGCATGCGCTACCGCGTTGCCCCGGGCCTGTACCGCATCGGCACCCCGGACGCGAGCTCACCGGTGCTGGTGACGGCCAACTACAAACTGACTGTCGACGCGTTGCGCCGGCGCCTGACGGCTCTGGATCTCTGGATCCTCGTCCTGGACACGAAAGGCGTGAACGTCTGGTGCGCTGCCGGCAAGGGAACCTTTGGCACGCAGGAGCTCATTCGAAGCATCGAGGCGGTGGGGCTTGCTCAGGTCGTCGCACACCGTCGCCTGGTCGTGCCCCAGCTCGGCGCCGTGGGCGTGGCAGCACACGAGGTGAAACGTGCGACTGGCTTCCAGGTGCGCTACGGTCCGGTGCTGGCTCGGGACGTCCCGGTCTATCTGGCCGCAGGCATGCAGGCGACGCCGGCCATGCGCCGAGTTCCCTTCGGCTGGAGAGAACGCCTGGTCCTCGCACCTATGGAGATCGCGGGCACCTGGAAACCGGCACTGGGCATTGTCCTCGCCCTGGCAGCGCTGGATCTACTCCGCCACGGACGGCTCACGTCGCATCTGGCTGTCGACGTCGTGCCTTTCGTCGGCGCCATCCTCACGGGTGGCCTGCTGGTACCCCTGCTCTTGCCGTGGCTGCCGTCGCGTGCGTTTGCGATCAAGGGAGCCCTGGCCGGCGTGCTGTGCGCCATCGGCGCGCTGCTCCTGCTGCCGATGGGACGCGTCGAGGCGTCCGGAGTGACTTTGCTGGTTCTGGCGATCACCTCCTTCATGGCCATGTACTTCACGGGTGCCACGACGTTCACGAACGAGGCAGGGGCGCGCCTCGAGGTTCGCAGGGCGCTGCCCGTCATTGCCGTTTCGGCTGCGTTGGGCATCGTCCTGCGCGTGGCCGCGGCTTTTGTGTGAAGGGGGCGATCCCATGCGCTACGTCCTGAGTGGCCACACGCTCGCGCTCGACTCTGGCCTGTGCAACGGCTGCGGCCGCTGCGAGGAGGTCTGCCCGCACGCTGTCTTTGCCATCCACGAGCGCAAGGCCGTGCTCGCGGACCGCGACGCTTGCATGGAGTGCGGCGCCTGCCGCATGAACTGCCCTGTGGGGGCCATCGCCGTCTCCTCCGGCGTCGGCTGTGTGGCGGCTGTCGTCAACAGCCTGCGGGGTCAGGGCACCAGCTGCGACAGCTGCTCTTGCGGTTGACGACACCCGACCGACGGGCTCTTCTAGCGCCGACGCGGCTGGCCGCGCCCCCTACATCGTCGGCTGGTTGCCCCAGGGGTTGGCGTCCATTCCCTCCGGAAGCTTGGGCGTAGTGCCCTGCTTGTACGCTGCGAGCAGCAGGTCCTCGAAGGGCTCGTCCTCCACCTTCTTTGTCTTGCCGGACTTGTCCATCCACGCAACCTGACGCCTGAAAGTCTCGACCAGCGGCACCGTGGTTTTGAAACCCAGGTCGCGCGCCGCCTTGCTGTTGTCGAAGATCGAATCGTATTGGTAGATGAACTTCGGACCGATCGTGCGGCGCGGCGCAGCCGCGTACAGCCAATCCACAGGGACGTGCTCGATGATCGGCCGCTTGCCCAGCGCCTTGCCCAGCTCCTCGAACACGCCGTTCCAGGTCGTGTGCTCGTCGGAAGTCAGATGGTACGCCTGGCCAAAGGCGCGCTCGTTCAGCAGACTGTTGACAAAGCCGCGCGCGACGTCCGAGGCGTGTGCCGTGGCCCACTTCGTCGTCCCGTCGCCGTGCACGATCACCGGCAGACCGCGACGAATGCGTTCGGGTGTCGAGTCGTCGAAGAGCACGCCGCCAGCGGTCGCGCCCTCACCAATCGTGTACGACGGGCGCAGGACCGTGGCGCGTGTGCCCTGGCGAGCGTCGTTCTCGAGCAGCGTGCGCTCGATCGCGGACTTGTTGCGGCCGTAGCCGGTCACCGGGCGGTGCGGCTAGTCGTCTGTGGCCGGCACCTTTGTCAGCGGGCCGCCGTAGGCGCACACGGTGGAGCACACGACGACCTGCTTCGCCCTGCCCCAGAACGTGCGCACGAGCGCCTGCGCGTCCTCTGGCAGGAACGCGAACATGTCGATGACCGCATCGAACGAGTGCCCGTCAAAGGCGCGCTCGAACGCGGGATAGTCCCAGCGGTCGCCCTTGATCGTGGCAACGTCCTTTGTGATGCGGCGCTCTGTGACACCGCGATTGAAGACCGTGACCTCGTCGCCGCGCGCCACGAGCTGGTCAGTGATCGCGGTTGAAATCAGTCCGGTGCCTCCGACGATGAGCACTTTCATTGGTATCTCCTGGACATTGCCTAGCGGCCGCTCGGCCGGCGCGAGGTTGGCAGAGCCAGCGCATCGACCGGTCAACTACGCTACGCTGGGCCACGCAGCCCCGTCAAGCGCAGGGCAGCCCCGACGGGTCCGACTTTCCGGGGATTTCGCCCGTCCCAACAAATGGTAAGGTGCTGTCTCATCGGCTCAGTGTCTTGTTCCGAGGATCAACATTGACCATCGCCCCCAATCGCCGTCCTCGTACACTACTAACTGCGTACGGTCTCGCGTGGCTCGCGTGTTGTGCCTGGGCGCCGACTGCCTGGTCTCAGGCTCAGGGGCTCCCGCGGCCGCCACGCGTCACCGCGTCTCCGACTCCTGAAGCCGCGGTTGTCCAGGCCGTGGAGATCAAAGGCAATGCCACCCTTCCGACCGCCACGCTGCTCTACTACGTGTCGACCAAACCGGGCGACCGCTACGACGCGGCGCGCCTGCGCGGCGATTTCCGCCGCTTGCTGGACACCGGTTTCCTCGACGACGTGCGGTTGGACACGCGCCAGGCCGAGCACGGCAAGATCGTCACCTTCACGGTGCGTGAGCGGCCGCGGCTGGTCTCTGTCGACTACCGCGGGAGCAAGACACTCACCAAGGCGACCATCGAGAGCCGGCTCAAGAGCCACCAGGCCGAGTTGAGGCTCGACACCTTCTACGATCCGGCCCGCGCGACGAAGGTGGAGTCGATCCTGCGTGAGATGCTGGCCGATGCCGGAAGGCCCTCTGCCAGCATCACGCGCGAGCTGAAGCCCAGCGGCACGGGTGGTACGCAATTGACCTTCGTGATCGACGACGGTCCAGAGACGCAGGTTGGCCAAGTCGCTTTCACCGGCAATCGCGCGCTCTCGACTGCCGAGCTCCGGCGCCACATGAAGGCGCTGCGCCGAGGTCAGATCTACTCGGCCGAGAAGTGGAGCGAAGACCAGGAACGTCTGGACGACTTCTACCATACGCGCGGCTACGTCACCGCCTCCGTCGGCATGCCCAAGACCTCCGAGATCCAGGGGGTCTGCGGGACCTTCAAGCGGCGCCCCTGCCGTCAGGTGCGGATCGAGATCCCTGTCAGCGAGGGCGAGCGCTACACGGTCGCATCGATCAAGATCTCAGGCCTGACGGTCTTTCCCGAGGAGCGCGTGCGCGCGCTGATCAGTCTGAAGCCCGGCGACGTCTACGACTGGTCGCGCATCAGCAGCGCCTACGCAACGCTGCGCGACTGGTACGGCGCCAAGGGCTACGTCGACTGGACGCCGCGCACGCTGACCGACCCGCATCCAGACGCGCGCACCGTTGACGTGACGCTGGAGATGCAGGAGGACAAGCAGTACTTCGTCGGCCGGATCACGTTCCTGCACAACGACACCACGCGCGACAAGGTCGCGCGACGCGAGATCGCGCTGGACGAAGGCGGCGTCTTCAACACCGCGGCGCTCAAGACCTCCATTCGCCGCCTCAACCAGCTCGGCTACTTCAAGCCGATCACGACCGGGCCGGAGATCGCCCCCAGCACGCTAGGCGACGAGAAGCTAGATGTGACTTTCGCGCTAGAGGAACAGAATCGCGCCCAGTTCACCGCTGGTGGCGGCGTCAGCGGGTACGAAGGCGCGTTCGTCAACTCGACCTTCTCGACGCCCAATCTCGCCGGCACCGGCAACACGCTCCGACTCACCGCGCAGGGTGGCAAGCGCGTGCGCGAGTATGACCTAGCGCTCACGAATCCGTACTTCCTCGATCACCCTGTGACCGCCGGCATTGATCTCTACCATCGACGCGTCATCCCTGCGCTGGGCACGACCACCACCGCCGGATACGCTGACCAGCGCACCGGCTTCACCCTCACGGCCGGCCACGCCCTGGGCCGCTTCACGCAGGTCTACGGCAGCTACACCTACGAGGCAGTCAAGGTCGAGAACGTCGACGCCAATGGGGACACGCTGGCGGCGCCGGCCAGCGGCAGCGGCGTGGATCAGTCGCTGCGCGCGCTCTACGGCGATCCTGGCCAGTGGCACGACAGCCGTCTGACTGCGACGCTCGTCCACGACACCGTCAACGACCGCTTCTTGCCGCGCTCGGGCTGGCGCGCCTCAGGCAGCCTGCGACTCTCTGGTGGACCACTGGGCGGCACGCTCAATGCGTTTCGGCCGAGCGCAGAGGCAGCGCTCTTTCTGCCGACGACACGCAGGACCGGCTTCGGCCTGCACGTCGACGGCGCCTGGATCGTGCCTTTCGGAAGCTCGACGACTCTCCAGCCCCTGGCGCCAGGCGAGACGGTCGCACACGACGGCCTCCCTTTCGTGGACCGCTTCGCAGTCGGTGGCGAGAACCAGGTGCGCGGCTATCCTTTCTTTTCCATCTACCCTGGCACCAACGCCGACGGGCGCGTGGTCCGTGGCGACGGCTACGCTGTGTTCAACGCCGAACACTACTGGGACGTGTACGGCCCTGTGCGCCTGGTGGCATTCTTCGACGCTGGCTCGGCCCTGCTCAAGGACCGACCGATCACGTTCAAGCAGTTCCGCATCTCCACTGGCGTGGAGCTGCGCTTCATGATGCCGATCCTGAACCTGCCGCTGCGCTTCATCTACGCCTTCAACCCGAATCGCGACGCGACCGAGATCGCTCAGCCCTGGAACGTCAAGGCGAGCACCTTCAAGTTCGCCATCGGCACGCCGTTCTAAGGCCAAGAAAGAACGAAGCGACCGCCGCGCGGACGCGGGGTCGCTTCGTTGTGCTGCCCGGTACGTCGTGCACTACTCCGCGTTCTTGCCCCTGCTCTTCTCCCTGTCCTTTTCTTTGACCTTTCCACGAGGCCCCCCTGCTGCGGCAACGCCGGGCGGCCGCGAATCAGTAACACCGGGTATCTGGGGCAGATCGAGAGCCTTCATGATCTGAGTCAGCTTGGCAAGATCGACCGGGCCAGCGATGTTGACGATGACTATGTCCTTGGAATCAGCGACCAGCACTGCCAGACCGCCGGGCTTGCCAGCCGCATCGCTGTAGAGACTGACGTTGACCGTCTCGCGGCCTTCTTTGGAATTCTCGGAGACCGAAACGACCGGGGTCCAGCCCGAGCCCTTCAGCTGCGCAAGGATGGGATCCACCACCTTGGCCAGCTCTTCCCAGGGTTGCGGCTGCTCGAACTCAAAGACACGCACCAAGACCTGATCGATGCCCTTGAGCAGCTGCCGCACCTCGGCCGTGTCACCGCCGCGCTGACCCATTGCTTGGAGTGCCCAGTCGATCGTCTGGGGCGTGATGGTGACGTTGACGGTGCTCTTGGCGTGCTTCTCCAGAGCGGCCGTGTCGATGCTGATGCGAGCACCCTGTGCGGCCGCGGGCCTCGCGCCGAGGAGGGCGGCCAGGCTCAGGCCCAACACGATCGTTGCGTGACGACGAATGTTCATGACGTCTCTCCTTCTTGATTGGCGCTCGACCCGGCCGAGCCGCCTGGCGCACTTGGGCGCCTTCACACTCAAATACGGGGCCGCGGCGCAGGCGAATGCATCGGCTCGTCGTTGTCGGAAGCAGGCGTCTCGATCTGCTCCACGCGCTCCTTCATGCGAGCCCAGGCGCTGCCGGTAAAGGCCTTCGCCTCGGCGCGCACGATCTGACGGCCGGCGAGCGTCAGGGTCTCGACGAGCTGCTGTCGCGCGGTCTCGTTGCGCCGTTCGATTCGGGACTGGTTCGCGAAGAATCCAACGCAGAGCAATAGGGCGCCTGCCAGGGACCAAACCAGCCGCAGCCGAAACAGGTGGGGTTGAGGTGCCTGCCGCTCGGCGACGGGCAGACGAGACAAGACGCGCTCGGCAAAGCCTGCTGGCGCAGGCTGGCGCCGCAGGGCGCGCTTGAGGTCAGGCTCGAGCAGCACCATAGAGCGGTCCCTCCTGTTGCGTCAGCTTCGCTCGCATGAGCGCCAGCGCGCGCTGCAAGCGGCTCTTGACCGTGGCGAGCGGCAGATCCAGCAGCTCCGCGATCTCGCGCGGTTCAAGATCCTCTTGATAGCGCAGCACGATCACGGCGCGGGCCGTGGGTGACAGCGCACTCACGAGACGGCGCAGCATGCGATCAGCGAACGGATCAGCGGACATGGGCTCAGCCGGTAGGTCAAGCTCGGACACGTCGAGGTGCGGCCGATTGATCGGCCGTCGCAGGATGTCCAGGCAGCGGTGACTGACCGTGCGCCGCAACCAGTGCACCAGGTGCTGGTCCGAAACGATCTGCGCGCGATCCTGATACAGACGCAGGAAGGCCTCCTGGGCCACGTCCTCGGCGCTCGCGGAGTTCCGCAGCATGTGGTAGGCCAGGCTGAACACCATCGACTGATGTTCGCGCACTATTTCGGTGAAATCCAAGGCTCGCAGCCCGCCCCTCCCGGCGCCGCCTGCCAGACCATACTCTGGTCACCCCTACTCTCCTATACGTACGGCAGGTTGTCTCGAATGCATGCGACGGCCCTATTCCCTGCCACTCAGCGTTGAAAAGCATAGGAGACCTTCACGAAGAACTGCCGGCCGGTGCGCACGAGCCGGTCACGGTCTCCCGGCTGCACCGTGCTGAGCTCCCGGTCATCCCCGTACCCGGCGTAGAGCACGGTCTGCCAGTCGAGCTTGTAGGCGATGAGCGCCGATGCCGTGAGCTGCCCGTCGGAGCGCGCCACGGAGGAAGCGTAGAGGCTCGGGTCCCGGCGCGTGGAGACGTACTGGCCGATCACGCGGGCAAAAGCGCGCGACGTCAGCGTGTAGGTGGTCCTGAGCCGATCCACACGCGCAGTGAAGAGCCACGGCTGCGAGCGCGCACCGACGTCAACGTTGAGCCAGCGGACCTCCTCGTCCAGGCGCACCTCGAGATGGTCCGTGAGCCTCAGGGGCATGCCCAGGACCACCTTCCCACCCGAGCCGCGGCGCACGCCGTCATAGTCGATGTCTCTGCCGACATAGCCGTCGAGGCTGATTCCGGACAGGAGGCGCGAAGGGCTGCTCGTCACCGTCACGTACAGGCGCCGGCGCGGCAGCGTCTCCACCGCCTCCCCGACCCGCGCGCGCTCCCAGGCAAAGCGCACGCGGACGAACGTGTACCAGCGCGCGTCGAGACCGAAGCCAGGAGAGATGGTCCGACTGAGGAGCGCGCCACCGCGCTCGCCCAAATCGTCTCCATAGAAGAACACGCGGAAGCGGCGGATGAGTCCGCGCTTGGGCCGCCAGGTGTAGCCGGTCTCGAGGTAGACCTCGCGATAGCCGACCTGCGGGATAAAACCGTTGTCGGCACGGAATCCCCGGCTTATGTCCTTACCCTCTGTGTAGACGTCGTACCTGGTCGTCGTTCGCCCCCATGAGGCGTCAGCAGCGTGGCCCGACAAGGATCGGCCGTCCCACTGCGACGTCAGGTCGGGTCGCTGGGGCGTGCGCGTGAAGCTCCACAAGAGCTGGCCACTCACGACGTCGCGCTTGCTCGGCCGCCACTGGAAGTCGGGACCCAGAACGCGATTGAAGGCGCCTTGCGGCTCTTCGCGATCAGAGGCCAGGAAGCTGACGAAGCTGGCGCCGATGTCGCGGCGCGCGCGTCCGACGGCCACGAACGAGTGAAAGTCCTGGTTCGCAAAGTCCGAGCCAGTGGTGCCGGGCAGGACCACCTGTCCGCCACCACGGTCATCGCTGACCAGACCCGTGAACGCCACCTTCCCCCACCGCCCCGTGCCGCGCGCTCCGAACTGCGGCGACGTGATCGTGCGCGTGTAGACGGCCTGGATCGGTGTGGAGAATAGGTTGATCCCCTCGAGAAAGAACGGCCGCTTCTCGGGATAGAAGATAGCGAAGCGTTCGTTGGTCGAGATCTGCGCCACGTCAGACTCGACCTGGGAGAAGTCCGGGTTGAGTGTGGCGTCGAGCGCTGTTCCGGCTGTGGGCGTCCACTTCACGTCCATGCCGACGTGTGCACGGACGCGGCCGTTCTTGAGGGGTGTGCCCGTATCGCCTTCCGGTGCCGCAGTCTGGCTCCCGCTGAGATACGGCGCAGCGATCAAGTGCCCGGCATTGGGAAGTCCCGTCAGGTCGTCCAGCTTGTTCGAGTGACAGACGAAGCAGTTCGTGTCCTTCGGAAGGCGCGTCGTGAAGAACTGGTAGCGGAAGTCGCGCGGGTAGTTGCGGTAGAGCATGATGCCCCACGTCTGCGGATCGCTGTTCGGGTAGCGCAGGGATGTGAACGGTACGCGAATCTCGAGCGTCCAGCCGGTCTCAGTGATGCGACCAGCGGAATCCCAGTAGAAGTTCGGCGAGGAGTCCTCGCCTGACCCGCCGTCGTCTGTGACCGCGTCGTACTGAAGCCCACGCGCGTTGGCGAGAAATAGGATCGCTGTGCGGCCGTCGTTGCGCGTGTCGATGATCAGGCCGCCGTAGTCGGTTGCGGACGACAGATTGTCCCGATCCCCGAGCGGCGCGCGGATCTTCTTTGGCTCCGGGTCGTCGAAGCGCAACCCCACGTAGAAGAACCGATCGTCGTAGGCGAGGTAGCCGACGCTCTTGACGCGTGGAGGCAGGTTGTCGCCCGGATTGGTCTCGAACCACGTTTCGATCGGTGTGGCCTTCTGCCAGCCGGGGTCTGACAGGTCCCCGTCAACCTTGATCGGCTCGTCGAGGCGCACGATCGGCAGTGCTGACGGGACCGGGTGTTTCAGCTCCGCGCTCGAAACGACCTGGCCGAGACAGAGGAGCGCGGCCCCGGCGAGGCCGACGCAAAGAGAGAGCGGCCCCGAGGGCACCTTTCTCATGCGCAAGGGCATCGTTCTAGGGTACACGACGGCATCTCTACGCGCTCCCTCGGCGTCTCGATGGGTGCTAGAGTCTCGTTGCCGTTCGGCCTGCACGGCCGAGGGTGTCGCTGGCGAGGCAAGAGTGTCCATAGCAAAGACGCGCAGTCTGCTGACCTTTGGCGCCCTTGTGTCAGCGGCGCTGATCGTGGCAGCTGCGGCGGCGCCGACTCCATCCCGCAGCGCGGTCGAGTTCGTGGATGTGACCGCCAGCTCCGGGATTCGCTTCACCCACGTCAATGGCGCTTTCGGCAAGAGGTACTTGCCTGAGACGATGGGGTCCGGCGTCGCGTTCCTGGACTACGACAACGACGGCCGCCAAGACATCCTGCTGGTCAACTCCACGAGGTTCCCTGGCCGGCCTGGCCCACGCGGCTTACCCGCGCTCTATCACAACAACGGCGACGGCACCTTCACCGACGTCACCCGAGCGATGGGCCTGGCAGTAGAGATCTACGGCATGGGCGTGGCGGTCGCGGACTACGACAATGACGGATGGGAGGACATCTACATCACGGCCGTTGGCGCAAGCCACCTCTTCCATAACGTCCACGGCCAGCGCTTCGAGGACG
>Ga0302323_100000883_pt1 | contig 24272 bp, 16 predicted proteins | sample Fen_T0_3_FD_201950 | JGI IMG/M metagenome (GOLD analysis project Ga0302323, IMG submission 201950) | Peat permafrost microbial communities from Stordalen Mire near Abisko, Sweden - Fen_T0_3 | ecosystem: Environmental > Terrestrial > Soil > Wetlands > Permafrost | place: Sweden: Abisko... | reverse complement strand
GCTCGCGTGCGCTCAAGTCTCTCGCGGAGAGTGGTGACAGGCATCGCGCGATCCGACGAAGAGCATACCTCAGGGACCGCCACGATAGGTCCGGACGCAGTAGCCCCTGCCTGGAGGGCGTTCCATGCCGTGGATCACGCCTTGTGCTGTCTGCGAGGCGATCGAGGCGCGGCGTCGTGGCCCGGAAGGGCCATGGCACCCAAGTTGCAGTGACTAAGGACAAATGCAGAGGAAAGCGATCACGCCGCTCGGGCCGGCCGCAGGGCAGCCTCGGCTGCATCAGATTGAAGAGCAGCAGGTTCTGGAGGAATCCCCGTGTCGCTGAGCAGTCTCTTGACCTGGCGCAGCGCGCACGGAATGGGGCGCCTAGCCGCACGAAATCGTGCGGCTGAGATCGACCTGAGCGCGATCGCTGACAGCAGCGAGACACAATGGAACCGGCCGCGCGTTCGCGTGGACGGAAAGTTCTTCCGGCTGGGCGAGGACAAGTTCTGGGTCAAGGGCGTGACCTACGGCCCGTTCGCGCCACGGCCGGAGTCAGGCGTCCCGCTGCCGCCGCTGCATCAGATGGAAGCCGACTTCCGCCTCATCCGCGGCCTGGGAGCGAACACGATTCGCGTCTATCATGTGCCGCCGCGCGAGCTGCTCGACACCGCGCACTCCTTCGGGCTCAAGGTGCTCGTCGATGTGCCCTGGTCGAAGCACCGCTGTTTCCTCGAGGACGCGGCCGATCGCGAAACGGGCCGCACGAACGTGCGCGCCGCGGCCCAAGCTTGCCGCGCGCATCCGGCCGTGCTCGCGCTCAGCGTCGTCAACGAGATCCCGCCCGACGTCGTACGTTGGCTCGGACCGGCACGCGTCGAGCGCTTCATCGACGAGCTGGCCGACGTGGCGCGTCAAGAAGACCCTGACACGCTGGTGACCTTCGCGAGCTACCCACCCACGGAGTACCTGCGGCCGCGCAACGTGGACTTCAACACCATGAACGTCTACCTGCACAAGCGCGAGAAGTTCCGCGGCTACTTGCAGCGCCTGGCGAACCAGGCAGACGAGAGACCGCTGGTCCTGGGCGAGTACGGCATCGACTCGATCAGAAACGGCGACGAGGAGCAGGCCGAGTTGATCGCCATGCACCTCGACGAGGTCTTCCGCTGTGGTCTGGCCGGGACGTGCGTGTTTTCGTTCACGGACGAGTGGTTCACGGGCGGGCATCCGATCAGCGACTGGGCCTTTGGGCTGGTCAGACGCGATCGCTCGCCCAAGCCTGCGTTCCACAAAGTCGCCGCGGTCTTCCGCCGCGACAGCCCCTTGCCGGCACTCGCGCGCTATCCGAAGGTCTCCGTGGTCGTCTGCAGCTACAACGGCGGGAAGACGTTGGCCAGGGCGCTCGAATCGCTCGAGAAACTTGACTATCCCGACTACGAAGTCCTGCTGATCGACGACGGCTCGACGGACAGCGTGCCGGACATCGCCGCGCGCTTTCCCTCGGTGCGCTACCACCGGCAGTCGAACAAAGGTCTTTCGGTGGCGCGTAACGTCGGCATGCACCTGGCCACAGGCGAGATCGTCGCCTACACCGACGATGACTGCTTTGCCGATCCGGACTGGCTCTACTTCCTGGTCGCCAAGCTGCTCGACTCTCAGGCCTCCGGCGTGGGCGGCCCCAACTTGCTGCCGACACACGACGGGCCTGTGGCTGCCTGCGTGCAGGCCAGTCCGGGCGCGCCGGCCCACGTCCTCATCGACGACAACGACGCCGAGCACGTGCCGGGCTGCAACATGGCCTTCTGGCGCGAGCGCCTGATGGAGCTGGGCGGGTTCGACCCGCTCTACGTCAAGGCCGGCGACGACGTGGACGTGTGTTGGCGCCTGATGGCTGAAGGTGAGCGCATCGCCTACGCCCCGGCGGCTATGGTCTGGCACCATCGTCGCAGCACCGTCTCCGCCTACCTGAAGCAGCAGCGCGGCTACGGCGAGGCCGAGGCGCTGCTCAAGCGAAAGCACCCGGAGAAGTTCCGCGGCTATCGCGCGACGTGGGCCGGACGCATCTACACCCGAGCCGGATTGGGCTTGAACGTGGGCAAGCCGATCATCCACCACGGCGTCTTCGGCGCGGGAATGTTCCAGACGATCTACAGCCCGCCACAGGTCTGGTGGCCATTTGTGGCTCTCTCCGTCGAGTGGTGGCTGGTGGCGTTGATGCTCTTGGGGCTCGCGCCCTTTGCCAACCCGCTCGGCTGGCTCGCGCGCGTCGGCGTGCTGCGCGCGGACTTGAGCTCGTCCCTGACCAACCCGCTGCTTCTAGCGCCTTTGGCCATGCTGGCGGCCACCCTCGGCGTGGCCTATCTGGTGGCCGGGCAGGCTGATTGCGCAGCGCATCAGCGTCGCTGGTGGTCGCGGTTCCTGATCGCGGCCATGCATATCGCGCAGCCTGTCGAGCGTGGCTGGGCGCGTTACCGCACGCGCTTCGAGGACATTCGCATCCCGGACGTGCTGCACCGCCTGCGCCGGGCCTGGGCCAACCGCGCCGCGACTCTGCTCAGGCGGGACGAGATCGCGCTCTGGAGCGAGAACTGGCTTGGCCGCGAAGACTTGCTCAAGGAGCTGGCCGACCTGGCGCAGAGGCATCACTGGTTCGCGCGCATCGATTCAGGCTGGCTGCCGCACGACATGCGCTTCTACGGCGACCGTTGGTGCAAGGCTGATCTCGTCACCGTCACCGAGAACCACGGCGGACCCAAGCGGCTCACGCGTCTGCGGCTGGTCCACCGGGCAACGCTCTTCCAGAAGGCGCTGCTCTTCGCCCTCGCTTACCTGTGCGTGCTGGCCTGGGCGATCCAGCCTCAGTGGGCGTTGTGGATCGCGCCGGTCGTGGCAGCCACGCTGTGGCAGGTGCACGCCACACAGCGCCAGCTGCGCGCCGCGGTGATGGCCGCGGTGCTGACGACGGCGCGGCAGCTCAGCATGACTGTGGTGGGTGCACCGGATCTGCTCACGCGCCGGCCGACGGCTGACGCCATGCTCGCAGAGGATGCACCGCTGGCGGCACGACTCGCCGCCAGCCTGTTCTGGCGACGACTTCTCGCCACGGCCCGTCGCATGGCGCTCACGCTGTTCTAGCACGGCACGGCCTGCCATACTTTCCAATGTGTTGACCCTGCGCGGCGTGCTCTCCAAGGTGGGCCGCGTGCTCGGCTATCTAGGGCCGCAGCGCGGCCGCTTCGTCGCGGGTGCGGCGCTGACACTGTCGGGCATCGGCCTCGATCTCGTCAAGCCCCTGCCACTGGCCTTCATCCTGGACTCGATCCTGGGACACAAGCCCGTGCCGCGTTGGCTCACACCCTGGACGGCGCACCTCGGCCCAGTCGGACTGCTGACGCTGGCCTGCCTGGCGATCGTCGTTGTCACGTTTGCACGCGGCGCCGCGACACTCGGCTCGAACTACCTGACGATCGGGATCGGCCAGCGCATGGTCAACGGACTGCGCACGCAGCTCTACGCCCACCTGCAAAAGCTTTCGCTCAAATTCCATCATCAACAGCAGACCGGGGACCTGCTCTTCCGCGTGATGGCTGACACGTACTCGGCGCAAGGCCTCGTGATGAACGGCCTGCTGCCCCTGGCGAGCGCGTTCGTGATGCTAGTCGGCATGTTCGCGGTGATGGTCATCTTTGACTGGCAGCTCTCGCTGGTTGCTCTCTTGGTCTGCCCGCCGCTGTACTTCGCCATCACACGCATCACCAGGCGTATCCACCGGCAGGCGGCAGCGTCCAAGGCCGCCGAGAGCGACTTGTACGTGCGCGCGCAAACCACCATCGGCGCTGTCAAGCTCGTCCAGGCCTACGGACGAGAACAGCGCGCCATCGACGATTTTCGCAGCGGTAGCGAGCACAGCCTGGCGCTGGCGCTGCGTCTCTACTCGACGGAAACGGCCTTCGGCCTGGTCGTCGATTCCGTGCTGGCTGTAGGCACTGCGGCTCTTGTCTGGATCGGCGCGCGCCACGTGATGCAGGGCGCGCTCGGCATCGGCGACCTGACCATCTTTCTCTCCTATCTGCGGGACCTCTACCAACCCATCCAGAGCCTGACCGCGAATCTTGCGGAGATCTCATCGTCAACCGCAGGGCTTGAGCGCGTCTTTGCCGTGCTCGACGTCGAGCCGGACATCCAAGACGCGCCCGGCGCGCGACCCCTCCAGATCGCACACGGCGAGATCCGCCTGGAGTCGCTGACTTTTGGCTACGAAGAGGGCCGGCCGGTGCTCAAGGACATCGACCTGACCATCGCGCCTGGCGAGCGCGTGGCGCTGGTCGGCCGCACAGGCGCGGGCAAGAGCACGCTGGCGAGCCTGGTCATGCGCTTCTTCGACCCGCAGCGCGGACGCGTGACGATCGACGGTCACGACCTGCGCGAGGTGACGCTGGCATCCCTCAGGCGACAGACGACGCTCATGCTCCAGGAACCGATCCTGTTCCACACCAGCGTCAGCGACAACATCGCCTTCGGCGACGACGCCACGCCTGAGCGGATTCGACAGGCCGCGCAGCGCGCCGAGGCGGAGTCGTTCATCCTGGAGCTGGCCCAGGGGTACGAGTCGCTGCTGGGCGAGGATGGCGCCACGCTGTCCGGCGGCCAGCGTCAGCGCCTGGCCCTGGCGCGCGCGCTCCTGCGCGAGACACCGATCGTGATCCTCGACGAGCCGACCAGCTCGCTCGATCTCGCCACCGAAGCGCTGGTCTGGCGCAACGTCGAGGCACTCCTGCGCGGCAAGACCGCGATCATCATCGCGCACCGGCTCAGCACCGCGCGCATGGCCAATCGTATCGTGGTGCTTGACGGTGGCTCGATCCTGGAGCAAGGCTCGCACGAGGAGCTGCTTGCGCGTGGCGGCGCCTACTCCGAGCTCTGGCAGCGGCATAGCGCGGGCATGGACATGGATTTCGACAAGGCGATGGGCGGCACAAGGTGAGAGACCGCCCACTCTTGGTCGTGCTCGGCATGATGGGCCGTTGCCCGTTCGGCGGCCAGACCTGGCTCTATCTCAACTGGCTCAGGGGTCTGACAAAGAACGGCTGCGAGGTCTACTATGTCGAAGACGACGCGACCTGGCCCTACGACCCGCGCGTCAACACCATCACCGACGACCCCAGCTACGCTGTGGACTATCTCGCGCGCACGCTCGCCCGCATAGGCCTCGGCGAGCGTTGGGCCTACCGCGCGCTCTACCGCGGCGCTGACGCCGTCTATGGACTCACGCGCGAGCGCCTGAGCGCGCTCTATCGCGACTGCGACGCTCTGCTCAACATCTGCGGGGCAACGGTCCTAAATGACGATCATCGCCGCGCGCGGCGGCGCGTCTACGTGGAGACCGATCCGGTCACGAATCAGCTGGAGCTCGCCAACGGAAAGCCGAAGACCGCCGCTGTGCTCGACGATCACGACACCATCGTGACCTACGGTGAGCACTACGGAGCGCCCGACTGCAGCGTGCCGCTGGTCGGCAAGTACAAGTACCTGAAGACGCGCCAACCGGTCGACCTCCAGTTGTGGCCGATGGCGTTCGACGAGCACGCCGCGCGCTACACCACCAGCGGCAACTGGAAGCAGAAGGGTCATGACATCGTCTGGAACGGGCAGACCTACTACTGGAGCAAGCACCACGAGTTCCTGAAGTTCGTCGATCTGCCAAGGCGCTGTCCGGACGTATCCTTTGAGCTGTGCCTGAACATCGACGACGAGGCCGATCGCGCGCTGCTCGCCGAGCGCGGCTGGCAGCTCTCGTCGCCGCTGACGATGTCGTTGGACCCTTGGGGCTATCAGGAGTTCTTCCGCAGCTCGCGCGCCGAGTGGACCGTCGCCAAGGATCAGAACGTTCGCTTGCAGAGCGGGTGGTTCTCGGAGCGCGATGCCTGCTATTTGGCCTCGGGTAAGCCCGTGATCGCGCAGAGCACGGGTTTTGAGCACTATCTGCCGACGGGCCGGGGCTTATTCGCCTTTCGCACACTGGACGAGGTGGCTGCCGCGGTCGCAACCATCGAGGGCGACTACCCGGCGGCCTGTCGCGCGGCGCGCGACGTGGCGGAGAGCTCGCTCGAGGCCGGCATGATCTGCCGCAATTTTCTGAAAGACATCGCGCTGTGACTGAGAAACTGGTCATCTTCAATGCCGACGACTTTGGCTACGGCAGCGGCATCAATCGCGGCATCGTCGAAGCGCATGCCAACGGAGTCGTCACGTCGACGTCTCTGATGGTGAACGCGCCGGCGACGCACGAGGCCGTGGAGCTAGCTGGCGCCTGGCCTGAGCTGTCGGTGGGCCTGCATGTCAATTTCACCAACGAGGCGGAGCGTCTGGTCGATTTCTACGACTCGCGTGTCGCGCGCGACGAGCTGCGGCGGCAGTTCGACATCTTCGTGGGCCTGATGGGTCGGCTTCCTACGCACCTCGACTCCCACCAGCACGTGCACCGCCTGCGTGAGTGTCGTGCGGCCTTCGAAGAGCTGGCCTCTGAGCATGGCCTGCATCTCAGGGACGCCCCGCCGGTCACGTACAAAGGCGGTTTCTACGGCCAGTGGGAGTACGGCGTCTCGGATCCGACAAAGGTCAGTCTCCCAGCGCTCGAGCGCATCCTGCGGCAAGAGATCTCGGCTGGAATCTACGAAATGTGCGTGCACCCGGGGCACGTCGATGTGACCTTTGAGTCGGTCTATCACGCGGACCGCGAGCAGGAGCTGGCCACGCTCACGGACCCGCGCGTGCGCGCTGTTCTTGCGGAGGAAGGTATCGGTCTGATCAGTTATCGAGACCTGCCCGGCCTGCTGAGCAGGGCTCACGCGCCAACCGCCTCGGCACCAGCGCGCTCGCCAGCCGCACAGCGTCTCGCGCTGCTCCCTGAGCGCTACGCCATCTGCAGTCTGCGCGATGGCGCTGCCTGGGAGCCACCGGCTGGCGATTGCGGCTTGCTCTCGGTCACGCAGACGAAGCAGGGCTTCTCGGTCGTCTGCCAGGAGCGACACGCGCCGTCCGCCGCCCGCACAGACCTAGGCTGGCGCTGTCTTGAGGTGCAAGGACCGCTGGACCTCAACTTGGTCGGGGTGGTGACAAGTCTGACAGCGCCTTTGGCCCAGGAGGGCATTGCGCTGTTCGCCGTCTCGACCTTTGATACCGACTACCTGCTCGTGCGAGACACGAGTCTTCCCGCAGCGGTTGCTGCCTTGCGCGCCGCAGGCCACCACGTCATTGCCTGAGCCGTCCAATCCACGCGCAAACTCGGGTGCCAAGGCGGCGTTGTGGCCAACCTTGTGGCTGGCTCTCGTTCTCCTCGGCGCCAAGGCCGAACACTGGGGCTGGCCGTATCCGCCGACCTATCCGGTGAGCGACTGGCTGCGCGACTGGGTGGCGAGCACCTATCAAGACATGCTCTTTGCCTGCGCATTCGGCCTGCTGGCCGCCGGCCTGCTCTGGTGTGCGTGGCGCTGGGCTGCTCTCGGGCCTTGGGCCTATCGCGCCGTTTTGGCTGCCGGGGCCTTCTGCGCACTCTACGCGATCATCGCCGTCAAGGCCTTCGACTTCCTGCGGTCGCCCTTGACGTATCCGCTGCTTTACTTGGCCGGAGGGGTGCACGACATGCGCTCCTCTGTTCAGGGGGTGGGTAGCCTCGCCGCGTTTGCCGCGATATTCGGTGTCCCGCTGATCTATTCCGCGGCGGTATGGCTGAGCGCGCGGTACATGCCCCCTGGACGGCGGGCGCATCTTTGGAGTCTGGCACTCATGCTCGTCGTGGCCGGTCACACGCTCGTTGGGCATCGCGTGGCCCAGGGGCACTGGGCCGATCGCAGTGATGCGCTGATCGTGCGCAACCCGCATTGGACCTTTCTGGCCTCGCTGATCGACGTCGCCCGCGGCAGCGACGCACCGAGGATCGCGGGCGACTTCCCGGTCGAGGATCTCGCCGACTTCACGCCGACCACCGTCGTGCACGCGCCACACCTGCCGGGCGGCCCGCGGCCCCGAAACGTCATCATGATTGTGCTCGAGTCGACTGCCGCGCGCTTCACTAGTCTCTATGGCGGCCTTTACAAGACCACCCCGATGCTGGAGCGCGAAGCTCAGCACGCCACGGTCTTCGACGCCCATTACACGCCGGTGGGCCTGACCGCCAACGTCCTGACCGCGTTGCACCTGTCGATCTATCCAGACATGAGCTGGCGCGAGTACACGCTCGAATACCCTGACTATCCGGGCACCACATTGGCAGAGCTGCTCGGCGCGCGCGGCTATCGCACCCTCTTCATCCATACCGGCCATCTCGAGTACACGAACCAACTGGGCTTTCTGGCTCATCGCGGATACGACGAGGTGCTCGACTGGAACCGGCTGAGCGCTGGGCCCGAAGTCTCGTCCTGGGGAGGCGACGATCGCGTCCTCGTGGACAAGCTGCTGGCGTGGATCGATCGCGAGCGCACGCGTCCGTTCTTCGCGCTGGGTTGGACGATCAACAGCCACCACCCCTACGAGCCGGTGCCAGGCCAGCCGATCGTCGACTTCTTTGCCGGACTGCCTACCCTGCCGCCCGACGACTATGACCTGGGGCGCTATCTCAACACGATCCATGAGACCGACGCTCAGCTCGGCCGGCTCTTCGACGGTCTGCGCGCGCGCGGCATGGCCGAGGACACGCTGGTGATCGTCACGGGTGACCACGGCCAGGGCTTTGGCTGGCCGCACGGGACCTGGGGCCACGGCTTCCGCGTGTACGACGAGAACGTGCGCGTGCCGCTGATGGTCTGGAATCCGCGGCTCTTTCCGACCGGGCGCCGCGATGCTCAGGTCACCAGCCACGTGGACCTCAATCCCACGGTAGCCGAGCTGATGGGCCTGCCGACGGCACCGGACTGGCAAGGTCGGAGCGTGTTCGCCCGCAATCGGCCCCCGCGCGCCTATTTCTACGCCGCCAACGACCTCTATCTATTGGGCGTCCGAGAGGCGAATTGGAAGTACATCTATGACGCCACACGCGCACGTGAAGAGCTCTACGATCTGGCGAGCGATCCGGACGAGCAGCAGAGCCTCGCTGCCGTGAACCCAGAGCGCTGCCGCGCGCTGAGGCAAAGGGTCGCAGCATGGAAGAGCTTTGCACACGGCGCGCTGCTGCGCGCGCGCAACGGGTCGCGTCCTGCCGGCGCTCAGTAGCGTTGAGGGGCTGGCGCGTCCATCACTTGGTGTGCTTGCGGAACGTCATGCCCCACGACAGCACCGGCAGGCGCGGGTTCTCGGCCAAGAGAGACACCTCGAACTCCGCCCAGCTGGCCGTGTGCACCTTCACGCCGAGACCGGCGCTGACGATAGGGTAGGGCGGTCCACCGCTGGAGAAGACCTTCTCGCCGTGGATCTTGTCCGGCACGCACTGCCCGGGTTGCCCGGACTGCGAGCACCGCTGATAGTAGATGTCACCGGCAGCGGTGTGCTGGATCTCGCGGGTCCAGGTCTCCCGTGTGGCCTCACCCGTGTATGCAGCCGCACCCACGGCCAGAGGCACGCCGATGCGCAGCCATTTGGCTGGTCTTGCCAGCGTGAAATAGTGTCCGACCTTGACGCCGAGGAGCCGCACGCCGACGACTTGCACGCGTGTTCCTGAGTGGATCACCGACCCAGCGGGAGCGCAGACTTGGTGCCCGTCGGGCCAGACCGCGCAGGCGCTCTCTTGATAGCCGCGCTCGAGGAAGCCCTTGTTGGGGGTGTAGAGGAAGACGCCGGCGCTCCAGTCCTTCCACGCCAGCCCCAGCTCGAGCCCGCGCGAGCTGTACTGGAACCCGTCCTTGCTAGCGTCGAAGAAGGGCTTGGCAAACGATTTGGGCGCACCGCCGAGGTCACCGACCATGCGGAAACCCCAATCACCGGCTTGGCTTTGGGCCGCGCCGAGGATTAGCAGCGCACCTGTCACGAGGCTCGTGAGTACCGACTGCCATGCCGTTCTCTGCATCGTCGTTTTCCCCCAGCCGGCTCTGACATCGCCGGCCCAACCGCGCGTCAGCAACTCACTGCCGAACTGGCAACGCATGGGTCGTCACACGATGACATGCTAGACCTGTACCGCCTCTGACGCAAAGGTTCAGGTCGTAGCAAAGCGGCCGCGGGGAGGCTCAGATCTTCACCTCTATCTTGGCCTTTGCCTTCAGCTGTTGAATCAGCTGGCCGATGGTCTGCTCGCGTTTCTGCCGCACGAGGTAGTCGCGCAGCTGGCCCCGAATGGCGTCGAACGCCATGTGCTCGGCAGGCAGCTTCTGGTGCAACTTGATGATGTGGTATCCGAACTGGGTCTCCACCACACCCGATATCTCATTGGGTTTGAGCGCAAAGACGGCGTCGTCAAACGGCTTGACCATCTGTCCGCGGGCGAATGGCGGGAGCTTGCCGCCCTGTTTGGCACTGCCAGGATCATCGGAGTTCTCCTGGGCGAGCTTGGCAAAATCGGCGCCCTTGCGCAGCCGGCTGAGCAGCCCCTGTGCCTTGGAGCGCTTCTTCTCGCGCTCTTCCGCCGTCGCGTTCGGCCCCACCATCACGAGTATGTGGCTGGCGTCGCTGCGTTCCGGCGCATCGAACTCGGCCGTATGACTGTCGTAGTAGGCGCGCGCATCTGTGTCGCTCACGTCGCGCTCGGTGATCTTGGCCGCCTCCGCAGCCATGAACGCCCGCAGTGTCTGCTGCGTGCGGATCTCCGTCCGATAGGTCTCCGGGGTGAAGCCCTGCTGGGCAAGGTGCGTCTTCCACTCCTGCTCGCTCGCCGCCTGGGCGCGTGGCTGATCATAGGCCTGTTGGAGAACCTTGTCGTCGACCTTGATTTTGCGTGCCAGAGCCTCCTCGAAGAGCAGCTCTCGCGTGATGAGATTGTCGAGCACGCCGCGATACACTACCGCTCGCTGCTCTGGCGTCACGACTCTGCCTTGAGTCTGCGACTCGGCGATGACCTTGAGAAAGCGGCCAGCGATCGGTTGCCCATTCACCTCTGCCACAACCTCGGGTAGCGGGCTGGGGAGCGGCTTGGGTGTGGCCGCCACGCTAGGCACCGCTGTCGCTAGGCTGGCCGACGGAGGCGCATCTTTCTTGCCGCAAGCCATTGCGGCGGCGGCGACGACGAGGCATATCGACGCGACTCGGTATCTCACGTTTCCTCCTGTGCCGCTCGCAACCGAGCGACGCCGGCCAAAGCTGCTGCGAGAGGCTAGGGTGGTGACCACAAGAAGTCAAGCGCAGCGCCTTGCGCTACGATCGCAGTCATGTTCTCGAAGCGCACGCGCTGGGATCTGACGGTCAACCACTTGTCGCAGCTGCTGGCCTGCAAACGCCGGCGCGGGGAGATCGTTCTCGATCTGACCGAATCCAACCCGACGCGCGTGGGGCTCAGTGCCGCGGCAAACCTGCTCACGCCTCTCGGCGCTGAAGCCGCGCGGCTCTACGAGCCGGCGCCGCTCGGGCTGCAGGTGGCCCGCGCGGCGGTCGCCGCCGACCTGGCGGCGCGCGGCCTGGACGTGGCGGAGGAGCGCATCGTTCTGACCGCGGGAACGAGCGAGAGTTACGCGTTTCTCTTCAAACTGCTCTGCGATCCGGGCGAGGTCGTTCTCGTACCGCGGCCGAGCTACCCTTTGTTCGAGTTCCTCGCCCGGCTCGAGTCGGTCTGCGTCGCGCCCTATCCGCTTGTGTACGACGGCCAGTGGCGCGTGGATCTCTGGGAGCTGCGCGCCGTGCTCGACGCACACCCACGCGCGCGCGCCATTTGCCTCGTTCATCCGAACAACCCGACCGGCTCATTCATCAAACGCGAAGAGGCCACGACGCTTCTGAAGCTGGCGACCGAGCGCGATCTTGCGATTGTCTCAGACGAAGTCTTCACAGACTACGCCTTGGGCGACGACCCAGATCGTTTTGCGAGTTTCGCCAGTGACACCCCGGCGCTGGCCTTTGCCCTTGGCGGATTGTCGAAGTCCTGCGGCCTGCCGCAGATGAAGCTCGGTTGGATCGTCGTCTCCGGGCCGCGTGACCAGCGACGCGAAGCGCTCGCGCGGTTGGAAGTGATCGCGGATTCCTACCTCTCGGTCTCGACTCCGGTTCAGCTCGCCGCGCCGAGCTGGCTGGCCCTGCGCGCCGAGCTGGCTCGGCCCATCGCCGAACGCGTCTCCTCCAACCTGGCGGTCCTGCGCGAGTCGCTGCGTACGATTCCTCAGGCCACCTTGCTGGATCTTGAGGGCGGCTGGTACGCCGTGCTGCAGGTACCGGCCACTCGCAGTGAGGAACAGATGGTTGTGAGCTTGCTCGACCGCGACGGCGTCCTCGTTCATCCGGGCTTCTTCTTCGACTTTGCACGCGAGGCCTACCTCGTGCTCAGTCTCCTGCCCCCGCAGGAGGTCTTTTGCGCAGGAGTGGCGCGCTTGCTGCGAACGCTAGAATAGGGCCGTGGGTGAGATGGCCACCGATCAGGAGGCGCTCGCCGAGGAGCAGCGCCGATTGCGGGAGCTACGCGTAACGGTCGACCTGGCCGCGAGCGTCATCGCCCAGAGTCGCCTCCCGCGGGCGGAGGCCGAGGCCCTTGTCGCGGCCACTCGCCAGCGCGCCCTGGCGCTCTTCCCTGACGGGGCGCCGACTTTCGATCTCGTCTTGGCCCCACGCTTTGCCCGTCTGGTGGACGAGTTCACGCAGCCGGCCGAGCGGGCGCGCGGACGGGTCCTGACGTTCCGTAGGACAAGTCCATAGCACGCCGCGCCCGAGCTCCGGGAATCCGGTATTATGCTGCGATGATTGTGTCTCTCGCGAGGGGCGGCCGAAGACGGCTGGGACGGTTCGCGTCGAACCCGGCATGAGCTGCGCGGACGGCCCACAACGTTCCCCGCGGTGGCTGGCCGCAGCTGGACGAGGCCGCGGCCGGTGACGCGCAACGGCCTCATAGTGCATCGGCCGCGAGCGGCTGGGCCGCATGCCATAGCTCAGCGCTTCACACCCATCCTCGGGAAACGCTTCGTCCGCGATCCACAGAACCTGCCTCTGCTGGGATTGGCCCACGCTGCCCACGCGGGCCTGAGTCGTGCGCGCAAGGCCATTCGCGGCCGAGGCGTCAACATCTTCACGCAGTGGGTGGGTGATCCTGACGCCCTGGGGAGCGCGGTCATCCTGCGCTCGATCTTCGAGAAATTGGGCGCCGCCGAGACGCGCATCTTGACCGGTGCGCTTGGCCATCCGCAGAACCGCGCCCTGGTCGAGCAGTGCGGCATCATGTTGGGTAGCCCGAATGCAGATCGCCTGGCGCGAGGCCTCAACTGCATCGTCGATAGCTCACCGCCACTCGGCATGACGAACACCGGCCTCGTAGATCCTGCGCGTCACTACTTCTTCGTGGCCGATCATCACACCGACCCAGAGTCCGTCGAGGAGAACTGCCGCGCGGGCGGCGTCAAGCGCGTGCGCTTGGCGTTCGTCGGCCTGCCGGTCGGCTCAACCTCGGCCTTCATGGCGGTTCTCGGCGCGAGCTTCGGATTGCTCGACGAGCTGGGCCCGCAGGGCCGTGCCGCGGCGGCCCTGGGTATCTACACCGACACCAGCGCGCTCCTGCACGGAGCCACGCCCCTCGACTTCCGCATGTTCGAAGTGCTGACCCGCGACGAGGACACTCAGGATCTGCTGGATGAGCTGCGCGACTATCGCGTGCCGGCGGAATGGTACGCCTACCGCGCAGTCGCCATCCAGAACATGGAGTCCAGAGGCGCGGTGCGCATCGCACCGGTCGGCTACATCCGGCAGGAGTACCGCGACGTCATCGCCGAAGTGGCCAGCGACCTGCTGCGCATCGAGGGCACGTCGATCGCCATCGCCATCGCCGTGAGCGAGCGCGGCACTGAGGTCTCCGTGCGCGCCGACAGCCGCCTGCTTGGTGGCGATCAGCAGCGGATCGTGCGCGTCATCGATCATCTGCTCGACTACGCCTTTCCGGGACTTTCGGGGTTCAAGTACGAGCGCGTCCCGCCGCACCGTGTGGAAGGGGGCGCGTTCATCCCGCACGAGCGGGCGCAGGAGCGCCTGTGGAAGCCTGCAAGTGGAAGGCCCGGCGAGACCACCGCGGGCGACATCGAGCACTGCCGGACGTGCGCCAGGGCTTTGATCGCGGCGCTCGAAGACCTACGTTTCGCTCGACCCGAGGAAATTCAGGGCCTGCTGTAGGGGCGAATTCGCGGACTAGATTGCTGATCGGGGACACCTTGGACGGACCAAACGAAAGATCAAGGTGTCCCCGCCTGCGTCACGGCACCTACTGCGGCGTGGCTGCCAGCAGCAGACGCCGCGCGAACGTGACGTTCAGCTGAGCCGTAGGTCCTGTGACCGTGCCCAAGTCCTGCTCGCGGTCGTAGTCGCGGACGCGGTACGCCTGCCGCGGCCGGAGCCCTCTCAGCTCGACTGTGCCTTTGAACGTCGGCTGGGCCGCATCTGCGAAGAAGGCATAGTAGAGGCGGCCGTCCTTCTCGATCGCATAGGCCTCAGGCGTGTCGAACCCCTGGACGTAGAGGTTTCTGAACTCCCCTTCGGCGAGACGCAGCTTCCGGTAGAGATCGAGCCAGCGCTTGAAGTGCGCCTCCCGCTCAGGTGTCAGCGCCACGTCTTCGAACCCGGGGGCCGGAGGCCAGACGAAACGCGAGCCGGGCACAGCGCCAACGCCCAGGGCCGTGCCGAAGTCACTGCCGTACGTGAGCTCGCGCTCGGCTTGCGACCGGGTCGCCGTCAACTCGACGTGGTCGGCGGAAACCGGCGCGCGCGGGCCGTAGATGGCCTTGAGCACTTTGGTGCGCCAACGCACCTGCGCTGGGCCTTCCGGGTCTGCCGTGACCGACTGGTCCATGAACGGCAGCCAGGCCAGGTTCGGCAGGCTGGCGCAGGGACAGATCTGCACCACCGCCTGAGGACGGATCGCGTGGGCGGTGTCGTAGATGGCACGGAACACCTCACCCATGCGTTCGACTGGCTCCGCGGGCGTGCGGTGCTTGTGCAGTGGGTTGTAGCACCTTGGCACAGTGAAGACTTTGTCGATCTTGAGCCCGTCGAAACCCCACTCGCCGAGAAAGCGGCGCGTGAGCCGGACGTGGTAGTCGCGCACTTCGGCCACGGCAGGACAGAGCAGCGCGTAACCGCCGAAGGCGTGAGCCGGACGGCCTGAGACGTCCAGGATGAGCCACTCCGGATGCTCGCGCACCACGCGCGCGACGCGGCGCTGACGACGCGGCCGCTGGGCGCCATCTTCCACGGCCAAGGGCAGCCACCAGAGCTGCACTCGCAAGCCGCGCGCGTGGTACGCGCGGAGGACGCCGCGGATGCCGGCCAGACCGAAGTCGGCGCGTGGCTCGCCGTCTCCGGTGTTCGAGAGCAGGCCTTCATCCAGCGTGGCCCACTTGAAGCCAAGACGCGCGACCGCGGGCAGCGCGCCGGTCATCTGTCGTGGCGTGACTTCAGGGCCGAAGCCCCAGCCGCACCAGCTCGGCTCGTAGGCCCCGGTAGAAGGGTTCGGCAGAACCAGTCCTCGGCGTGTAAGGGCCGCGATCCACGCGCGGATGGCGTCGTAGTAGTCACCCGAGAACGCGCCCACGAAGAGCAGCGGCGTACTGAACGAGGCGCCCGGCGCAAGCGTCTGCTCCGGATCGAGGGTGATGGAGACCGCGGTTTGTGCGCGCGCGTCGACCTTCACCGGCAAGGCCAGAACACGAGGCGTCGTCTCCGCGAGTCCGAACATCGTGCCCGCGTCATGCGACCAGATGGCGACGAGCGGCAGACCGCCGCCTCGACCAGTGGCGGCCATGACGCCCATCGCATTCGCGCGCTCGACTCCGGGGGTGAGCGGCAGCACGGCCTCCTCCCGCGCCTGCTCGCTTCCACCCTGAAACGACCACAGCGGCGGCGCGCCTGCGCGCGCTGCCAGCTGCCAACGCTGGGGGATGAGGCGCGTGATCGGCAATGGTCGCGGGCCAACGTTGGCATAGGTCGCCCGCACGAAGGCCAGCTCCGGCAACGCGTCACAGACCTCCAAGCGCAGCAACTTCTCGAGTGCGGCGAGAGGCCCGACGCCGCGCCCCCTCACCTCGACGGCACGGCACGCCAGGCCAGGCGCAACGCTCGGCGCGACGTCCAGCGCGTGCGTGACGTTGAGAGGCACGTCGTCGAGCACTTCGCCTCCGAGCTGTAGCTGCGGCGGCGGCGCGCCGATCTCAAGGTCGCGCGCGGCCGCGCCTGCGCCAGAGAGCTGCGCGCGCAAATGCCCTGACGCCGACAATACGAAGAGGGCCGTTGGCGTGCGCAGTGTGAGCGTAGCGCCGGCATCGTGCGCGGCGTCCGCAGGCCGAGATGGGGGCCGGCACGAGCTCGCGAGCAGTAGCGCGGCCAGAGCCAGCCGAGGCCGCCGCACAATCACCACGCGCTGCCAGGAATGCTGGTGGGCGTCGCCGCCGGCACAGGCAACGGCTGCAGCGGCTCATCCGGCGTGAGCGGCGCCGCCGCGCCGGCAACAGAGGTCGTTGCAGTGGCGTCGCCTGTAACCGCACGCAGAAATCCGTCTGCGACGATCCCGTAGCCGACGTCGTTGGGGTGCACGTGGTCTGAGAACAGGGCCACGAGATTGGGCTGGGCCATGAAGGCCGCGTGGAGGTCAGCGACGAGCACGCCCTCGCTTTGCGCCATCACGCGTACAGACGTGTTGGTCTGATCGAGCCAGGTATTGCGTTCGACTGGACACTCCACGGTATAGGCAGGATTGCAGGGGATGATCGTCGCCAGCACAGGTAGGCTGCCGGCGGCGCGGACAGTGCGCGCGATATCTCTCAGGTGTTCGACCGTCTGGCAGTTCGCGTTGCTCCACTTGCAGGTGGCGTCGTTCCAGTCGTTGGTGCCGTAGAGGATGAGCGTGTAGGCGGGGTGGTGCGCTGTCAGCACGTTGCCGATGCGTGTGAGCCCGTCGGCGGGACGTGCCAGCCCACTGCGCGTCCCTGCGATGCCCTCGTTCTCGACTGCACCAGTGCCGAAGTAGCGGACGAGGCCGATCTGTAGTCTCTTTCGATAGCCGAGCCCGTCGCTCGACCCAGTGCCGTCGGTGATGCTGTCGCCGAACGCCATGTACACATTCGGGCGGTTGGATCCGATGTCGAGCTGGAGTGGTACGAGCACGGGCTCGGTCACCGGGACATTCACGTTGAAGGACGCCTTCTGCGTGTAGTAGGGCGGCAAGTGGCTCGCCACGACGGCCTGCGGACCCTCGGGTACCTCTGCGATCAGGGCATGTCCGGTGCGCGGCTCGCTGCGCCCCGTCCTGCCGCCCAGAGTGACGTCAACGCCCGGGACGCGCGTGAGCTCGCTCGGGTCGAGCGACAGATTGCCGTTCTCGTCATAGAAGACGTAGGCATCGACAGGGTGCGTGAGAGTCGGCCCTGTCCCGTCCGCGCAGGCCGCGAGCACCAGCCCCAGAATCGCGACACCTGCCAGGCGCGCCTGCTGCTGCCGCTCATCCCCCGATTTGAGACCGCCGTGCCTCATGCTCAGTCTGCGTCACCAGCAGCCCGCGAGAGTAGCCCTGTGGTCCGCGTCGCGATCCGCTCAACGGTTGACAGTGTACTCCACAGATGCGGACGACTATCCAGCCGCGCGCAGGATGATCGTGAGCGCCTGCTGCTCGGCGTCACGTAGGGGCTTGATCAGGCGTCCACCGTTGGCCTCGAGCAGCCGTTCGGCAGCGGCCAGATCCGCTTGACGATAAGGAGGCCGGCCGGAGCCCTCAGCCTCCGGTCCCAGGTCCAGCTCGGTGATCAAGGCACGCGGATAAACGATCTCGATGCGCACGGAGGGGCCCGGGTGGACGCCCTTGTCACCCACTGCCTCGGTCGGCGCCAAGCGCACGAGCACGCGCGTAGCGTCGCCGCAGCGCTGGATGGCGCTGGCGACGAGCTGAGCCAAGGCCTCGGCCACCTGTTGGCGATCGACCAGCACGTCCGCCAACGCTTCCGCGGGCTCGATCCGCACGGCTGGCACCTGACCGCCAGCCTCGGCGCCCAACAATTCCAGCCCGCGCCGCACGAGATCGACGGGCGCGCAATAGCGCAGCGCGAGCACGACACGCCGGCCGGGAGGTTCCTCCGGGAGCTCGTCCTCGAAAGCGGCCTCGGTCGAGGTGTCCGCCCGAAGGCCCTTCGTCTGTGCTGCCTCTCGTTCGGCCACACCAGCGGCTGCAACATCTCTCGCCAGCTCGCGCAGCCTCGGATCGCTCTCGTCCTCGATCGTCTCGGCTAGGTTGCGGAATAGGAAGATGAAGCCGACTTCGTCGCGCAGCTCCTCGGGCGCCTGCGTGATCGACATGCCGACGTAGAAACGCCCCCCACCGGGGCTGATGAACGGGAAATCCAGGCGATGCTCGGTGTGGGCTGGCGCGTGCCCGCCAATGACCTCGGCCAGACCTTCATTGTGGGCGAAGATCTCGACCACCGGTCGTCCGACGCAATCCGCCAGGCTCGTGCCCAGGGTGCGCAGGGCTGCCAGGTTGGCAAAGGTGACGCTGCCGCGGGCGTCCGTGACGAGGATGCCGGAGACCATGGCATTCAGGATCGTCTCGGTGAAGCGCCGTCGCTCCTCGACGCGCGCCAGCGTCTGCTCGAGATCGCGCGTACGCGCGGCCACCGCATCCTCGACGGCGCGATCGGAGCCATGCTCCGGCGAGTCGACGAGCGCGCTGACGTCGTGCTGCACCGCGACGAAGTGCGTCAGGCGTCCGGACGCGTCGAGGATCGGCGCAGAAGCCAGCTCATTCCAGAAAGGTGTGCCGTCCTTACGGTAGTTCTTGATGACAACATGGCTGGCGCGACCCGCGGCCATCGCGTCGCGCAACTCGGTCATCGCTGCCACGTCGGTGTCCGGCCCCCTGAGCAGACGCAGATTGCGGCCACGAATCTCCTCGGCCCCGTAGCCCGTCAGGCTGCCAAAGGCGCGGTTGGCATGCAACACCGTGTACTCGGACGAGCGCGCGTCCAGGATCGTCACTCCCACCGGCGCGGCCTCCACCGCGCGCTGCATCAGACGCAGTGTTTGCTCTTCCTGGCGCTGCTTGAGCAGTTCGCGTGTGCGGCTGCGCAAGAGCACAGGATTCAGGGGTTTGGCTAGGGTCTCGTCCGCGCCACTCGCCAGCGCCACCTCGACTGCGCGCTCGGAGCTCAGGCCCACGATGATGATCGGCGGCTGATCGATGTCCACGAGCGCGCGGATGCGAGCGCAGACCGAGATGCCGTCCATCACCGCCAGAAAGGCGTCGAGCACGACCAGGTCGAGATCGAGTCGGCGTGCCAGGGCCAGCGCCTCAACGCCATCGGCCGCGTCGACGACTTCGACCGCGACGACGTGCAGGATGCGCCGCAACAGGTCGCGTGTGGCGGAATCTCCGGTCGCAACCAGGACTGTCGCCTTCTGGGGCGCAGCGGCGCTGGACTTCCCTTCCTGCGACATCGTTTCGACCTCGTTTACGGTTGTCTCTGTCGGATCCAGTTTGGTCCCAAGCGGACAACGGGTCAAGGCGGACGCGGCATGCCGCGCCCTCGTCGCTCACGACCTCTCGTTGACACTGCAAATCACGCTGACATAGGCTACGCGGCGAGAGCGTGGGGGACGACACGTTGAGAATGCGGCTGGCCAGCTGGTGCGAGATCGGCTGTTTCGTGGCCAGCGGCCTGGCTGTGCTGACCAAGGTGGCAGGAGAGACAGGCGCGTTTCCTTGGCTGCTCGGCCCGCTCATCGTCGCCGCGACCGTTCTCGCGCTTTGCGCCGTGCTGCTCGCCCGCGACGGGCGGCGCTGGCTCGACGGTTGGCGCGCCGCGCTCTTGATCCTCGGCCTGCTCGAGTTCCAGGCCGCCTACACGCGCATCGGCGGCGACGGCGTCCAGTACTACGTTCTGCTGCGATCGCCGCTGATCGACGGCGACTTCGACCTGGCCAACGACTACGCCGGGCTCGGCGTCGACCCTGTACTCTCACCGGACGGTGTGCCGTCAAGCAAGATGCCCATCGGCGTCGCCCTGGTGTGGATGCCGACGTTCTTGGTCGCGCACGGCGCAGCGCTCGCAGACCAGGCCCTGGGCGGCAGCCTCGTGGCGGACGGCTTTGGTCCGCTCTATCAAGCCACGGTCACTGCCACCAACTACCTGCTGGCGTTTCTGGCGCTACTGTTCATCGAGGCCGCGTTGCGCCGGCGCTTTGGGGCTGGGCTAGCGCTGGCCAGCACGCTCGGTATCTGGCTTGCGTCCCCGCTGCACTTCTACATGGTGTCAGACCCGTCGACGTCGCATGCGACCTCGATGGCTGTGGCGACCGCGTTCGTCCTCTTCTGGCTCCACATCCGCGAGCGTGACGAGTGGCGTCTCTGGCTGTGTTTGGGCCTGATCGCTGGCGTGATGGTCGTCGTGCGGCCGCAGGACGGGGCCCTGTTGCTCTTACCGATCGGCGATCGACTGCTGCGCCGCCCGTTCACCCGTGCGTTGCCATTGCTCCACATGGCCTGGGGCCTGATGGCCTGCGGGCTACTGCAGCTTGCCGTCTGGATCGACATGTACGGTCGCAGCCTGTTCCGCATCGTCTTTCACCAGACGAACCTCTTGCGGCCCGCGCCGCATTTCTTCGAGCTGCTCTTCACGGCGCGCCACGGCCTGTTCACCTGGACGCCGATCGTGGCCCTGGCGGTCGTCGGCTGGCTGCTCTGGCTCAAGCGTGATTGGCGTCTGGCAGTCGTCGCTTGCCTGTCCTTCGCTGGAGCTGTGTACGTCAACAGTCTCATGCAGGACTGGTGGGGCGCTTCGTCGTTCGGCCAGCGGCGTCTGCTCGGATTCACGGTGCTGTTCGCCTTTGGATTGGCCGAAGTCTTTGCGCTCGCCGCGCGGCGGCCCCTCGTGCCGATCCTCGCGTTCGTTGCTGCGCTCAGCCTCTGGAACCAGAACCTGGAATGGATCTTCAACAGCCAGTTCCTCGGTTCGAAGGACGAGGCCTTGGCTCTGGAAACGGTGTCAGCCATGCAGGTGCGCGGCGTGATGCGCGACGTGATGCGCTGGGAGACCAGGCTGCCGGGTCGCGTCTTCTATTTCCTCTACGACAACCTGCGTGGGGTCTGGCTCGACGAGGGCTCGCGGTCGCTCGGCGGCGTGCTGCGCGTTGGCGATCAGACGCTCGGCCCGCCGTCCCTCGGCGAAGGTTGGTACAGAGCACAGGTGGAGGGTGACGCCCCGGGCGCCCCGAAAGTGCGCGAGTCTCGCGGGCCACGCTCGCGCCTGCGCGTGCCGATCCGCACGCCGTCGGACTTCGAGGTCGTCGTGCGCGCACGCGCCGCGCTCGCCGGGTTACCGGTGACCGTCAGCCTCAAGGTCAACGGAGAGATCGTCGGCGCAATCCCGTTGACGGCAGAGTGGCGCGAGACGTCGCTGTTCGTCCCTGCCGCACGTTGGCGCGCAGGGTTCAACGAGATCGATCTCGTCTACTCGGCGACGCCCAAGGAGTCGCTCGCTGAATATCGTGGCCACAATGCGGCGGCGGTGTTCGAGTGGATCCGCTTCGAGCGACGCAACCTCCCGCCGGGACCGCGCTAGCCCTTCTGCTGGCCCTGCTTGGCCACAGCCTCAGCCGCCTTGCGCACGGCCTCAGGGTCGCCCAGGTACTCGCTCTTGATCGGCCTCAAGTCCTTGTCCAGCTCGTAGACCAGCGGAATGCCTGTCGGGATGTTCAGCTCGACGATGGCCTCGTCCGAGATGCCGTCGAGGTGCTTGACCAGCGCGCGCAGACTATTGCCGTGCGCTGCGATGACGACGCGCTGACCGCTCTTGATGGTCGGCGCTATCACCTCGTGCCAGTGCGGTAGGAAGCGCGCGACTGTGTCCTTGAGCGACTCGGTGAGCGGCAGATCCTGCTTGCTCAGCCCGGCGTAGCGCGGATCCTTCCCCGGGTAGCGCGGATCGTCAGGCGTGAGCACTGGCGGCGGTGTAGCATAGGCGCGACGCCAGATCTTGACCTGCGCTTCGCCGTACTGTGCTGCCGTCTCAGCCTTGTTCTTGCCTTGAAGCGCGCCGTAGTGGCGCTCGTTGAGCCGCCAGCTGAAGTGAACCGGAATCCACATCAGATCGAGCGCGTCCTCGACCAGCCAGAGCGTGCGAATGGCGCGCTTGAGCACTGAGCAGAAGGCGACGTCGAAGGTGAGGTGGGCTTCCTTGAGTAGCCGTCCAGCCTCTTTTGCCTCTTGAACGCCCTTTTCGCTCAGGTCCACGTCTGTCCACCCGGTGAACAGATTCTCTTTGTTCCAGACGCTCTCGCCGTGTCGAATCAGGACCAACTTGTACATGTGCCGTGTTCCTTCCGTTGCCGAGCGCAGCCCAGTGCGGCGCGGAGCCATAGGAAACCGTGAATGGCCGCGGCCGTCAAGTGGCGCGCGGTGTCAGCCCCTGTAACAGCTCGGTCCAGAAAAGGCGGGGGCCGGGGCTATTCGCCCCGGACCGGTCGTTATTGGCGGGCCAAAATGGGGAACGTCAGGTTTTTGACAACAAATTGGAGGCGCCGACCTTGTGAGCCGACGATAGATAGGATGGCATAACTACTCTGTTGGACGCCGCGGCAGGGCTTTTGGTTGCATCAGGCGGAAAAGGACCGCGAGAATGTCCTCCGGCGCGTCAGCCAGCGGTCACGCGGTTGCGTCCGCGTTTCTTGGCTTCGTAGAGCGCGTCATCGGCCTTCTTCAGAATGCCGTCGAGCGAGCGCAGCGCCTCGTCGAGCGTCGCGACCCCGATGCTCACCGAGGGCGTGATCTCGTGCTTCTCTGCGGACACGCGTTCGTCGCGCACAGCGGCCCGCAGACGCTCGGCCGTGACCAGCGCCATGGCCAGGCTGGTCTCGGGCAAGAGCACCGCGAACTCGTCCCCACCGAGGCGGCCGAAGAGATCGCTCTCGCGCAGTGTCCGGCGGCAGACCGCCACGATCGTCTTGAGCACCGTGTCTCCGACACTGTGGCCGTGCGTGTCGTTGATGGACTTGAAGCGATCGATGTCGATGAGCAGCAAAGTGCACGGACGACCGTAGCGCAGCGATTGAAGGATCAAGCGTTCGGCGCCGGCGACGAAGTGACGCCGGTTCGCGACGCCAGTGAGCGAATCCGTATCCGCTTGGCGCTTGGCCTCGTCGCGGGCGCTGCGCAGGTCCTCCATGGCATCGGCCAGGTTGGTGACGTCTTGCAGGGCCAGCAGGGCATCGAAACCCTTGCCGTCGACGCTCGGCACCGCCACGGCAACGGTGTGCTCGACGCGCAGCCGACCGCTCCGCAGACGCGACGGGATGAGGTGCGGGTGAAGCTGCGACGAGAAGATGGTCGGTGCGCCGCCGGCAAACAACGCCGCGAACCGGCCGGTATAGCGCACGTCCGCGTACTGCGGAAAGCGCTCGCGGATGTCGCGGCCCACGATCTCGGCACGCGGGATCTCGGTCCAGTCCTCGAGGCAGGTGTTCCAGAAACGCACGCGCATGCCCGCGTCGAGCACGTACACTCCGTGCGGCACGTAGTCCAGGACCGCGTAGCGCAGCGCAGGGTCGTCGCTCTCGCTCATGCGCGTCCCATCTGTTCACCCCAACCGCTGGCGATGGCCGAGAGCAGGCTGTCGAAGGAGCGCACCTCGAAAAGCAGCAGCAGATTGCCCTCGATCTGCATCTGGCGAGTGACGAAGCTCGTCTTGGCAAGCAGGATCAGCGTGCGCTCCTCGCTGCGTTTCGCTGCCAAGAGCCCGACGACCGGCTCCTCGGCATAGACCGGCAGAGAATAGAGCAGCGGACGTTCGAGAACGTTGGAGAGCGTGCCGACCACTGAGTTGATCAGGATGTTGCCGACCTCGGTGAGCGCACCCGAGCGGATCATGTCGAGATCGTCGACGCGCGACTCGTCACCGGTCAAAAGCGTGACCAGTTTCGCCGCGGACGGCTGCGGGAAGATCAGAAACGCGCTGCCGTCCAGGCTGCCGCGGAAGTTCATTTGCACCGAAGACACCGCTTCCTGCTCCATGCCACCCAGCGCGCGCGGCAGCTCCTCGAGGGTCAGCACGTGGATCTGCGGTACGCTCAGCTCGACGTGGCTCGAGATGAGATCGTTGAGCGCCGATGCTGCCCGGCCGACTCCCACGTTGATGAACTCGGCCAGCGCATCGAGCTGGTCGCTCGTGAGCGCCTCGCGTCGCACGCGCGGGCCGGCGGCCAAAGCG
>Ga0302323_100000880_pt1 | contig 24284 bp, 15 predicted proteins | sample Fen_T0_3_FD_201950 | JGI IMG/M metagenome (GOLD analysis project Ga0302323, IMG submission 201950) | Peat permafrost microbial communities from Stordalen Mire near Abisko, Sweden - Fen_T0_3 | ecosystem: Environmental > Terrestrial > Soil > Wetlands > Permafrost | place: Sweden: Abisko... | reverse complement strand
AAGCCACGTCGGCGCGATTGAAAACGGCTTCGCCACGCGTGACCGCCGCGGCGTCCAAGCCGTCGGCAGGCGGCAAATTGGGCAATTGCTCGAGGAACGCGCCCAGGGCGAGGGCTTGAGCGTCATTTGGCCGCCGCGGGAGCCCCATACGCGTGACCATCACCGCGTTCACCAACTCGCTCATGTCACCGAGCGTGCCATCCCAGTGGAAAGGAGCGCGCTCCAGCACGCCACCTTCCAGCGGTAGGGTGCGCCGCAGGCCTTGGGGGAAGCGCCAGACATGGCCGTCGTCGCCGCCCTCCGGATGACAGGACGCGCACGCGATGCCGATGCCGCTGTTCATGTGAAACATCAGGTGCCCACTATCGGCGTGTGATTCGGCGCTGAGCACGACGCTCGTGGCGTCTTCGAACCAGAGTGCGGCCGGCTCACGCGATTGCACGATATACTTGCCAGCCGCGGAGAACGCGACCGCGACCGGCTGCCCGGAGAGCCTGACGGCGCTGACGCTCGCATCGTCGCGAAGCCCTTGCTCGTTGGCACCCCACGGGCCCACCCAGAGCGTCGCCGCAGGATCCAAGCCAACCGCTGGCCCCAAAACGACGCTAGGGTCTACCGCAATCGTTAACCTGTCGTCCAGCGCGATGGCGGCCATGCGCGTTCCCTGCGCATCGAACGCCACGTCCAACGGACCCGCACCAGGCAAGAACGACGAAACAAACGTCATCGACGAATGCACGACGTCGCCCGCGGGATCGAGGCCTCCTGCCGAGGCTCCGGCCTGGCCCAGACCAGCGGCTGGTTTGTCGCCGGACGGCGTTTCCGTGTCCACCGTGCTGAGCAAGCGGCTCACCAGGCCAACGCCGCAGGCAGAGCTGGACCCGTAGCCGCCCGGGCCTTCGCCCACGGCGTCGTTGCTCGACAATTGGTGAGCGAGCGCCACACGGCCGCCGGGTAGCGCCAAAGCTCGATAAGCCACGGTTGCGTCACCACACTGGGATTGCGGCTTGGCCCGACGCGACACGCTGCCATCCTCCGCAATCACCATCACTTCGGCGCTCAAGAAGCGCGTGACGACCAAGTCATGCTCCCGGACGATGACGTCCCGCAGATCCGTATCGAGCTGCAGCGTGCGCTTGCGGCTCAGGGTCTGCGCGTCCAAGGTGAGCAATTGTCCGGACCGGCAAGCGACGTAGATCGATGCGCTCTTGGCGTCATAGGCAACGCCGCGCGGCGATGCGCACACGGCCTGCCTTTGCGCAACCGCTGCGCTCGCAACGTCGATCGCGACCAGTGCCCCGCCGCGCCGCAGCGCGACGAACAGCGTGCCATCAGGGCCCTCCGCGACACGCCCCGGCTCGTCCCCGCGGGAGAGCGACACCTTTCCAACCGCGCGGGAGGCCTCGTTCACCAGAAAAACCGCATCCCGGTCGGGATCTGCTGCGACGATCGTCCGACCATCGCGGGTGACCAGCAAGGTGCCACCGACGACCGGCGCGCTGTGCTCGGCTTGGTCGGTCTTTCCGTCGAACAACGGCGCCTGCTCGAGCGGAAGTCCAGGATCAATCGTCACTTGCGGCGGGGGCAACGACGGCGCGGGCACTGTCCCCTCTGGGGCCGACTGCTCGTGACCTGAACGAGCGAACGAATCGCAGCCGAGCTGCACGAGTCCGCAACTCGCCGCCAACGCAAACGCCAATCGTTGAATTCGAGCGTTCATCATGGACTCCCCGGGTTGACGACCAATGGGTCGAGTTCGAACAGATCCCCTTGCAAAGTCTCGATCATCGCCGCAATCCGCTCCGGGACCGCTAGATAGTTGTCGCTCGGAATGGCGAGCGCCTGCTGGTAGGTCGATAGTTCCGTGGGCTGCGCCCCCGAAGAATTCCACTGGCAGACGACCGTCAGATTCCATTGCCGCGCGCCGTTCGTGACTGGGCAGCCGCGGATGCGCTCCAAAAATGAGGTCAGCTGCTCGATGTTCGCGCTCAGCCGATCGTGGATCTGTTGCGTACCGATCGACCACTCCTCGACCATGGCCAGATTGCCGACGACGAATTCGCGATAGCCGTTGCTGCCCGAAATGAAGCTTCCATTGCAGGATGGGCCGCCGGCAAACGCATCTTTCTCGTAGAAAATCGCGCCGACGCGTTCGGGATTGGCCAGCGCCGCAGTCAAAGACACGGGCTGGTTTTGAAGGTCGACCACGCTCAGGTCACCATTCATGACCTTCGCCACCCAGGCCTCGGGCTTGAGCACGATGCGCAGCAGGTTCCCGCCGTAATCTTCACCGGGCCAGCCCATGCGAGTTGCCCAAGGCTCGGACCAAGCATAGCGCGCCTTGGCGAACAGCTCACCGCCGAGCAAGCTCGCCAGCTGCGCGCGCTCGGGAAGCGTTTGGTCTTGGGCCAACTGTTGGACGATGTTGAATGCGTAACCCGGACCCAAGCCTGGGCGCTCACTGCGAGTAAACAAGACTTGGTCTCGGCGTAGTTCGGCGGCCTGCTCGTCGGTGGTCCAACTGAAGAGTATGCGACGGGCCACGCTCGCACTGTCGAGACTCTGCGCGGCGAACACGGCCGTGCCTACGACTGGTGGCGCGACGCAGCCGGGCTGGCTCGGAATGATCTGCGGCGAGCCACCCGCAGAGGGCCCCGTCGCGCCGGCGCCCGCAGCGTTGACGCTACCGGCGAGGCTCGAGCCTCCGGCCTCGACCGCGCCGGGCGGCTCCGGTGGGCCACTGCCGGCCAAGCACGCGCCTACGCCGAGCGCCAGGCAAGCGAACGCGCCCGGGGCCAATGCACGCTCGAACCCCGACGCCCGCGACCGACCAACCATCTCGCGAGCTTAACATCGATCGTCCCGGACGCACGCCGAACGCGGTGCTAAGCCCGCGACCCCCGAAACGAAAGGACAATTTCTTTGGGAGCCCGCGGCGGATCGCTGACATTTACTCGCTTTTTCACGCAAGGCGCGCTGCCCAAGGACCTGCGCCGCAAATTCCTGGAGGCCGCCAAGCTGCGTGTCTTCGAGCCACTCAAGCCCGAAGACGAAGCCCTGGAAGCCACCGGCTGGTGCGTCATGGAGCGTCCATTCGACTTGGAGCTCGACTCCGCCAAGATGTTTCACGACAACTTCGTGCTCCTGGGCTTCCGCGTCGATCGCTATCGAATCCCGGGCGCATTGCTCAAATCGCAGATCAGCGACGAAGAGCAACGCCAGCTTGCTCGCGGTAAGAAGACGAAGCTGAGCCGCAACGAGAAGCTCGAGATCAAAGACCGTGTGGTCATGCGCCTGCGCAAAAAGCTCGTCCCGAGCTCGAAAGCGATCGACCTGTGCTGGCACCTCGACAGCGGGGTCGTGCTGTTCTTCGGACATTCGAAGCGCATGCTCTTGGACTTTGCGGCGCTCTTCGAGAAGAGCTTCGGGCTCGCGCTTTTGGAGGACAGTCCTCACGCGGCAGCCTCGCGCGCTGACCTTCCCCGAGAGCTCGAACGCGCACTCAAGCAAATCGAACCGCTCAGTTTTTCGAGCGGCAGGAAGCGGCTCGGCAAGTCGAGCAAGCCAGAGCCAGTGCCAGAAGCGAGCGAAGTCGCCTCCGAAGAGGAAGACCTGCTGGAGCGCGTGGAAAGCACTCGCTTCCTCGGTTCCGAGTTCCTGCTCTGGCTTTGGCTGCGCGCCGAGATCGTCGACAAGCCCATTGCCCTGCCCGAGCTGGGCGACTTCGAAGTTTGGCTGGACAATCAGCTCACCCTGCAATCGGATATCGATCCCAATGAACGAGTGACCGTGCGCGGCGCAGCACCGTCCGGTAGCCCGGAGGCGCGTGAAGCCGTGCGCGCGCAGAAATTCCCGGTCCGAGCCCGGATCGCCATTCGCAACGAAGAGCGCGATTTCGCGTGCGTGCTGGTCGCTCATCGCTACCAAGTGGCGAGCGGCAAAATTCCCGCGGTGCTCACCAAGGACACGGACGACGCTTTCCAAGAGCGGATGACGCTCGTCGACCGACTATGCCAAAGTCTGGATGGCTTGTACGTGGCCTTCCTACACGATCGCCTGAGCGCGATCTGGAAGGAGGCCTGGGAGCCCGCCATCGTGTGCTGGGCCGACGGCGAATCGTTGCCAACGGAAGTCCTGGCGGCGTTGCTGCGCGGCAAACACTCTCGCAGCAAGAAAACCAAGTCCCGCTGACCGTGGCCAAAGACCGCTCGACCCTGCTCACCTCACCGCTTTCCATGGCGGACTTCGTGGCGCGCCTGGTCTTCTTCGCCTGCGCCCCGTTCGCGATCGTGCTGGCCGCCGAGTTGTTTCCGGTGCGCGGCGCATTGATCGACGTCGGGCTGGCGCTGTTTGTTTTCCTGCTCGGCGAGGCAGCGCGGCGGGGCGCCGCGCGCTTTCGCCCGATCTCGATCTTGCTCCGTGAAGCGCTCGCTTTCGAGAGCTACTACCGTGAACAGCGGCCGCGTAGCTTCGCCTACTACGTGGCCTATCCGCTGCTCTTCCCGTACTGGCTGTCCAATCGCGAGGCGCGCCGCGAGTTCTGGATGTTCCGCGGGTACACGTTGGGCAGCTTCTTGATCCTGCTCGGCTCGCTCAGCTGGCAATTTTTCAGCTCTTGGCGTCCGCAGCTCGGCTTCCGGGATTTCTTGCCTGCGGTGCTGGTCTCGCTCGGCGTCGAAACCCTGCTGATGCTCTCGATGCTCATGCCGATCGCCACGACGGTGGTTTGGTACCATGGCAGCTTTCGCCGTCGTCGGTTGCTCGCCATGCTGCTCGTCGGTGCACTCTCGACCAGCTATGCAATGAGCCGCGTGCTCAGCCATCGCGATCCGATCGTCTCGTATTTGACACGCGAGCGGGTTCGCTTGCGCACGGCCGCCGCACGCCGGAGCGCGCATCGCGCTCTGCAGAAAGCCGTCGAAGTCGCCTGGCGCGATCTGGTCAAGATCAAGGGCGGCGTCCAGGACGATGGCAAAGTCGAAGGCAAGCCGCTCGATGACGCGCGCGCCACGCTCGAAACCTTCTACAAGCACGACGAAGCCTTCGCCTTCGATCTCTGGGCGAGCCCGCGCAGCCGGCCGCGCGTGCTCGTGCTCTATGCGCAGAGCCATCGCAAACGGGCCCTTTGGGTCGCGCTCCAAGATGGCGGAGAACTGCGCAAGCCCGATCAGCTACCCAAAGGCGCTTTTTTGGCAATGCGGGCTGCGGCGGACACGACCGACGCGGTGGGTATCGTCTGGGACGATCAGTGAGAGACTGTCCCTGCTGGCTGGATCCCAAAGCGGCCGCAGTGAAGGTGCGGTGCCCGCGCCAGCGCGCGCGTCTCCGCTCTGATTGCCCGAGGCGAACGTTCGACCGCCGAAAAACGGAAGCTGAATTCAAACTCTGTTTTCGAATCCCCGAGGATTTCTTTGGTGGATAGGCGATCGCGATCCAGCCGCGCAGCTCGCGTCGAGCAGGGTTCCCCTCCCTTCGGATCGCCAAGCGCGTGCCACTCGCACGCCGAAAGCTGCGTACGCTAGGACGATCGGGGGGACCATCAATCAAGGATCGAGCTTGAAACTCCCAGCGTCGATCAATTCGGGCTTGGCGTCGGGCGACAGTGGGTCTGTCAAACCCAGACACCAAAAATCGACGGCGGAGCCGTCTCTCCGCACGCGCAGGCGCACGAAGTGCTTGAACCCGGGGTGATCGAGGGCGGTGAACGCTTGGGTCTCCTCCAACCCGAGCAAGGTGAGCAACGCCAAGAACGCGCCGAACACGAACGCGCCGTAAAAAACGGCCACAGCGAAGGTGAGCGCCGCGATTAGCCAGATCGGCAGCGTGACGTGCGCGCTCTGCGCCAAACGCACGAACACGAACGATGCAAATACCGGGATCGTCGCTGTCGCCAGGCCCGCGCCGAACGACAGCGCGAAGACCACGAAGCCGCCCTTGCGCACGTCGCCAATCAGCGAATAGATGATCGTGGTCAGCACCGTGATCAGAACCGGCGCGGACAAGATGAAGCCGAGCTTCTGGAACTGATGCAGGCCGATGTTCATCGCCGGCAAGAACAACACCGCCAGCACGAGGTGCGGCAAGAACCCGGAGTTGCCGCGCATCACCTTCCACGGCACTTGCAAGAGCAGCAGCCGGCTCTGCGCTACCGTGGGCCACTCCACCTCGGCACTCGGGCGTCGACCGCGCCGGAGCGGTGCGGGGTGTAAGAACGCGCCGCCGCCGCCAGCCGTCACGTGCAGCGCGGCCCCATGATGTATTCGCTCATAATGATGCACGTCGCCCGAGAGTAAAAAGTGCGGCTTGGACTCCAGATCCAGATTCAGGGCCTCTACCATCGCCGTGCCGGTCCGGCTCGGCGCACCGAAGGCAAACAGCGGGTCGGGCAGCATCACCAACTGGCTCACGTCGGAAGAGAGCGCGCGCCAGGCATCGAAGTAACGAACCTGGCGCCAGTCGAGATTGCCCAATTGACGGTCGACCGCAGACAAGTGCAAGCGCGAAGTGAGCGGCAACGCGAAGTAGCTGGCGCTCTGCACCGGCTGATAGCCGGTGAGCGCCAAGGCCTTGGGCTTTTCGATCGTTCCGCCGCGCACGAACTGGCGCGCCCACTCCGCGTAGCGCTCGATCATGCGTTGCGAGATGCCGACCACGCTCGGCCGAGCAACCCCTTCTTCGTCGTCCGGATTACGCCGAAACATGCGCGCAAAGCCGTCCAGCCCGTCATACCAATCGTGATTGCCCGGGATCCCGAGCAGCACACGCGGCGGCCCGAGCGGCAGGGTCTCGAGGATCTGATTGAATGGCACGATCACGCGGTTGGTGATCTCCTGGGCAGTAGCCACCGGATACGCGGTGTCGCCGCCGAAGAGCAAGATCTCGCCCCGCGGCGCGAGCAAGAACGTGCCAGTAACCTCCGGGTCCGGCAACTCATAGTCGGCGAAGATCAGCCGTGCCACGGCGCGACTGACCGCAACGTCATCGCCCGTGTCCGCCACGAAATCGAGCCATAGATCGCGTTCGAGCGCGTCAACCAATGAGGCTTGCGCCGAGTTCATCGCGCTTCGCGAGCCGGGAGGGCGGGAACCGAGTACCTGCGCCACGCGGTCCTTCAGTTCGCGGGGCTCATCGGCCGTCATCCAATCGCGCGAATCGACGTTCTCGGTGGCGATCGCCACCGATGCGAAGTGGCGCAAGTGGCCCCAAAACGAACTCACTCCAAACCAGACCACGCCACGCGGCCGCTCAGCCCCGCGGACGAAGCGCCAGCGTGGCGCTAGGCTGGGACGCTCAGGGCGAAACGGGGGCGGCACGAGGACGCGCAGTAAAACACGATCTTCAGCTAGCGGTAGAACACCCGCCGTAGTCCGCGGTCGGCGCCATTGTTTCAAGTGTTTCGTGGGTTTGGAAGGCGATTTTCCAGCGCTCGCGGCAACTTTTGCCAGAACCGCCCGTGAAATCGCAACTCCCGGTGGCTCATAGCCGGTAGCGAAAGCGAAACTGCACGGCTACACTCGCGCGCATGAATCGCAGGTACATTTCGAGCGGCACGAAATACGAGCCCGTAGTCGGCTATTCGCGGGCCGTGCGCGTGGGCAATACGATCTACGTGTCGGGAACCACCGCGACCAAAGAAGATGGCACGATTGCAGGACCTGGCGACGCAGGCCTGCAGGCCGCCCAGGCCCTGCGCAACATCGCTTGGGCCCTAGAGCGCGCCGGCGGGCGCATCGAGCATGTGGTGCGCACCCGAATTTACGTGACCAACATCGACGACTGGGAAAAAGTCGGCCGCGCTCACGGCGAGTTCTTCCACGATGTGCGCCCCGCCACGACTCTGGTCGAAGTGCGCAGGCTGGTCGATCCGGCGATGCTCGTCGAAATCGAAGCCGAAGCCCTAGTCGACGGCTGAACCCACTGCCGCGCTGATCGAGCCGGCCCTGGTCGTCCGGTTGGCAACTCGCGCCTGCCGGACACCTCTCTTCTCGTTGTTGCACGATTTGGCGTTCATGGACGGCCTACGCCATGAACGCAGCGCCCCATGCGCGCCTCTAACGCCGATATTTTGTACTCTCTTGGAGTTCTGGCGTTTTGGCGGTTCGAAATCGGCGAGCCGTTCAACGTCTCGCATCGTCGTGGCGGTGCCGTGACGCGCGTCTCCAGAAGCGCGAACCGGAAATACCGCGCACGACGAGATGCGTTGCGGGATCGCACCCTTCGGGTGTCACGAAGCGCGTCGATCACCGTTGGGGTGAACGACTAAGTGTGAACGCCGGGGGCCTCTTGGCCGGTTTCGTTGACGTATTCGGAGTAGCCGCCGCCGTATTTTCGGACGCCATCGGGACTGACTTCGAGCACGCGATTGGAGAGCGCCTTGAGGAAGTGGCGATCGTGGGAGACGAACAGCATCGTGCCCTCGTAGCCGGCGAGTGCTTCGATCAGCATCTCTTTGGTGCCGATGTCCAAGTGATTGGTAGGTTCGTCGAGCACTAGAAAATTTGGCGGATCGTAAAGCATTTGCGCGAGAACCAGGCGCGCCTTCTCGCCACCGGACAGGATCCGGCAAGGCTTTTCGATGTCGTCCCCGGAGAACCCGAACACGCCACCGAGCGTACGCAGCGAGCCGATCGAAGCGTGTGGGAATTTACCGACCAAGGTGTCCCACACGGTGTCCTCGGGCTTGAGCACTTCCATCGAGTGCTGGGCGAAGTAACCCATCTTGACACTGTTGCCGACGGTCACGCGACCGGTGTCGGCTTCGGTCGCGCCCGCAATCAGCTTCAAAAGCGTCGATTTGCCTGCGCCGTTCACGCCCATTACGCACCAACGCTCGCTGCGCCGAATCAACAGATCCAGGCCGTCGTAGATGACGCGCTTGCCGTATGCCTTCTTGACCGCATCGAGACTCGCCACGTCGTCACCCGAGCGCGCTGCCTTCTGGAAATCGAAGCTCAGCTTCTCGCGCCGGCGCGGTGGCTCCACGCGCTCGATCTTGTCGATTTTTTTCACGCGCGACTGCACCTGAGCGGCATGGCTGGCGCGCGCCTTGAAACGGGCGATGAACGCTTCTTCCTTGGCCAGCATTGCTTGTTGCCGTTCGAAGGCGCTCTCCGCCTGCAGATCCAGCATCGCGCGTTGCCGCTGATAAAACTCGTAGTCGCCGGTGAAGCTGGTCAATTCGCCGGCTTCGATCTCGACGATCTTGGTCACGATGCGGTTCATGAACTCGCGATCGTGGGAGGTCATGATCAACGCGCCTTCGAAAGATTTCAGAAAGCCCTCCAGCCAGAGGATCGATTCCAGATCCAAATGGTTGGTCGGTTCGTCGAGCAGCATCGCGTCCGGGCGCATGAGCAAGATCCGAGCGAGCGCCACGCGCATCTTCCAACCGCCGGACAGCGTACCCACGTCGGCGTCCATGGTCTCTTGGCCGAAGCCGAGACCGGCCAAGATCTCACGCGCCTTGGCATCCAAGGCGTAGCCGCCGAGTTCTTCGAAGCGGCCCTGCACTTCCCCGAACTCTTCGATCAATTTTTCCATCTGATCGACCAACGCGGGATCGGCGAGCTTCAATTCCAATTCGCGTAAGCGCGCAGCGACTGCCGACACGGGGCCCGCGCCATCGAGCGTGGCCGCCACCACGCTTTGCCCGCTCATCTCGCCCACGTCCTGGCTGAAGTAGCCAATGGTCGTGCCGCGGTCGATCGCCACCTGGCCGTTGTCAGGCGCCTCTTCCTTGACGACCAGCCGAAAGATGGTCGACTTGCCGGAACCGTTGGGCCCGACCAGACCGACTTTGTCGCCCTTGAATACGGCGCACGAGGCGTCCATGAACAAGATGCGACGGCCATGCTGCTTGGTGACTGAATCGAGCCGGATCACGGCGGGCGAACTAGCATGAGAACTGCCCGGGTGCGGTCAAAAACGGCAATCTGGGCCGATTTTGCCGTGTCTGCTCAACGCGCGGCACTCGGCGCCGCCTTGCGCGCGCGCTTTTGTTCGTACATCAGCGCGTCTGCCTTGACCAACAAGGCTTCGATGCTTTCCGGTCGTGACGAATCATAGAGCGTGCCGCCGACGCTGGCGGACAGCCGGTAACTGTGGCCTGGTTTTTGATTCCGGAGCGAAAATTCGGCGTCGATGCGCGCTCTGAAGAGGCCGAGCTGCTCGGCGGTCGCTTCGGGCAGTAGCGCCACGAATTCATCACCGCCCAGGCGAGCCACGACGTCCGAAGCGCGGAAGGTCGCCCGCAGCACGCTGGCAGCCTTGCGCAATGCGTGATCGCCTTCTTCGTGCCCAAGCTGATCGTTGATCTGCTTCATGCCATTCAGATCCAAGAAGAACAACAAGGCCGAGCTCCTCGCGCGATTGGTTTGCTGGATCACGTGCCGTGCGAGCTCCAGAAAACCACGGCGATTGTACAGGCCAGTGAGCTCGTCCCGGATCGACAGGTTTCGGATTTCCTCCGCCCATTTGAGCGTGTCCGCGCGCGCTCGCTCCCGCTCCACGACGCGCCCGAGCTGGGTGCCGATGTTGCCCATCAAGGTCAAAAGGCGGAGATCGGCCTCCTCGCTTCGCTCGGAGTAAAATTCGAGCACCGCCACGACCTCGCTAGCGATCAACACGGGAAAGGCAAAGCCGCTGCGGATCCCCGCTTGCCCGGCCGTGCGCGCGCGCAGGAAGGCGCTTTCGTTTTGCAAGTCGCTGAGCCAGGTCGCAAGCCCCGAGCCGAGCACCTGGCCAATCATGCCGTCGTCGGCCGCGAATTCGAGCGCCGCACTCTGCTCGCGAAAGTTGGCGAAGCGCGGGGAGTCGTCATTCCACCAGCCAGAGGTTCGCAGCACATCACCGTGCCGGACGTAAACGTGTCCGATCGGCCAGCCCATGAATGCGCACACCCGATGCAGGCAAATCTGAAAAGCCTCTTGCGTCGTTTGGGCGGAGTTCGCAGCCGCGGCAATCACCTGCAAGAGTTCCACGCTCGCCGCTTCCTCGTTCACGAGCAAGGTTTGCTGGAGCAGCGCAGCCTCGGTCTGCTTGTGGCTACTCACGTCGTAGACCAACGCCATGCCGGCAGTGACTCTGCCCAGCCGGTCGCGCACGGGCACGACATCGAGCGCGTACGTCCTTGGCCCTCGCACCACCTCGAAGCGCTGGCTCTCGCCGGCTAGGGCTGCGCGGTAGCGCGCCGCGAGGCTCTCGAGACGCTCGGGCGCCACTACGTCTGAAAGGGCTTTACCCACGAGCGCTTGACTCGAAAACCCGAAACTTTCGAGCAGCGCTTCGCCGTCCGCCAGCAAGTAGCGTAAGTCATGATCGAACACCAGTACCGCCCCGTTGGGCAGGTTGCGGACGACCGTGCGAAACAAAGCTTCGCTGCTGGCCAGCGCCTGGCGTGCTGCACGCGCCTGGGTGTTTTCACGGCCCACGCTGACCACCGCCTGAATCCCTCCCGAGCCATCACGGATCAAAGACGAGTTCACGCGAAACGATTGTTCCACCGAACCGGGGAACCGACGCACAACTTCCGTGTCCCGAACTACTTCGCCGGCAAGGGCGCGCGTCGATGGAGTACCTTCGGCCGTCAACGGCGTCACGCCATCGGCCGAGAACAGCCCAAAACCTGCGAGGGTTTCGACGCTCTTGGTGAGCTCCGCTGGCCGTGAGCGCTGGGCGGCCGAATTCGCGTAGAGCACCCGACCGTCGCTGGCAGTGATCACCACCGAATCGGCCATGCACTCGAGCGCCGAACGCAGGAGCTCGTTCGGCACGTGACTCGTTGGCACTCGATCGAGCCTCTCGCTGTCGATGTCGATGTCGATGTCGGCAGGTGGGGGCGGTGCTCCGGACGGCTCAGTGCGCGAGTTCGACACGGGAAGCTGAGCAGTATGGTCGCCAGCAACGGGGAAGTGAAGCGCCGAGGGCAGCACGCCGAGTGAGCCGCAGGACCGGACTGTGGCGTCTTGCCCCCTTCGCTCGCTCATCCCGCGGCGGACCAGGGCTGGGCAGATGAGAAGTAGGAGCGCTTTGCGACAATCCTGCGATTCGTCGCCGTTCTCGGATACGAGGCTGGCCCAGGCTGGAGTCGAGTGAGCAGCAAGACGCCGGCGAAAGCTTCCAAATCCCGCCGAAGTCGAGCCGCAGCTCCACGAACGCCGAGCTAGCCACTACTCGACTTTTACGCCAGCGATGAAGTGCGCCACATGGCTCCACAAGTCCAGAAACTGCTCATTCCCAAAAGGCGAATAGCTCGGGATCCAATCGCCGGTCGCGGCCGCCTGACTGGACAGGCCAAACTGGCCCACGACATCGAGGTGATCGGCCTGCGCGAAATACAACACGGGCCCCCAAACCTGCGACAGCGTCGGGACGACGCCATCGCTATCGGCGCGCACCGGCAAGGGTGACGCGCCCCGCCCGAGTTGGGCAAGCTGCAGCGCGGTCAGTGGCGGCGCGCCGAGTTCGTCCCGACGCGCTGCGCGATGCAGGAATGCGTATACCGGGAACATCAACTGTGCGTACAGATCGCGCAGCGAACGCCAAGCGTTGCGTAAATTGGGCGGCGTGGCGCGCGCCACGACCGAAGCATACGCGATCTTCGGATCGGCAGTGCAGGCGTTGAGCAGATCGCAGCCCGCCGGTGTGAGCTGAAAAAGCAGGGACTGGTCCTTGACGATGGCCTTGAGGAAGGTGGAAAGCTCGAGGATCCGCGGCTCGGACAGATCACTCAGTAACTTGTCGTACAACTCATCGAAGGCGCCGCGGCGCTTGCGAAACGGATCGCGCGCACGCACCACGTAGTAGCCGAGCCGCAGCAGCAGCTTCAAAGGCATGCGACCGCGTTCCAACATGAAAATCAGGTAGCTACCCACAGTGCGAATCAGAAGGCGACCCACGGGGCGAGTGAAGTAAGTCGCAACCGGAGTGCCGTAGTGCGGAGCGCAGACGGTGACCAAGGTCTTTACGCGGTCGTACGCGTCGAAAACCACTTCCGTGGGCAGCGACGCCGTGGGCGCGATCGCGAGCCGCGCGTCGAGCCCGCCGGTGGAGTGCCCGATCAGATGTATGGGCCCATCCTGCTTGCGTGCCACCGCCGCCAGCGTCTCGAGTACTCGCGCCGCGCGCCAGCGGATCGACGACATGGGCAAGGTCGGCACCTCGGTCACGGTAACAGCCAAGCCGAGGCTCTCGAAGTTGCTCTCGATCGCTTCACGCACGCCGCTGAAGTAACTCAGCTCACCGAACTTCCCGAAGCCGAAGAAGCCCGGGATGAGCAGGACGTGGTGTGTGGGGGCGGCCAATGAACGCGAGCATACGCCTAGAGCTGCAGCCGGGCGTGCGCTTCGGGGTCGAACTCCTCGGGATCGACTTTTTGGCCTTTCAAGTAAGCCTTGGCGGCTTCGAACGCATGCTTGATACCGTGGGCTCCAGCATTGTCCCAGTACTCGGCGTCGAAGGGCGTGAAGCGCAGCAGCACCAGCTCGGGGTCATGTTGGCCGTCGAACCACAGGCGGTACGGCTCTTTCCAGATCTGATCGATCTTGGCGCGATCTGCGACCAACTCGAAGTGCCCGTTCATGGTCACGAACTGACGCGAATTCTGCAACGAGACCATCGCCCGCGAATCGTCCCGAACTTCTAACACCTTGGTCGAGTCGATGTTGGTGATGAACCAGAGGATACCCTCCGCGTCCACGTCCGCGACCGCCATGGGTCGGCCGTGCAGCTCTCCGCTGCGACCACGCGTTATTACGGTGGCCGTGTCGAACTCGTGCAAGAGCTCGAAGAAGTGTTGTTCCGGACTCGGCGCGGGCCCGGCCGAGGCAATATTCGCGGGTACTTGGTTCATGTTCGCGGATTCGTGCAACGCGCATGCCGCGCCCGCGAGGACCGCCGCGAAAGGGAAAATGGCTTCCGCGGCGTGAGGGCGGGCGTGCCGCGACGCCCCACCGTGGCAGGTTCGCAGTGCGCGCACGGCCAGCGTTAGGGTTTGACGACCACCACCGGCTGACCTGGCGCGATTGGCTTGCCTTCACCGGCCACGACCTCGACCACCACACCGTCGATGGGAGACTCGATCGCGATCTCCATCTTCATCGATTCGACGATGGCCAGGATCTCGCCCTTGGCCACGCGCTGACCTGCCGTCACGAGCAGCTTCCAGATGCTGCCGGGGACGCCGCTCTCGACGATCAGTGCACCCTCCCAGCCCGCGCGGCCACTCCCCGAGTCTGCCACCTCGACCTGTTCGACGCTGAAGTTGAGCTGGCCCGAGTCGACCCAGCGCTGCCGTTCTTCTGCAAACGCAGCGCGTTGAGTGGTTCGAAACGAGGCAATCGAGTCTGCCTCCTGTGCCAGAAAGCGACGGTAGTCGGCCAAGCGGAAGCGTTGCTCTTCAATCTTCAGCTCGAGCCGACCGTGCGGCATCGCCTCGCGCATCTCCAAGAGCTCTTTGGCTTCGACCGGATAGAACCGGATTTGATCGAAGAAGCGTAACAACCAGGGCGTCTTGGCCTGAAAATGCTTGGTCGCCTTGAAGCGGTTGTAGACCTGCACGGTGCGACCGACGAATTGGTAGCCGCCCGGACCCTCCATGCCGTAGATGCACATGTACGCGCCGCCGATGCCGACCGCATTCTCGGGAGTCCAGGTGCGCGCGGGGTTGTACTTGGTGGTGACCAAGCGATGCCGCGGATCGAGCGGCGTCGCCACCGGCGCGCCCAGGTACACGTCACCGAGGCCGAGTACCAGGTAACGCGCGCCGAACACGATCTCCTTCACTGCCTGCAGATCGGGCAAACCATTGATGCGCCGAATGAACTCGATGTTGCTCGGTGTCCACGGCGCATCCTTGCGCACGATTTGGGCATATTTCTCGATCGCGAGCCGCGTCTCTGGGTCGTCCCAAGACAGTGGCATGTGCACGATACGCGTTGGCACGTCGATCGCGTCGACCGAAGGCAGCTCGGTCTCGGCGCGCGAAAGCACGTCGAGCAAGCGCGAAAACCCAAGTTCTTGGCTATCGAAATGGATTTGCAGCGAGCGGATCCCGGGCGTCAAGTCCACGATCCCGGGCAGCTTTTCTTGCCTGAGCCATTCCATCAATGCGTGCACGCGGAAACGCAGTTCCAGATCGAGCACCGCCTCGCCATATTCGACCAGCAGAAATTCGTCGCCCGCTTGGCGATAGACCACGCGCGGGGCTTCAGCGCGTGCAGGCAAACGCCGCAGCACGGCGTCCACAGCCGGAACTGGCATGAGAGTGGCCGTCGCGGGGGCCTTACGATCGGCGATTCTTCGCTGCTGCTCGGAAAGCGCGAGTTCGGCTGCCGCGCGCGCGATCGGCACGAAGCGCACGCGGTTGCCCGGCCGCAGCTGACCGATCTTCCACAACTCGGCACGCACGATCGTCGCGGGGCACACGAAGCCGCCCAGGCTCGGCCCGTCAGGGCCGAGGATGATGGGCATGTCGCCGGTGAAGTCGATGGTGCCGAATGCGTACGCGTTGTCGTGAATGTTGGACGGGTGTAGCCCGGCCTCGCCGCCGTCCTGGCGCGCCCACTCGGGCTGCGGTCCGATTAGTCGGATACCGGTGCGCGCTGAGTTGTAGTGGACTTCGAAATCGGCGCTGAAAAAACGCTCGATATCGGCAGCGGTGAAGAAATCCGGGGCGCCATGCGGTCCGTACAGGACGCCGATTTGCCAGCTCTCGGTCAGCTCGGGTTGAAGGTGCGGATCCAGCGCTTTCGGTTCGGCATCCACATTGCCGGACTGCAGCAGCCGTAACACGTCACCCTTGCGCAACGCGCGCCCCGCATGCCCACCGAAGCCGCCCAGCGTAAACGTGGAGCGACTGCCCAAATACTCCGGGACGTCGAAGCCGTGCCGCACGGCAAGGTAAGCGCGACACCCGGCGCCGCGGATGCCACCGAGCTTCAACACCTGCCCTGCACGTACCGGAACGGGCCGGAAGAACGGCACAGGCTCGCCATCGAGGTCCGCTTCCAGACGCGCCCCGGCCAAAGCAATCAGGGTGTCCGCGGCGAAGCGCAAGGTGGGGCCGGTGATGGTGAGTTCGAGCGCGGGCGCGCCCGCGACATTGCCCAAAACGCGATTGGCGAGTCGGAAGTCGAGATCGTCGATCGGCCCCGAAGGCGGAATGCCGACGTCCCAGTAGCCGAGACGCCCCGGATAGTCGTGAACGGTGCTGAGCGTGCCGGGCGCCAACACCTCGACGGTCGCGCTCGAATAGGCGAGCGTGCCCAAGTAGGCGGTGGTGGTTTTCCCCGCGCGAAACACCTCTGTGTTCAGAATATACGACAAATAGGCGAGATTCGTCTCCGTACCCGCTAAGCGAGTCTGAGCCAACGCGAGGCTCAACTTTTCAATCGCCTGCTCGCGGTCATCCCCCAGAGCCATTACCTTGGCGATCATGGGGTCGTAGAAACCGCTGATTTCACTTCCGCGTTCGACGAACGAATCGACGCGAACGCCCTCCGGGAACGACACCTCGGTCAAAACGCCCGGGCTCGGTTTGAAACCACGCGCTGGATCTTCGGCGTACACCCGAACCTCGATCGCGTGGCCCCGGGGTTCCGGGGGATGCTCGAGGGGCACCCGCTCGCCCGCAGCGAGTCGAATCATCCACTCCACGAGATCGACGCCGGTGACCAGCTCGGTCACACCGTGTTCGACCTGCAGCCGCGTGTTCACTTCCAAGAAGTAAAACTCTTCGCGATCGTCGTCGTATACGAACTCGACCGTGCCCGCGGAGCGGTAGTTCACCGATTCGCCGATGTGCACCGCAGAAGCGAGCAGCGCCTTTCGCACCTCGGGACGAAGCCGCGGCGCTGGCGTCTCTTCGACTACCTTTTGATGCCGGCGCTGCGCCGAGCAATCACGCTCGCCCAACGCCACCACGCGGCCCTGACCGTCACCGAATAGCTGCACTTCGATGTGGCGCGCGCGCTCCACGAAGCGCTCCAAGAAGACCCCGCCTTCGCCGAAATTCTTCTGCGCCAAGGAACGCACCGACTCGAAGATCTCGCGAATTTTCGCGGCGTCTCTGCACACTTGCATGCCGATGCCACCGCCGCCCGCGGTACTCTTCAACATCACGGGGTAGCCGATGCCGGACGCCGCTGCCACTGCCGCGTCGGCGTCGGACAAGAGTGGCGTACCCGACAGAAGCGGCACGCCCAAGCCTTGCACTAGCTCACGCGCCGTGTGTTTGACGCCGAAGCGTCGCATCTGCTCCGGGGTGGGTCCGACGAAGGCGATCCCGTGCGCCTCTACCGCTTCGGCGAACTGCGCATTCTCGCTCAGAAATCCGTAGCCGGGAAAGATGGCCTTGGCGTCCGTGCTGAGTGCCGCGTCGAGGATCGCTTCTCGATTGAGATAGCTGGCAGACGCCGCTGCCGGGCCGACGCAGACGCTCTCGTCGGCCTCGAGCACGTGCAACGAATTTCGATCGGCTTCGGAGTAAATGGCAACCGACCCGACGCCCAACCTCTTCAGCGTGCGAATCACACGACAGGCGATCTCGCCACGATTGGCGATCAGAACTTTCTCGAACATGACATTTTCCTCCTTCGAGGATTTCCGAGCAGCCGCGCTAAAGTCAGCGTGTGGCGGCAAGCGCGACGGATGCTCCGCTTGCCTACGCCGACCAGACGAGGAGTCTGACCGGGGTCGGATCGTAGCCGTTGCAGGGATTGTTCAGCTGGGGGCAATTTGAGATCAACACGATAACATCGCTTTCTGCCCGCATCTCAACGTAGCGTCCGGGTGCCGAAATCCCGTCGTCGAAGTGCAGCTCGCCCTCGGGGCTGACCGGCACGTTCATGAAAAAATTGATGTTCGCGGTCAGGTCCCGCAGGGAGAGCTGCGGGCGGCGTTCCTGGATTTCGAGCAAGAAGTTGTCGCGGCAACTGTGCATGTACTTCTTGTCGATGGCGTAACGGACTTGGTTCGACTCAGCGGCACACGCGCCACCGACGGTGTCATGACGACCGCAGGTGTCCGCGGTGATCCGCAGCATGACCCGACCCTCGGTGGACATCAGTGGTGAGCCGCTGCTCAAATAGATCCCGCCTTGACTGCGGATCGTGTCCACTGCGCTATAGCGCTCGGTCGGGTCGGCAGCGTCATAGAACAAAGTGTCGACGGCCTGGTTACCTTCCAAATCGACGATTCGCAGCGTTTCCCCCCGCTTGACGATGTGACTGAAGCCGAGCCCCGACCCGAGTACGGTGTCGAAGATAGCCTGCTTCGGATCGAGTGAACTTTCGGAAAGTGCCATTGAGTAAGTCCGTTCAGCGAAAATAAGCTTCGGTCAGCGCGAAACCGCGTTCGTTCTCGGGGCACGAAGTGCGGCAGGCATCATTGGCCGCAACCGGACCCCAAACGCGCACCCCGAGCTGAACTGGCTTGGCGCGGTAGGCCGCAGCGGGTTCGAGCGGGTGTGGCGTGTTCGAAAGTAACACCAGAGTGTTCATTTCCGCGCGGAGCTCGACGAACGAGCCGGGCTTCGAGTTGCCGGAGACCCAGCCTAGTTTGCCCTCGGGGTCGACCGCGACCTTGACGAAGAAATTCAGATTGGGTCCGAAATCACGCTTGCCGAGACCGTGCTTGGCCAGTTCGACCAGCAGGTTGTCGCGACTGTTTCGGTGCCAGTCGTTGCGCAGCGTTTGGTAGTCGCCCGGACCGTACTTCTTCAGGCTCGACGCGGAATTCTCCAGACCGGTGACGGTGTCGTGCCAACCGCAGCTGTCCGCGACGACCGAGCACAGCACGCGTCCCATGTCGGAATAGAGCACGTTGCCCCTGGTGATGCGCGCGATGTGCTGAGCCTTCAGCGTATCGGGCATGTTGTAACGCTCGAGCGGAAAGTCGGCGTTGAAGAGCAGCGCCGCGACGGAGCCGCCACCTTCCACGTCGGTCAAGCGCAGCACCTGGCCGCGCTTGAGCACGCGTGACCACATTTGGCCTCCGCGCAGGGGCTCATCCACGAGCCATTGTTGGGTCAGTTCAGACATGCATCGATTCTCCAGCGTCGGAAGCCTGATCGCGGCGATGGATCAAGTCCTCGAGCCGCTTCTTCGTCGCCAAAAAGTGGCCGGAAAGGAACTGCTCCGGCGAACGCGGTCGCGCGACCGGCACGTCGATGACTTCTAGAATCCGACCTGGGCGCGCGCCGAGCACCACGATCCGGTCGGATAGATAGATGGCTTCATCCAGATCGTGAGTGATGAACAGCACCGTGACGCCCGCGGCTTGCCAAATCCGGAGTAGATGCGCCTGCATGCTGGCGCGGGTCTGGGCGTCGAGCGCGCCGAACGGCTCGTCCATCAGCAAGATGCGCGGGTCGTTCGCCAGAGCGCGAGCGATCGCGACGCGTTGCTTCATGCCGCCAGACAGCTGCGCCGGGTAGAGATCGGCGAAATCGGTCAACCCGACCAGCTTTAGCCATTCATCGGCGGCTTTGCTGGCCTTGTCGTCACGCAGACCCTTCATCTTCGGGCCGAACAGCACGTTTTTCCTGACCGTGAGCCAGGGGAAGAGTGTGTAGTTCTGAAACACCATGCCGCGATCGGCACCTGGGCCGGTGACGGGGACGCCGTCCACGGCGACGATGCCCGCGCTCGGATCCTCGAGCCCCGCCACCACGCGAATCAGCGTGGACTTGCCGCAGCCGGAAGGTCCGATCACACTGATGAACTCGTTACGACGGACCTTGAAGTTGATGTCCGACAGCGCGACCAGCTTGCCGCTCGGGCTGTCGGGGCTCGGGAACTCGCGGAATAGGTGCTCGATGCTGAGCACTACCTTGCGCTTCTCTATCTCGGCAAAGTACTCGGCGACTTCAGGGAGATGGTCGAGGTAGCTCGGTAACTGGATGCGATCATCGGACATGAGTCGGTAGCTTTCGCGACGCACCACCAGCCTGCGCCGCTTGACGGAGAGGTCAGGTGCCGGCGAGCCGGGCGCGTTGCGGCAGCGCACGGCGCACGGCGCGCATCATGCGCACGAGCTTGGTTTGACCCGTCTCCCAAGGGAAGAGGTAGCGGCCTACCAGCGCTAGAAATTGATCGGTGGCGAGTCCCACCAAACCAATGATGACGATCGCAGCGTATACGTTGTCGAAGTGGCGGTAGCGCTGCTGTTGATAAAGCCAGGCGCTCAAGCCGGACTTTTCACCGATCAGTTCGGCCACCACCAAGTAGGTCCAGGCCCAACCGATCAGGATGCGCATGTCGCGATACAGCCCCGGAATGGCACCCGGCACTACCACGTTCCAGACCAGCTGCCGCTTGTTGGCACCGAGCGTCTGCGCCGCGTGCAGCAAGGACACCTCGACCGAGCGCGTCGTGTTCGAAACGATCAGTACCATCTGAAAGAACGTGCCGATGAAAATGATGGCGATCTTCGGCTCGTCTTGCAGGCCGAGTACCGTCAAGGCCAACGCGCCGAACACCGGCGCGGGCATGTAGCGCACGAAGTCGACGAACGGCTCGAATAGGCGCGCAAAGAACGGGAATGTTCCGCACAGGACACCCAGCGGCAGCCCAAGGACGGCGGACCAGAAGAAGCCCCAGAAGATCACCTTGCAGCTTTGCATCAGGCTTTCATGCAACCACGCGTCACCATCGCGCTCGGGGGCGGTGGTGAACGCGGTGTACATGGCGCGCGCAACGGCGTGCGGTGGTTGCAGGTAGATCGGGTTTACTCGCTCGCCCGAGACGCGCCGCGCATGGGCGGCATCGAGCTCCCGGTTGCGCAGGATGACCACGTCCAGATCGACGCGTTCGCCGACGGCAACGTAGCTGTGCTCACCGGGAACGTTGCTATCACCGGCGTCAGAGACCAAAACTTGCGGGTGCCAGATGAACGGCACGTAGCTGATCGCGCACCAGCTCAAGAGCGGCAAGACGAAGGCCAGCACCCCCACCCAAAACCGTGCCTGCGCGTCGAGCGGCTTCCGCACGCCCAGCAAACGGGCCAGGGGCTCGTTCTTCGGCACGGACGATTGGGGGGTTTTGGCGGGTGGCGTCATAGAACGTCCGGCCCTGAAGTGGCGCGGCGGGAGCCCTCATCTATGAGGGGGTGACTCGCATTAGAGTCCGCCCTTTCATGTTGCAGGCAGATGTCGGAGACGCTTCGGCGCAAAGAGAACAGGCAGCTGGTAACCGCGCTTCAACAACGCGAACTGCCCGGCAAGCGGTCAGTTACGTCGAGGCAACTCGCGACCGTGAACTGGCGCGAGCAGACGCGCATTGGGATTCGGACCAGGGGCAGCCCTTGGGCAGGCCCACGGGCGAGGCCGATATCAGCGGGGCGAAACGCCTCGTATTCCCCATAAATTCCGATAGTTTTGCAACGCTTCTGCAACCGAATTTGTAGGGGGCTTTTCGGCCAGGCACGGGCGCCCTAGTAGTGGCATTGAAGTGAGTGGCCGGGATTTCACCGGCCCGCGAGCGAAAGCGAAGCATGACTACGGAAGTTGTCCCGGGACGCGTCGAGCAGCCCAAGTCCACGCGTTGGGTCCTGGCTGGGGCGTTCGTCATAGCGCTGGGTATCGCGATCGTGTTCGTGCGGGGGCGCCAGGCGGCCCCGACCGGCGCCCCCGCGACCGACAGCGCAGCGCTTGCTCGCCCAGTCCCAGTCGTGGTGGCACGCGCCAGCAACCGGGACGTTCCGGTCTTCTTGGACGGCCTCGGCAACGCAGTGCCGCTCGTAACCGTGACCGTTCGCCCGCAGGTGGACGGACCGCTGACAGCGATCTCGTTCCAAGAAGGGCAGCAAGTAAAAAAGGGCGATCTGCTGGCGCGCATCGACCCGCGCCCCTTTGCCATCCAGCTCCACCAAGCCCAAGCAGCGCTGGCGCGTGATCAGGCCCAAGCCAAGAACGCCCAAGTCAACCTGACGCGCTACATCGCGCTGCACGATCAGGGGCTCGCCACGCAAGAACAGCTGGACGACCAACGTGCGACGGCAGACCAGCTCGCGGGAACCATCAAGTCGGACGCGGCCACGATCGAGAGCGCGCAATTGCAGCTGACGTACACCGAGGTGCGCTCGCCGGTCGAGGGCGTGACCGGCGTTCGCCAAGTCGACCAAGGCAACGTCGTGCATGCCTCGGACGCGAACGGCATCGTGGTCGTGACGCAGCTCGACCCGATGGCCATCGTGTTCACTCTGCCGCAAGACAACTTGCCACAGATCAATCGAGAGATCGCGGCTGGCCTGCAGATCGAAGCCTACAGCCGAGACGGCGATCGCTTGCTCGGACGCGGAAAGCTCAGCCTGGTGGACAACCAAGTCAGCTTGACCACTGCTACGGTTCGCTTGAAAGGGATCGTACCCAACCCGGACAAGGCACTTTGGCCCAACGAGTTCGTGCGGGCGCGGCTGCTGCTCGCGACACGCACGGGCGCACTCTCCATCCCAGCGCCCGCAGTGCAACGAGGACCTCAAGGCACGTTCGTGTACGTAGTGATGCCGGATCAAACTGCCGCCCTCCGTACGGTCGAAGTCGAGACCGTTCAAGATCAATGGGCAGTGATCAAGAAGGGCCTTCAGGCCGGCGATCAGGTCGTGGTCGAAGGGCAGAATCAACTGCGCCCGGGGGCCAAAGTGGCCCTGCGCTCGAGCGTTACAGGCCCAGCAGGCGGGACCGGCGCACCCGCTAGCAGCAGTGATACGCAGCAACCCACTACGGGTACAAAAGGAAAGCGCGGCGGAGCCCAGCCGTGAGCATCTCCGAGCCCTTCGTGCGTCGCCCAGTGGCGACGACGCTGCTCGTGATTGGCATCCTGATCGCCGGCATCGTCGCATTCCGCGCGCTGCCCGTGTCCGCGCTTCCGCAGGTCGATTACCCGACGATCGTCGTCTCCACGTTCATGCCGGGTGCGAGCGGACAGACCATGTCGGCCACGGTAACCACGCCGCTCGAACGTCAGTTCGGTCAGATGCCGGCGTTGTCGCAAATGACCAGCGTGAGCAGCTTCGGCAGCTCGCAGATCACCCTGCAATTTACGCTGGAACGCAACATCGACTCCGCGGAGCAAGACGTGCAGGCGGCGATCAACGCCGCCTCGAACTTACTGCCGAAGACGCTGCCGACGCCGCCTTCCTACAGCAAGAGCAACCCCGCTGACACGCCCATCCTCACCTTGAGTGTGAGCTCGGACACATTGGCGCTCAGCCAAGTCGATGACTACGCCGACTCGATCCTAGCGCAGAAAATTTCGCAAGTGTCTGGCGTGGGCCTGGTCAGCCTGAACGGCGGATCCAAACCGGCCGTTCGCATCCAAGTCGACCCGGAAGCGCTGGCCGGCTCGGGGCTCAGCCTAGAAGAGGTGCGCGCCGCAATCGCCCTCGCCAACGTCAACCAACCCAAGGGCACGCTCGACGGCCCACGCCAGAGCTACACCATCGCGACCGACGATCAGCTGTTCAAGGCCGAAGCTTTTCGACCTCTGATTCTGGCTTACAAGAATGGCGCTCCGATCCGCCTGAGCGACGTTGCGACCGCCCAGGACGGCGTTGAAAATAGCGAGCTTGCCGGCTGGGCGGACGAAAAACGCGCCATCATTCTGAACGTGCAGCGGCAACCGGGTGCGAACGTGATCGACGTTGCCAATCGAGTCAAGGCGCTCTTGCCGCAACTACAAGCGTCCTTGCCGTCGAACATCCAGACCAAGGTCCTGAGTGATCGAACCGAGACGGTGCGCGCGTCGGTCGAGGACGTGGAATTCACGCTGCTGCTCACGATCGGCCTGGTCGTAGCGGTCATTTACGTGTTCTTGCGCAGCATTCGTGCCACGGCCATTCCGAGCCTAGTCGTGCCCTTGTCGCTGATCGGCACGTTCGGGGTGATGTACTTGCTCGACTACAGCCTGGACAATTTGTCGCTGATGGCGCTGACCATATCCACGGGCTTCGTCGTGGACGACGCGATCGTGATGATCGAAAATATTGCGCGCTATATCGAGGAGGGCGAGTCCCCCTTCGAAGCGGCGCTCAAGGGCAGCAAACAGATCGGATTCACGATCGTGTCGCTCACGGTTTCGCTGATAGCCGTGCTCATTCCACTGCTCTTCATGGGCGGCATCGTCGGTCGCTTGTTCCGTGAATTCGCGGTCACCCTCAGCGTCGCCATCGGTATGTCAGCGCTGCTTTCTTTGACGCTGACGCCGATGATGTGCGCCTTCTTGTTGCGCCCCGAGCCGCCGATTTCGGAGCGTGGAGCGTTTCATCGCTGGTCGGAAAGAGCTTTCGAC
>Ga0302323_100000879_pt1 | contig 24326 bp, 19 predicted proteins | sample Fen_T0_3_FD_201950 | JGI IMG/M metagenome (GOLD analysis project Ga0302323, IMG submission 201950) | Peat permafrost microbial communities from Stordalen Mire near Abisko, Sweden - Fen_T0_3 | ecosystem: Environmental > Terrestrial > Soil > Wetlands > Permafrost | place: Sweden: Abisko... | reverse complement strand
ACACGTTCGCGGAGCGCTCTTCGACGAGCTCGACGCGAACCTCATCGGGCCGATCCACCAGGTTCACCGCGAGATAGCGGATCAGCTCGGCGAGGTCCGGCGCGCGGTCGGGGCCACCCCCGGTCCCATTGCCCGGGCCTTCTGGGCCATCGCGATCATCGTCGTCCGCCATGCTAGGCGGTCTTCTTGACGCCCGCGGCCTCGGCCGCGGCCGCGCGCTTGACGCGACGGATCACCGCAGCGAGCGTCCCGCTCGGCTGCGCGCCGACTTTGAGCCACTTCGTGTAGCGCTCATCGTCGAGTTTGAGGATCTTCGTGATCGGGTGATAGGTGCCGAGGAGCTCGATGAACCGGCCATCGCGGGCGCAGCGCTTGTCAGCTGCGACGATGCGATAGAACGGGGAGCGCTTCTTACCCTGACGTGAAAAACGGATCGCTACAGACATGGGTTCCTCGAGCGGTGTTCGAGAGCGCGGGAATCTACCCAGCGATGTATGCCATGTCAACCGTGCTATAGACCTCACCATGCTACGTCGGGTCGGGCTGCTGATCGCGCTCGCAGCAGTCGCAAGTTGTTCGAAATCCGAGGTGAAATCAACCGGCGCGGCCGCGGCGGTGGACCCAGCGCCCAGTAAGCCGACCTTCACGGTGTTCGCCGCCGCCGAGGTTCGCGGGCAGATCGGCCCCTGCGGCTGCACCACCGACCCCCTCGGGGATATCGCGAGGACCGCGCAGCTGGTCGAGCAGGCGCGCGCCGCGGGACCGGTGCTGTTCGTCGATGCCGGCTCCCTGCTCTATTCTCGCGCGCCGATCCCGGCCGCGCTGGAGCCCCAGGAGACCCTCAAGGCCGACCTGCTCGCCAGGACCTACCAGACCGCGCTCAAGGTCGACGCGCTGGGGATCGGCCCCGCCGATCTACCTGCCGGGATCGACCACCTGCGGCTGCCGCGCATGGCGTCGAACGCCGTCGGCGCCGGGATCTCCGCCGTGGCCCCCAAGGTCATCGAGGTCGGCGGCGCCAAGGCCGGCGTGTTCGCCGTGATCGGTGACGGCGCGGTGACCGGGATCGAGGTCGGCGACGCGGTCGCCGCGGGCAAGCAGGCGGTCGCGCAGCTGCGCGGCCAGGGCGCCCAGGTCGTCATCGGCCTGATCCAGGCCGCCAACAAGGGCGATGCGACCAAGCTGGTGCGCGACATCGGCGGGATCGACCTCGCGATCGCCGGGCTCGGCGCGCTCGCCCCCGATCCGGAGCAGGTCGAGATCGAGCCGCGCGCGATCGGCACCAGCTGGCTCGTCGTCCCGGTCAACCGCGGCCAGCTGGTCGCGCGGATCGACATCACGGTGCGCGGCTCCGGCCCGCTCGTCGACGCGATCGGGCCCGCCGCCGCCGCCGTCAGGCGGGCCGGGCAGGACCTGCGGCTCGCCGCGCTCGACGCCGATCTCGCCGCGTTCGCCGCCGACAAGTCGGCCGATCCGGCGTTCGTCGCGCAGAAGCGCCGGGAGCGCGCCCAGCTCGCCGCCGATCGCGACCGGCTCAAGCAGCAACCGCTGGTCGTGCCGCCCCACGGCAGCTACTTCACGCTCGAGCAGGTCCGGATCAACAAGGCGCTGGCGTGCGATCCCGCGGTCCAGGACGCGGTCAGCCAGTTCTACCGGGCGACCGGCGAGGCCAACGTCAAGGCCGCCGCCAGCCTGGCGGTCCAGGCGCCGGCCAAGGGCCACGCCGGCTACACCGGCACGGCGTCGTGCGCCGACTGCCACGCCGACGCGGTCGCGTTCTGGAACAAGACGGTCCACGCCACCGCGTGGAAGACCCTCGAGGAGCGCGGCCAGCAGTTCGATCTCGACTGCATCGGCTGTCATGTCACCGGCTGGCAGCGGCCGGGCGGCTCGAACCTCGGCCACAACGACAAGCTGCGCGACGTCCAGTGCGAGACCTGCCACGGCCCCGGATCGATCCACATCGCCAAGGGCGGACTCGAGAAGCCGGCGGCGATCCAGCTCGCCCCGGCGGCAGATCTCTGCGCGTCGCAGTGCCACACCAAGGAGCACAGCGATACCTTCCAGCTGGAGCCCTACCTGCGCGACGTGCTCGGCCCCGGCCACGGCGAGGCGCGACGCAAGCAGCTCGGCGAGGGCCCGACCGGCGCGCAGCTCCGCAAGGTCGCGCTCGACAAGGCCGGTCGCGCGCTCGGCGCTGGTTGCACGCGCTGAACCCTCACCGGCGAGCCGGCTGGAATAGCCCGTGCACGGGCGAACCCCGTGCACCCCCCAACGAACCCCGCATCGCCACCCCAGCCGCGCGCCGGCGCGGGCACAATACGACGATGCTCGCCCCGCGCACGGCCCGCCCACGCAGAGGTGACCATTGCCTCCTGACGCGAGCCGCGGCTGCGGCCTGCGGCGTCGCACGGTGTCTCGGGATCGGCCCGCTGGTGATCGCGCTGGCCGCGCTCGCGGTCGCCGCGTGCGGTGCCCAGCCCAAGCAGCCGACCGAGGTCACGCAGCCCGGCCGGGCGACGGTGCAGCGCGGGATGGCGACGTTCTACGGCGACGAGCAACAAGGCGGTCCGACGGCGTCGGGCGAGCGGTTCGACAAGCGCCAGATGACGGCGGCGCACCGCACGCTGCCGCTCGGCACCCGCGTCCGCGTCACCAACACCCGGAATGGACGGTCGGTGATCGTGCGCATCAATGATCGAGGACCGTATGGCAACCGCGGCCGCATCATCGACCTGTCCGAGGCCGCGGCGCGGCGGCTCGACATGATCGACGCCGGCGTGGTCCCGGTGACCGTCGAGGTGCTCCGGTGATCGAAGCCGAGCCGCGGACCGGCGGGCCGGCGCTGATCTCGCTCGATCGCCTGGCCAAGCACTACGGCGCGGTGACCGCGCTCGACCACGTCACCGCGGAGGTCGACGGCCGCATCATCGGCCTGCTCGGCCCCAACGGCGCGGGCAAGTCGACGCTCTTGAAGGCGCTGCTCGGGCTCATCCCGTACACCGGGCGCGCCCGGGTGCTCGGGCTCGACGCCCAGACCCAGGGCGCCGAGATCCGCGATCGCGTGGGCTACATGCCCGAGCAGGAGGCGTTCCTCGCCGGGATGAGCGCGGTCGAGCTGTGCACCTACGCCGGCGAGCTGTCGGGGCTGCCGCGCAACGAGGCGATGCAGCGCGCCCACGCGGCGCTGTACTACGCCGGGCTCGAGGAGAAGCGCTACCAGCCGATCGCCGGCTACTCGACCGGCATGAAGCAGCGGGTCAAGCTCGCCCAGGCGCTGGTCCACGATCCCGAGATCCTGTTCCTCGACGAGCCGACCAACGGCCTCGATCCGAGGTCGCGAGACGAGATGCTCGAGCTCATCACCGAGCTGCCGGCGCGCCGCAACTGCGCGATCGTGCTGTCGACCCACCTGCTCCCCGACGTCGAGCGGGTGTGTGACCACGCGGTCATCATGCACCGCGGCGCCTTGCGGTTCGCCGGCACGATCGACGAGCTGCGCGGCACGCGCGGCACCGATTCGGAGCTCCACGTGGAGGTCAAGGCCGACGCCGCCCGGCTCGCCGAGGCGCTCGTCCAGGGCGGCGCGCGCTGCGAAGTGACCTCACCGCTGGCGCTGCGGGTCGATCTACCGGTCCACGCCACCAGCCAGCTGGTGTTTCTGGCTGCGCGCGCCGCCGGGGTGCAGGTCCGCGGGATCGGCGTGCGCCGCGAGAGCGTCGAGGCCGCGTTCCTGCGCGTGCTGGCGGGGCCGGCCGGGCCCTCGGGAGGCCCGCGATGAGCGCCGGGCAGATCCACGATCTCGGCTACAAGCGCTACGTCGGCAGCCGCCGCTCGGTCGCCACCCGGTGGACGGTGATCCTGCGGCAAGAGCTCGCTTCGTCGTGGAAGACGTGGTGGCGGTTCAAGGTCTGGCTGGTCGCCGCGGCGATGTCGACCGCGGTGGCGGCCGGCGTCCTTTACTTCGCGAGCGGCAAGATGATCCGGCTATTCAGCGGGCTGCGCGGCGAGACGATCCAGATCGCCGACGGCATCATCCCGCTGTCGACCCAGTGGTACTGCAAGATCGGCTTCGTCGTGAGCCTGACGCTCGGCGCGAGCGTGGTCGCCGGCGACGTGGAGAGCGGCGCGTTCACGTTCTACTTCGCGCGCTCGCTGCGGCCGCGCGACTATGTGGTCGGCAAGCTCGCCGGGCTCGCGATCGCGATGTCGCTGGTGATGCTGGTCGGTCCGCTGGCGCTCGCCGGCGTGCGGCTCGGGCTGTCCGACGACAACGACCAGCTGATCGCGCTGTTGCCGGTGCTGCCCAAGGCGCTCGCGATCGGCGTGCTCGGCACGCTGATCTACGCCGCGGTGCCGCTGGGGTTCTCGGCGCTGGTCGCCAGCCGGCGCTACGCGCTCGCGCTGTGGGCGGTGTACTACATCGTGATCGGCAGCATGGCGCAGGGCCTCGGCCTGGTGATCAGTCCCGCGATCGGCGCGATCGACCTCGCCGAGTCACTCGGCGCGATCGCCCACGCGCTGTTCGGCGTCCAGCTGATGGGCAAGCACGCCGTCGAGCCGCCGGTCGCCGCGGCGATGATCTCGATCGCAGTCCAGGTCACGGCCGCGATCGGCGTGGCGTTCTGGCGGGTCCGCCGCGCCCAGCAGGCCGGCGTGGGGGGCGCGTCGTGACCGAGGTCGTCGTGGCCGAGCGCTGCAGCAAGTGGTACGGCCACGTGCTCGGCGTGTCCGAGGTGACGTGGACGCTCCGGGGCGGCATCGTCGGGCTGCTCGGCCCCAACGGCGCCGGCAAGTCGACGCTGATCAAGATGATGGGCGGCCTCTTGCGGCCGTCGCGCGGCACGCTGCGGGTCTACGGCGAAAACCCGTTCGACCGCGTCGCCGTGCGCCGCCGGATCGGCTACGCGCCCGAGCACGAGGCGACGTGGGACGAGCTGACCGCGCTCGAGCTGGTCACCGCGATGACCCGGCTCGCCGGCGTGCCGGCCGCGCGCGCCGGCCGGGCCGCCGAGGACGCGCTCGACCGGATGGGGATGACCCAGGCGATGCACCGCCGGGTCCGCGGGTTCTCCAAGGGCATGCGGCAGCGCACCAAGCTCGCGACCGCGATCGCCCACGACCCCGACTTCCTGCTGCTCGACGAGCCGCTGACCGGCGTCGATCCGATCGCGCGGGCCGATATCATCGCGCGGATCCAGCAGCTCGGCGCGGCCGGCAAGACGATCCTGGTGTCGAGCCACGTGCTCTACGAGATCGAGGCGCTGACCTCGGAGATCGTCGTGATCTACCGCGGCCAGGTGCTCGCCGAGGGCAACGTCTACGAGATCCGCGCGCTGATCGATCGCCACCCTCACCGGATCCGCGTCGAGTGCGACCGGCCGCGCGCGATCGCCGCGGCGCTGGCCGCCGAGGACCACGTCGCGCGGCTGAGCTTCGACCGCGGCGGCGTGGTCATCGAGACCCGCGATCCCGACCGCTGCTACGACCAGCTGGCCGCGGCGGTGCTCGCCGGGGGCGTCGTGGTCAGCGGCCTGTCGTCGCCGGACAACAACCTCGGCGCGGTGTTCGAGTACCTGACCGGCGATGGAGGCAAGCGATGACCACCCCGCGCGCGCGTTCGATGGTAGCGCCCCTCGCCGCCGTGACGCTCCGGCGGTTTGCCCGCGGCAAGGCGCTGTGGATCGCCGCCGGGCTCGCCGCGCTGCCGATCGGGTACGCGGCGCTGCGCCACGCGCGCTCCGCCCCGCCGCGCTCCGAGGAGCTGTTCGCCATGATGATGCTGCTCGTCGCGGTGCTGCCCGCGATGTTCGTCGCGTCGTCGATCGGCGAGGAGATCGAGGATCGCACCAGCGCGTACCTGTGGTCGCGCGCGATCCCGCGGTGGGCGATCGTGGCCGGCAAGCTGGCGGCGCTGGCGCCGGTGGCGGCCGTGCTGCTGGCGGCCAGCTGGTACGCCGCGATCCGGATCGCCACCGCGCCGCCGCCCCTGGCGAGCTGCGCGGCGGTCGCCGCCGCCAGCGTCGCCGGCTCGGTGGTCGCCGCCGGGATCGCGACCCTGGTGCCCAGGCACGCCATGGTGCTGACGATCTGCTACCTGCTGACCGACAACGCGATCGGCGCGCTCGACTTCTCGTTCGCCGGGCTGTCGATCACCCACCAGGCCAAGCTGATCGCGCAGTTCGCCGATGCGCCATCGCCGGTCGGCGCGCCGCTGCTCGCGATGGCGGGGATCGCGGCGGTGTGGGCCGCGATCGCCCTGCTGCGGATCCGCCGGCTCGAGGTCTAGATGTCCAGCGTGGCGGCGAGATCGTAGTCGCTGCCCTGGGTGATCCGCGCGCGGACCAGCGAGCCGGGAGCGACCTGGCGGTCCGAGAGGTACGTGACGCCGTCGATGCCGGGCGCCTGGCCGTACCAGCGGCCCTCCATGAGGTACTCCGACTCCGACGACACTCCCTCGACCAGCACGTCGACCTCGCGGCCGACCATCGCCTCGTGGTGCGCGAGGCTGATCTGGCGCTGGATCTCCATCAGCTTCTGCTGGCGCTCGACCGCGACGTCGGGCTCGACCCGCCGGGGCAACAGGGCCGAGACCGTGCCGGGCTCGACCGAGAACGTGAACGCGCCGGCGCGATCGAACTTCGACTCGGCGACGAACGCGCACAGCTCGTCGAACTCGGCCGCGGTCTCGCCGGGGTGACCGACGATGTAGGTCGTGCGCAGCACCACGTTGTCGATCCGCGACCTCAGCTTGGCGACCAGCTCGCGGGTGATCCGGCTGGTGTGACCGCGCCGCATCCGCTTGAGCATCGCGTCGCTGATGTGCTGCAGCGGCACGTCGATGTACTTGACGATCTTCGGCTCGCTGGCGATCACGTCGATCAGCTCGTCGTCGAACGCGCTGGGGAACGTGTAGTGCAGCCGGAGCCACGACACGCCCTCGACCTGGCCGAGCGCGCGCAGCAGCTGGGCCAGCGTGGCGCGCGACGCGGGCGAAGCGCCGGCATCCCAGCCATAGCGCGTCAGGTCCTGGGCGATCAGGTTGATCTCGACGACGCCGGCCCGGCCGAGGGCGGTGACCTCGGCGACGATGTCGTCGATCGCGCGGCTGCGCTGCGGCCCGCGCAGCTTGGGAATGATGCAGAACGAGCACGGCCGATCGCAGCCCTCGGCGATCTTGACGTAGGCGCTGTGCGGCGCGCCGATCCGCACCCGCGGCGCGTCGTGGTCGTAGATGTAGGTCGGCGTCTGGGCGACCTGGATCACCGGCAGCGGCTTGCGCCTGGCGCGGGTCCCCGGCGCCTTGGCGACGGGCAGGCTGCGAGTCTCGAGCGCCTTGGCGAGCGACGGGAAGTCGGCCGAGCCGAGGATGTGATCGATCTCCGGGATGTCCTTGGCGAGCTCGCCGGCGTAGCGCTGCGCGAGGCAGCCGGTGACCACGAGCCGCTGCGCGCCGCGCTGCTTGTGCTGCGCCATCTCGAGGATCGTATCGACGCTCTCCTCCTTGGCGGCGTCGATGAACGCGCAGGTGTTCACCACGATCACGTCGGCCGCCTCGGGCGAATCGACCATCGCGTGGCCGGCCGCCTGGACCTGGCCCAGCATCAGCTCGGTATCGACCTGGTTCTTGGGGCAACCGAGCGACACGAAATAGATGCGCTGGCCGGGGGCGGCGGACGCGGGCACAGCAGATCGACGGGTCACCATCAGGGCGGGGCAGTCTGGTCCGCTCGCCGAACGCTGTCAACGCACCAGATCGGGGCCGGACGGGTGCGCGGGCCCGCCCTGCCCTGCCGGCGCCACCAAGCCCGTGCAATCGTTGATCACACCGCCGCGACGCGCAGATCGAACGCGATGCAGGAGCGGCAGCGAATCGCGCGCTGCGCGGGCAGCTTCGTCGATCCGGCGCTGAAGACGTGTAGAACAAAGCCTGGAAACGTCTCCAGGAGACGTTGAGGTTGACCTCGACGTACCTCGACGTACGACCACGTCAACGTCAACGACTTCCGTCAAGGTCAAGGCCCAGGTCGACGTCAACCGGGCGGTGCGCCTGAGCCAAGGCCCCGACCCCTTTGTTCGACGCCTCTTGACCGAGGGCAGGCTACTCGTAGGCCGACCAGGCCACCGGGCCGGCGAGCAAGAGGATCGCCTCCGCCGCCTGGATCTGATCGGTGTCGCGGCCGGTGCTCAGCACGGCGAGCAGGCGTGGCAGGACCGGCCGCGGATCGAGCGCCGGATCGAGCCGGCGGAGCGCGCGGGCCGACCGCACCCGCAGCGACGGCGAGTCGAGCTGGCGCTCGAGCACGCCGCGCGCGGCGAGATCCTTCAGCTCGGCGAGCGCCGCCGCGGCGAACGCGTTGAAGTGCGGGTCGCCCAGCATGTCGCGCAGCGCCGGCGCGGTGTCGGCGCGGCCGGCGACGCCGAGCGCGATCGCGGCGCGCGCCTTGTCGTCGGCGCTCGACCGCGGGTCGCCGAGCAGCTGCGCGAGGACCTTCACCGCGTGCGGTTCGGCGAGGTGCGCGAGGTGCTCGGCGGCGCCGAGCCGGCGCTGCGGGACCGCGAGGACGTCGATCAGGTGCGGCGCCGCCCGCGCGTCGCCGAGCAGCGCGAGCAGGCGCGCCGCTTCATCGCGCGCCTCACCGCGCGGGGCGTAGAGCGCCGCCGCGAGCGCGCCGGCGCCGCGCGGGTCGCCGGCGCGGGCGAGCGAGTAGGCCAGATCGAGCCGGGCGATGTCGCTGGTCTCGCGCGCGCCGGAGGCCGGGGCGTCGCCGAGCCCGAGCTGCGCCGCGAGCACCTGGCACGCCGCCGGGTCGCCGGTGCGCGCGAGCGCCGCCGCGGCGATGCGCTGCAGGCGCGGCGAGGTCGCCCCGAGCCCGGCGGTCAGCGCGGCGCGAGCCTGGATCAGCGCCGCCGCGGGATCGACCGCCGGCGCTTCGGGCGCAGCGGGGGGTGGCGCGACGGCCGCGTGGAGCGCCGCCGGTGGCCGCGGCGCCGGGACCGGCGCGGTCGGGAGCGTCGCCGCGGACACGCTGCTCTTGACCAGGAACTGGTAGATCAAGAACCCGCCGCCGCCGAGCAGGACCAGCACGACCAGGACCAGCGGCAGCCGGCTCCTGCGCGCCTCCATCGCGGCGTTGATATTCGACATGCTGTCGAGCGCCGCGGCGTCGCGGATCCGCGGATCGATCGCACCCTCGCGGCTGGCGGCGGGCCGCGGTGCGGCGCCGAGCGACGGCAGCGCGCCCGTCTTTTTGTGATCCTCGGACCAGAACGCACCCAGCGAGATCTCGTCGGGGTGCTTGGCGCGCGGGGCCGCCGGAGCCTCGGCCCCCGGGGCGCGGGCGATCTCGATGACCGGTCCGCTGTCGAGCGCGATCGGCACGCCCGGCACGGGCGACGTCGGTGGATCGAGCGGCACCCCGCTCGCCGGCGTGACGACCGGCGGCTTGGCGGCCTGGGCAGCGGCGGGCACCGGGCTGACCGCCGGCGGCGCGGCCGCGGCCTGGGCGGCAGCGACCACGGCGCCGACCGCCGGCGGCGCGGCGACCGCCGGCGGCGCGGCGACCGGCAGCGTCACGGCGCTCGATGGCGTGGCCTGCGTGGCCGCGGCGACCGCACCGGCGGGCGCGCCGCGCGCCGCGCACTCGGCGGAGCAATAGGCGACGACCTTGCTGCCCACCACGCCGACGAAGCGCGAGCGCAGCGGATCGACCGATCGGTTGCACGCTGGACAGGGGGTCATGGGAGTGCGAGCACCGCGGCTTCGCCAAAATCGCCGATCAACTTGTCGACGTACTCGACGATATGATCGCGGCGCGCCATGATCGCGCGGATCTCGGCGTCTGTCAGCAGCGGACCGAGCAGGTCGTCCTCACGTCCGAGCACGGCCGAGATCGCCTCGAGCGTGAGCGCACGAAGCTTTCCGACCAGCGCGCGCGGGAACACCTGGATCCGGTTCAGCTTGGCGAGGTTGTTGGCGTGGCCGAGCGTGAATGCCGAGAATGACAAGGTGTTGTCCATGAAGTACAGGATGCGGCCATCGACCGAGCCCTGCGTGTTGTTGCCGCTCCAGCGATCGGCGTTGTCGATCAGGAGGTCGAACAGGATCACCGTCGAGATCTGCGCGAGCATCGGGCGCAGCTCGGCGGGCATCGCGGCGCCGGCCTGCAGGTAGCTCGCCCACAGCGCCACGCCGTCGGGCTCGTCGATCAGCTTGCCGCCGATGCGGACCGACTTGATCTCGGGGATCCACCACGACACCTCGCCGACCAGCAGGCCGCGCCGCGGGATCGCTTCTTCGGCGAGCCGCGCCGCCGCGTAGCTGCGCCCCGATGGCTCGAACGCCGCGACCAGCTCGTCGGCGCTGAACTCCGCGCTCTTGGCCGGCGCCACGTGGCCGATGCCGAGCAGCCGGTCGACGCGGTAGGCGGCGATCTCGCGCCGAGGGTCCGACTGGGGGTGGATCTGCATCGGCTTGAACGCGGCCCGCGCGCCGGACGCGAAGTCGATCCGCAGCGACAACGACGAGCCGCCGTGGTTGAACTTCACCTTGGTGACCGGGCTCGCCGCGATCGGGGCCAAGAGCTCGTGGTCCGGCGTGCCGAACACCGTTTCGGCCTCCGGCGGCGCGACCGCGAGGTTGGCCCGCTCGAGCGGCACCGGCGTGGTCTGGACCGAAGGCGGCGCGGCCGGCACGGTCGCGGCGACCGCCTCGCGATCATGCAGGTAGCTGCGCACCAGATCGGGACCGCGGGACGCGGCAAACCACACGCCGCTGGCGGCACCGGCCGCGATGGCAAGCTCGAGCACAACGCAGGTCCCGAGTCGCACCGCGGAAAATTATCACGCGGCGGAACCCCGGCGCAAAAACCCGGCGTTCGCCGCGCTACTCCGGCACCTCGACCCGGTCTTCGATCACATACGCGGGCTTGCGGTGGCGCGCCGTGGGTACGTGCTTCTCCCAGCACGTCACCGAGCAGAACCGCAGCTTCGTGCGACCGGTGTTGCACGAGGCGACCGTGCACCGGACCGCCGACGTTCCCGGCGGGATCAACTTGCGGCACGTGGCGCAGACCAGGCTGGCCATGCCCCCGTGGTACCACGCCGACCGCGCGGTGCACCACGCGGGCCTGGGGATAACGACCGTCAGCGACGGTGCGGTGAGGTGCGGATGGTCTCGACGATCGCCATGGGATCGGGGCCGGTGCCGCTGACCACCTCGCGGACGTGGCCATCGCCATCGATGAACACGGTGTGCGGGATCGACGACGCGCCGTAGCGCTGGCTGACGTCGTCGTCGCCGGCGACCAGCTTCATCGTGTAGCCGCTCTCGGTGAACAGCGCCCGCGCCGCCGCTGGATCGTCGAGGTTGACCGCGATCACCGTGACGTCGGGGCTTCGGCGGGCGAGCTGGTCGAGCCGCGGCATCGAGGCGAGGCACGGCTTGCACCACGTCGCCCAGAAGTCGACCACGGTGATCTTGCCGCGCGTCGAGGCCAGCGTGACCTTGGGGCCGAGCGCCCCGCTGGGACCGACCTCGGGCAGCGCGAACGCGGGCGCCTCGTCACCGCTCGACATCGGCCGCACGAACTCGAGGTGGTCTGCGATCCAGCGCGCCTGCACGGCGACGCCGAGCGCGGCGATCGCCGCGAGCCCCCAGCCCAGCCAGCGCGCCGGCCGGACCACCGCGGCGGGCGGCGGCGGGACCCGCGCCGCGCCGATCCGGGCCGGCCGGATCGCCAGCGCCACGAGCACGCCCATCCAGCCAAGGCCGACGGCCGGCACCGACCACGTCATCACCGCGGGGACGCCCTCGAAGTCGCCGGCGCGCAGCGCCACGGTGGCGACGAGCTGCACGACCAGGAGCGGCAGCACGGCCACGCACGCGAGGTCGAACGCGCGGCCCAGGTTCCGCTTGGCGCCCGCGAACGCGAACACGAGCAGCGCGGCGCCCACGAGCAGCACGAAGTGGAGGCTGACCGCCGCGGTGAGCGTCCGCACCGCGAACACCAGCCCCGCGCTGCCGCCGATCCAGCACGCGGTCGCGAGGCCGCGGAGCTGGGTCGCGACCACGACGAGGACGAGCGCGAGGATCAGATCGGACCCCGAGCGGCCGGCGTTGGCGCGATCGCCCGCCAGCGCGAGCGCCCAGCGCGGCCGCGCGATCGCCAGGCCCAGCCGCGCGAACCAGCCGGGCGAGGCGGCGGCGGCCACTACTTGCCGCCTCGCTGGGCGATCAGCTTGCGAGCCTGCGCCGTCACCGCCGACGGCACGCCCTTCGACTTGCTCACGCTCAGCAGATCCTTCTGGCGCAGGAACGGCAGCATGCGGGCGACTTCGGCGATCGGAGCTTTGGGGTTGCGGCACAGCGACACTTTCACGGCGTAGAGCTTGGTCCAGGACCGGTTGAGGGCGATATGGCGGATTACGTCCTCCGCGAGCGCCTGGTTACGGGCATAGCGCGCGGCCTCGATATCGGTCACGCCGGGCGACTTGATCGCCGCCATCGCGACCAGCTTGAGCGGGTCGCGGATCGCTTCGCCGCGGATGAACCCATCGCCGAGCGTGGCGGCGCGGATCTTGCTTGGGATCGGCAGATCGCGAAACGGGATCGACGCGAGCACCAGGCGGGCACCGTCGACGGTCACCGGCTGATTCATCGTGAGCTGGTGGCGCTCGGCGGTGGCGATCACGGTGACGATCACGCGCGGCTCGGCGTCCTCGACCAGCAGCCACTGCGGCGCCGCATCGGGGACCTTGCCATCCGCGGTCGGGGCCGAGCCGAGGATCATCCGGGTCCGGCGCAGCGGCACGCGGGTCGGCGCCGCGCTCGGCCGCGCGATCTGGAGCTCGACCAGCCGCGTGCTGAGCTTGGACTCGACCGGCTCGTCGTCATCGGGCAGCGACTGCTCGGCGTCGCCGGAGGTCAGCACGCTGTCGTCGCGCGCCCCGAGCACGGCATCGAACACGGTGTCGTCGACCGCGGCCGACGGCGCGGCGTCGCCGGTCAGCGCGCGCGCGACCTCGTCCCACGCCGCGAGCCCGGGGACCCGGACGTTGTTGCGGACCGCGAGCTCGACCACGCGGTCGATCGTCGACATCCGCGCGCGCCGGTTCATGTACATCGCCGCGATGATCTCGGGGTGGCGCAGCAGCCGCTGCTCGTTCTGCGCGATCTGGTCGACCTCGCGCGCGCCGGCGCGGGTGGCGAGCGTCGCGAGCGTCTGGTCGGCGACCGAGGGGTTCAGCGCGATCGCGTCGAACACCGCGGGCTTGTCGGCGATGAGCTGCGCGAAGAAGTCGAGCACGCGGGCATCGATCGACGGCGCGGCGAGCGTGCCGGCGAGCAGCTTCTCGGGCAGCCCCGCCGCGGTCGCGCGCGCCGACTGCGCGACGTTGGACTCGCCGTCGAGCGACAGCTGGTAGAGCACGGCGACCTGATCGGCGGGGGCCAGCGGCAAGAGGCCGCGGGCCGCCATCGTCCGGCCCGGGCCCGGGCCCAGGGCGCGCTGCGCCGCCGCCGAGAGCTGGCTGGCATCGAGGGGGACGTGCGGGATCATGCGTTGCGCTGGTAGAGGAGTTTGAGGCCCTTGAGGGTGAGCAGCTCGTCGGTCGCCTCGATCGTCCGGGTCTCGGTCGCGATCAACGGGGCGAGCCCGCCGGTCGCGATGCAGCGCGCCGTGAAATCGACCTCGCTCCGGATCCGGTCGACCAGGGCATCGACCATGCCGGCGTACCCGTAGACCAGGCCTGCCTGCATCGATGATACGGTATTGCGGGCGACGACCTTCCCGGGCCGTGCGAGCTCGACGCGCGGCAGCTTGGCGGCGTGCTCGTAGAGCGCCTCGGCGCTGATCGTGATGCCGGGAGCGATGACGCCGCCCAGGTACTCGCCGCGGGGCGACACGACGTCCCACGTCGTCGCCGTTCCGAAGTCGACCACGATGCAGCCGGCCTTGAGCTCGTCGTACGCGGCGACGGAGTTGACGATCCGGTCGGCGCCGACCTCCCGCGGGTTCTCGTAGAGAATCGGCATGCCGCTCTTGATCCCGGCGCCGACCACGAGCGCCGGTCCCCCACAATGCCGCTTGAAGAACTGCTGCAATCCGAACAGCGTGGGCGGCACCACCGACGAGATGATCCCGGCGTCGATCGACCGCCACGGGAAGCCCTCCATGTCGAGCAAGGTCTTCAGCAGCACCGCGTACTCATCGGACGTGCGCTCGGCGACCGTCTGGATCCGCCAGTGCGCGGCGAGCTCGCCCTCGCGAAACACCCCGAGCACGGTGTTCGTATTCCCGACATCGACGGCGAGCAGCACGGTCATCTGCGCGAATGGTAGCTCGCCGCCGGCGACCGTAGTAGCATCGCCAGCACCGTATGCGCTCTCGGCCGCGCCCCCGCTCCGGCGCAGAAGTCAGCCTCTGCTCGATCGCCCGATCCCCCGCGATGTTGACGAACGGCTGAGCATGGCGGCCGAGCCCAGCGACGCCGCGCGGATCCTCGTCGTCGACGACGAGCGGGTGATTCGCGAGATCCTTGCAGAATTCCTCACGCTCGAGGGGTTCTCGGTCCACACGGTCGAGGATGGCGAGAAGGCGCTGACCGAGCTGCGCCTGCGGCCCTACGATCTGCTGATCACCGATCTCAAGATGCCGCGGCTCTCGGGCCTGCAGCTGCTCGAGAAGATCGAGGCCGAGCGGCTCGGCGTGCTCACCGTGCTGATGACCGGGTTCGGCACCGTCGAGACCGCGATCGAGGCGATGAAGAAGGGCGCCTACGACTACCTGCTCAAGCCGTTCAAGGTCGAGGAGGTCATCCACGTCGTCCGCCGCGCGCTGTACCGCCAGCGCCTCCAGGCCGAGAACATCCGGCTGCGCGAGGCGCTGACGATCTACAAGGTCTCCGAGGCGATCGCGCTGACCCGCGATATCGAGCACGTGCTCGAGGTCGTGCTGCGCGCCGCGATCGACGAGGCCAAGGCCGATGTCGCCACGCTGCACCTGCGCGACCCGCGGTCGGGCTCCTACGAGGAGCGGGTCAAGGTGGTCGCGTCCGAGGACGCGCCGCGCGGCCTGCCGTCGCTGGCGTTCCCCCAGCTGCTCGAGCAGTTCGCCCAGGGCACGCCGATCCTCGTCCACGGTGGCAAGGCCGGCCGGTTCTTCACCGAGTCGAGCCTGCCGAGCGAGCTGTCGTCGTTCGTCGCGGTGCCGCTCCAGGTCCGCAGCGACATGGTCGGCGTGCTCAACGTGTTCTCGTTCACGCCGGGCAAGAAGTTCGACGAGGGCCACCGCAAGATGCTGGCGGTGCTCGCGTCGCGCGCGGCGAGCGCGATCGACAACGCGCGGCTGTACCGCGAGCTGGTCGCCTCCAACGAGAGCCTGACCCGCGCCAACCTGTCGCTCGAGGAGATGTTCCAGCAGACCGTGGCCGGGTTCGCCCAGGCGCTCGAGGAGAGCGATCTCTACACCCGCGGCCACTCCGAGCGCGTCGCGGTGTACTCCGAGATCCTGACGCGCGGCCTGACCCTGCCCGAGGACGAGATCCGCCGGATCGTCCAGGCCGGCGTGATGCACGACGTCGGCAAGATCGGCGTGCGCTACGACATGCTGAACAAGCCCGGCAAGCTCACGCCGGAGGAGGTCGCGGTGTTCCGCCAGCACCCCGAGAAGGGCAAGCGGATCCTCGAGCCGGTGCCGTGCCTGCACGGCCTGATCGACGGCTGCTGGTGCCACCACGAGTGGTACGATGGCGGCGGCTATCCGCGCGGGCTGCGCGGTCAGGCCATCCCTCTGGTCGGGCGCGTCGTCGCGATCGCCGATGCCTACGACGCGATGACCTCGGACCGCGCCTACCGCCGCGCCCTGCCCCACGAGGTCGCGATCGGCGAGATCGAGCGCTGCGCGGGCACCCAGTTCGACCCCGAGCTGTCCGATGCGTTCGTCAAGCTGGTCGAGGCGTGGCGGCTCGGCATGGTCGAGCGCGGCCAGGGCTCGCTCATCCCACGCTAGGCCCCGCGCCCGGCTACCGCGCACTGCAAATCCGCCTATACTCGCAACACCCCGATGAGTACTGCGGGTTCGGGCAAATACCGCCTCGAGCGGCGTCTCGGCGGCGGCGGCATGGCGGAGGTGTACGCGGGCCAGGCGATGGGCGCCGAGGGGTTCTCGCGGCGGGTCGCGATCAAGCGCGTGCGGCCGGGCTACTCCGACCACGCCGGGTTCGCGCAGATGTTCGTCGCCGAGGCCCAGATCAGCTCGCAGCTCGTGCACCCCAACATCGTCTCGGTGCTCGACTTCGACCGCGATCCCGAGGGCCGGCTGTTCCTGGTCATGGAGCTGGTCGAGGGCAAGGATCTCGACGCGCTGGTGGGCACCGGCATGCTGCCGCTGCCGGTCGTGATCTTCGTGATCGGCGAGGTGCTGCGCGGCCTGGGCTTCGCGCACGACCTGCCGGCCGGCGCCGGCCTGCGCGGCGTCGTGCATCGCGACGTCTCGCCGCACAACGTGTTGCTATCGTGGGAGGGCGCGGTCAAGGTCTCCGACTTCGGGATCGCCAAGACGCGCGCGGCGAGCGAGGCCACCGCCTCGCTGTTCATCAAGGGCAAGCCCGCCTACATGAGCCCCGAGCAGGCCAACGGCCAGCGGCTCGACGGCCGAAGTGACCTGTTCGCGGTCGGCGTGATGCTGTGGGAGATGCTGGTCGGCCAGCGCCTGTTCGTCGCCGAGGACACCCGCGCCACGCTCGCCGCGGTGCTGTTCGGTCAGATCCCGCGGCCGCGCGCGGTGCGCGCCGAGGTGCCCAAGGATCTCGAGCGCGTCACCATGAAGCTGCTCGAGCGCGACCTGGCGGCCCGCTATGCCACGGCCGAACAGGGGATCGCCGACCTCATGAACTGCGGCGATGCGCCCCGCAGCGGCCGCGAGGCGCTGAGCGCCGTGCTGGCCGAGCGCTTCCCCGACCTCGCCCCCGTGCGCCAGAGCCGTGCCCGCGCGTTTGCCGCACCGCCCACCCCGGCGCACGCCCTGCCCGCCTACTCCCGGCCCACGCTGACCGCGGCCGAGCCGCTGGGGCACGAGACTGGGCCCGGCCTTGGCGCCATGATGCCGGCGCCGACCGCCACGATGAGGACGCGGCGCGCCCCGCGGTTGGCGCAGGTGCTCATCGTGCTCGCGGTGATGGTCGCCAGCGCGGTGACCGCCTTCGCGATCGTCTCCGCGGCGCGGCGCCCACCTGATCCCACCACCACACCGGCTGGTGCCAATCCAGGTGCGCACGCTCACCAGCCGATGCAGCCTTGAAGCATCGACGCACAATCGATCACGCATGCCCACGACCACGGCCGCGAAACCCGATTATCATGCCTCGGGGCTTCACGTGACTACATTGCTCGGGACTCGTTGACATGCGAATCGCCATCGCGATCGCTGTGTGGATTGCGCTGGCGGCGCCGGCGCGCGCGGACGTCGGCGTCGTCGTCGCCGGCGAGGGCCGGCTGACGCCGCAGCTGGGCGCTCAGTTCGAGAACTGGCTCAGCCAGCACGGCTACACCGTCGTGCCGACCCCGCTGCCCCCGGACGTCATCCCGAAGCTCGGCGACTGCACGCTGCTCGATGGCGCCAACGACTGCATGCGGCAGCTCATCGAGCGCGGCGCCAAGACCACGAGCATGCTCTACGCGCAGATCGACGCATACAACAACCCGACCAACGGCGCGCGCGACGTCGTGCTGACCGCCTGGTGGTTCGACCGCGGCCACGCGCCGGTCGCCGAGCGGCGGCCCTGCGAGCAATGCAACGACCAATCGCTGCGCTCGATCGCCGATGCCGTCATGAAGGACCTCCTGGGCGGCGCCGCGGTCGGCCACCTCAAGCTCAGGTCGGATCCGGTCGGCGCCCGGATCAACATCGATGGCGTCGCGGTCGGCGTCACGCCGCTCGACTGGGACCTGCCGCCCGGCACGCACGTGGTCCAGATGGAGACCGCGCCGGGCCGCAACGATATCGGCAGCCGCCAGGTCGTCGTCGTGGGCAACCGGACCGAGGTGGTCACGCTGCCCGCGGCGGCCGCGTCCGGAAGGCCGTCGCACCTCCTGCCGATCGCCGCGATCGCCGCGGGCGGCGCCCTCCTGGTCGCGGGCGGCGTGATGATCGCGATCGACCAGGACCCTGGCTACGACCAGCCGCCGACGATCCGTAACACCGCGCCGGCCGGCGTCGGACTCGCCATCGGGGGTGCCGTGGTCACCGGTGTAGGGATGTATCTGCTGTTCCGCTCCTCGGCAACCCCGTCGACGCCGGTCGCGACGGTGTCCGGCGGGGCCGCGTATCTCGGTTGGCTCGGACGGTTCTGACCGCGCGCCATCGCGCCCACGGTAGCTCACGCCAGGAGAGTTCGTCGATGCTTCGCACAAGCCTCGTCTTCGCGCTGATGATCGGTCTGGCCGGGTGTAAAGAGCCCAACCATCTGTACTGCCCCTCGGGCGCCAACGCGACGAAGACCGCGTGCAACGAGCCGCCGGACTCCGGCGCCGGCTCGGACGCTGGCACCGGGACCGATGCCCCCGTGACATGCACGGCGAACGCCGCGTGCAGCGGGCTTCCGGATTCGCCGGTGTGCGATCTCGCGTTGACGCCCCACGAGTGCGTGCATTGCACGGCGCATGACCACGACCTGTGCACCGGGACGACCCCGGCCTGCGCCGCCCACAGCTGTGTGGCGTGCAGCATCGATACCGACTGCGACACCGGCGGGCTGTGCCTACCCACCGGTGCGTGCGCAGGACCTGGCGAGACCATTCACGCGGTCTCGAACAACGGCAGCATGGACATCGCGACGTGCGGCGGCACCGCCACCCCCTGCACGCTGAGCGCCGCGCTCGCCGCCGTCAATGCGACGAAGCACGTCATCAAGCTCGACGACGCCGGGCCCTACAAGCCCGACTCCAATGGCTTTGTCGCGGCGGCCGACGTGACCATCCTCGCCCACGGCGCGACCCTGACCCGCAGCGATCCGGGCCCGATCCTGGCGATCAACGGCGCGGTGGCGGTGACGATCGTCGATGGCACGATCGCGACCGCCAATATCGGCGACGGCATCTCCTGCAACGGCGGCACACTCAACGTGACCGGCACGACCATCACGATGTGCGACGAATCCGCGATCGACGCCACCAACTGCAGCGTCACGGTATCGAGGGCAAACTTCAGCAGCAACAGTCAGCGCAACACGGGCATCGGCCTGTACCCCGGAATCAATATCTCCGGCGGCTCGATCGCGCTGTCTCGATCGGTGGTCAGCGCCACCAAAGGCGGAGGCATGGTCGTCAACAACGCACAATTTATCATTGTCGGAAATGCCTTCCTCGCCAACGGTGACCCAGCCAGTCTCAACAGTGGTGGCATCACGATCGCGACGACACCCAACGCTGACAACCGACTGGACTTCAACACCGTATCGGCGAACAAGAGCCAGGACGGCGTGGCCCCCGGGGTGCGGTGCGTCGTCGCGGGATTCGTCGCGAAGAACAACATCATCGCGAACAATGTCGGAACGCAGCAAGTTGACAGTGGATGCAAGTACGCCTACTCCGACATCAGTCCAACCGTTCCCCTGGCAAACAACGGTGGCATGAATACCGACGCCGATCCCATGCTGGTGAACCCGACAACTGACTTCCATCTGCAAGCTGCGAGCGCGGCGCGCGGCCTGGCCGACCCCGGCGCGAACCTCACCGGCGTGGCCTTGCGTGACATCGACGGCGACGTCCGTGCCAGCCCCGCGGATATCGGCGCCGATCAGTTTGTACCGCCGCCTTGAGGGGGGCCGGCGCCGACAAGCCCCGTCGGCCCAGGCTCGCGGGAACGCCCTGGTGGATCGCTCAGCTCACGAGGCGGGCTTGAGCTGGGCGCGCAGCTCGGAGAGGATCCGGCTCGGCGCGCGGATCGTGAGGCGCGTGCCGGTGTCGTGGTGCTCCTCGGCGAGCACCGTGGCGCGCTCGTGGATCTGGTGGACCATGCGCTGGGCGTCCCAGGGCACGTCGAGCTCGGCGTCTTCGAGCTTGCCGGCGAACTGCTCGATCAGCCGCTCGCGCAGCGCGACCACGTCGGTGTGATCCTTGGCCGAGAGCTGGAGCGCGTTCGGGTAGCGCTCGGCGAGCGCGGCGCGGCCCTCGGCGTCGACCCGGTCGATCTTGTTGAGCACGATCCAGGTCGGGACCGCGTCGGCCTCGATCTCGGTGAGCACGGCGCGGGTGACGGCGATCTGGTCGGCGAGCGCGGCGTCGGCCGCGTCGACCACGTGGAGCAGCAGGTCGGCGTCGCCGGCTTCGTCGAGCGTGGAGCGGAACGAGGCGACCAGGTCGTGGGGGAGCTTCTTGATGAAGCCGACCGTGTCGGTGATGAGGATCGGCGGCTCGGTCGCCGGCTGCAGGCGGCGCACCGTGGTGTCGAGCGTCGCGAACAGCTTGTCGGCGACGTAGACCTCGGTGCTGGTCAACGCGCGCATCAGCGAGGACTTGCCCGCGTTGGTGTAGCCGACCAGCGCGACGGTGGGCAGATCGCTGCGGCGGTCGCGCCGGGTCTTCGAGCCGCCGTCGATCTGCGCCAGCTCGTTGCGCAGCTCGGCGATCCGATCGCGGATCCGCCGGCGGTCGAGCTCGATGGAGGTCTCGCCGGCGCCCTTGCCGCCGACGCCGCCGCGCACGCGATCGCCGCCGCCCGAGCCTTCACGCAGCCGGGGCGCCAGGTACTTGAGCCTGGCGATCTCGACCTGGAGGCGGGCCTCACGGGTCCGCGCGTGGCGATGGAAGATCTCGAGGATGACCGAGCTGCGGTCGAGGACGTCGACGCCCGTGGCGCGCTCGAGGTTGCGCTGCTGGGTCGGCGTGAGGTCGTGGTCGACGATCACGACCTTGGCGCGCGGCGGCGGCTTGGCGACGTCGCTGGTGGTGCCCCCGGCGGCATCGGCCTCCGCCGCGCCGGCTTCGCCCGGCTCGTCGTCGCCGATCTCGTCGTCGTCGTCGTCGTCATCTTCTTCGTCGTCGTCGTCGTCCGACTTGCGCTTGCCCGGCTTGGTGTAGGCCTCGACGACGCCGGAGCCGCCGGTCCACTCGCCGAGCTCTTTGAGCTTGCCCTCGCCCAGCACGATGCCGGTGGCGAGGCCGGCGCGCCGCTGGGTCAGGCGACCGACCGGCGTGAGGCCCAGGGTCTTGGCGAGCCGCTCGAGCTCGGACATCGAGGAGTCGAGCTCGGCGTCGGTGACGTCGGGGAACTGCACGGCGACTACGACCGCGGCCGGTCGCTCGTCCGTCGCCGTGAGGTGTTCGAACATCGTGGCGCACCTTGGCTCAACTACCCCGGTGGTGCAAGCCCCTGGAAAGCTTTGGATGGCGGATGACCTTGTTCAGTCGATCTCGCGCAGCAGGCCGACCAGCGCCGCGGGGTCGGTCACCGGCGGCGCGCAGCTCGGGCCGGTGCACACGAACCCGCGCGCGGTGCCGCCCGCGGGCGTCTTGCCGTCGAGGATCGACGGCGAGGCCCACGGACCGGCGATGCACAGGGTCGGCGCGTAGCTGCGGCGCGCGGCGGCGAGCAGCGCGTCGCGGCCGGTGCCTTCGGTGACCACGACGACCTTGGCGTGGAGGTAGAGATCGAGCGCGGCGAGCAGGCCCGAGGCCGACCACGCGTTGCCCTCGGTCACGCCGGTGAGCCGCTGGACCAGGTAGGTCTCGGCGAGCTCGAGCGCGCCGGCGTCGCCCGCGACCAGGCCGAGCCGCAGCAGCGCCTGGGTGGCGATCGCCGCGCCCGACGGGATCGCGCCGTCGTGGTGCGACTCGGGGCGGTGCACGAGCAGGCGATCGCCGGCCGGCGCCAGGTAGAACACGATCGCGCCGTCGTCGGTGGCGACGAACTTGTCGCGCACCGTGGCCAGCAGGCGGGCCCCCAGATCCCACCACGCGCGGTCGCCGGTGGCCTCGGCGAGCTCGAGGAACGCCGCCGCGACGAACGCGTAGTCGTCGAGCGTGCCGTCGAGCTTGGTCGTGCCGCCGTGGTAAAGCCGCGCGAGCTGGTCGCCGTCGACCAGGCGGTCGCGGACAAACCCGGCGACGCGCAGCGCGAGCGCGAGCGCCGCCGGGAGCTCGGTCGCGCGCCAGGCCGCGACCAGGCCGCTGATCGCCAGGCCGTTCCATCCGGCGAGGACCTTGTCGTCGGTGCCGGGCCGGACCCGGCGCGCGCGCTGCGCGAACAGCTGGGCCCGCAGCTCGGCGAGGTGATCCTCCTCGGCCGCCGACGTCCGCGGCGTCACGCGCTGCAGCACCGTGGTGCCGTGCTCGAAGTTGCCGGTCTCGGTCACGCCGTAGGCGTGCGCGAACACCAGCGTGTTGACCGCGCCGATCGCCTCGCGGACCTCGTCCGGAGTCCACACGTAGAACTTGCCCTCCTCGCCCTCGCTGTCGGCGTCGAGCGACGACCACAGCCCGCCGGCCGGATCCGACAGCTCGCGCGCGAGCAGCGCCACGGTCTCGGCGATCACCGCCTGGGCGCGCGCCGCGAACGGCCCGCCCATCGCGACCACGCTGGCGTAGATCGCGAGCAGCTGCGCCTGGTCGTAGAGCATCTTCTCGAAGTGCGGCACCAGCCACCTGGCGTCGACCGAGTAGCGCGCGAAGCCGCCGCCGAGGTGGTCGTAGATCCCACCCTCGGCCATGCCGCGCGCCCAGCGATCGAACGCGGTGCGCGCCGGCTCGCCGTGCGGGAACCGGCTGGCGCGGGCGAGCAGATCGTGGCTCGAGCACGATGGAAACTTGGGCGCGCCGCCCAGGCCGCCGAACGCCGGATCGCAGCGCTCGGCGAGCTGGCGGCCCGCCGCGATCACGAGCGACGCCGTGAGGCCGCGCGGATCGCCGAGCCGCGCGCCGCGCCGGTAGTGCGCGTCGACCCGCGCCAGGCCGTCGAGCAGCGCCAGCGCGTTGTCCTCGGCGTCGCTGCGCTGGGTGCGGTACGCGTTCGCCATCGCCTGGAGGATCTCGCGGAACCCCGGGCGGCCGAACCGCGGCTCGACCGGGAAGTAGGTGCCGAGGAAGAACGGCCGGCCGTCGGGCAAGCAAAACGCCGACAGCGGCCAGCCGCCGCCCTCGCCCTGCACCTGGATCGCGTTCATGAAGATCGCGTCGACGTCGGGGCGCTCCTCGCGGTCGACCTTGATGTTGATGAACCCGTCGTTCATCACGCGCGCGGTGGCCGCGTCCTCGAAGCTCTCGTGCGCCATCACGTGGCACCAGTGGCACGCCGCGTAGCCGATCGACACGAACACCGGCTTGTCGAGCCGCCTGGCCTCGGCGAACGCCTCGGCGCCCCACGGCCACCATTCGACGGGGTTGTCGGCGTGCTGCCGCAGATACGGCGAGCTCTCGGCGGCGAGGTGGTTCGGCATGGCCACGATATACACCGCGACCTGCCGCGCCGCGACCCGCCGCCGGGCGCTCAGCTCATGGGCACGTGCAGACGTGCGGCGGGGTCGTGCTGTTGCGCGGAGCCGGCGTGGCCACCCCGAAGTCGGTCGAGTTGGCTTCGGTGTCGGTGCAGCCGGCGCCGCCGCGCGCCGCCGCGCGCACATTGCTGAGGTTCGTGGTCGGCCGGCCCTCGGCGCAGGCCGCCATCGTCCCGTAACCGACGAGGTCATTGGTCAGCCCGAGCGGGCAGGCGTCGCTGGGCAGCGGCGTCTTGCTCGCGGTCAACGCGACCTTGCCGGTCGTCGTCCCCAGGGCGAGCGTGCCGACCAGATCCGCTACCACCACCTTGCCGTTGAGCGTCGCGTCGCCCTCGCCGACCAGGTAGTAGCCGCCGGGCGGAATCGTGACCGCGGGCAGCGCGGTGATCTGCCAGTTCGACGTGCCGATCGGCGGCGCCTGCAGCGCGAAGTCGCCCAGGTTGACCGGCGTGTTGCCGCTGTTGTGCAGCTCGATGAAGTCGCGGCTGTACGTCGCCCCCGCGTCGCCGCCACCGCCGTAGACCTGGCTTATCACGAGGCGACCGCCGCACGCGTTCGCGCCGAACGTCGTGAACCCGGCCGGCTGGGTGAACGGAACGGCGGCGTCGCCGCTCGCGTTGGTGACCGAGCCGAGCACGCGGATCTGGTAGACCGTCGCGGGCGCCAGCGGGGCGGCCGGCACCGCCGTGGCGGTGGTCGCCAGCGCGTCGAGGCTCGGCGACGGGCTGTTGAACGCGACGCACGTGGCGAACTGATCGCCCGAGACCTGGAGCGAGCCGCTGCAGGCGCCCCCGGCGGTCTGCGTGGTCAGCGACGCGGGCGCCAGCGGCTGGCTG
>Ga0302323_100000877_pt1 | contig 24355 bp, 16 predicted proteins | sample Fen_T0_3_FD_201950 | JGI IMG/M metagenome (GOLD analysis project Ga0302323, IMG submission 201950) | Peat permafrost microbial communities from Stordalen Mire near Abisko, Sweden - Fen_T0_3 | ecosystem: Environmental > Terrestrial > Soil > Wetlands > Permafrost | place: Sweden: Abisko... | reverse complement strand
TCGAAAAACTGCGCGGCGAAGACGTCACCGACAAGGAGCTCGGCGAGGTGAAGGACGAGATCGTCGGAGCCTTCCCGGCACGTTTCGCTACCGCCGATCAGCTTGCCTCGCAGATGGCGGGCCTGGCGGTCTACGATCTTCCGCCAAGCGAGCTCGATACTTTCACCAAGAAGATCTCCGCAGTCAGCAACGCCGAGGTGCGCAAGACGGCGCAGAAATACTTCCGCCCTGACAACCTGCTTATCGTCGTCGTCGGCGATCGCACCAGCAACGAATCCGCCTTGCGCAAGATCGCGGAGGTCGAACGCCGAGACCTGGACGGCGCGCGGATCGAGCCCGCCAAGTGACCAGCTTTCGCGAGCTGCGCGCGCAGCGACTTTCAGACGAAAAGGGTACGCTTTATCCGCAGGCCGACTTCGCGGTCGCGCTTTGTTATCCAAGCCCGTACCACGTGGGAATGTCGTCGCTGGGATTTCAGACCATCTACCGTCGCCTCAACGCTCTGCCCGGCATCGCCGCGGAACGGGCTTTCTTGCCCGACGACCTGGATGCCGCACGCAAGCAACGCGAGATGCTGTGCACGTACGAGTCGAACCGCCCGGTGGCGGACTTTCCCATCGTCGCATTCTCGCTGGCCTACGAGCTCGAGCTCGCGGGCCTGGTGCACTGCCTGGATCTCGCGGGCATCCCAGCGCTGGCTTCGGAACGCGACGGGCAGGATCGGCGCTGGCCGCTGATCGTCGTGGGCGGTCCACTCACGTTCTCGAACCCGGTGCCGGCCGGGCCGATGGCCGACGTCATCGTGATGGGGGAGGCGGAAGACGCCGTGGCAACGCTGCTTCAACTGTACCGAGAGAGCACCGACAAGACAAAACTGCTGGCGGACCTTCATCGCCTACCCGGTTTCTACGTACCATCCCTTCGCGGCGAAAACCCGCCGCCGGTGCTCGCGTCGGACAAGTCGAACCTTCCGGCCTTCTCCCAGATCATCACGCCCCACACCGAGCTCTCCAACATGTTCCTCATCGAGGCGGCGCGCGGCTGCAGCCGGAGTTGTACCTACTGCGTGATGCGACGGTCGACCAACGGGGGCATGCGCAAGGTCGAGCCCGACCAGATCCTTCCCAAGATTCCCGACCACGCACGGCGGGTCGGGTTGGTGGGCGCGGCCGTCACCGACCACCCTCGACTGCCGGTCATTCTTCGCGCGCTGATCGATTCGGGCCGACAAGTGGGCGTGTCCAGCCTGCGAGCGGATCGCCTGACCGATGAGCTGGTCGGCCTGCTCGCCGCCGGCGGCTATCGGACGCTGACCACCGCCTCCGACGGGACCTCGCAGGCGATGCGCGACAAGATCCAGCGCGGCACCAGCGAGGAGAACCTCCGGAACGCCGCCCGTCTTGCTAAGGCCCACGGCATGAGTGCGCTCAAGGTGTACATGATGCTCGGCGTACCGGGCGAGACCATGGCCGATGTGGAGGAGCTGATCCGCTTCGCGCTGGAACTGGCCGTCATCGCCCCCCGCTTGATAGTCACGGTCGCCCCGTTCGTCGCCAAGCGGAACACGCCGCTCGACCGTTCGCCGTTCGAGGACATCGCAATCCTGGACGCCAAGCTTGCCCGCCTTCGCGCAGGTCTGCGCGGCCGCGTGAAGCTGATGGGCGAATCGCCGAAATGGGCGTGGATCGAATACCGGCTGGCGCAGGGAGGTTTCGCCGAAGGCCTGGCTGCGATGGGAGCCGCGCGGGCAGGTGGAAGCTTCGGGGCGTGGAAGACTTCGCTGACGGACCCTGCGACTGGCGCTGCGTCCGGTAGCGCAATCGAGTAGGAAGTCGCCAATCCGGCGTGGACATTCCTCTTTTTCTGCTGCCGCGCCGATCCAGCGTGCCTTGCCACGCCCTCGCCCCGCTCTTTGCTGGAGTTAGGCGCAAAGCTCAAGGTAAACTGCCTTCACGATGAGAATGCGAAGTTCATGCATGGCCATCTGTCTCGCTGGCTCTTTGGCCGTGGCCCTGGCAGCGCCGGGTTGTGGGTCGTCGACCCCGGACGGCGGCGGCTCGGGCCAAGGCGGCGCCGGTGGCAGCGGCAAGGGAGGCACCAACGCGGGTGGCACCTCGGGTGCTGGCGGCTCGTCAGCTCCGGGAGGGTCGGGTGGCTCGCAGAACGGCGGCGCTTCTGGCTCGGGCGGTCTCTCGTCAAGCGGCGGCTCTGGAAACCGTGACGCTTCCATCTCGTCGGGCGGTGCCGGCGGATCGTCCGGCGCGGGTGGTGCCAGCAACAACGGCGGTTCGTCGGGCGGCGGCGGCACATCGAACAAGGGCGGCAGCGCCGGCGGCGGCGCGGGTGCGGGCGGTTCCGGCGCGGGCGGAACGGCGGGCAACAGCAGCACAACACCCGGCTACATGCTGCCCCCGCCAGATCAGTGCCACGACCGCGACTACATTCAGGGCGATTCATACAAAAAGACCGGCTGCCTCGCCGGTGACGCAACCAGTGAGTGCGGCGGGAAGTGCGAAACCGCCAGCGTCTGCGAGAGTCCTACGGCCAAGCCCACGGCCGATCGCGAATACATGTGCCCGCGCAACCTGCTCTTCAGCCCCGAGTTCGAGCAGGCCGTGATGGACGACGGACTGGAAGGATTCCACTACGCCGTCGTGGGCCACGACCCGGACAAGGGCGGCATCGATGGCGACGCCCATAGCTGCTGCCAGTGCTACCAGCTCGTCTACGCGTACCCGAGCCCGTCGAACGATAGGCAGGTTCAGGTCAATCCGGACAATCCCAATCCGCCGGCGTCGGCCATTCCACTGCCGCCGCCGCTCATCGTGCAATCGTTCAACACCGCCGCTACCGTCACCACCTTCGACGTCTACATGCCGGCCGGCGGGATGGGCGCCCAGAACGGCTGTTTCCTGATGCCCAACAGCGGTGGCGATGCGGCTCAGCGCAAGTACATGTACAGCAACTATCCACTCAATGGTCAGCCTGGCAACGGTGGCGTGAAGGCAGCCTCGTTGCAGGAATGGGCTGCGGACTGCAAGACCAAGGACAAGAACTGGGTCACCGAGGCGACGCTCTCGTCCTCGGCCTGTATCAAGGACTTCTCCGAGGCGTGCGGCAAGATCACATCCACCATTCCAGGTCTAAGCGACCTGGGTCGCCAAGGCTGTATCAAGGCGAACACCATCGACACGTTCTATCACCTGAACTGGGCGGTCTATGCCATGAAGGTCGAGTGCCCCGAACACCTGACTCGGGTCACCGGTTGCCGGCTGGCCACGCAGACTGGTGTGAAGGCGGTGAAGAAAGACGTGAAGACCGCGGAGCAGGCGAAAGCGGATCCCGACTTCTGGAAGAAGACCGCCAACACGAGCAACCTCTACGAGACCACGACCATGGAAGATTGCTGCCGTCCAACCTGCGCGTCGTATACGCAGATCTCCGGCTTCGGCTTGAAGACGGATCCGCAGTACCGGTCTTTCTACAATTGCGACCTCGACGGCGTCCCCTGGACGCAACCGCAGTAGCCGCCGCCGGGAAATATCTCAAGCGCCAGCTACGTGGGGATCGCCGCCGCGCCGCGGCCTGCTGTCCGTGACCGAGGCTACAGCCTGTGTGCACCCGGATGGCTTCCGCTCACTGTTCAAGTGCGATCTACACTGTGGATCGGGTAGACTGGTGGGTACTTCCCATGTCGAAAAAACTCCTCCTCCTCTCGACCCTTGCGCTCTCGGCGATCGCGTGTGGCAATGACAACCCCGACGCCATCGGCGCCGGAGGCAACAGCGGTAGCGCCAGCGGAAACGGGGGCATGTACATCAGCACCTCACCCAGCGGATCGGGCAGCAACGGCGGCGGCGGAGTGTCGGGGACTGGAACGACGGGCGACCTGAACTTCGTCATCCGCGATTTCAAGGTTTATGATCCATCCAATTCGAAGACCACCAACCCGGACTTCGAGAACGTTCCCAGCACCCCCTCGCCAACGTCTCTCGGCTGGGTCGACCCGGACATCGTGAACGAACAGCTGGGCGAGGACCACAAGCCGACCTACAAGAACGCATCCGGAAAGACGCTCACGACCCACGGCAAGGACGCCTTCGACCAGTGGTTCCGCAACGTGGAAGGCATGAACATCACCCAATCCATTCCGGTCACGCTGACCAAGAGCTCGGACGGGGCATACGTCTACGATAGCAAGTCATCGGGCGCCCTCAACAAGGACGGGATGTTCTTCCCCATCGACGATGGCACGCAGTACGCCACGAAGTTCGGCAACCAGGGCAGCAAAGACGCCAACGGCAGAAGCCACAACTTCTCGTTCACCTTGGAACTCCACACGGTGTTCACCTACCAAGGCGGCGAGAACTTCTTCTTCCGCGGGGATGACGACGTCTTCGTCTACATCAACAACAAGCTGGTCATCAATCTGGGCGGCATCCACGGCACCCAGGAACAGAACGTCGCCATCGACTCGCTGGGGCTGACAAAGGGCTCCACCTACAACCTCGATTTCTTCTACACCGAACGCCACGTGGTCGCGTCGGACCTGCTTATCACCACCGGCCTCGAGCTGTCGAACAACGGCGACATCCCGATCCTCTGACAGGCTTGACTGACCGCTCGCGGTCTAGCCACGCTTGGCTTTGGACCGGCGCCGACGAACCAGCAGTGCGGCGAAGAATGCGGCGGCGATCAGTACCAAGACCAAGGCCACAGGAGTGCCACGCATTCCCTGTAGGCTCTCCCAGCCGATGCGGATCAGCGCGACCAGCAGCCGAACCAAGCCGCGGCCGAACCGAATCAGAAACGGGACCAGCAGCAAAAGACCGAGCGTCTTCAGCAGGCGATTGCTCTTGGCGGGGGCTGCGCCGGGCCAGCCTGCACCAGGCGCGGCCCGAAAGCCCGTCTCGCCCCGGTCGTAGGCCGCGCGCCGCTGTCGATCCGAGAGGATCTCGTAGGCACGATTGATGTTGGCCATCTTTTCGGCGGCCAGCCCTTCCAGCGGATTGCCCGCGTGCTTGTCCGGATGGTAGCGCGCGACCAGATCGCGGTAGACTGCTCGTATCTCGGCGTCGGTGGCATTCCTACCGACGCCGAGAATCTCGTAGGGATCGAATGCCGGGGTCGCCATCAGCGGGCCGCGGTCTTGCCAGGCGCCGTACCACCCGGCGATTGCAGGTACCGGTAGAGTTCCGTGTTGGTGGACAGCACGAGCCACGAATCCTTGTCGATGGTGCTTCGGTAAGTCTCCATGGTGCGCAAGAACCGGTAAAGCTCGCGGTTGCGGTTGTAAGCGTCGGCATAGATCGTGGCAGCCTCGGCGTCGCCACGGCCCATGATTTCCTGGGTCTTACGATAGGCCTCGGACTCGATGACCTTGAGCTCGCGCTCCTTCTTGCCGCGCACCTCGGCGCTCTTGCCCTGCCCTTCCGACCGATGCCTATCTGCGATCCGCTTGCGCTCGGAGATCATGCGTTCGAAGACCTTGGCTTGTACGCTGTCGATGTAGTTGACCCGCTGGATCTGGACGTCCACCAGCTCGATGCCGTAGTCGGGCATCACGTGCGAGGCGTGTTCGAGAATCAGGCGGGTGATCTTGTCTCGCCCCATCTCCACCTGGCGCATGGCCTCGGCCTCCATCACGTCCTCGACCTCTTCCGACTTTTCGAACGCGCGGTTGCTAACCCGCACGACCTCGATCAGGTTGTGGTTGGCGATGACGTTGCGGGTCTCGCCGTCGATGATGTCGTCAAGCCGAGACTGTGCCCCGCGCTCGTCGCGCAAACGTTGGAAGAACAGCAACGGATTGGCGATGCGCCAGCGCGCCCAGGTCTCGACCCAGATGTACTTCTTGTCGCGTGTCGGAATCTGGTTCGGGTTGCCATTCCACTCGAGCCAGCGCTTGTCGAAGACGTTCGCCTCCTGTGCGAAGGGAACCTTCAGGTGCAGCCCGGCCTGGGTGATAGGGTTACCCATCGGCTCACCGAACTGCGTGATGACCACCTGCTCGGTTTCCGACACCGTGTAAAGCGCGGAGGACAGCGTGATGATGCCGAACACGCCGATGGCCAGCGCGATCAGCAGTTTGCGACCTTTCATGGCTTCACCTCCTGCTGCAAGGTCCCAAGCGGAAACATGGGCAAAATGCCCTTGGCCCTCTCGTCGAAGATGAGCTTCTTGCCCGCCGCCGGCAGCGCCGCCGACATGGTTTCGAAATAAATACGCGCCCGCGTGACCTCGGGCGATTTCCGGTACTGCTCCTCGAGCGCGACGAACCGCTGGGCATCGCCCTTGGCGCGATTCACGCGATCGACGGCGTAGCCCTCGGCCGCCTCGATCTTCTGTTCGGCCAGACCCCGCGCCCGGGGAATCTCCTGGTTGTATTCCGCCCACGCCTCGTTGATGGCGCGCTCGCGTTCCTGGATGGCCTGGTTGACCGCGTTGAACGACGGCTTGACCGACTCGGGCGGGTCCACGTCCTGCAAGACCAGTTGCTGTACGGAAATGCCGTTGTCGTACAGCTTGCACAGGTGTGCCAGCAGCTCTTTCGCTCGGCTGGCGATGGATTCACGGCCGACGGTCAGAAGCTCGGTGACGCTGTGATCGCCCACCACCGTGCGCATGGAGGCCTCGGTCATCAGGCGAAACGTGTCTTCCACGTCGCGCAGCTTGAACAAGTACTTGTATGGGTCGGAGATCTTGTACTGCACGATCCACTCGACCGTGGCGACGTTCAAATCGCCGGTGAGCATCTGCGATTCGCCTTGGGTCTTCTCGTCCTTGTGAAACGTGCTCTGGACGTCGGCGCGCGCGGTCCGGAAGCCGAACTCTTGCTTGAGTTGTCGCTGCACCGGCACCTTCTGCACGCGTTCGATACCGAACGGGATCTTGGTGTGCGGCCCCGGATTGCTGGTACGCACGTAGCGACCAAATCGCGTGACCAGCGCGACCTCGTCTGGCTCGACCTGGTAGTACGAGCTGACGGCGGTAACCAGCACCGCTGCGACAATGACGATGATGACCAAGGTCCGCCGCGAAGCTCGCAAGCGCTCGCCGCCCTCGCGCATCATGCGAATGAAGTCGTCCGGTCCGAAATCGGCGCTGCGATTTGGCATGGCCCTTGTCTAGCACAGGAAGCTGCGCTACATCGTACGCACATCAACCCAAAGCATACCGGCCCGTCGGGCGGCCTCGATGCCAAGGTCGGTGTCCTCGTAGACCGTGCAGTCGGCCGGACGCACGTCGAGCCGCCGGGCGGCTTCGAGAAAGACGTCCGGCTCGGGCTTGTGTTTGACCGTGTCCTCGGCGCCGACAATCACGGGGAACCATTCGAGGACGCCAATCTGGCGCAGGGTCATCTCGACAAGGTGGCGATGTCCGCCCGACGCAACGGCCATCGGCACGACGCCGCGACCTTCGCGCGCCACCGCCACCACCTTCTCGATGGGGCGAATCTCGGCCATCTTTTCGATGAATGCCTCTTCCTTGCGTCGGGTCAGAAGGTCCACGTCGGGAACCTTGCCCACTTCGGCGAACAGCAGTTCGAGGATCTTCCCGGTCGGCATGCCGCCCATGGAATAGAAGCGGTCCTCGGGAAAGGCTATGCCGTGGGGCCGCAGAATCTCGATCCATGCGCGGTAGTGCGCAGGCATGGTGTCGGCTAGGGTTCCATCACAGTCGAAGATCAGCGCGTTCACGGCGGCTTTCATAGCAGACTCGCGGCGGCTTTGGACACTGCCCGAGAGAGTCATGAAAGCCTGCCATGGGGCGCCACGCTAGAGGTCGTTGCGATGGGCGCACGACCGGTTCCCGCGTATCAGTCGTCGTCGCCCTCAGGAAACAGCCGATCCTTGAGCTGGGCAGCGAGGTCGTACATGACGGGCAGGACCACCAAGGCCAGGAGGGCAGCAGACAGGGTACCGCCCACGATGACCACGGCGATGGGGCGTTGGGTTTCGGCGCCCATGGCGCGGCTGATGGCGGCCGGGATGAGTCCCAGGGCTGCCAGCGATGCGGTCATGAGCACCGGCCGAAGCCGGGCTGCGCAACCTTCAAGAATGGCGGCTCTCCGCGCCAGCCCGGCGTCACGGGCGTCGTCCACTGCGGACAATACCAGCACCCCGTTGAGTGATGCCTGGCCGATGAGCGCAATGAAACCGACAGCCGCAGCCACGGAAACGGGCATTTTGCACACCCACAGTCCCAAAACCCCACCCACCAGGGCGAAGGGCACATTGGCCAGCGTGATCAACGCCAAGCCCAAATTACGAAAAGCGTTGAAGAGCAGCCCAAGAGTAATCAGCAGTGCCACCGGAACCACCAAGGCCAGTCGGGCCATCGCACGCTGTTTGCTCTCGAATTCGCCGCCCCACTCGGACTGCACGCCCGCGGGCAGGGGGGCTTGATCGCGCACGCGCTGCTGGGCCTCGGCCACGAACGATCCCATGTCGCGATCGCGGACATTCATGCGGATACCGATGTACCGTCGCCCGTTTTCCCGGTTGATGGATGCTCGTCCTACGCCCAAATCCACGTGCGCCAGGGCTTCCAGCGGCACGGTCACGCCACCACCGACCGCGATGGGAAGCTTGCGAATCTTTTCGATATCGTTGCGCGAGCCGGAAGCAAAGCGCAGCACCACCGGGCGCGGGATTTCCGCCTCCCAGAAGGTGGCCACCTCGACGCCGCCCACGGCGGCTTGGAAGATGTGCTGAAAGTCGCCCACGTCCAATCCGTAGCGCGCCAAGGCCTCTCGATTGGGACGGAGCTGAATCTGTGGCACTTCACCGCTCTTGACGATGCCCAGGTCGGCAACGCCTGCAATGTCGGCGATGACAGTCTTGACCTTGCTGGCGTACGACTGAAGCACGCGCAAGTCATCGCCATAAACCTTGAGCGCGATCTGACCGAACTGACCCGCGATGTTCTCGTTGACGTTGTCGCGAATCGGCTGGCTGAAGTTGGCCTCGACGCCTGGAATCTCGGCCATCCCCACATCCATGCGCCGGATCACTTCACCAATCGACCGCACGTCCGCCGGCCATGTCTCGGGTGGCCTAAGCTTGACGAAAAACTCGAGGTTGTTGGTCAGGGTAGCGTCGGTGCCGTCTTCGGGCCGCCCGAGTTGCGACATCACTTCGTCGGTTTCCGGGTAGCGGGTCAGAATTTCGGTAACTCGGGAAACCAGCTTTCGACCTTCGGTGAGGCTGACGTTGGATGGCAACGTGCACGTGATGTAGAGCGCGCCTTCATTGAGCTCGGGCAGGAACTCGGAGCCGAGCCAGCACGGCGGCCGCCAGCGCTCCCAGCGAGCCCGCCAAGACCAGCAGGCGCCGGCTCAGCGCCCAGGTCAGCAGCGGACGGTAAAGCAGCAGCGCCAAGCGCAGGACAGGAGATTCCCGGTGGGGACGCGGTTTGCGAAAGGCGAAGGTTGCCAGCACAGGCACCAGCGACACCGAGAAAATGAGCGCGCCGATGAGCGCCGCGACCACCGTGTTGGACATGGGCGCGAAGATGCGGCCTTCCACCCGTTCGAGCAGAAAGATGGGCAGGTAGGCTGCGATGATGATGAGCAGGGCGAAGAAGGTCGGCCGCAGGACTGCTCGGGTAGCCGACCCCACCCGCTCCCGCACGGATTCGCCCGGATGGGCTGGCGTGGACATGCGGGCCACCACGCTTTCGATGATCACCACCGCGCCGTCCACGATGATGCCGAAGTCGACCGCGCCCATGCTCAGGAGGTTGGCGCTCATCCCACGTAGGCGCAGGTAGATGAAAGCCGAGAGCAAGGAAAGAGGAATCAGCGCGGCCACAATCAGGGCCGCACGCAGATCCATCAGAAACACGAACAGAACCAGCGTGACCAAGAGCGCGCCCTCGACCAGGTTGCGCGCCACGGTCTTGAGGGTGGTGTTCACTAGCTCGGTGCGATCGTAGAATGCCTCGATCTTGACCGGCGTTCCGGCCAGCGAGGGCAGCGACTGGTTGAGGGCATCCACGGTGGTGCGAAGGCCCTTGAGCACTTCCGAGGGGTTCTGCCCGCGCCGCATGAGCACGATGCCCTCGACCGCGTCGAGCGAAAAATCACGGCTGACCACTCCCTGGCGAGGCGACCAGCCCTCGCGCACGTCGGCCACGTCGCGCACGAGAACCGGGGTGCCCTGATGGGTGGCCACGCCGGTAGCGCCGATGTCGCCGAGAGAGGCGAAAAGCGCGGTGGACCGCACCACGAATTGTTCGGCGCCCCGCTCGAGCACGCCGCCGCTGGCGTTGACGGAGGCCTCGCGCAGCGCCTTTTCTAGATCCTCCAAAGTGAGGCCGAAGGCCGCCAGCCGCGCAGGCGAAGGTTGAACCTGAACCTCTTTCACCAGGCCGCCGTAGCTGACCACATCGGCTACGCCCGGCACGCGCAGAAGACGCGGTCGCACGATCCATTCCTGCACCGACCGCAGCTTCATGGGGTCGCCGCCCGCGCCGGCCAGCGTATAGCGATACACCTCGCCGATCGGCGTGGCCAAAGGTCCCAGCTCGGCGGTGATCCCGGGCGGCAAATCCGCGTTGCGCAGCCGTTCCAACGTCTGCTGGCGCGCGAAGTAGGCATCCACGCCCTCTTCAAAGGTCATGGTGATGTACGACAGACCGAAAAGCGACAAATTGCGAAGCCGCGCCAGCCCCGGCGTCCCGTTGAGTGCCCGCTCGAGAGGCAGGCCGAGCTGGCGTTCCACCTCTTCCGAGGGCTGGCCTGGAAAGAGCGTGATGACGCTGACCTGCGTATCGGTGGGATCGGGGAAGGCCTCGACGGCGAGTCCCATGAAGGACCAGGCCCCAGCGACGGCCACAATGAGCGTAAAGAGCAGCACCGCTGGACGGTTCTTGAGAGCGAAGGTAACGATCTTGTGCAGCACGTGTGGCCCGTGGCTACGATGCGATGTCGAGGGCGTTGAGCAAGAGCAGCGCTCCGCGCGACACGAAGGTTTCCCCTGCGCCGAGACCCGTCAGGATTTCGGTCTTGCCGTCGCGCGAGCGCCCGATGCGCACCTCACGCCGCTGCAGCCGCGACTGCTTGTCCGGCCCGCCAGTCTTGACGAAGATGATGGCCTTCTGGTCATCGGTGACCACGGCTTCCGAAGGAACCTGAACGACGGGCGGGGCCAGGGTGGCGAAGGTCACCTGCACGAAGGCGTTGGGCCGCAGATGGTGCTCAGGATTGGGAACCCGGATGCGTACAGCAATGGTGCGACGAACCGGATCGACGAAGTCCGCCACGTACTCGATCTTGCCCGCCACCGGCTGTGCACCAGCGCGCACCTCGGACACCTGGACGGATTGGCCAGCGCTCAAAGCCTCGGTGTCCGCCCCGACGACGTCGGCGACGACGATGACCTCGTCGAGCTCCGCGATCTGAACCAGGGGTTCCGTACGGTCGGGACCGACTTCCATGCCCACCAGGGCGGCGCGATCGACCACGGTGCCCTTGCGCGGCGCCGTCAACCAGAACAAGCCGCCGGGATCGAACCGACCAAGATGGAGACTGCGCCGCTTGCCTTCCGCGGCCTTGAGCGCCAGCTCGATCTCGTGTTTCTCTTGCTGGGCGACGATGAGATCCTTCTCGGGCACCGCGCGCAATGCCACCAGGTCGCGCAATCGCTCCACCAGGGCGGTCTTGACTGCGAGCGAGGCTCGCGCGCTCTCCGACTCACGTCCCAGTTCGGGAAGCGAGCTGGAGCGTATGGCTACCAGCCGGTCGCCGGGCTTCACCTCTTGCCCGAGGTGGACCACGACCTGCTCGACCCGGCCCGCCACGGGAGCAAACACCGGGCCCGAGCGTGACTCGTCCACCAGCACGCGTGCGGGTGCGGGAATCGGCGCCAGTCCCGGCGCCAGTTTCGCGACTTCCAGCTCGATGTAGCGCTCCTGGGGCGAGCCTTGGGCAAGCTGGATGGTCGAATCGGTCACCGTGAGCCCCGGAACGGGCAAAGGCCTGGCGGCGCGCTTGGAAGCGCCGATACCCACGCCGATGCCGATGCCGACAAACATTCCGAGGGCCAGGCAGGCCACGATTGTCCACCGTGGGCGACGTCCGGCAGGGATTTCTCGATGGGTCTGGTCAGACATGGGATCCGCTGGGTTGAGATTCGGTCTTTTCAAGGATGGGAGGGTGCGGATTGTTGCACAGGTGAGGCTGGGATAGCTGTGGCGAATGGGGGCTGCGGGTAAAGTGCGGCATTCCGGCGGATCTCGAGGGTGGCCTTGAAGGTTGTGGCCGCCACCTCCAACCGGTCGAGTTGCAATTCCTCGAGCGCGCGCCGAGCCAGCAAGACATCGATCAGCGAAGCCCCTCCTCGGCGTGAGGCTGCGTCCATGCCTTCGGCAAGACTGCGCGCGCGCGGTAACGCGGCCTCATCCAACGATTGCGCTCGCGCCTGGAGGACCGCCAGCCGTCTGCGAGCCAAGGCAAGGGCGCGCAAGGCCCCATCCGATAGCACCCGGTGCGCCTGCAGGCTGGCTTCGAGCTTCCGCTTCGCTCGTTCGCTTTCCACCTGCCCGCGGTCGAAGACCGGCAACGGTAGACTGACGGTGAGTACCAAGCTGTTGGCTTGGTTCCCGGCGATCTCGAACTGATCGTGCATGTAGCTGACGCCGGCCGTTGGATCTGGGATCTTCGCGCGGCTGGCCAGCACCGCCTCGGCGCGTAGTCGCGTCTGTTCGGCATCCAGGGCCAGAAGATCAGGTCTGCCGGAAACAGCCTGAAAGTCTTTGTGTTCATCGTGCGCGAGCGCCAGCACGTCGGGATGCTCCTCGAACAGAAAGTGGCGTGCATCTTCCTCGCCAGCGAAGCGCGGGCAATCGGACCCGAGAATCCGCGCGCACACCCCGACCGCGATTTCTTGGGCTTCCTCGGCCTCGCGCGCTGCCGACAAGAGACGCAAGTGCTCGACCTCCAGGCGGTCAACTTCCAAGGCGGCCACGTCGCCGCGTTTGGCGCGTTCGCGCTGCAAGCGCAGGCTCTCCGCGCTGTCCCCCACCAATCGTTCCAGCACGGAGCGGCGTGCGGTCGCGCCGGCCTGCTCGGCGAGCGCCTCAAGCAAGGCAAAGAAACCCTGCCGGTAGGTATCGGCTACCGTGAGGAACGCCACCTTGGTTGCGGCCTCAGCCGCGGCCTGGCGCGGCCCCCGCTTGCCGAGCTCGATCATCTGGCTGATCCCGACCATATAGTTTGGAACCTCGCCGAAGCTTGCGTCTGGCGGGTTGCGTCTGCCGACAGGAATGGTTCCCCAGGCGGTGGTCAGGGTGGGATTGGGCAGGACGTGGCTGCGTTCGCGACCGGCCTCGGCCTCGATGACGGACTGCCGAGAGAAAAGGAGGTCGGGTGAATGGTTCCACAATGCCGAAGCCAAGACCCTTTCGTCGAACGGGTCCGGCGCGGCCGCAGGCGTGGTAGGCGAGGCCGCATCCATGGAAACGAACACCGCGGGAAGGAGGAGGAGTTTCATCATGAGCGTTGAGATGTCTAGCACCGCGCGTACCGAGAAGGCTCGAATTTGCGCGCGAGCAAGCACGCCAGCGCGCGTGGTGCGAAGAAAAGCTGCGCAGCTGCTTGGCTCGGGTCTATTGTTCAACCCAAGCTTTTCGGGTGTTGCAATGGAATCCAGCTCCTCGTGCTTTCAACCTCAGCCCGTGCGATCGGCACACCGCGCGTCTTTGCTCGGAGCAGTGCTCGCCCTTCTGCTTATCACGTGCAGGCCTTCCGATCCGAGGCCGGCCAAGTCGACCGGCGCTGGTGGCGGACCTTCGGGAGGAACCAGCACTGTCTTGACCGGACAGGCCGGCGGGGCGAGCTTGGGTGCTGGCGGACAAGGTGGAACATCGACGGCTTCTGCCGGGCGAGGCGGCTCGTCGGCGGCTGGCGCTGACGGACGGGGCAGCTCCTCCCCGACCACTGAACCTGGCGGTTCGTCCACCGGTGGCGCCACCACGACCTGGACCGAGCCCAGCTTCGATCCGCAAACTCTGCCAGCCAAGGTGCCCACCGTCGCGATCGTCATCGCCGAGAGTGCACGGGCGCTCCTCGAGGCAGCCCCCTTCTATGGTGAGGACGCCATCGGCACGTTCGTCGATGGCGATAGCAATCGCTACGAGGGCATCGCCATCAATTACCGGGGCGCCTATGCTCTGCAGGACCTGATGAGCAGCGACCCCATCGGTCGCCGCAACTGGAAGGTCAAGTTCGCCTCCGACAATCGCTATCGGCAGCGCCGCGAGTGGAACTACACATTTTCCCCCAGCCTGCGGCAACTGCTCGCCTACGATCTGATGCGCTTTGCTGGTGTGCGGGTGCCCTCGGCGCGACATGTACGGCTGTCAGTGAACGGCGAGGCGCAAGGTCTGTTCCTGGAATACGAGGATCCTGACAACAAGGACTGGCTGTGGGAAATGTTCGGTGACAAGAAGGGCGACCTGTACAAGGCCGCGCTCGACGTGCCCGCGTCCGAGGGGCAGCCGGAACAGAAGTACTTCGCCGACACGACCTACCTAGGCGCGGAAGACACAGCCTATCCGAAGCACTACAACAAGAAGACCAACGACGACGATCCCGCGGCCGCAGCCGACTATGGCGTCATCCGTGGCTTCCTCGAGAAACTCAATGCCCTGTCCGACTCGGACCTGGTCGCGTGGGTGCAAAGTCATCTCGAAATCGATCGATTCCTCAGCTACCTGGTCGTTTCGAACTTCATTGCGAATTGGGACTCGTTTCCACAGCGTCCGAAGAACTACTGGCTCTACGAAGTGCGCCACGAGGGAAAGCTGTCTTTCATTCCCTGGGACGTCGACAACACGTTTCAACAAGCGACCAGTGTCTTCAACAAAATGGGCGCGAACGCGTCCGTTCTGTACGACCTGCTCAAGCTCGACTACGAGCCCTACCACACCCAAGAAGGCACGCAGCGACCGCTCGCCTGGCGCATCCTCGCCCAGCCGCAGTTCAAGGCGGCGTACCTGGCCCGCTATCGCGCGCTGTCGGCGTCGATCCTCTCGAAGTCGTACCTGACCGCGCGCATTGATGGCTTGGCCGCGGTCGTGCAACCGGTGCTGAGCGACACGCCCACCAGCCAGGGAGGTGGCGGCCCGGGAACCGAACGCTCGGATTTCACAGGGGCCATCGGCGACATGCGAGCGTTCGTCACTGCACGCGTCTCGGCCGTCGCCCAGGAGCTCGCGTCCATCGAGTAGCAGTAGTGTTAAGCGGTCTCTCGGCGCGCGCGCTTGACCAGCAGCACGCTGGCCGCGGATCCTGTGCCCACGAGCAGGAACAGGACGAACCAGCCCGCCTTGCGGTGATCCTTGGTGTCGTAAAGCCAGTGATCCATGCGGACGCGATCGTAGGTGCTCCGGCCGTCCCAGACCAGCTGCGTGTGCCGCCGCCAGGGCGCGTCCTGGGACGCCTTCTGCCAATTGTCGCCGAAGGGAACGTGGCGCAAGAGCCACAGATGCCCGAGGATCGGCTGAAGCGGACCCAGCCACACCGTCGGATAGACGTCCTCGAAGCAGCCTTCGCAAAAGCCACCTTTGTCGAGCGTCAGCGAAGCCGTGCGGTTGGGCTGCCCGAGCCACTTGGTCCGTACCTCGAGGGCGATGCGCAGGTAATGATCCCAGTAGAACGCGTTCCCCAACACCTGGACGAAGATGCCGAGTGCCAGCACCGCCGCAGCCAAGGATCGGCGCGGCCATCGCATGTGCGACAGGAACGAAACCGCCGGCAATAGCAATACCGGCATGGCGAACACGACGTAGCGCGGCCCCCAGGCCCAATCGCCCGGCCACGACGGGAACCTGCCATAGAACAGCGCCACCGGCAGGATCGTGACCAGCATGGCCAGCACCGTGGTGCGGTGGCTACGCCAGAAGCTCGACAGCCCCAGCAGCGCAAGCAGCAACGGCGGCGAGTACAGGAAGATGCTCTTGCCGGGCGAAAACAGGAAGCCCCACACACTGACGAGGGCGTTCTCCACCATCACGTTACCGACGCCCTTGTAGCCAGAGTTGGTGATGCTGCCGAAGCGAACGTAGTTGTAGACCAGCACCATCAGCATGCCGGGCAGAAGTCCCAGCGCCGCGAACACGGTCGCGCGGACGAGTGCGCGCACGCTGCGAAAATGAACAGCGGCCACCAGAACAAAAGCGCCCGGCAACGAGAGCGCGTAGATGTACTTCGTGTTGAGCAGCATCCCCGCCCACAAACCAACCCACAGCGCGGTCCTGTCATCCAGCCGCTTGAGCAACCGAGAAAGCGCGAGAAAGAATCCGGTGAAGCAAGCGATCTGCACGATCTCGGTGAACGGATAGCGCGCGTACACCCAGACGATGCTGCCGGCGCCGAGCAACGCGGAGGCGAACAGCGACACGCGGGTGGTGGCCCCGTGGCGCAGACACAATCTGAAGAACAGCCACACCACCAAGGCGCCAAGCAGCGAACCGGCGACGTGGCACGCGAAAACGTCGAGGAGGTGAGAGACCTCGGGCCCCGTCTTGAAGTGCGAGGTCAGCACACGCACGCCTGCGCCCGGCACGTGCAAGAGAGACGGCAGCAACGGCTGGGCGGCGTAAAAGTGTCCGCCACGACCGGGACTGGCGTCGGCCGGCCAGCGCGTCCGGACATAGACCCCGTTGCCGGCGACCAGGGTCTCTGCGACTTCGTAGACGGGACGGGCATCGCCCCAGGGAACCTCGCGGCTCATGCTGGCGAAGTTGAGGGAGGCCACCGCCACGAACAGCAACGGCCCGGGCGGCAGATGCGACCAGCGACTGCGTGCTCGGGCAACCGGGTCCGACGTGCCTTCCACGCTCATGTGCCGGGAATTCCTGCCAAGGTCAGTCGACCATAGCCGACGCTCGAGCGCGGTGCACGCGTGCAGGCGCCGTCGCGCCGATAGAGCTGGTATTGCCCTTGGGTGGCAATGCTCTTGTAACGAGCGTCGTCCATCTTGTGACCGGGCCCCAGCACCACATAGTTGGCGGCATCGTAGTCCGGCCGCCCGCCGGCCCACACGATGGGGAGCCGACGATGAAAATACGTGTACGCGCCCGTCCAGTAGGCATTCATGGTCGGCGCCGCCAGGCCGCAGAGGTCCCCACGCACTCCTGCGTGAGCAAAAAGTCGATTCCTCTCGTCAAAGGCGCGCCAGACCAAAGGAGAAGTGGGCCCACCGTTGGCCGTGCTGTCCATCGGTTGCCGGATGTCCGCAAACGTCAGCTTGGAAACCCGCACGAAGAAAAACGCCAGCAGAACCAGCCCGAACGTCGAGGTCAGGGCCATCTGCTGCCAGCGGGGCAGCGGCAGAGTGTCCAAGATGCGACCAATCCCCACGGCAGAGCAGAGCAAGAAGAACGGCAGGACCGGAAAGATGAAGCGCAGCTCTTTGTGGGCGATGGCGGAATGTGCCCCGACAAAGACCAGCGTAAGCAAGCCGACAGGCCAGGTGCGGCGAAGCCCGACCAAGAATCCCAGCCCCAGCACCCATAGCGCTGGGCCGCTCGTGGCCAGCATCGTACGCCAGTAGAAATCGCGTTTGGAGACGCCCCACTGGTTGGCTCCATTCTCGACGAGGTTGAAGCGCATGTACGTGATGAACGCCTGGAACGGTTGCCCCCAGGTGATCCAATCGAGTAGTCCACCAAGACCAATCACCACGACCGCGCCCGCCGCGACGACAAGCGCCACGCGAACGCTGCAGCGCCAGGCGACCAGGACCAGGACCACCGGCAACAGCACCATGGTCTGATAGCGCAGCAAAGCCGCGAGCCCGAACAGAGCCCCCGCACCGAGAAGCACCGGCGCGTTCTTCCACCAGGGCGTGGCAGCGAGACAACGCGCGCGAGAAAAGGCGCGGCCGGAACTGCCCAGTCCCCACGACCACAGGAGCCAGGCCCCCCAGGCGAGAACGGGCGCGCAGGCCACCTCGGACATGGCGCGACTGCCGTAAAGGAGGCTCGACGGAAAGGCGAGGGCGACCAATCCGAACAGTACGGAGGCGGTCGGGCCAGCAGCCGCGTAGGCAATCCTCAGCATGGCGTAAAGGCCCAGCGTCGACAGCAAAGCAAAGAAGCCCTTCATGCCGATGGCCAGCCCAGCACCGCTTCCGATTCCGCAAAAGGAAAGTACCTTCATCACGCCACCGATGGCGCCCGGCAGGATCCACGAGCGCGCACCCGACCTGAATTCCCAGGGCACGAGACCGTAGCCGAACGCCAGGCGATGCCCCTGCTCCAGCGTCTGAAACACCTCGTCCGCCCAGATCATGCCCTGGTCGGCCACCGCCAGGTAGGCCCTGGGCGCAAAAATGGCCGCACAGGCGCCGAGCCACAGCCAGGCACGCATGCTTCGAGGTAAGGGACGAATCACGCGCGCAAGAATGCACGGTCGCAACGCCGTGGTCCAGAGAGATGGACGAGCGCGCGGCAGTGAGGCGCCGGCCCGGCCAAGGTCAAGCGTCGACGACTGGCGAATCGGGCGCCGCCACGGTGGTCACGCGCGCGAACGATGCGGCCAGATCCCGATTGTCCTTGCTGCCGAGCAACCCGGACAGTGCCTCGGCCGGGGCCGGCATGGGCACGGCCAGCTTGCCCTTGAAGTGAGCCACGCGAGCCGCGCTCTCCTCGATCCGCCGCCGAACGTCGGCCTTCGCCTCGCCAGCCTTCACCAGCGCTTCGAAGGCGCGAACCTGTCGGTCTTCGGGCTCGCGCACCAAGAAGTGATCGACGCCGGCAAGCAGACTTTCCACCGCCAGTTGCTCGACCGGGTAAAGATCGGCCACGGCGCGCATGCCGAGGTCGTCGCTGACCAGTAATCCGGTAAAGCCAAGCTCGCCGCGCAACACGTCGTGGGCAATCCTTCGCGACAGCGTCGCGGGCAGCTTGGCATCCCACGCCGGGTAGAGCACGTGTGCGGTCATGATGGCCTCGATGCCGGCCCGGGCAGCCGCGGCGAAGGGCGCCAGCTCGACCGTGTGCAGCCGCGCCTCGGAGTGGCCGACCGTGGGCAGCTCGAGGTGCGAGTCCGCGTGGGTATCGCCGTGACCGGGAAAATGCTTGCCACAGCCGAGCACGCCCACATCGCGCAGCCCGCGCCAGAACGCCAAAGCGTGATCGGTGGCGTCGTCTGGGCGCGTGCCGAACGATCGATTGCCTATGACAGGATTCTTCGGGTTGGTGTGAACGTCGAGGACCGGCGCGAAATTCCAACCGATGCCCAGCGCTGCCAGCTCGCCGCCAAGCCCCTGCCCCACCGCGCGCGTGCGTTGAACGTCGCCCGCCGCCCCCACCGACGCCATGTCCGGCCAGAGGGTAAGCGGGCTCTTGAGTCGCTGGACCCGCCCGCCCTCTTGATCGATCGAAATGACCAACGATGCCTCGGCGGGACTCGCTTGACGCAGCGACCGAACCAAAGCAGCCACCTGCACGGGATCCTCGATATTTGGACGAAACAGCATCACGCCCCCGACTTCGGAACGGGCGATGCGATCGAGAAGTCGCGCCGGAGCGACGGGGCCCTCGAAGCCCACCGAAAGGAGCTGTCCAGTTGCTCGCCGAAGCTGCGCTTGGGTCACAGCTCCATGGTACCTCGACGAATTTTTGACGAAAAGTAACTTCATCGTGAAAACACCACCAACAGCCGGCACAAACCCATGGCCCTTGCCGGGCTGCGAAGGCGTTTCGCCAATCACTGAATGCCGGCCGGGATTGGGGGCCGAGGTTGGCTGCAAGGGCCCCCGGCGTCCTCAGTTTTGAGCTGCCGTCGGGGCATGAGTCACGCAAGGGGTTTCCGCAACAGCGGGCTCTTGCTATAAGGTGCGCTCACTTTGCGCACCCGAACAAAAAATCCCCTCGAACCGCCCTTCATCTCCGAGGTCATCAAGATGTCCGAAAAGGCAGGCAAATTCTCATGGCTGGCGACGGGCCTGCCGCTTTCGCTCGCGCTGGTCGCCGCACCGGCCTATGCACAGATGGGCGGCATGAGCCCAGGCATGGGTGGCATGGGGCCAGGCATGGGCCATCCCGGCGGTTCGGCGCCCCACGACAAGGACGAAGGCCCCGCCGAAGTGGCACCGGACGCCGAGGAAAAAGCCCCCGCAGCCGATAACGCCGAGGGCTACCTCAATCAAGCTCGACGGCGCACCAAGGTGGTCGAGTTCGATGGCTACTACCGGCTGCGAAGTGACTACCTGTACAAGATGAACATGGACCAGGGGTACAACCCTGGCGGCACGGGCCCGGCGGCGTTGCCCCCCTTCCCGATACCGATCCAGTGCCTCAAGGATCTCAACGTCAACGCCGGACAACCAACCCAAGGCAAAGCTGTCAGCTGCGGCGATAAGACGCTGGGCGACGGCAACATGCGCCTGCGTATCGAGCCGACGATAAACATCTCGGACCAGGTCCGCGTGCGCACCCAGTTCGATGTCTTCGACAACCTGATCCTAGGCTCGACCGCCGATTCTCAGGTGAACCCCTACGTGCCGGGCCAAACCACCAGCGGCGGGCAGTCGCTGGGCCAGACCAGCGCGGCGGCTCCCACCGACGTGATGTCGACCACCCAGAACAGCTATGCTTCCAGCATCCTGGCGAAGCGAGCCTGGGCCGAAATCGATACCGAGCTAGGGTCTTTGCGCTTCGGCCGCATGCCCTGGCACTTCGGCCGCGGTATGTACTTCAACCGGGGCGAGTGCGCCGATTGCGAAGGCGGCACGACGGTGGATCGCATGATGATCCTGACCACGCTGTACGGGCACCAGCTATCGCTGGCCTGGGATTTCGGGGCGCAGGGCTATCACGTCGGGTACACCGATCTCGGGCAGCACAACCTGGGCGGCTACCCCCTCGACCTCACGCAAAAAGACGACGTCACGCAGTTCATGGTTGCCCTGACGAAGATCGACGACGATCGGACCTGGCACGAGCGCATCGCCGCCGGCGAGGTGGTGGTGAATTACGGTGCCCAGCTGGTCTACCGCAGCCAGGACTATGCCACCTTCAACATGAATTCGGCCACCGGGTCGGCCTACCAGACCAGCGCGCAGAACCCCACGACGTTGTCGGCAAACGATCTAGGCAACAGCCTCACCCTCGACGTGAATGCGCTGCTCTTCATTCCAAGCTTGTGGTTCAAGCTCGGTTGGAAGGCCCTCACCGTCGAATTCGAAGGCACCATGCTGGCGGGCAAGATGGGCAACGCCGGACCGCTCCGCCGGGACAACCCCAACGACAAGGGCTTGCGCATTCTGCAAGCTGGCTGGGTCTTGGCCAGCCAACTCAAGCTTTACAGCGATGCGCTTTTCGTCGGCTTCGAGACCGGCGGCGCGACCGGCGACCAGGCCGAGATGGCGTACGGCAGCGACGGCAGAGCCTACTACCCGTACCTCAACTACCGTTGGAAGTTCGTGCCCCAGCCGGCCGGTGACCGCAACCTGAACGACTTCCACTTCTCGCCCGAGTACCACGTGGACGAGATCCTGTACCGCAGGATCTTGGGCACGGTCTCGAACGCCATCTATTTCAAGCCCAGCATCGCCTACTGGCTCGACCTCGATTCCAGCAAGATTCGCGAGGTGGGAATCTCTGGCTCGGTCATTTACAGCCTGGCGCCAGTTCCGGTCGCCACGCCCGGCAATGCGCTTAGCTACGGCGTCGAGATGGACCTGGGCCTGCACTACCGCAACACGCGCGAGAACATCTTCGCGGGTTTTACCTGGGGTGTGTTCTGGCCCATGGGCGCACTCGCTCGACCGGCCGGCAGCACCGACGGTGGCAACATCCTATGGTCGCAACCGGAAGACGCGAACGCGTCGCAGGTCCTGCGGACGTTCGCAGGAATTCGGTTCTAGCCAGAGGCTGTCGGGAAATTCGGGCCGCCCGATGGGCCGGCCCGCGGGTGGCGGCGCGGGTGCCGCGTGAGCGAGGGCGGTAGCGAGTTCGTGGGCGGCGCGCGGGAGCGTTCCGCGGGCCGCAGGGTCGCGCACGCTCGCGCAAGCCGTACCCAGCCCAGATCGGCCAGCATGAGCGGTCGCGGTAGCGTGAGCGCCCAGCGGAAGCGGCCTACGTGGGCGGTTCGCGTGAGCGTGCGCGGCCCGCGACCCGCGGAGCGCTCACGCCCTCGCCCACGCTTTTCGCCTCCCGCGTCCCGCCCACGAACTCGCTACCGCCCTCGCTCACGCGCCCCGCGGGCCGGCCCTTCGGGCGGCCCGCAATTACCCGACAACCTCTAGCTACTTCTTCTTCATCGACGCTTCCAGCGACTTGATACGCTCCTGCGCCTCTTGCACGGAGGCCGGGTCGTGCTTGTCGCTCGTGGCCAGGTACTTCTTGAAGGCGGCCAGCGCTTCGTCGTAACGGCGGTCCTGCGAATACAGAAGGCCGAGATCGTAGTAGGCGCCGGAGATCAGCGGATCGAGCCGCACAGCTTCTTGGTACTCGGGGATGGCGTCGTCCGGCTTCTTGAGCTGGCGATAGGTGACGGCCAGGTTGAAGTGGGTCTGGCCGTTCCTGGGATCGAGATTGAGGGCCTTCTTGAACGCGGCGATGGCGCCCTCTTTGTCCTCGGTGCGGCTAAGCGCCACGCCTAGGTTCGACCAGGCCAGCGGCTCGTCGGGCTTGATCTCGGTGGCCCGGCGCAGATGGATGATCGCCTTCGGATAGTCGCCCTTTTGCCGATAGGCCATGCCCAGCGTAGAACGTGCATCGTAGTTGCTGTCATCGAGGGAAATCGCGGTGACCAGCTCCTTGATGCCGTCCTCGACCCGCTTCATGCGGATGTACAGAGCACCCAGGTTGGCGCGGGCATCGGCGTTCGCCGGCTGTAGCGCAATGGATTTCTGGTAGGCCTGCAGGGCATTGTCGTAGTCGCCTTCGCTGCGATACAGGTTGCCCAGCGTAAACCAGGCCGCGGCGTAGTTCTGGCGAGCCGCGATGGCCAGCTTCACCTCTTCGATGGCCTCGGCCATCTTGCCCTGCCGCTTGAGGTTCAGTCCTTGGTTGTAGTGCTCCGCCGCCTCGTCCGCAGTCGCGGGTCGGGCCAGGAAGATGCCGCTTGCAAGTACGATGGTCGTGAGCCAGGTGCGCTTCATGTGCCAAGCTTTGACCCCGGGGCAGGCGCGAGTCAACTCCGCTACCACTCGGCGTGCACGCCGATGGAAGGTAGGACGAGGCGATAGGCGCTTTCCGTCATTCCTCCACTCGGGCTGCGCTTCAGGTCGTAGACCTGTTGGCTCCGGGTCGCGTTCACCACCTCGACGTAGGCGTCCAGGATATAGCTATCGAAGATGAAGCGCTTGTCAGCGCGCAGGTCCAGCTGCGGAAAGTCCGACAGGTGCGTGTATCCATCGACGTTCTGCGAACCCTGGTTGTACACGGGATAAGGCCGTCCGCTGTTGAAGTGGAAACGCACCGACGTCGAATAGTTCCGCGGCAGACGGTAGCCGACCACCAGGTTCAGGATGTGGGTTTGGTTCCAGTCCGATGGGACGACGATACCGTCCACCACGCGCTCGGAACGGGACAGCGTGTACGCCAGCCAGCCGTACAGCTTGTGCTTCATCGGTCGGCGCAGCATCACCTCGACGCCGTAGCTTTGGCCTTCGCGCGGTTCCAGCAGGTCGGGCGCTTCCGGATCCGGGATCAATGTGTTGCGCAGGTCGGTGAGCTGCAGGCGTTGGTAGAAAACCGATGTGTCGAGGTTGACGTCGATGCCCAGCCGCTCTTCGAGCACCGACTCGAACCCCAGCGACGCCTGGCGAGAGCGCTGAAGTCCGTAGGTCGCGAGGCCGAACGATTCAAATCCGGGCACGCCGACGGGCAGGCTGGGCATTTGCGAGAATTGCCCAGCCGTCGCCTTGAGCCAATCGTGTGCGCCCACGCGGTAGCGCACGAGGAGACGCGGGCTTGGTGCAAATTTCTCGGTGGCTTGCTCGAAGTAGCCGTCGTAGCGCAGTCCGGGCGAAATGACCAACCGGTCACCCAGATGGAGGGTCGCTCCCACGTAGGCGCCCACCGACAAGACGTTTCGGTCGTGGAACAGATCGCGTTCGTAGTTGTCGGCGAGAAATCCACCCGACAGCGTGACCAACGACGTGGGACGGAAGTGCTGGATCTCGGCATCCGATCCGATTTCCAGGTCCATCCAGCGGGCAAGTGCCCACCGTTCCGAAATTCTCGGCGACAGGGTGTAGCTGCGACTGCCCACCGGCAACGAAAACAGCGAAGTGATGCTGATGGTCGAGTCGTCGAGGCCGCCCACCAGCCCGGCGGGGGGGCGGCCCGTAGCGCCTGCCCCAGCCCCCCGCAGTTTCGCGCGGGGGGATGT
>Ga0302323_100000876_pt1 | contig 24370 bp, 17 predicted proteins | sample Fen_T0_3_FD_201950 | JGI IMG/M metagenome (GOLD analysis project Ga0302323, IMG submission 201950) | Peat permafrost microbial communities from Stordalen Mire near Abisko, Sweden - Fen_T0_3 | ecosystem: Environmental > Terrestrial > Soil > Wetlands > Permafrost | place: Sweden: Abisko... | reverse complement strand
CTGTTCGCAAAAAAGGGCGCGTAAGACTCAAGAGGCTGAGTAGCGAACGACAAGGGACCAACGACCAACGACGCATTACGAGGTGTTGCAATGATCGAAGACAACGGACTCCGCATTTCCTTTAACGAAGAAGCTCGCAACGACGCACGCATCAAGGTCATTGGTGTCGGCGGCGGTGGCAACAATGCCGTCAATCGCATGATTGACTCAGGCATGGAGAATATTGAATTCATTGTGGCCAACACCGACCTGCAGGCTCTGCGGATGTCGCGCGCCGCCACGAAGATTCAGCTCGGAGTAAAGCTGACGAACGGGTTGGGTGCGGGAGCGAATCCGGAGATCGGCCGCAAGGCTGCGCTCGAAGATTCTGACAAGATCATTGAAGCCCTCGAAGGCTCCGACATGATCTTCGTCACCGCTGGTCTTGGCGGTGGCACGGGCACCGGTGCTGCTCCGATCATCGCTTCGCTCGCCAGTGAAATGGGCGCGCTCACGGTAGCCGTCGTCACGAAGCCCTTCGCGTTCGAAGGCAAACGACGCATGCAGCAAGCCGAGCGCGGGATTTCCGAGCTGATGGATTCGGTGGACACGACCATCGTGATTCCCAACGAAAAGCTGTTGGCCGTTGCCGAGAACGCTGGCTTCTTCGAGTCGTTCCGCATTGCCGACGATATTCTTCGTCAGGGCGTGCAGGGAATTTCCGACATCATCACGATTCCGGGCATCATCAATCGCGACTTCGCCGACGTGAAAGCGATCATGGCCGGCATGGGCTATGCGGTTATGGGCACGGCAACTGCGGCGGGCGAACATCGTACGGTCGAAGCCGCCCAGCGCGCCATTGCCTCGCCGTTGCTCGAGGCCGGAGCAATTGATGGAGCTCGCGGGATTCTCATCAACATCACTGGCTCCAGCACGCTCAAGCTGGCCGAAGTGCAGCAGGCTTGCACCATCATCCAGGGAGCCGCGCACGAGGATGCCAACATCATTTTCGGTGCCGTGCTCGACGAGAAGATGAAGGATGCGGTGAAGATCACTGTGATCGCGACAGGCTTCAAGGAGTCTGACCTGCGCCGCCCGCGTCATCACGAAGCGCTCGATCCGGTAATTGTGCCGCGGCATCGCGACCACTTCCACGTTGCAGAGCCGGAACCGGTTGCGGAACCTGAGCCCGAGCCGCGTTTCGAGCCGGATCCGAAGCCCACAATGATCATGCAGGAACACGTGGACGCGGGACCGGTTGCCATGCCCACGCCGATGGCCGACGTCATTCCACTCGATTCGATGCGGTCCACTCCTCCGGAGTACCAGGACGATCTGGACGTTCCGGCGTTTCTCCGGAAGCGCAACGACGTGATGTAGGAGTCCGAGGTTGCGTTGGAATTTTTGCAAGACACCCCTTGCAACTTTCAGGGTTTAACCAATTTGGACGCCTCGCGTTCAATTCGCCCGTAGCCTTTGGCCTGAGCGTCTTTGACCAGGGTTGTTGCCTGAGCGCGAGCCTGTTGCTGCTTCCCGGACCTAGCCAGTGTCTCCGCCAATAGCAACCGCGCATCCATTTGATAGCCCACAAAACCGTAGCGTGTTGCCGTGGCCAGGACTTCCTGGGTGGATCTGAGGGCTTCGGCTACCTTTCCTTGAGCAACGGAGACTCTGGCGACTGCCAGTGCGGCGTCAAACTTCTGGGCCTGCGTAGTGGTTTTTTTGGCCAGTTCCGCAGCGTGGAATGCCAGTTTGGCGGCTTCGTCCGTCTTCCCTTGCGCGAGTAATACCTGTGACAACATGGCATCGGCCGCAATCACGGCGTCGCGCAAGTCTATTTTTTTAAACGTCACAACTGCGTCGCGTAAATAAGCTTCCGCTTCGCCCACCTGAGCATTATTCAACGCGATCCACCCCATCTGCATCTGCGAATACGCCAGATTCGTGCCTTCGCCGATTTGCTTGCGTAAGGCCATGGACTGCTCGCCTCGCTTGCGTGCCTCGCCAAAGTCGCCCATCGCCGACAAAACATCGGCAATATTGGCCAGAGCGTAGGCTTGCCCACGGCGATATCCAGTTTCGTTCTGAATCTTCAGTCCCTCTTCGGAGCATTGTTTCGCAGCAGCGATTTCGCCCATTTCCAGCAGAACGCTCCCTAGATTTCCCAGAGTGCTCGCGGTACCGCGTTGATTGCCGACTTCGCGAAACAACGCCAGCCCTTCCTCGTGCTTCTTGCGGGCGGTTTTCAGATCACCCATGTTGTTGTACACATTCGCCATGTTGCCAAGGCAACCTGCGATGCCTGCCTTATCGCCCAGTTCACGATCGATCGCGAGGGATTCTTCGTAGTAGTGCAGCGCTTTCGCCAAGTCGCCGACGTCGTTGGCAACATTGCCGAGATTGTTGAACGCACGGCTCGAGTTCGCGCGGTCTCCAATTTGCTGATAGATATTGAGCGCATCTTCATAGGCCCGCGCCGCCTCAGCGTAATTCCCTTGATCGTACGGAATGTCCCCGCTGCGAAACGTGGCGTTGGCCGCTCCGCGTTTGTCACCCGCAGCCTGGAACAGGTCGTGAGCCTGGGCAAAGGCGGGCTTGGCTTCGTTCAACCGCCCCAGGCGCTCCAGGGTCCAGCCTTCCGACAATTTCGCTTGTGCCACAACGAGTCGGGCGCCGTTTGCTTGTCCGATTCTCTCCGCTGCCTGCGCGGTTTCTAAAGACTGTTGAAAACTTCCCAGTGCGTCGTAAGCTTTCGACTCCGCTAGATCGACGCGTGGATCACCGCCGCTGGCAGATGCGAACTTTCGCATCTGCGCCACGGTATCCAATGCGTCTTTGCCCTGTCCACCAGAGGTCTGGGCGGCCGCCAGGCGCAGCCCGTAGTCGACGTTGTCCGGGAAGAATTGCCATAGGGCGCGATATATCTCGATCGCTTTTGGCCACTCACGCGCGGCTTCACGCAGACGACCTTCGATGCGCAGTCGCTGATCGCGCGGCAAGTCAGCGGAGAGGTCAAATGCTTTCTGTGCCTGTTCGCGAGCGAGAGCGTCATAGCCCAGGTTGGCAAGGGCCTCTGAAAGCGCCGAGTGGCTTGGAGCGTATTTCGGGTCGAGTGCAACCGCTTTCTCCAGCAAAGCCCTGGCCTCGCGCGCTTCAAACAAGCGCAGTTTTGACAAGCCCTCGGCGTAGAGTCGCGCTGCTTCTCCTGTGGACGGTAACGAAGCTCGTATCTCAGCCACGGCCCCAGTGGCCGACTGGACGCCTAAGGCGCTGCGGAGCCGGCTGCCAGTACGCGCCACCAGGTCAAGCAATTCTGGTTCGCTGCCCGTTTCAGAAACCGAAGTAAGCGTTTCTCCGGTGACCGCGTCCTGCAGGTGGAAGTCAATGCGGAGTCGATTGCCACCTTCATTTCCCATGGCTACGTAGGAGCCGAGCACGACAAGATCGGTTCCCGAATGCCTGCGAATGCGAGCCAGCGTATCGGGCGCATAGCTTTCCGCATCGGGCAGTCCGAGATCAATTCTCATGCGCGCGATGTTCTCGCCGGGAAGTGTCCGCAGTTCGCCGTTGCTGGCGAGTTCCGTGCTGAGCATTTCGGCGAGCGCGGTGGAAAGCCACGCCTGTTCGGGTTTTCCCGACAGGTTCCGGAAAGCGATTACGGCGACTGACTTGCGGGCGTGGGGTACAGACACTAGCGTCGAACGGCCGCTAATGCGTTCACGGATTGCGCCCGGATTCAGTGTCAACGCCGCGATCACAAATACGGCGGCGGTCCCCGCGACCCAAGGCCACACTGGCCGTCGCGACACCACGACGGATGTTGATCCCGTACTCAACCGATCTAGATCGATCCGCATTTCGCGCGCAGACTGATAACGCCGATCCGGATCGCGGTCGAGCGCTTTCAGGATGATGGATTCCAGCGCGGGAGAAATCCTCCGGTTTCGCGACGTCGGCCGCGACGGAGGCTGGTCGAGGATCTGGGCGATCAACTGCGGCCCGGTAGTCTCCGCGTAAGGATGGCTGCCGGTCGCCATCTCGTAGAGCACCGCACCCGCAGAGTAAATGTCGGTGCGCACGTCTGCATTCTTGCCGCGGAGTTGTTCGGGTGCCATGTAGGCGACGGTGCCACTTACTTTTGTGTTGGTTGCGGTCGGATCGGAATCGCCTTCCAGAATCGTCCACTCCGCCAAACCGAAATCCAGGATCTTCAGGCGGCCTTCTTTATTAATACGGAGGTTGCTGGGCTTCAGATCGCGATGCAGGATCCCCTGCTGGTGCGCGGCGTCCAGTCCGTCGGTCAATTGCGCCCCGTAACGGAGGGCATCGGGTTCCTCAAGAGGTCCGGCTGCCAGTCGCGCGTCGAGTGTTACGCCCGACACTAACTCCATGGCGAGGAAATCGATTCCTTGTTCGCTGCCAAACTCAAACACCCCGCCGATGTTCGGATGATTCAGTTTTGCCAGCGAAAGCGCCTCGCGCCGGAAACGCCGGCGTGCCTGCTCATCGGACAACATGCCAGTGGGCAGTACTTTCAGCGCAACGTCGCGGTCCAGAGTCTCATCATGCGCTCGATACACAACACCCATGCCGCCACTGCCAATCTTCTCGAGCACGCGGTAATGGGAGAGGTTGGCGGGAATCATGACTGACCAGGGATTGTAGGGAATGGTAAGTGTCGGGCATGAGCACCGTCAATGTGGGAACAAGCGTTGCGCCGCCCACACTACATTTCATAGCCGGGTTCACCGGCTTTTTTGGACGTGATGTTCGCGATTCTTACCAATTGATAGACAGTTTTGCGAGCGTGAACACTAACACCTGTCGTTATTTTTTTGCATGTGCTTTTTCATAAAAAACATTGATGAATACGTATGAGTTTGCGGATGAAAAAACAATTTTCATTGATATGTTTCATGTCATCTTGCTGAGAACACTTTGCATTTTTTGAAGGAGCGGGTTGGCGCAAGACGTGCCTTGTCGACGTTCAAGTAGTTCTTCCAAACTGGAGGTCGATAATGCATCTGCACAACATGACGAAGCAAACAGGTTTCGTCACCCACAAGATTCCCTTTCTTAGTTTTGTTCTGTGTCTCCTGATTTCGTTTGCGACTGTGGCGAATGCCCAGCGCACGACGGGATCACTGCGCGGTCAAGTTCTGGACCCGCAGGGTGCCACGGTGCCGAATGCTAAGGTCGAAGTAACTAATCAAGAGACAGGTGTTGTGACCAGCGCCACCACATCCTCGGCTGGAACCTGGAACATTCCGAGTCTGATCCCGGGAAAATATTCCGTTAACGTACAAGCGACGGGATTCAAAGCGCTGGTTCGTAAAGACGTGGTCGTTCTTGCCGATCAGGACAACGTTTCTGACGGACAACTTCAGGTCGGTGCAGCTTCAGAAGTGATCGAGGTTTCTGGTGCGGCGGTCGCCGTTCAGACCTCTTCATCCATCTTGAACAACAACTACAACACGCAAGACGTCCTGAACCTGCCCAATGCAGGCGGGGCACTCAATGGAAGTCCGCTTAATCTGGCTGTCTTGTCTCCGAACGTTGTGGCGCAACCCGGTGGAGTGACCGGAGTCGGAGGCTCGGTTGGCGGCACGCGTCCGCGCGAAAACAACTTCAACGTGGACGGCGTGGATGACAACAACCTTGGCGTCACCGGTCCGAACTCCACGGTCATTCCCGACTCGGTCGGCGAGTTCACGCTCACGACGAACCAGTTCAGCGCTGAATTTGGGCACTCGGCCGGCGGTCAGTTCAACTTGATCACCAAGACCGGTACCAACAGCTACCACGGTTCCGCGTACGAGTACTTTCAGAACCGCAACTTGAATGCAATGGACAATCTGACGAAGCAGGCGATCGGTGCAGGAACGATTCCGGGGCAGCCTGCCTATGACAACAACCGCTTTGGGTTCAACCTGGGTGGGCCGATCAAGAAGAACAAGCTGTTCTTCTTCGGAAACTACGAATACACCGACCTGCATGGCTCGGGAAACGCGACGTTTCTAAATGCCCCAACAGCCGCCGGACTGGCAACGATGCAAGGGATGGCCGCCAATTCCGCTGTGAGCGATGTTCTGGCGAACTACCCAGTCGCGCCTACCGCTGACCCGAATCTTGCGATTCAGGTGAACGGCCAAACGATCCCCGTTGGTCCTCTCGTGATCATTAGCCCTCTCTTGCAGCGGGAGCACGATCTCGTCACCAACGCTGACTATTCCATGGGCAAGCACCAGTTCGGGTTTCGCTTTCTGCTGAACCAGATAAAGTTCATCGTGCCGGTGAACTCGACTCAGTCCCAATTCAACCAGGATAACCCGGTCCGTAATCGCAAAATCTCTTTCACGGATACCTGGACGCTGAACTCGCACGCGGTAAACGACCTGCGACTGCAGTATTCCTATTTTTCGTCGACGCTCGCAAACCCGTGTAGCTCGTGTCCTCCTGACGTGACAATTCTCGACCTAGGCGCAACCACGATCGGTCCTGCCGACAATCAGAACCAAAAACAGAATTCTTACCAGATGAAGGACAGTGTTTCCTGGGTGCTAGGGAAGCACACCTTGAAGTTTGGCGGCGAGTACAACCACTTCATCTATCCCCAATTCTTTCTGTCGCGCAGCAACGGCGATTACTGGTACTTCAACGCGCAGGACTTGGTCAACGATGATCTCGCCTCGGTTCCGGGCCGCACACTCCGCGGGGCGGGGAGCGGCAGCTTCCTCGGAACGCAGAGTCTTTTTGCCGGTTATGTTCAAGATGATCTTAAGCTGACTCCCAAGCTCACTCTCAACCTTGGGCTCCGCTATGAGTTTTGGACAAACCCGGTGGGAAGCGACACGCAGGCTCTCAACGCCGTGTCCAACGTTCCAGGTGTGATCACGTTCGGAAAACCCAAGGCGGACTACAACAATCTTGGGCCGAGAGTAGGTTTCGCCTACGATCCAACCGGCAGCGGAAAGAACTCGATCCGTGGTGGTTTCGGAATTTCGTACGGTGTGAAGTTTCAAAACTTCTCGTCGATCACGCTTCCACCGCAGATTCAAAGCGAAATCGATCCGGCGTCAGCATGTAGTCTGAGTAACCCACCTTCCTGGTGTGCGACGAACACTGGCTTCCTGGCTGGCGGAGGCTTGCCTTCGGTCTATATTCCACCCGCCGATCAGGCAACCGCGCGAGCTTTGACCAGTGCCTACATTGATGACACGGTCATGCCTAAGATCATGACCTGGTCATTGGGCGTGCAGCGTGAGCTGTATCGCAACGCGGTACTCGAAGTCCGTTACTTGGGAACCAGAGGACTGGAGTTGCCCGTCCAATTCCGACGGAACCACATCAGCGCTTTCGATGCTGGAATCGGTTCGCTTCCAACGTTCTTTAGCGCGGGCGATGTTCCGGGAACCTGGGACTCGACCACGCCTACAGACACAGCGTTCAACAATTTCGACTCGAACATTTACGGTCAGTATGGATTCCTCGGAAACGTGACCGCGGATCCGCCGAAAGCAAGCAGCATCTACCACGCGCTGTCTTGGAATTACACCCAACGTGCTTGGCGGGGGCTGAGTTTCAACGCAAATTACACGTATGCCCACGCGAGCGACAATGCCACCAACGAGTTCTTCACAAGCTTCCTGAATCCACGGAGAGCTCAGGACACCAACCAGTTGGGCCAGGATTGGTCCAACTCAGATCTGGATGTGCGCCACAAGTTCGCCCTGTCGGCAGACTATGAGACGCCGAGCATCCACTCTGATAGCCGAGCGATGAAGATGCTGGCGGATGGATACAACGTCGGCGTTGTGTACCTGGCGCAAGCTGGGCAGCCGATCACGATCCAGTCCGGTTTTGTGGCTGATTCCAACGGCAACGGTGACACTGCTGGCGATCGTGGCGTACTGAACCGTGCCGGCACAGCGCGAAGGGGGTCTGACGTCATCCCTATTTGCGAAGGTGCTGGTGGCGGAACGTTCCAAGGAACCGACAGCCCGGGAGGAGCAGTGACGCCCTTAGGTGGCGGTGGTGCTTGCTTTGATCCAGCTGATCCGTCGGGAAACACGTTCCTTCCGGCGATCGGTTACCTGGCCGTTGATCCGAGTGCCCGGTACGTTATTGCCGGCCCCGATGTCCGGGCTACGATTGGACGCAATAGCTTCAAGTCTCCTGGCTTCGGCGTGATGAACCTGTCGCTCGGCAAGAAAGTGAAGCTGACGGAGTCGACGTTCTTCCAGTTTAAAGCCGACTTCTTCAACGTTCTCAACCACAAGAACTACACCATCAGCAACACGAACATCTTCAGTGTTGCTGGTGTCACGGCCGCAACCACGAATCCGGGATATGCGCAGATTGCGGATCCGAATTTCCTGAATCCAACTATCTTCAGCGGCGGAAACCGGGCGGTAACACTGACGGCGAAGTTCGTGTTCTAGTTTCACGTCTCACAAATGCGTGACTTGGGGAGCCGCCACGGCTCCCCGTTTTTTTTGTGCCGGCCAAGCCTTCGCCGTGCAGATTTTCTCGTCGCATCTGGCGATCTCCCGCCGTTCATTGACTTGCCCGTTGCGCCCACGTAAGATTCGCCACGAATGATCGGTCGGACGGTCTCCCACTATCGCATCCTCGAAAAAGTTGGTGGCGGTGGGATGGGCGTGGTTTACAAGGCCGAGGACATACGGCTGCATCGCTTTGTTGCTCTCAAGTTCCTGCCTGACGACGTTGCGCGCGATCCCAACGTTCTCGCCCGCTTTCGACGCGAAGCACAGGCTGCGTCCGCGCTGAACCATCCCAATATCTGCACGATTTATGACATCGGCGAGCAGGATGGCAAGGCTTTCATCGCCATGGAATATCTCGATGGCGTCATGCTGAAGTACCGCATCGCAGGCCGCCCGCTAGAAACGGATTTGCTGTTGTCGCTTGCGATCGAGATTGCTGACGCGCTTGATGCGGCCCATTCTGCTGGCATCATTCATCGCGATATCAAGCCCGCCAATATCTTCATCACCAAGCGCGGAAGCGCCAAAGTCCTCGATTTCGGTCTGGCGAAGAGAACTGATTCTGGTCTGAAGCGAGATTCGGGTTCGGGCTCTGAGGATCCAACGATTGGCGATCCAGATCTCGCGGAAAGAGGTCTCACCGGCAAGCACATGGCCATGGGGACGGTCAGTTACATGTCTCCGGAGCAAGTTGCGGGCAAGGTCCTCGACGAACGCACCGACCTGTTTTCATTCGGCATCAGCCTCTACGAAATGGCCAGCGGACGGCTGCCTTTCGAACGCGATACCACCGGCGCGACCTACGGTGCCATTCTTCACGAACACGCGGAGCCTCCCGGTCAGTGGAACTCGCAGATTCCTCCGCAGCTCGACGCCATCATTCTGAAAGCGCTGGAGAAGGATCGCACTCTCCGTTATCAGCATGCTTCGGAGATGCGAGCCGATCTGCAAAGGCTGAAGCGCGACACGGAGAGCGGTCACATTTCAGGCGCAATTGCGGCATCCACTTCGGGATCGACGAAGGCCGCACAATCTTCACCGTCGTCGTCGGCGACGCGCTCGAAGTTTGCGGGTCAGTATTTGCTGGCGACGCTGCTGGTGGCCGGGGCGATCGCAATCGGAGTTGCATTCTTCTTTCGTCTCCATCGGGAGAGTAAGCAGCTTACGGAAAAAGACACGGTTGTTCTCGCCGACTTTACCAACACCACGGGCGACGCCGTGTTTGACGATGCACTCAAGACTGCGCTCCGGGTCTCCCTGCGGCAGTCTCCTTTTCTGAACGTCCTGCCCGAGAGCGAGGTCAAGAAGACTCTGCAACAGATGACGCGTCCGGCGGGCACGAAACTTACACCCGAGGTCGTGCGCGAACTTTGTCTGCGATCGAGCAGCAAGGCTTACATCCGAGGGTCCATCGCGAGCCTGGGCAGCCACTATGTGGTAGCGGCGGGCGCGGTCAATTGCCAGAGCGGAGACATCCTCGCGCAAGAGCAAGAGACGGCAGCTTCCAAGGAAAAGGTGCTGGACGCGCTGGGCAAATCCGCGGCCAAGCTTCGCGGAGAACTCGGCGAATCGCTGGCGACGGTGCAGAAGTTCAATGTGCCTTTAGAACAGGCGACGACCTCTTCCCTCGAAGCGTTGCAGGCATTTAGTTTGGGTGAAAAGGCTTCGAACGAGAAAGGGTCTGCCGCCGGGCTTCCATTCCATCAGCAAGCCATCGAACTGGATCCGAATTTCGCGCTTGCCTACCGGATACTGGGCGGCGATTACAACGCTCTCGGCCAACTTGGGCGGGCCACCGAGTACTACACGCGCGCGTTCGAGTTGCGGGACCATGCCAGCGAACTCGAAAAGCTTTCGATTACCGCCGCCTACTATCGCAACGTAACCGGCGAACTTGAGAAAGCGGCCCAGACTTATCGCGAACAGATGGAGGGCTATCCTCGGGATGCGGCGCCATATAACAATCTTGGCCTGGTCTCCGCGCAACTGGGCGACTATCAGCAAGGTCTTGAAATGACCCGCCAGGCTGTCAGTTTGGCACCAGACGTGGCTGTCTTTTATCAAAACCTCGACACTTACGCCCTTGCCCTGCAACGCTTCGACGAAGTCCGGCAGACGATTCAGCAGGCGCATGCGCGAAAACTGAATCCCGCAGAATTCCACATGGATCTGTACATCCTCGGATTCTTTTCGAGCGACTCGAACTCCATGGCGCAAGAGCTGCAATGGTTGGAAAGCAAACCGGATTACGCCAGTTGGGGGTTTGGGCTTGCCGCAGACACAGAGGCGTACGCCGGGCGTGTGAAGAAAGCGCGCGACTTGAACCAGCAAGCCGTGGAATCCGCGGTTCGCGCCGACGACAAAGAAGGCGCAGCTGTCTTTCTGGCGTATGCAGCATTGCGCGAGGCTGCTTACGGCAATTCGGTCGAAGCGCGTCAGTCGGCAGTCCAAGCGCTGAAACTCGCTCCCGCAAGTCCCGGTGTTGCTGTGATGTCAGCCTTGGCATTTGCCACGGTGGGCGATCGTGCGCGAGCCGAAGCACTGGCTCAGGATCTGACGAAGCGTTACCCGCTAGGCACCCAGATGCAATCTCTTTGGCTGCCTGCGATTCAGGCGCGGTTATCGCTTACGAAAGATAAGAAGGAACCATCGCAAGCACTCACTGTTTTGGAGGCCGCCTCGCGTATCGAGTTAGGGCTGATTCCGTTCGCCAATAACACTTCGTGCCTTTACCCAACTTATTTGCGAGGCGATGCCTACCTGGCGGCAGGGCAGGGAAGCGCGGCGGCCGCAGAATTCCGCAAGATTCTCGATCACAGCGGAATTGTCTGGAACTGCTGGACGGGACCCTTGGCGCATTTGGGAATGGCTCGGGCGAATGCGTTGCAGTCGAAAACGTCGCAAGGAGTCGATGCCGATTCCGCACATGTGCGAGCACTCGCTGCTTATAAGGACTTCTTCGCTCTGTGGCAAGACGCCGACCCGGGGACCCCGATCCTAAAAGAAGCTCAGGCCGAGTTCGCGAAGCTGCAATAAAGGCAGACGTATTGTCATTTCCCATAGTTGTTGTCGAATCAGCTACTTACTCCTTCCCATCAATTTTCTTCGCTCCCCGTAAAATATTTCCTGCGCTCATCCGTCTTCATGAGTAGATGAAGCGAGCGCTGGGCGCCGACTGGATGACTTCCGAACAGGATCAACGGATCACGGAGACGATCGTGCGCGAGCGTGGCCGCCTGTGGAATTTCATTCGCCGCCGCATCGACGACGAAGGTGACGCTGAAGACGTTCTGCAAGAAGTCTTCTACGAACTCGTCGAAGCCTACCGCCTGATGAAGCCCGTGGAGCAGGTGGGTGCCTGGCTGTTTCGTGTTGCGCGGAATCGCATCACGGACCTGTTTCGCAAGAAGAAGCCGGAGCCTCTATCGCAGTCTCTGCGGACCGACGAAAACGACGAACCACTGTTCCTCGAAGATCTGCTGCCTTCGAAAGACGCAGGCCCGGACGCGGTTTTTGCCAGAGGCTTGCTGATTGAAGAGCTCGAAGCGGCGCTGGATGAACTTCCCGAAGAACAACGTGAAGTGTTCATTGCTCATGAAATCGAGGGTCGCAGCTTCAAGGAACTGGCCAATGAAACCGGATTGAGCGTTAACACCTTGCTCTCGCGCAAGCATTATGCCGTTCTGCACTTAAGGCAGCGCTTGCAAGCCATCTACGACGAATTTACGAAAGCCTGAGGAGAAGGAATATGAGAGGGAAACGAATCGCGAAAATGATTTTGATCGGCGTGCCGCTGGCTGCGCTAGCACTTGTATTGTTCACCTTTCTGGTTATGAATCTGTGGAACTGGCTGATGCCTGCTCTCTTTGGATGGAAGGTAATCACCTTCTGGCAAGCCGCCGGTCTCCTGATCTTGAGCAAGATTCTATTCGGAGGATTCCGCGGCGGTCGTGGCGGTCCTGGACACTGGCGCCGCCGCATGCGCGATCGTTGGGAGAACATGACTCCCGAGGAGAGAGAGAATTTCCGCAAGGGAATGCGCGACCGGTGCGGCCATTTTGGAGCGCCGATGCCGCCAACGACGGATGCGAAAGCCTAGCTTCCAGAGCACCCTTCGCCCTCGATTAACAGGGAGAGGACGCCTAAACCCCGCGCCCTCTTCCATTTACCCTTTGGTAACCCTCCTAGATAACTCTTGTGGCAACGCCCGGATGCATACTCTGCTATACTGTTTTTGACGCTATTGCACGGTCTGCTCGTCACGCGGTGGTCAATTCTGTAAGACCAGCTTCATCTCCGCCTTTCCTGCCTTCCGTTTATTTGCGTGAAATCAAAAAACTAAATGTGAGCGGCATGGCCTGCACTCGACGTGTGTCGGTGTGTGCGTGACAACAAGCCCCTCCAGAAAGTAACAATTAGAATGTCTACATTTACCGAACTGCCCCTGTCTCCTGCATTGCAGAAGAAGCTGGCGGCGGCTCAATTCGTTACCCTCACCCCCATCCAGGAACGTGCAATTCCTCCCGCCCTTGAAGGCAAGGACGTAATCGGCACCGCCCAGACCGGCACCGGAAAAACCCTGGCGTTTCTCCTCCCGCTGATTGAGATTCTCGACCGCGAACCCGTGGGCAAGACCGTCGCCTTGGTGCTGCTACCCACGCGCGAACTCGCGATGCAGGTGCACGAACAGTACGAACAGCTTCGCACCAAGACCATGCACAAGGCCGCGCTCGTTATCGGCGGCGTTTCAGAAAAAGCGCAGATTCAAGGCCTTCGCGCCGGCGCGGGATTGGTGATTGCCACCCCTGGACGTTTGCAGGATCTAATGACCCGCAAGTTTGCGGATGTCCGGCACATCAAGATTCTTGTGCTCGACGAAGCCGATCGCATGCTGGACATGGGCTTCCTGCCCGCGATCCGTCGGATTCTCGGCGTGCTTCCGCAGAAGCGGCAAACGCTGTGCTTCTCGGCCACGATGGAACAATCGGTAGCCGGACTGGTGCAGGATTACATGCGCGAGCCGGTACGGGTTGCTATGGGCTCGGTGCTCAAGCCCGCTGAAAGCGTGCAGCTCAAGGCCTTTGAAGTTCGGCCCGGAGAAAAGCTCGACGTGCTGCGGCAACTGCTCTACGCGGAAAAGGGTCAGACTCTGATCTTCACGCGCACCAAGCGTGGCGCGGAGCGGCTCGCGAAAGATCTAGTGCGTGACGGTTTCACGGCCGCGATGATTCACGGCGACCGTTCGCAATCGCAACGCAACAATGCTTTAGGAGGATTTCAGGAAGGCCGGTACCAGGTGCTGGTTGCGACCGACATCGCGTCGCGTGGCTTGCATGTGGATGACGTTGCCCACGTCATCAACTACGACCTGCCCAAGATGGCCGAAGATTTCATCCATCGCGTAGGCCGAACCGGCCGGGCTGGATTGCAGGGCAGAGCGTCCACACTCGTAGCTGGAGCTGAAGTACTGGAGTTGCGGCAGATCGAGCGAGCGCTTAAGTTGAAGATTGAGCGTCAGCAGGGTGAGATTGCAACATCCAATCGACCGCGACGGACGATTGAAAACACCCTGGCTTCGCGGACTCTCACCAGGTTACCGGGAGAAGTGTTCGTTTAACGGTTTGAATCTGGTCGCCGAAACAGATGTTCCGGCGACCAGAAAATACCAGTTAGTGTCCCAACCCGCCGGCAGGCGTCGGGTCTTCCGCGTCCTCATCCGAACCCAAGTTAAATAGTGCAGCCTGAGCCGCGGCGTGCTCGCGCAATTCTGCCATCTCGTCAGTTTCTACGATACTGCCGTCAGCGGGCTTATCCTGCTTCCGTTGGTTCCTGCGTTCTAACTTGTCGCGCTGCTTTTGCTGGCGCGTCTGTTCTTTTTGACGTTTCGTAAATGTTGATCGGCCTCGTGGCATAACCCATCTCCAGTAGATTGATAGTTCATCGTTAGCCGCTGCATTGCAGTCGGCCGGGAATTTCCTCACTCACTCGTTTTCGCGTCGCGTAAGACTACCAGCGCGGTTCGCGCGGTTGCCGTGGATGGCCGCGGTAGTCGTCGCGCCCACCTCCGCCACCACCACCGCCAAACCGTTTGCCTCCGCCGCCTCCTCCGCCGCCTGGGCGGGGACGATCGGTCTTTGGCTTCGCCTCGTTGATGGTCAGCGGACGTCCGCCCAGATCGGTTCCATTGAGGGCGGCGATCGCCTTATCGGCCGCAGCCGCATCCGTCATTTCCACGAAACCGAAACCGCGCGAACGGCCCGTATCGCGGTCGGTCACGAGCGTGACTTTTTCCACTGCTCCATGCACTTCGAAAACGTTTCTTAGTTCAGCTTCGGTCGTGCTGTGTGGCAGGTTGCCAACATACAGGTTCTTCATCGCATTTCCTCTCTTAATAGATCATCAAGTGTTGCAGACTTGGGAGACCGCCTCGATGGTTGACCTTCCGCATCGCGGGGTGGTGCGGGACGGTCGCGCATCGCGCGTGTGCGGGCCGTGCATGCCGAGCGCACGGCGGAGATTCTCCGCGACGCTTCCAGAATGCCCCAACGCTGCCCTAAATCGCCGAGATCGACGGAAAGCGCGGCCTTCACATCTCCAACCAGGCTCTGGTCGAAGGTGTTCTCGACTCTCAATTCCTCTTCCGAGCCGGGTGAAGCTGCCAGATATCCGGGCTTGCCCACCAGGAACGCGAGTTGTTGCGGCGGAGTTGCGCCCCGTACATCTTCGCAGAAACGGTCGCGATGCCCGCGCTCGTTCTCCATATTAACCAAAACCAGATCGTACAAAGAGGCACGCCACCAGGAACGGGCTTCGGGGATATCGGCAGCGCAGTCGACGTCGATACCCATCTTGCGCATCACTTCCGCGCGCAAATCCCGTTTCGCAGGAGATGTGTCCACAAGGAGAACCCGCTTCTTCTTCCCGTCAACGGGTGGCGGAAAGGTCATTGGTACGGGGGCGCTCACGCCGTCACCGGCTTAGTGCTTGCCGCCTTCTCCGTCCCTTTGCCCGGTGTTTCGGCGGGATGTACCAGTTCTTTCGTGCGGATCCGTCGAGCAAGCTTCTGCTTGCGAATGCGATGAAACCTTGATCGGTCACCATTGCGTGAGGACATCTTGGAACTCCTGTCGTTTTCGACGGCTAATGCCGGGCGGTCACAATTTCTCTAGCGGAACGTTCACAACCACCGGACGGATGGGTTTCCTGAGGATCATCGGCGAAGCAGCGAACAGCGCCAGGGTCGCCATATCGAGTACGGAAATGAGCAAGTTCGAAAATTGAGGGCGCTGGAATGGTGTGAACACTCCGAGAACACTCAGGAAAAGCAACGCCCAGACGATCTTGCCGGTCAACAGGCTGCGCAGGGCAAGCGTGATCGTGGCCACCGAGACAAGAATGCACACCGCCATCCTTGAATCGGACGAAAGGCGAAACAGCACCGTAATCGCGAGGGCTGCGATCGCAATCACCGTCATGAGCCGTGTCAAAATGCGGACTTTCGACGGCAATCCCGCAAAAGCGCGACGAACGGCAACGAATCTTGGGAAAAATACTGACGCAAACAACGCCTCTCGATCTCTCAATCGCGAAGGCGCAAAGTGCTGGCGTGTGCAGTGTCTTCGAGGTTAAGTAATCTCAGTATAACGTGTTTGCGAGGGTCTTGCGCGGGACTAAGAAATGCGGAGCGATTCGTGGTCGCGAAGCGTTGAGCCCTTGGCGTGATGAAGAGATGTTTCGCGAGCGAACGGAACCGCGGGTCCACTCGCCTTGCTAATCCGATGCCTTCCGCGTACCATAAAGACTAGCGTTAGACCGAGTCGGTCGTGAGCAGTTCTTGCCTTAACAGCCAACAACCTGCCCTGCAGTACCTCCGAATCCATCCAGCGTAAATTGATTAAAAAGGAAAACAGTATCAACATGGCAGAACAAGGAACAGTAAAGTGGTTTAACGACGCCAAAGGCTACGGCTTCATCAGCCGTCAGAATGGCGAAGACGTATTCGTGCACTTCTCGGCAATCCAGGCGGGCGGCTTCAAGAGCCTCCAAGAGGGCCAGACCGTGCAGTTTGACGTCACCAAGGGCCCCAAAGGCTGGCAGGCTGAGAACGTTCAAGCGCTGTAACTAGCGCAAGCGTGGGAAAGGCGATGTCGATAGAGATCGCCTTTTCAGCATCTTAGGACCACAGAACCATTTGGTCCTCCAAAAATTTAGCCGCGATTCCGGGAGCGGTTTGATGAGCATAGATCGCCGGCGTCATTGCTTTGGCACTTCAGAAAATGTGGCTTATCGACTATGCTTAATAGCAGCCCAGTTGCGAATGGAACCCTTCTGACACGCGACCAACTCAACACGGCCTATGCGATCATTCGGCATAACGTCCGAACCTACCGCTCCGCCGGTGTGGTTGAAGTGGTTCGCGGGAAGCAAAACGCTGAAATCGCAGTCAAGAAGTTGCTGGATTTGCAGCCTTCCTCGGATCACCACGAAGGCTGGCGCTATTTCTTCGAAAAGACTGAGATGAAGGTTGGTACCGACCCCTCGCACGCCACCGACCTGCGCCAGGCGGAACTTGAAGTTCGAGAATCAAAAGCCCAGGAAGCCGACGCACTCAATCCTCCGCGATTCGATTCCCGGCGCTAGCCCCGCGACTCATTTTTCAAGCGTGTCGAAGCATCCCTCCTCGTTTGCAGCCCTCTATAGCCTGTGCTAGCGTCTTTATATATAGGGTTCCGTTTACTTCGTCCCAACAACCAACCAACTCTTAATTCAGGAGAAACTCTCATGGCAGATCTCAATCAACTCACGCAAAAATATCAACCCGTGTTAACCGCGATCGAAAATGTAGGCGGACGTCTGGACGGCATCGATCTCCAGGGCGAGCAGTTGCACCTGAAAGCAGCCGTGCCCTCAGAAGCCAGCAAGAACCGCATCTGGGACGCAATCAAGGCTGTGGATGCCACCTTCGCCGATCTCAAGCACGAGATCTCTGTGGACTCGACGCTGACCCAGTTGTACATCGTGCAGGCGGGTGACAATCTCTCCAAGATCAGCAAGCACTTCTACGGCGACGCCAACAAGTACATGACGATCGCGAAAGCCAACGGACTCGACGATCCCGACAAGATCAAGGTCGGCCAGGAACTCAAGATTCCAGCGGCGTAGAATTGGAAGCGCAGCTAGTGTTTCTTCGTTGTTAAAGTGGTAGCAAAGAGAAGGGGAGCCTTTCGGCTCCCCTTAAGTTTTTCGAGATGGAACTGATCAGAAGGTCAGCTTCAACCCAAGTTGGATATTGCGGCGTTCATCGTTCGCCGTTCCTGCAGACCCGAAGGGGCCACCCTTCTCGGTTTGAACATACGCTTTGCCATCCGGGTTCACGCTAAAACCCGAGATGTCCAGATTGCCGTTGCTGATGTAGTAGTTCTTGTGGTTGAAAATGTTGTACATCTCGGCCCGGAACTGCAATCCGAAACGCTCCGTGACTTTGAAATTCTTGAAGAAGTTCATGTCCGCGTTCCAGAAACCGGGTCCAAAGAAACCGTTTCGCCCGGGATAAGGTAGGCCGCTGGCGGTGTAGGTGCAACCGACATGATGGAGCCCCGTGCAGGTCGGTATGCCTGTTGAATCGCCTGAATTGGCGACGTAGTCATTGACCGTGTCCCACGGCAACCCGAGGTAGGTAAATGCGTTCCCACCGGCAGGGACTGACTTGCCAGTCTTTGCAATGGGTCCAGGCGGTACCCACTGCGGGCAGTTCTGGCTGTTGTACCCCTGATTGTTACAGTCATAGATGGAGAAAGGCGCACCCGAGCGTATGTTGAAATTCGAGCCCAGCCCCCAGCCGCCCAGGACTTCACGGGTCATACGGTTGCTAGCGTGCTTCATCCACGGAAGTTCCCAGCTTCCTTGGAAAACAAGGCGATGGCGAATGTCGAAATCGGCATTGCCATAGTTGAGCTTTGGATTGAAGGCATCTAGATATCCAAGGCCGTAGAAGCTTGCGGTTCCGTCGCTAAACGTGGAAGACAGGTTGTCGAGAGCGTGTGACCACGTGTAGTTCGTGCTCAGATTAAGACCCTTGGACAGCAGGTTGTTGGCCCTCCATCCCACGCTCAAAGAGTTGTAGTGGCTGTACCCATTGTCGCTGCGGTAGTTCATACCGCTGTACTGGAGGTTCAGACGGTTCCCGAAAAGGTAGTTCGGGTTGCCTAAGGCGGTTCCATCGCCGAGGAACGCGCCGCCCGCATGCTTGAGATTGATATTGGCGATGTCATAGAGATGGACATCGTGAGACCCGGAATAAGCGATCGAGAACAGTGAATTGCGGGTCACCTGATGCTCAATCGAGAAATCCCAAGTCTCGGCGTACGCGGGCTTCATGTGCTGGTTGATTGCCCGCTGACTGACCGCTGGAAAGAGCTTCGAGACTCCTGAGCCCGCCAGCGGACCAGCATTGTCGGTGTACACCGGCATGGACGTGATGTCGGTGCCTTCAGTCAAATTGATGACGCCGTAGGCAGGTGGATTCTGGATCGCGTTAAAAGTTACGTTGCCGAAGTTACGCTCGTAGCCGATGCTGTATCCGCCGCGCACGCTGGTTTTGCCGGTGCCGAACACGTCCCATGCGAAACCTACACGTGGCCCAAAGGCGCCGTAGAACGGCTTCCAGAACACGCCGCCGTCCTTGGCCTGTTTCACGGTGCCATTGCGAATCTGATCGTAGATGTCCGTCCCCGAACCCAGCACAAAATTAGAGTCGAGAGCGGTATTTGCGTTGTGCTGGACACCGTAGTATTCCCAGCGCACGCCTAGATTGACGGTGAGGCGAGGCGTCAGCTTCCACGAATCCTGCCCATAAAGTGCGAAATCGTTATAACGATAGTTACGGTTAAACGCCGGAGGCCCGACCGGCAGCGACAGCGTGCAAGCCGCGGTCTGGATATAGGCGGCCGTCGTCGGATCCCGGTAGCATGGGAATTCGCCCTGCGGGGAAATCGCTCCAGAGAACTGGTAGATATTGCCGTTGATCAGGTGGGTGAGCCCGTCATCCAAGTTCGAGCCCAAGGTCTCGACCGCATTTTCATAGGCGCCAAATACGCGGTTGTCGCGAATATGAATGAATTGGAACCCCGCCTTAAACTGATGTTTGCCTTTAACAAAGGAGAGGTCATTGTAAAACTGGTAGAGGTTCTGCGGTCCACCGAAGGGAATGGAATTCCCCGGCGTTAGCTCGCTGTAACCCGGGAACGCCAAAGAGAAGTTGGCCACGTTCGGGAGACTGGCGGCCGAGTATAGGGTTGGGCCGATGGGAGCGCTGGCCAAACCTTGGACAGGTCCATTCAGCCGGTTGTACACGACCTTGGCAGTGTTCACGAAATTCGAGCTAAACACATGGTTGATGCCGAACGTATAGTTCTGATCAAACTGATTCTGGCCCGTGTTATAGCCAGCGTAAGGACTGTAGTTCACGGTGCCGGGGAAATCCACTTCGTGGTACGCGGCATAACGTCCGGTGAGGGTTGTCTTGTTCGATAAGGTGAAATCGACCTTGGCAACTTCATCCCAAGTGTTCTGAGGAGCTCCACCGCCTGCATCGGAGGGTACGACGAAAGAGACAACGTCGCACGTGAGGGTTGAACCGGGGGCATTGGCACTACACGGTTGGGCGCTCACCGTATGGACGCCCGAAACAATCGTTCCGTACTGCGTGAAGAAATCCTGGCTCGCCTGCGCCAGTAACGAGTAGGAAGAAGGATCGAGAATCGTCAAAAATTGGGGAGAACCGCTGCGAATGCGGAGCCACTCGGTGTTATTAAAGAAGAACAACTTGTCCTTCTTAATCGGTCCACCCAGGGAGAAGCCAAAATTGTTACGCGTGAAAACACCCTTGGGAGTGACCGGTGTGGTCGAGTCGTTTTGGTAAGTATTGGACGAGAGATGAGAGATGCGATTAAATTCATACCCGCTGCCGTGAAATTGATTGGTGCCAGACTTAGTAACCAGGTTGACGATTCCGCCGCTGGCGCGACCGAACTCAGCTGTGAAGTTGCTTGTCATCACGCTGAATTCCTGTACCGAATCGAGTGGTACTTTTTGCCCGACGCTGGCAGTAAACAGATCCACATTCTCCGCGCCATCCAGCAGTATGCTCGTCGAAGCGGTCCGCTGACCGTTGATCGAGAATCCTGCGCCACGATTGGCGCCGCTATTGTCCTCGCTCACATTGCCTGCCGTTCCCACGAGAGCATACGGGTTACGATTCGCATCTGTGGGCAGGCGATTGAGATCGCTCGTAGTGATGATCTGCGAAATCGTCTGATTTTCCGTGTTGACTGCCACAGTCTCGCCGACCGCACTCACTTCGACGGTTGTTGCGGTTGCGCCAACTGCCAGCTGTGCCGAAACTTCGTTGCTCGACCCGACAGCAACGTCGATCCGCCGCCCGAATTTCTGAAAGCCGGTGGCTTCGATGATCACTTCATAGGTGTCGGGTTTCAGACTGGGAATGGTGTAGAGCCCGGACGAGTTCGTAACCGCTTCGCGGGTAAAGCCAGTGTTAACCGACTTCGCCACCACCCTGGCGCCCGTTACTAAAGCGCCGCTGGCGTCTTTGACCGTCCCACTGATTTGGCCGGCCTCTGTTTGTCCAAAGCAATTGAGCGATAGCACCGCCGCGACCAGCAGACATGCTAAGCCTGTCACAGCGAGCTTGAAACTCCTGCAAGATGATTTCATGATTCCTCCTCCGATGAAGGCACAAGCGTGCAGAGGAGCTCTCACCAGCGTCTGGGAGAAGCACGTAAATGAGAATCTCGACTGTCAGCCGGTCGGGAACCTCACAGCATCGCAATCGGACGATTGCCGTTCTTCTGTGAGTGCTAGATCAGTAACTAGTACCACTATGGGTTACGCTTGAAGGAATGACGCTGTCGGTGATGTTAGTCACCTTGGTCGTGTGATAAGCCTCAGCATCATTTCCTATTGGCAAGGCTTGCGAGCAAAGTTTCTCGCGCCTTGCTGTTCTTCACGCGAACCCAGACTGCGAGAAACATGGAGAAAGTTGCACTTGCACATCCAGCAGTCACCGATTGTGATCTGGCGCACATCGGTCTGTAATTGGCTAGTCGGAACCTATACACACAAAGGCAGATGGCTAGTGTGTTTCGCAACTGGAGGAAGTTCCCAATTCGGTCGTTTCTGGCAGACAAAAATGATAACTAAACAAACAATTTGGTTTTGTGGATAATTATCCCGTTTCGCGTATCTCGAGTTCCCCGAAAAATACCCCCGGACCAACTCGGGCTGCTTTCCCCGGCCCGCGTTATCGGCTTGCTGAGACGGCTTGCTTTCTTTCGCGCAACCAACGATCAATTTTTTGCTCGAGCACATCCAGAGGCAGCGGCCCCGAATCCAGCACCGCATCATGAAACGCCCGCAGATCAAACTTCGCGCCCAACTCCTTCTGCGCCCGCTCCCGCAGTTCTAGAATCTTCATCTGGCCCATCTTGTACGAGAGCGCCTGCGCTGGCCATGCGATGTACCGGTCCACTTCGGTGTTGATGTTCTCGTCGTCCATCGCCGTGTGCTCGTGGAAGTAGTCCACCATCTGCTGCCGCGTCCAACGCTTCGAGTGGACGCCCGTATCCACCACCCACCGCACCGCGCGCCACATTTCATTCTGTAGCCGTCCGTACTCGCTGTAAGGATCCTGATAGAACCCGACTTCCTTCCCCAGTCGCTCCGAATAAAACGCCCAGCCTTCGGTGTAAGCGTTCACGTCGAGGTTGTATTTTCGAAACGGCGGCAGGTCCGTGAGTTCCTGCGCAATCGAAAATTGCAAATGATGCCCCGGCACACCCTCGTGATAGCCGATTGCCTCGACGTTCAGAAGCAGTCGCTTCTCCGGCGCATATTCATTGACATTAATCCGCCCCGGCCGCGAACCATCTCCCGCCCCAATCGAATAATCCGCCGGAGGAGCAGACGCTTCACGATACGACTCCATGGGCACGACGTCCAACTTGTTCTTGGGCAATCGTCCAAAAAGCTGCGGCAGCTTGCCATACATCTGATCGGCGTATTTCGAGTACAAATCTACCAACTGTTGCCCGGACTTCGCATGCAGCGCGGGATCTTTTCGAATGTGCTCGTTGAGCGTTTTAAGATCCTGAAACCCCTGCGCCTGCGCGAGTTTCAACATCCGACCTTCGATTTCCGCGACGCTCTTCAGCCCAAGTTCATGGATCTGATCCGGTGTCAGATCTGTTGTCGTCTGGTGCTTCACCGCAAAGCGATAGCGCTCCTCTCCATCGGGCAGTGCCCACTCTCCGGGGTCCGTCCGTCCGCGCGGTGCGTAGTCTTCGTGCACAAAGAACGCGAACTTCGCATACGCCGGCGCGACTTCCTTCTTTACCGCATCTTCAATCGCTGCCCTCAGCCGCTTCCGATCTGTCTCCGAAATCGAATCGGGAAACTTGTTGAGCGGCGATGTAAAAGGACTCTTGTCCAGCGGATCGTCCGCAATCGCCTGCGCCTGGCTCGAAACTTTCTCCAGCAAATAAATCGGCGGCATCAGGTGATTGCGAATCCCATCCCGCATGTGCGCCGTAGCTTCCGCCAGCACCCGCGGAACCTGGTGCAGCCGCGAAACATAATCCTCGTAATCCTTCACGTTTCGAAAAGGCGAGTTGAAGGCCAGCGATGCATATCCCAAATGGATGCCGCCAAACTGCGTGGCCGGCATTTCCCAGTCCTTGAATCGCGCACCATCGAGTGACTCGCGCAGACTGCGCACCATCAGCGCATGATTGAGTCGCTCTTGCTCGGGGAATCCGGTGACATCGATCGCTTCAAACTGAGCCAGTGCCTGCTTCGTGTGCTCGATGTCCTCGGCAATCGCCTTGCCGGAAAAATCACTCAGCCGGTCGTTGTAGCGGTTGTCGCCAACCTGCGTCGCCAGCTCTGGCTGCGTGCGGAGTGTGTATTCCCATTCGTCGGCTAACAACTGGTTAAGTTGCGCGCGACGTGCCTCCAGATTCTGATCCGCAGCTTGCGCCGTTAACGCCATCAGCAGAGTGTAAGCAAACCCAGCAATCACGAGCGATGTTCGCAAAATATCCTCCGGTCGTTCGTCGAAGAAAAACCACGCCGTCCGAAAATACCAGAAACTCGCGACGAGACAAGTCCTCCGCCAAAGTGCAAACAATTGCAGGCCGGTATCCTTTTAGGTAACAAGCCGAAGAGGTTACCAAGGACCAGCACCTTCCCGTGAAAACCTATATCTCATTGAAAACAATAGTATTAACTGTCGTAGCGATGGAGTACTGAAATGTTACTTTGACGTTGCGCAAAACTACGGAAATCCCCTACTATCGGACAGTTGCACCGAAATCGCCGATTTTGACAAATTTGGCGATTGCCGTGCATCAAACCAAGCAAGGCTGAGCAGTTTTTCAAGCTGTTTCACCGGGGATGGGGATTGTGAAAGTGCAGTTCTGGCCGCTTCGTGTCGCGCTCTTTTTCGTATTGGCAGTTCTGTTGGAAGCGAGCGGCATCGCTGCCAGCATTAACCCCCGTATTTCTTTACCACGTTCCAAATCCCGCACTGTTACAGAAAGCCGTCGCGTCCGGCGTCGCACCCATACCGCTAGCAATCGTCGCGTTCCGCTGTCGAAAACGTCGCACCGCCGTCGTCGTTCTTACGAGCGCTTCCACACCAGTTCTTTTGCAACGGATATTACCGCTGGCGATCTTACCGGCGGGGAAGACCAAGTCGTCCGCGAAGCGGCCATTGATGCCCTCGGCAACATGAACGGCACTGTGGTCGCCATTGAACCCACCAGTGGCCGTATCCTCGCGATGGTCAATCAGAAGTTGGCGCTCTC
>Ga0302323_100000875_pt1 | contig 24391 bp, 24 predicted proteins | sample Fen_T0_3_FD_201950 | JGI IMG/M metagenome (GOLD analysis project Ga0302323, IMG submission 201950) | Peat permafrost microbial communities from Stordalen Mire near Abisko, Sweden - Fen_T0_3 | ecosystem: Environmental > Terrestrial > Soil > Wetlands > Permafrost | place: Sweden: Abisko... | reverse complement strand
GGGGAACAGGGGCGCAAAAAAGGCAACGCCGAGCTCGGACAGCACGCCGTTGCCAATAGATTCACCTTGTTAGAAGTCGTCGCCGCCGCCCAAGCCGCCCATCCCACCCATGCCACCCATACCGCCCATGCCGCCGCCCATACCGCCACCGCCGCCGCCAGCGCCTTCTTCCTTCTTCTTCGGCTTCTCGGCGATCATGCACTCGGTGGTGAGCATCAGACTCGACACGGACGCTGCGTTTTGCAGGGCCGCGCGGACCACCTTGGCGGGGTCGATGACGCCGGCCTTGACCAGGTCCTCGTACTCCTCGGTCGCGGCGTTGAAGCCGAACGCGCCCTTGCCGTTCTTGACCTTCTCGATGACGATGGACCCGTCCACACCTGCGTTGGCCGCGATCTGGCGCAGCGGTTCTTCGATGGCGCGGCGGATGATGTTGACGCCGAAGCGGCGGTCATCGTCGAACTTCAGGTTCTCGATGGAGGCGAGGGCGCGAATCAGGGCCACGCCCCCGCCCGGAACGATACCTTCCTCGACGGCCGCTCGGGTCGCATGCAGGGCGTCCTCGACGCGCGCCTTCTTCTCCTTCATCTCGCTCTCGGTGGCCGCGCCCACCTTTACGACGGCGACGCCGCCGACGATCTTGGCGAGCCGCTCTTGCAGCTTCTCGCGGTCGTAGTCGGAGGTGGTGTCCTCGACCTGGGTGCGGATCTGCTTCACGCGGGCCTCGATGTCAGCCTTCTTGCCGGCGCCCTCGACGATGGTGCTGTTGTCCTTGTCGACCGTGATGCGCTTGGCGCGGCCGAGATCCTTCAACGTCACGCCTTCCAGCTTGAGCCCGAGATCCTCGGTGATGGCCTGGCCACCGGTGAGAACCGCGATGTCCTTCAGCATTTCCTTGCGGCGATCGCCGAAGCCCGGTGCTTTGACCGCGCACACGTGCAGGGTGCCGCGCAGCTTGTTGACCACCAGGGTGGCCAACGCCTCACCGTCCACGTCCTCTGCAACGATGAGCAGCGGCTTGCCCGACTTGGCGACCTGCTCGAGCACTGGCAGCAGATCCTTCATGTTCGAGATCTTCTTCTCGTTGATGAGGATGTAAGCGTCCTCAAGCACAACTTCCATGCGCTCGGCGTCGGTGACGAAGTAAGGCGACAGGTAACCGCGGTCGAACTGCATACCCTCGACGACTTCGAGAGTGGTCTCCATCGACTTGGCTTCCTCGATGGTGATGACGCCTTCCTTGCCGACCTTCTCCATGGCTTCGGCCAGGATGTCGCCGATCATGGTGTCGCCGTTGGCACTGATGGTGCCGACCTGGGCGATGTCGCCCTTGCCCTTGGTGGGCTTGGCCTGCTCTTTCAGGTTCTCGACGATCTTGGCCACGGCCGCGTCGATGCCGCGCTTGATGTCCATCGGGTTGTTACCCGCGGCGACCAGGCGCGCGCCTTCGTTGAAGATGGCCTGCGCCAGCACGGTGGCGGTGGTGGTACCGTCGCCGGCCACGTCCGAGGTCTTGGAAGCCACTTCCTTGACCATCTGGGCGCCCATGTTCGCCATCTTGTCGGCGAGCTCGACTTCCTTGGCGACGGTGACGCCGTCCTTGGTCACGGTGGGCGAGCCCCACGACTTCTCGATGATGACGTTGCGGCCGCGAGGACCGAGGGTGACCTTCACCGTGTTGGCGAGAAGGTTCAAGCCGTGGGCGATGGCCTGACGGGCGGGCTGGGAAAACAGAATCTCTTTGGCTGCCATGGTGCTGGTTCCTTCCTACCTAGTCGAGAATCGCGAGAACGTCGTCCTCGCGGAGGATGAGGTGCTCGACGCCGTCGATCTTGATCTCGTTGCCCGAGTACTTTGAGAACAGAACCTTGTCGCCTTCCTTTACGTCCAGCTTGCGGATCGAGCCGTCTTCCTGAACCTTGCCGTTGCCGACGGCGGTCACGAGGCCCTTCTGGGGCTTCTCCTTGGCGGTGTCGGGGATGAACAGGCCACCAGCGGTCTTGGTTTCTTCTTCAACGCGCTTGACGAGGATGCGATCGTAGAGAGGTCGTACTTTCATTTCTTTCTCCTTATTCAAAAGCCACCCCATCCGGAATTGACCGGGTGGTGCTACCTGGCGCAGACACTGCGGCGGCAGAACTGCTAGGCCGCTGCCTTGGCGCCCTTCTTCTTGCCCGGACCCTTGGTCGGACCCTTGCTTTCGCCGGGCGCGGCCTTGGTCGTGGAACTCGATTCACTACCCGACGGTGCCGGCGGGCTGCTCGATTCAGAGGAATTGCTGCCCGGCTTGGAGCTGGCGTACAGGTCGCTGTACCAACCGCCGCCCTTGAGCTGGAATGACGTTTGGCTGATGAGCTTTTCGACCTTCCGCTTCTTGCACTTCGGACAAACCTTGATCGGCTCGTCGGACATCTTTTGCCATTCTTCGAAGCGGTGGCCGCATGCTTGGCATTCGTATTCGTAAATTGGCATCTGTCGCTCAGCGTCTAGAAATTTCCCGTCCAGCGTGGTTTGGGACGCAGCAGAGGTTAAGCACACTTCGGTCGCTGTCAAGCAAAGGGGGAGAGTGCTAATGAGGGGTTAATTTGTGTTGTAAAAGCGCCAGGTTGCGCGGTCCGGATGAGGTGCGGTTTGCATGGCGCGCATGGTCGTTCGTCGAGTCGCATGACTTGGATGGGCTTGGGGGGAGAGCGGCGCTCGGCTGTGGCAGGCTCACGCGTTGGCGCTCCCTCGGTGGCCGCATGCCAACGGCGGCGCTTACGCGCGTCCATGGCACGCCTGGCATCCGGGTCCCGACGCGCGCCGAGGGGTGCCCCGGAGAGAAGAACGGATGACACATCAGGTCAGGATGGAGGCGCGCGGGCCGGTTGGGAACGAGTTCGCCGGGGCGCGATCCGGAAACCCCTTCCTCTCCGACCTCTGCGTCCTCGGCGTCTCTGTGGTGAACCTTCCGAACGAGCGATGGTCTCTACTTGATCGGGAAGTACCCAACCTTGCTCACGATCTCCTGCCCGTCCTTCGAGAGGACCCAATCGATGAAGCTCTTCAGCTCGCCTGCCGGCTTGTTGCGAAGGTAGAAGAAGAGCGGGCGCGCCAGGGGATAGCTTCCGTCCTGCACGTGGGCCAGATCGGGGGCGACTGCGGGGCTTGCGGCGTCCTTCTTGACGGGGATGATGCGAATGCCTTTGGCGTAGGCGGCGCCGCCGTACCCGATGGCGTTCTTCTCTTTGGAAACGGCGTTCACCACGGCGGCGGTGCCGGGCATGCTCTGGGCGCGCGTAGTGTAGTCGGCGTTCTTCAGCACGTGCTCCTTGAAGAACACGTAGGTGCCCGAGCTGTTCTCGCGCGAGTAGACGATGATCTTGGAGTCAGCCCCGCCGAGCTCTTTCCAGTTGGTGAGTTTGCCGGTGAAGATCAGCTTCAGCTGCTCCATGTTCAGGTCTTTGATGGGGTTGCTGGCATTGACGTAGATGGAGAGTCCATCACGTGCAACTGGAATCTCCGTGCCGGTGGTGGCGTAGCGGTCGCGCAACTTCTCCTTCTCGGCATCCTTCATTTCGCGCGAGGCCTGGCAAACGTCGGTGGTGCCGTTGATGAGGGCGCTGATGCCGGTGCCAGATCCGCCGCCGGTGACTTGCACGGTCACGTCGGGCACCTTCTTCATGTATTCCTCGGCCCAGCGCTGCCCCAGCAGCACCATGGTGTCCGAGCCCTTGACCGAGATGGTGCTTGCCTCGGCCGCAAGCGGCGCCATGAGGCCAATCAGGAACATGAACTTCGTAGTAAATCGCATGGGTAGGTTCTCCTTCGTTGTACTAGAATCGCGCCTGTAGCTGGGCAACCAGCGAGTCGTCGCTGACGCTGGTACCTTCTTCGATGGGGTGCTGATAGATGAGCGAGGCCTTGACGTTGTTCGATGCATAGGCCATCACGCCACCGCCCACCGTGGTGACCTTATCCTTGTCCTTCGAGGTGTTCGGATCGATCTCGTCTACCCGAACGACCACGCCAAGGTAGTCGCCGACGTTCTGCACCGCCGTGACGATCCAGCCGAGCTTCTTCACGTCCGTCGCGGAATTGCTGGGGATGTCGTTCCAATCGATGGCCGAATCGCTGCCCCAGATCAGCTCGCCCTTGAGGGCAAGTCCGCCCACCGACGGCACGTCGAGGTAGGCCTGCACGTCCGCACCGAGGCGCGTGCGTCGCTTGTAGTCGTAGGCGATGCTGACCGGATCAGCCGAGGTCGCGCCCGCGGTGACGGTGGTGGACATGGGACCACGGCCGAAATAGCCCGAAACACCACCCGTGATGGTGCCGAAGTCGACGCCCAGGCGACCGACGAAGTCCTTGAACTTGTTGGGGTCGGAAGTACCGTAGACCGAGGTTCCCTTGTAGGTCGCCGTGTCTTTCACGCCGTTGCCGTTGATCAGGGCCACCGACAGTCGAAGAAACTCGTAGCGCGCGGTCAGGCGAACGCCTCGGTCACGCTCGCCGTCGAAGTACGCTCTCACGATGGCCGACCGCTCGGGCATTTCGCGATCGCCGGACGACTGCAACAGCTCGTATCCGAAGGGCACCTTAAACTGACCAACCGTCAGACGGAGATTCAGCGGCGTCCAGGTGTCCACCAGGGTCGCCTCGGCGTCCTTCAGGGTGACCCCATCACCGGTGGCGTCGATTTGCAGCAGGTATTCGGCATTCTTGCCTTCGTATACCGTCTTGAGTCGCGCCCGACGGACCAAGAAACGGTCGCTGTTCGCCACCGTCTTCCCGTCGCTCTTGAGACCATTGGACGAGGTCTCGCTGTGCTCGTAGCGACCCTGAATATAGCCGGAAAGCTTGATCTTCTTGAGCCCGTTCACCGTGGTATCGGTGGCGGCTTGCGCCTCTTCGAGGCCTCCGAGCTTGGCCTCCATTGCGTCGACCTTGGTGGCGAGGTCGGCGTGGGCCGGCGCCTCCGCGGGCTGCTCAACGGGGGTGGCAGGACCCTCGGAGGGTGGCGACGAGGGTGGCGACACTGGCGGGGACTGCGTCGGCTCTGCGCTGGCGGGGACTTCGACGGCCGGAGCTGCTTCGACCGGTGGGGCGGCTGCGAGGGGCTCGGCCAGAGCTGCGGGAGCCAACAGAAAAAGGGAGAGGGTCAACGTGCGGGTTAATTGCTTTGCCATGCCTTCGTATTATGGGAAGCCGAATGACAGTAGTGTGACAGTCCTGCGACTTCCTCACGACGATGCGCACCCTTGGCTCGACAAGCGTGAACGCGGTCCGATTGCGTGCAACGCTCGGACGATCCTGACTTGACCATGCACCAGCGGATGCTGAATTATCCGCGCATGTCCGCCTCGGCTAGCCTCCTCAATAGTTTCACACTCGACCAGTACGCCACCCAGGCCTTCAGCCTCGACCCCAGCAGCCCGACCGGCTTCGGACAAGGCGGGGTGTTCGCAGGTCCCATCACGAAGGCGCCGGGTGCGCAGCCTTGGCACTCGCAGTATCAAGCGCCGGGCAACGCGAAGATCTCGGCGCGGGCTCGTCTGGTGACCATCGGTGCGGGCAAGGTCTTCGTGCGGTGGGCTTCGTCAAGAACCAGCGGAAGCTGGAAGGCGGCGGCGGGCGGGATCTGGTGGACCAGTGATGCGATGGCAGACTTCATCGTCGACAAGACGGTTAATCTCTCGGGCCGCGAGGCCGATACGGCTCCGGTCGCCCGGCAGTACGCGCAGGTGGATGCCGGTTGGAGCGACATGAGCACGGTCGTGGTCTGTCGAACCACCCAACCGATCAAGGTGCTGGTCGGGGTGGGGCGTCCGGTGGCCGGTGTCCCCGCGGTGGCTGCCGGCCTGTCGAACGAGCTGCAGGTCATCATCCTGACGGCCATCGCATCGCCCAAGGGCCGCACCTTCATAGCCGACGTGTTCATGGACAAGCTGTGGCTCGGATCGAGCCGCGCCTTCACCGACTGGTGGCTACGCGCGGCCATAGCCAACCGTCGCCGGGTTGCCGGGCGGATCGCGAACACAGGGAAATAGTCTCGACGGTACTCGGGGACCGTGGCGACCTTCATCTAGGGCAACCCCACCGGAACGATTCCGTTCATGGGCCGCGTTCTCAATCCGACTCAGAACTAGGCTGGTGCTCCAATCGGGGCGGGCGGATACTGGTCTTGATTGCGGTGGTCTCCCCCTAGGTCGCTTGTCCTTTTCGGCCTGCTTCAGGCGGCTTGCGCGCACGCGCCCGTGGCGGAGCATCCGCATCCGATTGATGGGTTGGCCGTGCTGCGCCTTCTGACTTACAACGTAAACTTCGGGATTGCAGGCGACGCGGACACCATGGCTGCCATTCACGATGCGTCGGCCGATCTGGTCTTGCTTCAAGAGACCAACGTCGAATGGGAACGGGCGCTGCGCAGGGAATTCGCGGGGGAGTTCCCGCACATGACCTTCAAGCATCGCGGCGGCGCGGGCGGCCTGGCCGTGTTGTCGCGCCAGGCGCCGGTGCAGATCGAATTCTTGCCGGCGGCCCAAGGCGGCGGTTGGTTCCCGGCGGTTCGCGTTGTCGTAGACAGTCGCCTTGGTCGCGTGCAGGTTCTCGGCGTTCACTTGCGGCCGGCGGTCAGCGAAGGAGGAAGTTGGGTGAGCGGGCACTTCTCGACGCCATCCGTTCGCTCTGCCGAAATCCGGTCGTTCTGTGCGCGCCTTTCGCCGGCGCTGCCCACCGTGGTCGCGGGCGACTTCAACGAAGAGGAAGACGGAGACGCCGCCCGCTTTCTGGTCGAGCAAGGGTTCAGGTCTGCACTTGCTCGGTACGCGCCGGATCGCTTCACCTGGCGCTGGCCGACGGTGGTGGGTGAGCTGCACAAGCAACTCGACCACGTCTTCTACGACGGAAAGCTCGACGTCCTATTCGCCGAGGTCCGCACGGCTGGCCGCTCTGACCACTTGCCCGTGGTCGCCGTCATCGCGCCAAGGTGACGTCACTTCACTGCCCAGGGTTCTTCGCTGCAGGCGGTGCGCTTGGGGTCGATTCAGCCACTGCTTTTAGCGAAGCCAGTCCTCTCTCGAAGTCGCCGCCCACCAGCTTGTCCATGTTCATGACCAGCGAGAAGGCCTTGCCCATGAATCCGTTGCGTCCGTCCATGGTCCAGGTGACCTTGGTCCCGCCGCCTTCCGGGGCCAAGGTGAAGTTGATGGCGTTGGTGGCGGTCATGGGCTTGATGAAGTCGAGTCTGATCGCGACCTGCGATGATGGCTCGCTGCGCTCGATGGTCATACGGCCTTCTCCGACCTTCCCGTTGTCGCTGCGCCAGCCGTAGCCCGCTCCCGGACCCGTGGTGGGCCCGGTAAAGGAGCGCTCCATCTTGGGATCGAGCTTTTCCCAAGGCGACCAATCTGCCCATGCGTGGAAGTCGTTCACATGGGGGAATACGCGATCGGGCGGCACGGCCACGGACAAGCTGCGTTCGATGTGAAAATCCGCGGGGCGGGTGGCCACCACCACGAGAAGAACTGCCAGGACAACCAGAAACGCGATCGCTATCTTGCCTATCATGAGGAACCCCGCCGAAAGTTGTGAGCTTCTCTTGGATGCTCACAGCCCCCCGAGGGCTCACGTGCGGCATGAACCTCAGCAACCGTGAGCCAAGCTATGGCGCGGCGGCGCACCCGATGAACTTGCCGCCGCCACAGATACACGCGCCGTTCTGATTGCACTTGGGGAATGGGCAATAGCAAGCTTCAGCGATGACGGAACACCCGTTGGTGGCGGCGCAGCTGCATTCGTCCAAGCCGACACAGTCGAGCTTGCCGACGTCGGTGCTGGTACCGGCGTCGACGGGCTCGCAGGTCGGGCAACCACAAGCGTGCGTGACGACGGTGTACCCGACCGCGCACAAGGGGTAGGCACACGGGAGCGGTAGGCATGCGTCGACCGGGGCATCTCTGCTTGGGCTGGCGTCGATCGCGCCGCCCACCTCGGGCCCCGCGTCGGGCGGCACGCAGGTGTCGCAGCCGCAAACCGGATCGCGAACCGTGCCATACGCGCAGCGAACCGCGGGGCAGCTGCGCGGACACACGACTGCGTCGATAGGGCCAGCATCCACCGGCACGCAAACTTGGCAAGCACACGGTTGCTGCATGGCTGTCTGGCCAGCCGGACAGAGGACCGGGGCACACGGCAAAGCCAGGCACGCGTCTGTCGTAGCGTCCTTGCCGATGCTGGCGTCGGCTGGAGCGCACACGGGGCAGCCGCCGCAGGGCGATGGATCGGGCATGGACCCGTTGGGGCAGTCGAGGGGATAACATTGCCCGATCATCGGGCAGCGGGTTCCGCCAGCGCCTCCGAGCGAGCTTGCTCCGCCGCTCCCAGCGCCCCCGGAACCGAGCGCGCCTCCGAGCGCGCCGGCGCCCCCGTGACCGGCCGCTGCCGAGTCGCCCGAGCCTTCCGACGTAAGCGTACTATCACTGCAGGCCAGTCCCAGGCATGCAATGAGGCCGAATGAAGCCATGCCCCGAGTGGCAGAAGCGGCAGCGTAGGTCTTTCTCATGGCAATCTCCCGCCTTCTCTGCAGGCAAGGTCCGTGCCGGCGACGGAGCTCGTGCGCGAGCGTATCTTTACCGCTGCTTTCGCCGTTTGCCTCATCGTGCACTGTCAGAATTCTGCGGCCTCCCGGTTGCTGATGAGGGTTATGAGAGTCGCGGCTGGGTATACACTCCAAGCCCAACCCGATGGCTGTCAGGTATCGCCTCAGGGTTGGCCAGGGCATGTCATCCACAAGCGAATTTCCCTATGCGCGCGCCGCGTTTGCGGCGGCGGTCATGTGTCTGGCCGGGGTGTTCGCCATCGCCATGTTGGCCGAATGGTGGCCCATCGCCATCAAGCAGGACTTGGCGCGTATCGGTAGCTACCACTTCGGTTCGGCATCCACGATCGGCCATGGCGGTTGGCGGTACGCCAATCCGGAAGTGTACGCCTGGACGGCGTTCGCCGAAGCCGTCGCAGCCACGGCGACGATGGCCGCCATTTGGCTCACCATCGTGGGGAGGTCCCGCAAGGCTGCCATGGCTCTGGTCGTTGTCTGTGCGGTCTACCTCGCTTCGTCGGTGGTTCTTGGTCAGATCCACTGGTCGGCGAGGCAAGCCCCGCTCTCCCATCGTCCCGTCGGCTAGCCGACGCGCAGATGCCCAGCCAGCTCGCCCACCAGCTTGTCGAACCTGGCGATGGCGGCTTGCACCGGCGTGGGCGTGGACATGTCGACGCCCGCCACCTTCAGCGATTGCAAGGGATACCGAGAGCCGCCCGAGCGTAGGAAAGCGAAGTAATCGTCGCGCGCCTGCGGGCCGCCCGTGGTCACCCGGTCTGCGAGGGCGATGGCGGCGGAGATGCCCGTCGCGTACGTGTACACGTAGAACGCCCGGTAGAAGTGAGGAATGCGCAACGCTTCGAGGTCGCTCACGTCTTGCAGCTTCACCTTGGGGCCGAAGTATTGTTCGAGCAGCGTTCGGTATTGCGAGCGAAGGACGTCGACGGTGAGCGGGGTGCCTGACTCGACCAGGGCGTGGGTCTTGGCCTCGAACTCGGCGAACATGGTTTGCCGGAACAGCGAGCCGATGATGGCGTCCACCTCTTTGTTCGCCAGGTACGCGCGCGCCTCAGGCGAATCGGCCTTGCCCAAGAAGTAGCGCTGCATGAGCTGCTCGTTGAAGGTGCTGGCCACCTCGGCTTCGAAGGTCGTGTAGTGCCAATGCATGTACGCGTTGCTGCGCGCACTGTAGTGCGAGTGCATCGAATGGCCGGCTTCGTGTGCGAGGGTGAACACGTCGTCGAGCACGTCGCTCTTGAAGTTCATCAGGATGTACGGTTCTCCGGTGTAGCTGCCGTAGGAAAACGCGCCGGAGGCTTTGCCCTTGTTCTCGTATCGGTCGACCCAGCCGTGGCGCAGGCCGCGCGCAAGCTCGTCGACGTATTCGTCGCCGAGCGGTGCCAGCCCGGCGATGACGGCGTCGACGGCCTGCTCGTAGGTGTGTTTCCACTTCACATCGCCAAGCAGAGGAACGCGCACGTCGTAATGGCAAAGCTCGTCGAGCTTGAGGGCCTTGCGGCGGATCTCGTAATAGCGGTGCAAGGTCGGCAAGCCTGCATGCACGGTGGCCACCAGGTTGTCGTAGACCACCTCGGGCATGTCGTCAGGAAATAGCGCCATAGCACGCGCTGACTTGTGGTTGCGCACGCGCGCGGCGTAGCGGTCGAGCTGGACGGAGCCTTCGTACAGCACTCCGAGGGTCGTCTTGTGGCGTTCGTACTGCGCGTAGTACAGGTCGTAGGCGCGGCGGCGGAGGTCGCGGTCGGGATTCTGCAAGTACGACGAGAACGACGAATGCGTGAGCTGCCGCGGACCCTCGGGCGTGTCGAGCGTGCCGAACTCGAAGTCCACGTCGGTAAGCACACTGAAGGCGTTGCCCGCGGTCTGATTCGATTCGATCTGCATGGCGAGCAGGCGTTCTTCCTTCTCGGACAGCACGTAGGGCTTGAAGCGCAGAAGCCTGCGCAGCCAGACCGTAAATTCCGACAGCGCGGGATCCTTCAGGAATCCGACCATGCGCTCGTCGGGGATTGCCTGCAGCTCTGGATCCAGGTAGCTCCACGCGGTCTGCGCTTCGGCCTGCGTGCGCATGAATCGCGCCGTTCGGTCGCGCGACGCCGACAAACCCTGGTCTTCCGACTCGCGAAGGGCCGCGTACGCCGCCAACCGGTCCTCTACCATGCCGAAGTCGCGCAGGAAGGTCAGCGCGGCGGCCAGGGCTTCGGCGCTTCGCCCGAGGTTGCCTTTCCACGCCGGGATCTTTTCCCGCATGCCGCGGTAGCGTTCGAGATCGGCCTCCCACGCTGCTTCCGTGGCGTAGAGCTTGGACAGATCCCACTGATCCGAGGCCGGAACATCCTTACGCGGACGGACGCCAGTCTCCCCACCGTCGATAGCCAGGCACTTCATGCTGCGCATGGGGAAGGTTTCCCTCCCCGGCCCGGCTTTTTCAACTAAGACTTCTTGGGATCTTGCTCGGGAGCGTCGCCGCGAAGGGCCTGGGCTTGGAAATGCGCGCGCAAATTGGTGATGATGTCTTCCAAGTCGCCGTCCATCACCGACGGCAGATTGTGGCGCGTGTAGCCTATGCGGTGGTCGGTCAAGCGATCTTGGGGAAAATTGTAGGTGCGAATCTTTTCGGACCGGTCGCCGCTGCCGATCTGGCTGCGTCGCGCGTCGCGCTCGGCGGCTTCCTGTTTCTCGAGCTCGATCTCGTAGAGCTTGGACCGCAGGATCTTCATGGCCATCGCCTTGTTCTTGTGCTGGCTCTTTTCCTGCTGGCAGTGAACGTAAAGGCCGGTGGGAATGTGGTGAATGCGCACCGCCGAGTCCGTCGTGTTCACCGACTGGCCGCCCGGGCCGCCCGAGCGCATGACCTCGATCTTCAGATCCTTCGGGTCGATGTTGATGTCTACGTCCTCGAGCTCGGGCATGATGGCCACGGTGGCGGTCGAGGTGTGGATACGGCCCTGGGCCTCGGTGCTGGGCACGCGCTGCACGCGGTGCACGCCCGATTCGTACTTCAGCTGGGCGTACGCGCTCTTGCCTTCCACCGCGGCGACGACTTCCTTGAGGCCGCCAGCCGAGGCGCTAGACATCGACAATACTTCGATCTTCCAGCGTCGTCGCTCGGCAAAACGCGTGTACATTCGGAACAGGTCCGACGCGAACAGCGCAGCCTCCTCGCCGCCGGTGCCCCCGCGAATTTCGAGCAAGATGTTCTTGTCGTCGTTCGGATCTTTGGGCAGAAGCAGCACTTTCAGCCGCTCTTCCAGGCGTTCGATCTCGGTCGAGAGCTCTTTCTCTTCCTGATACGCGAGATCCCGCATTTCGGGATCCTTCTGCATCTCTCGCGCTTCTGCCAGGCGCTGGCTGCTTTCGCGGTGGATGCGCAGGGTATCGATCAGCTCGCGGAGATCAGCGTGCTCCTTGGCCAGCTTCTGCATCTGCGCAGGACGGGCCAACACCTCCGGATCCGACAGATTGCCGGTCAACTCGTCGAAACGGTTCTCGACAGCCGCCAACTTGGCGAGCAACAGATCGTCGAGCATGGGGGGCTTACTGTTGTACGGCTGGGCGCGAGGGCCGCGCGGCCGTTCCCTTTACGTCTCGGGCGGAGTCGTTGGCGCGCGGCCGTACTTCTTGTTGAAGCGCTCGATGCGGCCACCGGTATCCAGGAACTTCTGCTTGCCCGTATAGAATGGGTGGCAGTTCGAACAGATGTCCACCATGAACGACCCGCGCGTCGAGAACGTCTCGACCTTGTGCCCGCAGGCACAAGAAATGGTGGCGGGCTTATAGGCTGGGTGAATCCCCTTCTTGGGCATGACGCGAAACCTCTTGTGAAGGGGGGTTTTATAGTCGGCCTTGAGGCGAAGGGCAAGCTCGACCGTATTTTTTTGTGCTTAGACCCTGCGCCATGCGGTGCGCGGCCGACGCGGCCCAACTCTTCATGTATAGTGCGGCGCCAATGGCCGACCAATCCAATTCAATAAGCGGCGGGCGCCGCTCGGCTGTTTACAGCTACTTACGGCCGGTGATAGCCGGACGACGGGTACTGGAAATCGGCTGTGGCAATGGCGACGCGGCAGCACTCCTACTTCGTTTGGGTGCAGGCGACGTCGTCGCGGCTGGCGCTGCGCAAGAGATTTCCGCGGCACGGACCCGCCACCGAGAGGCCGGGCTTGCCTTCGCCAGCATGGGCGCAGATCGCATCGACACGACCGGCGCTTTCGACGTGGTGCTGGTTCCCAACGCCGCCGATCTGCTGCGCGGGCGCGGCTCCCTCAAGATGTCCGCGCTCCTTGCTCTGATGGCGCCGGGCGGTCGCTTGGCGTGCATGGTGGAAAACGGCGACCAGGGCCAGGGCATCGCGTACTTCGATGTGGTCGATGCGCTGGCTCCGCATTTTACGAAGGTGCGGATGTTCGGGCAGACGCCCTTCCACGCCTACGGCATCGCCGAGTTCGACGAAGCCGCGGCGGATCTGCGGGTCGAGTCGGATCTGGTCGACAATCAGCCCGAGCCTTCCCACTACATTGCGATCGCTGGCCCCGACGAGCCGCTGACCTTGGGCTATGCCCTGGTGCAGATTCCCGCGCCGCTGGCCCAGGTGTGCGAGGTGCTGGCGCCTGTTGTGGCAGCGCCGGCGAAGATCGTCGATCCGTCGGCGCCGTCAATGGCCGACCTTCGCCACAAGCTGACCGAAAGCGAAGGCAAGGCGGACGGACTTGTGCGCGTGTCACGTGCGCAAACCGAAGAAATCGAGGAGCTGCGGGCGCGATTGCGGCGCACCGCCGAGGCCCGCGCCGAGCTGGACGAAGAGGTCCGTCGGCTTCGCAAGGCGCTGATCGAGGCTGACGAGTCGGTCGTCAACCTGACCCGGAAGACGACCGAAGAAATGACCGCGCTGGCGCAGCGGTTGACGTCGGGTCTGCGCGTCGGAACGCCGACCCCGAATCCGGCCCTGACCGAGGAGCTGCGGCGGCGCGAGAGCGAGCTGGCCGAGCGCGAATCGGCGCTTTCGGAGCGCGACGATCGCATTGCTGCACTCGAGGTCGCCAAGCAGGAAGCGCTTTGGCGTGCCGACGCCGCCGACGACGAAGTGGCTCGCGTTCGTGCCGAGCTGACCGGCGTCCGCGCCGAGCTGACCCGCGTTCGCTCCGAGCTGGCAACTCTGCAAAGTGACCGCCAGAAGCTGGTCGGACAGCCTCGCGTCGACGCCGAGACCGAGGGAAAGCTCAAGGCGAAAAAAGCAGCCATCGAAGAGTTCCGTCGGGCCGCGGCTGCGCACGTCGACGAGGTGAACCGCCTGCGCGACGCCGCCAATGAACAGGCAAGTCTGGTGACCGAGCTCGAAGACGAGCTACGCGAGTGTGAAAAGCGGCTGACCGACAAGGTGGCCGAGGCTTCGCAGTTTCAGCGGATGTTGGGTGAGGTCGAGGACGCGGAACGCGTGCGACGGTCGCGCCTGGCAGAGCTCGAAGGCCGCATGTTGCGGGCCGAGCACACGTCGGCGCGGCAAACCGAATCGCGCGACCGAGATCTCGCCGAGCTCGACGACCTGCGTGCGCGTCTGAGGGCGTGCCAGGCCGAGGGTGAACGGATGCGGGGGCGAGTGGTCGAGGCCGAAAAGACCGTGGTCGAGGCAGCCGAGGCGCTTCGCAACGACGCGCGCCTGACCGACCTCGAAGCCGAAGTCAAGGCTTACCGGGATCGCGATCAGCGACTGGCCGAGATGAGGGCCGAAGCACCCGATCCCGAGGAAGTGTACGAGCGTCTGTTCGACCTCGAGACGCAATACCAGGCCGCGACCATGGCGGCGGCCCGGGTGCCCGAGCTCGAGGCAAAAATCGCGGAGCTTGAAGGCCCCGTGGTCGGACAGAGATAGCGAGCCGCCTTGCGCGCCGTAGATCCGGCGCTTCCGTCGAGATCGCACAAGCAAGAAACCGGGTGCCTCTTCCTTGGGCTCTGCTATCTTCCATGAATCCATGAGTGGACCGGCAGATCTCCTGCTCTTCGCGCATCTGTTGGCGAAGACAGACGACAAATTGGAGGTGGAGCATCTGGCCCTGCTGCTGGCAGAGCCGGAGCATCCCGGTCTCGATATTCAGGGCTACCTGAAGAAGCTCAACGTGATGGGCGAGCTGGCGCGAATCAAGTTGAAGGCCACGACGGGCTGTGGATCGGCACCGGCTGACCGCATCGTTCCCATCCTGCGCCTCCTCTATGGCGAACTCCGTTTCCGCGGCAACGTCACCGAGTTCTACGATCCGCAAAACAGCTTTCTAAATCACGTGATCGATCAGCGCACGGGGAATCCTCTTTCGCTCGCAGTGGTGCTGCTAGCGGTTTGTCGCCGAGCCGGTGTTGACGCCCAGGGAATTTCCTTCCCGGGACATTTTCTCGTACGCGCGGAAAAGGCTTCGGGTGAAATGGCGACCATCGATCCGTTTGACGGGCGCCTGCTGACGCCGTCGGTGTTGCACTCGCTCTACGAATCGGCCACCGGCGACCCGGGCGATATCGACGACCATTTCCTCCAGCCGGCGTCGCGACGCCAGATCGTTCTGCGCATGCTCAACAATCTGCGTGCGATCTACGAGCTGCGCGGCGATCAGGATCGGCTGCGCTTCGTCCTCGAGCGAATGGCGCTGTTGAGCCCTTCGGAAGAAGTGCAGCGCCGGTTGGATTCGGTCGTGCACGCGGTGGCGCTTGCCCCGCGCATCAGCGTCAACTAGCGCCGCCGGTCAGAATATCGGCCACCAGCAGCTGCGCTGGCGCGGCAGGTAGATGATGTCTTGCCGGAAGGCCGGCTACCTCGGCTAAGATACCGCGCACATGTCTTTGCCGAGCGTTTGCAGTCCGGATGCAAGGCACGTGAGCTCGCGGAGCAGCCGATGGGTTCTTGCGATGCTGGTCGCTCTGACGCTTTTGGCGGCAGGGCCGGCCGAGGCGGCCCCAGGGCAAAAGCTCGGCAAGGCCACGGTTCAGGCCAAGGCAAAAAGAAAGCCGGCTTCGTCGACAAAGCCGGCCAAACGGTTGTCGAGGCGCGCGGCTGCCACGGCAAGGGCAGAGGCGCGCGCAAAGGTCGAGGCGGATGCGATTGCGGCGGGCAAGGCGGCGGTGTTCGCTTTCGAGGGCGATGAGACCGAGCCCCTGCGCACGCGGGTGGTGCGTCTGTTCAAAGCCAACGGCATGCGCGTGCAAACCGATCTGCGCCCCAACGATACCGCGGAGCAGTTTCGCGACATGGCCGCCGCGTTGAAACTGGCCGTCTACGTGCACGGCCGGATCAAAGAAACGCCCCGCGGTCGGTGGTTTGCCACTATCACCCTTCGCAGCGGCGTCACAGGCCGGAAGATCGCAGCCGCCAGTTTCGAGGGAGATCGGCGTGAGCTCTTGGCGATGGTCGAGGATGGCCTGTGGCAGAAGGTCAGGGCGCCTCTTGGGCGTGCTTGCGTCGACGCGCTCAAGCCCCGGCGCCACAATGCTCCGATGAAAATCGAGGCAGGAACCCCCATCGAAGACATGCCCCGCCGTGCAGATGGGTCGTGAGGGTCTCGCCATGGCCACCAGACTGCTGATCGTCAACGCCGACGATTACGGCTACACCGCCAGCGTAAGCGAGGGGATCCGGCGCGCCCATAGAAACGGCATCGTCAGCAGCACGAGCGTGATGATGACGATGCCCAAAGCCGTCGTGGAGCTGGAGCACCTGGCGCGGGAAACGCCGAGGCTCGGGGTGGGAATCCACCTCACCGTCACCGAAGGTCGACTGTTTCACATGCCGCGCCTGCTGGCGCCCACGGAACTTGCGACCGAGCTTGCCAGTGCAAGCGTCGCGGATCTCCGGGCGGAATGGCGTGCGCAGATCGAGGCATTTCGGGCCATCGGGCTCGCCCTGACCCACCTCGACAGCCACCACCACGCGGCGTACCGCCACGCCAAGGCACTCGATGTGCTGTTCGAGCTGGCGCGCGAATACGGCGTTCCCGTTCGCAATCCGTATCCTATCGGCGACCCGGCCGCAGATGGGCTGGTCGGGCGATTTGCCGGCTCGGGCGTTCGCTGCCCGGAGCATTTCTTGGATGTCTTCGACGAGGCGCCGTTTGGGCTGGCGCTCGTGCGCGCTTTCGAAAATCTGCCGGTCGGGCTAACCGAGATCATGACCCATCCGGGTCTGGTCGACGACGAGCTTCGCGAGCTGTGTGGGGCCAGGGCCGATAGGCGTCTTGCCGAGCTGGAGGCTCTGACCGATCCCGATGGGCGCACCTGCCTCGATAGACTGGGCATCAAGCTGATCAGCTTTTCTCCCAGTTTCTCTTCTCCATAGCTCCGCGCTGATTCCTCGATACAATCGCTGCGGGTCATGCGCGCCTTGTTCGTCGTCCTTTCGGTCTTGCTCGCGGGTCCGGCGTTCGCCGAGGCCGCGCCGTCGTCGTCCAGGAATGCTTCGCCCGAGGTCTCGCGGCTACCTGAATTTCCGCCCGACCCTGCCTTCGAGACGAGCTATCGCATCGAAAGCATCGAGGTGCGCGGCAACCAGAAGACCATGACGGCGCTCATCCTGGGCGAGCTCGGCCTGCATGCCGGCGACGTTCTGCTGGCCAACGATGCGCGTGTGGGGTTGGCCCGGCTGCGGCTCTTGGCACTTGGCTACTTCCTCGACGTTCACCTCTCGCTCGTCAAAGGCGAGCGGCGAGGTCTTGCCAGCCTGGTGGTCGAGGTCGAAGAGCGCGGCACCGTGGTCCTCGACGCCATCTACCTGGGATCGAGCCAAGCTACTGCGCTGTGGGGCGGGCTGGCGGCGACGGAGCGCAACCTGCTTGGCCGAGGAATCGCACTGGGTGGTGGCTTCGTGGGCTCGACCCGGCCCGACGTGGCGGGCGCCCAGCCCGGCTTTGCAGGAGCGGTGAAGATCGCCGGTCCGCCCGCTTTCTTTTCGGGACGTCTGGCGCTGCAAGCGGGTCTTCTGGCTTCACGAGGAAGCGAGTTCTTCCGGATCGGCGGTGACAACAGCAGCGCCGCTCCCGCCGACTTCTTCGCGGTGAATACCCGTCGGCTGGGCGGCACTCTGGGCGCTGGGCATGCGTTGTCGCGAACTTTCTTCCTGACCGGCGAGGCACGCTTCGAGTCCATTCATGGCGACACGGATCTGATGGCCAAGACGGCGCCCGGCGGCACCACGGCCGAGCAGTTATCCCATCTGAATTTCGGTCGCAGCCACCTCGGAACTTTCAGCTTGGTGCTCGACATCGATTCGCGCTCGGATCCCGTCTTGCCGAGGAATGGCCATCACGTCGCGCTGTCCGTCGAGGGGGCGACCTCGGCTCTGGCGTCGAGCTACAGCTTCCTCAAGGCGGTGGCTCAGTCGTCCGTGTATTTGCCCCTCCGCTGGGGCCACGTATTCGGCCTTCACCTGTACTTGGGCAGTATCTGGGGAAACGCGCCTTACTTCGACCGCTTCTTCGTCGGAGATCTGAACCAGCTCCTCCCGCCACGAGCGCTCGGCCTCAACTTCTCGACCCAGCCATCGCGCGATTTCCTCGGCACGGGCGCCGATGGGCGGCGTTACGAAAATTTGGCTGGGCGCGTGCTGGTGGAGTACGCGGTTCCCATCTGGCGACGTCATGGCCTGCTTTACCGCGGGGACTTCTTCGCCGCGTTTGGCATGTTTGCGCTCTCGGATTCGGACGCATTCAAGAATCACGACCTCTCGTTTTCTCGCGCACTGGCCGCCGATCTGACCGCGGATCTCGGCATCCGCCTCGACACCTACATCGGCATCTTCACGCTTTCGGTGGCGAACGCCATCGGCAGGATTCCTTTCTGATGGCGCGCAAGCGTGGCTGGATAGTCGGGCTTTTTGCCCTGCTCGCCGCCCAGGCGGCCATCGCGGCTCCGCCGGTCCGGCTCACGGGAATCACGCGCACGGCGGAAAAGTTGCTGGTTAGCGTGGGGCTCCAGGATCTCTTCGGAAAGCGAGACATGGAGAGGCTGTTGTCGGGCTTTTCGACGAGGGTCCTTATCCGGGTGGCACTGGTGCGCGAGGATCAAGACCAATCGGTCGCTCAGGCGGTTCGCTTGTCGGAAATCGTCTACGATCTGTGGGACGAAAAGTTGCGCGTGCGCGTGTCGCACGAAAGGCCAGGAAAGACTGAAGCGTACGAGGTCTCTAGCCCCAAGGCAGCGGTCGACGCCGCGACATCGCTGGTCGGTTTTCCGGTCGCCGACATCGGCAAGCTGGAGCTGGACGCGGTCTACCACCTCAGTCTCCGCGCCGACCTGAATCCAATTTCCGACGAGCTCGTCACGAACGTCAGGCGCTGGCTATCCCGTCCTGGAGGTCGCGCAGGCTCGGGCGAAAGCTTCTTCGGCTCGTTCGTTAGTGTGTTCGTCAATCCGCGGGTGGAAGACAGCGAACGCATGCTCGGCCTGGTTTCGCAGCCGTTTCAGATCCCCCAAGGGCCCTCGCCATGAGATGGCCAGGCCGCTTTGCCCTCAAGATGCTCGGAGAGATGCTGCTGGTGGCGCTGCTGTAGGCGTTGCTGTCGGCGTACGCGTTTTATTATGTCGTGCATCGGTTTGCCGATTTCTCGGTCCAGCAATCCGAGCAGCTCGAAAAGGCCTCCGCGCGTGCGGCGGAGATCTTTCGATCGTACTTTGCCGACCGCAAAGAGGGCTTCAGACGGCGGGCGCAGATCATCGGCCAGTCCGGCGTGACCGACGTGGACACCTTGGCCGGCACCGAAGGACTTCTGCGCGCGCGCCTGCTCGAGGGCGACCAAGAGATTGAGGAATGGGAATCCGCGCCCGAGGTGCTGGAAAAGTCGCGCGAGGCGCCGCCCATCGTGGTGGCGTTGCCCATGGACAAGGATATGCCACCGCGAGTGTTGGAGTTGACCTTCGGCATTCCGTTACAGATGTACGAGGACTTCCTCTCGTTGCGCGAGGCCATCGACCGGCAACAGCAAACCGGCCGTGTGTACGATCTGATTCTACCGCGGTTCCTGCGCCAGTACGTGGTGATGGTCCTGGTGATGCTGACCGCGGCGCCGTTGCTGGGTTGGTTCTTCGCACGCCAGGTGACCCGTCGGGTGCGGCGCCTGCACGAGGCAGCCCGTCGCGTAGGTGCCGGCGATCTGCAAGTCCGCGTGTCCCCGAAGGGCAAGGACGAGCTCGATCAACTGGGGCTGGCCTTCGATGGCATGGTCGCCGAGCTGGCGCAGGCGCGGTCGCGCCTCGAGTACCTGCAGAAAGTCTCCGCCTGGCAGGAGGTGGCTCGCCGCCTGGCCCACGAGATCAAGAATCCGCTCACGCCCATCCAGCTTGCCGTGCAGGAGCTGGCCAGCAAGTATTCAGGCGACAACGCTTCGTATCGTCGGCTGCTCGACACCGCCACAGAGATTTTGCGGGAGGAAATTACCAGCTTGCGTCGGCTGGTGGATGACTTTTCCGCCTTCGCCAAGCTGCCCAAGGTCGAGCCTGCCGCGGTCGACCTTCATGCCTTGCTGACCGAGGTGGTCCGACTTCAGCCGGAATGGCAGGGGCTGGTAACCGTTGAGCCCAGTCGCGAGCCGGTGCCGGCCATGTGCGACAGGACCCTGTTCCGAAGGGTTATCGCCAACTTGGTGGAAAACGCCGTGCAGGCTGTACAGGGCATCGGTCGGACTGCGGAGGTCCACATTGCCACCGAAGGACGCAATGGCCGTTCGGTGATGCTGGTCGACGACAACGGACCCGGCGTGCCCGAGGCCGACCGCCAGAGGATATTCGACCCCTATGTAACTCACCGTGAGGGCGGCACCGGCCTTGGGCTGGCCATCGTGCGCAAGATCGTCATCGACCACGGCGGCGATGTGTCGGTCGGCCAGTCGCCCGCCGGTGGTGCGCGCTTCGTGGTGGAGTTGCCTGGACCAGACCTGGGCCTGGCAAAGGTCTAACCTAGCGAAACGAGCGATATAGGACGAGATTGGTAATATTTATGGATATCAGGTTCTGAAATACGGCTGCATGTGCCTTGAGTCGAGGCGCCCGTCGTACTACAGTCTTAGCTCTCCGAGCACAACATGCGGCCGATGATGACAGCGGTGGCTGGCCTGCAATTTAGGACTTGTCTGGGCATGTTTGTGCTCGCACTGCTTGGTTGGACTCCGCTCGCCTCGGGCGAGGGCGAGCCCGCTGCCGCTGGGCCCTCGAATGACGACTGCCTTGGTTGTCATGGCAACCCAGTCGATCGTGACAAAGGCAAGCCCATAGCCGCGATCGGCGAGGCCTTCGCGGCCTCCGTTCACGGGCAGATCAGCCTCGGTTGCACGGACTGTCACGCTGACCTACAGGGCAAGGACCTGCCCCACGACGACCGCCTGGCCAAGCCGACGTGCGTTCCGTGCCACGAAGACGCTGTCACGGCCTACGACAACAGTGTTCATGCGCTGGCACGTCAAGGCTCCTCCGACAGCGATGCGGCTTGGTGTAGCAATTGCCACGGCGTGCACGACATCCGAAGCTCGAAAGATCCTGCTTCCCCCACCTACCATTTCAACCTGGCCGCCACCTGTGGCAAGTGTCATGCAAACGCCGCCCTGATAGGCAAGGCGAACATCAAGGCCGGGAACGTTCCCTCCCACTTCCAGGACAGCATCCACGCCCGCGCCCTCAACAAGATGGGACTGTCGGTAGCGCCGACTTGTGCAAGTTGCCACGGCAATCACGAAATTCGCCGTGCCTCCGACGAGAAGAGCCTGGTGAGCCGCGCCAACTTGCCCAAGACTTGTGGTACCTGCCACGAAGGGATCCGCAGAATCTACGATGCGAGTGTGCACGGGACCGCCGTGCGCACGGGCAAGTCTCGCGCGGCGGTTTGCATCGACTGCCATACGGCCCACGACCAAAGGGTCACGGACGACAAGTTCAAGGCTGCGATGGTCAAGGGGTGTGGCACTTGCCACCAAGAGGTGAAGCGCACTTTTCACGGCGATCCATCGAAGCCCGCCGTTGCGACCTGCGCAGACTGTCACGGCTCGCACGACATCCTGCCAAAAGAAGACCCGAAATCTCTGGTTTCGGCCACGCTCATCACATCCACCTGCCAGAAGTGCCACCTGGCCGGCAGTGTCCAGATCGCGGGCTACAATCCCCATGCCGAAAGCGCCAGGCCGCATCGATCTCACCGGGGGCTGGTGCTGAAGCTGGCCTCTGCCTCCCTGGTTGTGTTGGTGGCGCTCTACCTGGTCCGGAGGCGGCGGGGCAAGGCGGACACCGGAGCGAAAGCGCGCGACGGACAGGGTTCGCAAGGAGGTCGAGATGGCTGAGCCGGCATGGTCGTGCCGCCGCTTGCGACCCGTCTCGGGTGAGTTGCTACTGGGTGGTCTTGGGATCCTTGTCCTGAGCCGCCGGATTTTTCCCCCCGAGAAGGCGTCTGCCGCGGGACCAAGCCCCACGAGCCGCGTAGTACGCGACGATGGCAAATCCGACCAGCGGCAGGAATGCCACGAACAATCCACCGGCCATCGGGGCCAGCACGAGCACCGCCCACACCGGCAACCTGAGGTACCGATCGCCTTCCTCTCCAGGCAGAACGCCTTCTTTGCCGCTGACCGCAATCATGTCCCAGGCGTCGCGGTTGAGGTAAAAACCACCTTGGACGGTCGTGCCTGCGGTGATCATGGTGAAACGTTCCTGCGCATGGGTTGGTCGACTTGAATTCCTTCCACCAAGGTAGCCGAAACCTTCATCGACGCCAAGAGCGCACGGCCGGCGGCCGAATTGGGATACCGCGTATCCGCTTTTCGGCGATAATTTGCCGATGGTCCGAAGGGTGAACAGACGATGATGGGGCTCTGTTCGACAATCAGACTCGTGGCCTTGCTGGTGCCGGTTTGGGTTGCGCTGGCGGCATTCGCGCCAACCCGGGTGTGGGCATTTTCGGTCCAGGAGGAGAAAGACAAGTGTCTCTCCTGCCACGGTCAGGAGAACCTGTCCATGACGCTGGACGACGGACAGGCCGCGCCGCTGTTCATGAAGGGCGAGCTTTTGGCGGGCTCGGTACACAAGAACCTGCGTTGCACCGACTGTCACAGCGGTTTGGACCAGCTACCGCACAAGCCACGCCACTACCAAGACTTGGCGCAGTTCCGCGCCAGTTTCGGCGAGGCCTGTAAATCCTGCCACAGCGACAACTATGCCAAGACGCTGGACAGCGTCCATTACCGGGTACAGGCACGGGGCGATGCGTTTGCTCCCACCTGCGTGAGATGCCACGGTTCGCACGAAATGGGGCGCCCTGCCGAGCCGCGCGCGCGGATCTCGCAGACCTGTGCCACCTGCCACGTAGCCGTGTCGGACACCTACGTCAAGAGCGTGCACGGCAAGGCCCTGGTCGGAGAGAACAACCAGGACGTACCGGTCTGCACGGACTGCCACCGTTCCCACAACATCGCGGATCCGAGCAATCTCGGTTGGCGACTCGCCACGCCGTCGCTGTGTGGAAAGTGCCACGCCGACGAGAAGCGTATGAAGAAGTACGGCTTATCCACGGCGGTTCTCTCGACCTATCTGGCCGATTTTCACGGCACCACAGCCAGCTTCGGCGCGCACGGCAAGAAAAAAGACGACGAGCGCGTGGTCGCCTTGTGCGTGGATTGCCATGGCATTCACGACATCGCCAAGGCGACCGGCGCAGATGCCACGATGTTTCGGGAAAACCTCGTGACGACTTGTCGCAAGTGTCATCCCGACGCGTCCGAGAATTTCCCGTCGGCGTGGCTCAGCCATTACGAGCCGTCGCTGACCCGGGCGCCGTTCGTGTATCTCATCAAGCTGTTTTACAAGGTTCTGATACCCTTCATCGTCGGCGGCTTGCTGTTGCAGGTCGTTCTGCACCTTCGGCGTTCGGTTGGGAAAAAGCGATGAGTGAACAAGGCGATGTGGTTCGATTCAACCGGCGCGAGCGGATCGAGCACGTGCTGGTGATGATATTGTTCGTGGTGCTGGTCGCGACCGGAATGCCGCAGAAGTTTCACGAAGCGGGCATTGCCAAGACCATCGTTGAAGCGCTGGGCGGGATCTCGCAGGTCCGCTACTTCCATCGCATGGCAGGCGTGTTCTTTGCGGCGCTGACCCTCATGCACCTGACCGCGATTGTGTTGCCAGTGCTGACCCGTCGCTCGACGTTGGCTATGGTGCCGCGGCCCAAGGATTTCCGCGATGCGGTCCTTACGATTCGCTACTACCTCGGGAAGGTCCGCGAGCGGCCGCAGTACGATCACTTCGATTACAAAGAGAAGTTCGAATACTGGGGCATCGTATTCGGCAGCTTCATCATGATCTGCACCGGCTTCGTACTGCTCTTGCCTTTGCTGGCCACCAAATTCTTACCCGGGCAGGTGATCCCGGCGGCCAAGGTGGCGCACGGTAACGAAGGGCTGATGGCAATGCTCGTGGTGATTGTTTGGCACCTCTTCAACGTGCACCTTGCGCCCGAGGTCTTCCCGATGAGTCGAACGATCTTCACCGGCAAAATCTCACGCGAACGGATGCGCCACGAGCACGGGATCGAGTATGCGCGCCAATTCCCCGAAGAGGCCAGCGACGCGCCGACCGACCCCGACGCGAAGAAGCCCTAGAGAGCACGTGAGCAATTCCGATTCTCACCACAAGGGCACAGAGGCACGGCGACGGAGCCTCTGTGTTCTCTGGGGTGAAAAAATGGGCTATGGGCGGGCGGCCAGCGCGACCACGGTGCGCTTGTAGATGTCTTCGGGCGAGCCCTCGGCCGGAATGGAGATGAGCAGGCCGCGCTGACGGTAA
>Ga0302323_100000874_pt1 | contig 24403 bp, 19 predicted proteins | sample Fen_T0_3_FD_201950 | JGI IMG/M metagenome (GOLD analysis project Ga0302323, IMG submission 201950) | Peat permafrost microbial communities from Stordalen Mire near Abisko, Sweden - Fen_T0_3 | ecosystem: Environmental > Terrestrial > Soil > Wetlands > Permafrost | place: Sweden: Abisko... | reverse complement strand
ACGCATTCTCGTTGGCGCCGGCATCTCCATCGATTTGCCCGCCAAGCTTTGTCTGCGGGCCAGCGGTCAGAACCTTACCAATGCCCAAGTCTTTGACCTGACCGGGTACCCGCTGCCCGGCCGTGCTTTCTACCTGACCCTTGCCTGGTCATCTGCCAACAACAAGAACAAGGAATTATCGCCATGAATTATCGTCCTTCACTCTTTCTCATTCTCCCCGTGCTGGCTGCCGCTGCTGCCTGTGGCAGCAACAGCAACAGTCCGGCTGAGGCCGACGCGGCTGTCAGCAACGGCATGGATGCTTCGGACACCGAAGCGGGTCCAGCGACGGGACCAAGCGGTATCGCGGTCGTCAACAGTGACTACCAGTCTGCCTCGGTCTCTTTTCTCGACCGCGACGGGAACCTGCTCAAGGATGGCTGCTTCAATTCAGGCTCGGGCGGACCGAGCTTGACCATGACCCTGTCGGGGGACGTTACCCTGCCGACGCAGTCACAGCTGGGAGGCCCTGTGGTACTGGTGGACCGTCAGAATAGCAGCTTGACCTGGCTGGACCCGGTCACCTGCAAGCCGCTGGGCCAGCTGGCCGTGGGCACGGGCTTCGCTTCGAATCCGCACGACTATGTGTGGCTGTCGGCCAGCAAGGCGTACGTCCCGCGCTTCAAAGACAATCTTGCGGCAACAGCCAATACGGGAGACTTCGACGATGGCAGTGATTTGCTGATCATCGATCCGGCCCAGCTCAAGATTGTGGGACGCATCGATCTCAAGCCCTTCGCACCCGCTGGCGTCTTGCCCATGGCAGACCGGGCGTTGCTGGTTGGAGGAATGGTCTATGTCTCGCTCAACGCCATCAGCGACGACTTCGCCACCTACGGGACGGGTCGTATTGTCATGGTTGATCCCTCCAGCGATCAGGTTGTGGCAACCATCGACACGCCTGGGGTCAAAAACTGCGGGGCCATGACCTATGTGGCAGCCGACAATCAGCTGCTGGTGGCCTGCAATGGTGACTACGCCGCCGGTCCACAACAGGCCGACAGCTCCGCCATCGTGGCTATCGATCTTGGCCTCACTCCGCCCGCCGTGGTCACCCAGGTCAACGCCGCAGCAGTCGGCGGCCACAGCTTTTCGAACTGGGCGGTCGCGGCCCTGGATGCCACGACCCTGCTCGGTGTGACGGAAGGCAATTTTTCCAATACCCCGCCTGACCAGCTGTGGTCGGTCTCCCTTTCCGGCGCTCCGTCCGCGCTGCTCTTCTCGTCGGCCGAGGCCTTTACCCTCGGCGCCATTCTGGTAGACGCCGAGAAGGGTCAGTTCATCGTGGCCGACGGCCCCAAGAAGGCGACGTCGCTGCTTCATGTGTTCGGTTTCAGCGGCGGCACCATTGCTGCGGGCAGAACCATCAAGTCCAATCCGTCGCATAGCCTGCCACCCCGTGCGCTGGCCTGGTTCTAGGTGGACGTATGACCACACTTGCAAAGACACGCACAGCGATCACCGATGTGAACCATGCGGCGGCGACCGCGGCGCAGGGGCTGTTCGACAACAAGACCAAACCGCGGCGAAGCTTGGGGCGCCTCGAGGACCTCGCTTGCCAGATTGCCGGCATTCAGGCAACGCCCCAGCCGCCGCTGCCCACCAAGGCGGTGGTGGTGATGGCAGGTGATCACGGTGTCGCGCAAGAAGGGGTCAGTGCCTACCCGCCCGAGGTCACGTGGCAAATGCTGCTAAATTTCGCCCACGGTGGGGCGGCTATCAATGTGCTAGCCCGCCAGATGGATGCGCGCCTGGTGGTCGTGGACATGGGGGTGAATGGCCCCAGCGAGGCTATTCCCGGCGTGATGTCCCGCCGGGTGGCTCCGGGCACCCGCAACTTCACCTTGGGTCCGGCCATGACCCTGGCACAGACGACCCTGGCGATCGAGCACGGCATCGCGATCGCTGACGAGTTGGCGACCAACCGGGTGGACTTGATTGCCATTGGCGAGATGGGCATCGGCAATACCACCGCAGCGACGGCTCTGCTGGCCGCCTTTTCCGCGTATCCGGTCGAGCAAATTGCCGGTCGTGGTACGGGCATCGACGACATCACCCTAGCGCGCAAGATTGCCGCCATCAAGCGTGCCCTCGAGGTCAATCGTCCCGCAGGCAAATCTCCCGAAGAGATCTTGGCGGCGCTGGGTGGTTTCGAAATTGCGGGGCTGGCCGGCGTGGTGCTAGGCGCAGCGGCGCGAGGCATTCCCGTACTGCTGGACGGGTTCATCGCCTCGACGGCAGCCCTGGTTGCGGCCCGACTGGCGCCCCTGGCGGCCAAGTACGTCATCGCGTCGCACCGATCGGTGGAGATCGGGCACCAGGTGGTACTGTCCATCCTAGGAACCAAGCCACTGTTCGAACTCGACATGCGGCTTGGCGAGGGGACCGGGGCGGCCTTGGCGATGCCGATGGTGGAGGCGGCCTTGCACCTGCTGCACGAAATGGCCACATTTGACACCGCCGGGGTGACCGACACCGGGCTGTGAAGGGAGAATCGAGCCATGCAGGAGGAAGAGAGCAAAGCCCGCCATGTGGCGCGAATGCAGCGCAAGAAAGCCGTGATCGATGCCAGTAGCGCGGCAGCGGATGAGGAACGGGGACTTTTCGCGCGCGTGGTGATGGTGCAGGGATGCACTTCGGACGCGGGTAAAAGTACGCTGGTCGCGGCGCTTTGCCGGTGGCTTTTGCGGCAAGGGGTGCACGTGGCGCCCTTCAAGCCGCAGAACATGGCACTCAATTCTGCCGTCACCAGTGACGGCGGCGAAATCGGTCGAGCACAAGCCGCGCAAGCCATGGCCTGCGGCCTGGCGCCCCACACCGATATGAACCCGGTGCTGCTGAAGCCCAACACCGACGTGGGCGCTCAGGTGATCATCCAAGGGCAGCCCATCGGCAACATGGATGCGCTCGACTACCACGCCTACAAGGCCACCGCGAAAGCAGCGGTTCTGGATTCGTTCGCGCGGCTGCGCAGCCGGTACCAGGCCGTGATCGTGGAAGGCGCCGGCTCACCGGCCGAGATCAACCTGCGCGCCAAAGACATCGCCAACATTGGCTTTGCCGAAGCGGTGGACTGTCCAGTCATTCTGATTGCCTACATCGACAGGGGCGGCGTCTTCGCCCATCTGGTCGGAACGCTGGCCTTGCTGAGCGAGAGCGAACAGGCAAGGGTGAAGGGCTTCGTCATCAATCGCTTTCGCGGCGACCTCGCCCTGCTGCAGGACGGTCTCGATTGGCTGGAAGACCGCACGGGCAAACCGGTGCTGGGCGTGTTGCCCTACCTGCACGGCCTGCAGCTCGAGGCCGAGGACGCCATCGCCCGCGATGTCGTTGCGAAGCTCGAAGACGGGCCCCGCCTGCGGATCATCGTGCCGGTCACTCCGCGAATCAGCAACCACACTGACTTCGATCCGCTGCGCCTGCACGGCCGCATCGACTTTCGTTTCATCGGCCCCGACGACGTCATTCCACAGGCCGACCTCATTATCTTGCCAGGCTCGAAAGCGGTGCGCGCAGACCTGGCCTTCTTGCAGGCGCGGGGCTGGGGGCAAGCCATCGCCAAGCATCTGCGCTACGGGGGGAAAGTCATGGGCATCTGTGGCGGCTTTCAGATGCTTGGGCGTGCCCTGCACGACCCGCACGGCATCGAAGGTGAACCCGGCAGCAGCATGGGGCTGGGTTGGCTGGACATGCAAACGACGCTGACCCCGCACAAGCAGCTGCGCAACGTGGTGGGCAAGCTCGCCCAATCCGAGGAGCCCGTGTCAGGCTACGAGATTCACGCTGGGGTCAGCGAAGGTCCGGCACTTGCTTGTCCTGCCCTGGTGCTCGACGGCCAGCCGGATGGTGCGCGTAGCGAGGATGACCAGGTGCTGGGGACCTACCTTCACGGCATTTTCGACGGCGCTGCCGCATGCAATGCACTACTGGCCTGGGCCGGGCTGGTCGACGCCAGGTCCCCCGATATGCGCACCTTGCGCGAAGCCAGCATCGATCGTCTGGCGGACAGCGTGGCACAAAACCTGGATACGGCGAAGCTGCTACAGATTTTGGAGCACAGTATCCCCTCATGAGGCTGAAGCCGCCCCCGCTTGCCCTGGCCATCTGGGTGGCCGCTTGCTGCGTTCCGCTTGCCTTCGCGCTGGGACTGCTTTCGGGTTCGTCAGGGTGGGGCTGGCCCGACCGTGACATTCTTTGGCTGATCCGCGTGCCGCGCGTTCTGGCGGCGTTCGGGACGGGCGCGGCCTTGGCCCTGGCCGGCGCTTTGATTCAGCTGGTGACCCGCAACCCGCTGTCCGATCCCCAGGTTCTGGGCGTAACCAGCGGGGCCTCGGTGGGGGCGCTGCTGGCCCTCATGCTGTTGCCGGCCGGGCTGCACTTCGGCGTCGAGCTTGGCGCGACGGTGGGTGCCTTGCTCAGCATGACCCTGGTGTTTTCGCTGGCCTGGCGAAGCATGGGACGTGGGCTGGCGCTGAGCGCCCAGCCCGGCACCGTTGTCGTCTTGCTGGTAGGCATGATGGTCAGCGCTGCCTGTCTGTCGGTGGTGGATTTCATCGTGACAGTCGCCAACGACGTTCAATTGCGCAGCATCGTATTCTGGATGCTCGGCGATCTGAACGGTGCGACACTGTGGTGGCCGGTGTGGGTGGCAACGGGACTGGCTTTCGTGCTGGCTTGGTCGCGCGCGCGCGAGCTGGACTGGCTGGCGCGCGGGGATGCCTGGGCGTGGACCATCGGGGTCTCGGTCGCTCACCGGCGCCGCATAGCCATTCTTGCCGCGTGTGTGGCGACCGGAGCTGCTGTGGCCACCGCGGGAAGTATCGGCTTCGTCGGTCTGGTCGCCCCCCACATGGTACGCCTGACGGGGCTGCGCTCGGCACGGCACCTGTTGCCTTTTTCCGCTGTGTTTGGCGGCGTGTTCCTGGTGTTGGCCGACACCGTCGCGCGCACCGTGGTGGCACCCACGCAATTGCCCGTAGGGGTGATTTCAGCCGCCGTCGGCGTACCCCTGTTTCTGACGATGCTACTGCGGAGACGAGCATGAGCCACAACGAGTCGCTCCCCCTGCACCTGGAAGGGGTGGCACTTCGCGCCGGTGGCAGTCCCCATGGGCGCTTGCTGTGCAGTGGCCTCGATTTGCAAGCGATGCCGGGCCAGCGCTGGGTGCTGCTGGGGCCCAACGGGGCTGGCAAGTCCACTTTGCTGATGGCGATTGCCGGCCTGGTCGCGCCCGATCACGGTCGTATCGTGCTGGGCGACCGTGCACTGCCCGACTGGCGCAGCGAGGACCTGGCCAAGTGCCGGGCCTGGTGTCCGCAATTCTGGCTGGACCCTTTTCCCGTCAGCGCTTGGGAAACCGTGGCGTGTGCCGTGTTGGCGACCCGGCCCGATCGCAAAGCCGCCGCAGTCGAGGAGGTGGCGCGCCGCTGGCTGCACGTCCTCGATGCGGCTGCCATTGCCGACAAGGACGTGCGCACCCTGTCCGGAGGCGAGCGCCAACGTGTCGCCCTGGCGACTGCCTTCGCCCAAGCCACGCCGCTGCTGTTACTCGACGAGCCGACATCGCATCTCGATTGGGGCCACCAGGGGCTGCTGCAGAGAGTGCTGAAACGTTGGTCGAAAGATGACGGAGGAACTGCCATGGTGGCCGTGCACGATCTGAACCTGGCCTGGACGCTGGCGACGCATGCGCTGTTGCTGGACGGCAAAGGAGGCGCAATCTGCGGGCCGCGAGATAAGATCCTGACTGCCGAGGCCCTAGCCCTGGCGTATGGTGTTCCTGTGACCATTCTCGAGGACGGCGAAGCGCGCTGGTTTCGAGTGAACCTGGAGCACCCGCCATGCTCAAGTTGATTCTTTTCGCGCTTTTCGCTGGCGGCGTGGCGCTGGCCCCCACGACCACCGTACGCGAGATCGATGACGCTGGTCACTCGCTGCAGCTGGCTCGCCCTGCAAGGCGGGTCATCTCGCTTGCGCCCAGCCTGACCGAACTGCTTTACGAAGCAGGCGGCGGCGATCGTCTGGTCGGCACTGTCGACTACAGCGATTACCCACTGCAGGCGCTCGAGGTTCCTCGCGTCGGTAGCAACCTGAAGCTGGATCTCGAGCGCATTGCCGCCCTTCGTCCCGACCTGATCTTGGTCTGGTTTCACGGCAATGCCTTGCGCGAAGTCGAGCAGCTGGCAACGCTGGGGATTCCCAGCTTCTTGCTCGAACCACGCCACATCGAGAACGTTCCCGGTGCGCTCGAACGTATTGGCCGACTGCTGGGCACCGAAAATACTGCGCAGGCGGCGGCAGAGCGCTTTCGTGTCCGCTATGCCGATCTTCGCGCTCGCTATGCCGCCCGACCACCTGTTCGGGTTTTCTACCAGATCGCTGCCGCACCGCTGCTGACCATCAACGATCAGCAGATCATCGCCGATGCGATTCGCGCCTGTGGCGGGCGCAATGTGTTTGGCCGCGAGAAAGCGCTGGTCCCCCAGCTATCGACGGAAAGCGTCGTGGCGGCCGATCCCGACGTGATCCTGGCTGCACGCATGGCCGGCAAGAATACGGGTAGCACGGCCGAGCACGCTCCCGCCGAGCCGAGCCTGAAGATGTGGGCGCGATTCTCGGGGATGAAAGCCGTGCGGACGGGCCAGCTTTGGCTGATCCCCGGGGATCAGATCAGCCGCCAGGGTCCGCGCATCCTGGATGGCGTAGAGGCGGTCTGTGGGGCCCTGGAGGAGGCAAGAAAGCGAAAGTGAGTGCGCCTTTAAACGCGTCGCGATCACAAGCTGGCGGCGAGCGCCACGAGAATCACCACGTCCGTCACCTGTTGCGTAGCGCCGAGGAAATCCCCGGTGATGCCCCCCGCGCGTGCGTGAAACCGCCACCCGCAGACGATCGTCGCCGCAATGGCCAGCGACAGCACCAAGAGCAGCGGCCCCGTGGTTACGAAGCCAACCATCAACAGCAGGCCGCAGACCCACGTCGCGGCGCAGGCAGCGAAAATCAGCTGGGGCAGGCGAACCCTGGAAACCGGCAGCGAGCGCGCGTCCTTTACCGGGCTGACATAAGGAAGTGCTGTCATCAGCACAAGCGGGGTCATGCGCGACAGGGTTTGCCCCAGCAGCAAACCGGTAACAGCCTGGGGCCCCAGTTTGGCCAGTGCAGCCGTGCGCAGCAGGAAAGCAAGGATCAAGGCCGTGGCACCGAAGCTGCCAATCCGGCTGTCCTTGAGAATGGTGAACATCTTTTCCCGATCCCACGACCCACCCAGGGCGTCGGCGGTGTCGGCCAGTCCGTCCTCGTGGAACGCCCCCGTCAGGAAGGCCAGCACGGCGACGGATGCCGCAGCCGCAACCGAATGCCCGGCGCCATCAAGACCAACGAAGACCAGACTGCCGACAAAGCCCAGCGCATAGCCGATGACTGGAAACCAGGCCGGCGCCCATTGCAGTGCCGCCGGATCAGGCAGCGCTCGGCCCGCCGGCACGCGGGTCAAGAACGTCAGCGCCGCTCGGGCGCCAGACAGAAATGCCAGGGGCGATGTTGCGTTCTTCCTCAAGGCTCGCCTTCATCTGCACACCCCTTATGCGCCCCGCGGAACCCGAGAACAAGCTGAAGATGAGGTGATGCCAGAATGCAAAGCGAGGCGGAAGTCAGGCTGGAAGACCGGACCGAAATCAAGACCGGCAAGCTCATCCTGGTCGGGGGTGGCGTGCGTTCAGGTAAGAGCCAATTCGCGGCGGACTACGCCCTTGGGTTGGGCATGCGCCGTATCTTCGTGGCAACGGCACAAGCTTTCGACGCAGAGATGGTGGACCGCATCGCCCGCCACCGCACGGAGCGCGGGGAAGACTTCGTCACGGTAGAAGAACCGCTGCAGCTAGCGCGCATCTTGCGCGAGATCGTGGAAGCGGACGTCGTGGTAGTCGACTGCCTGACGCTCTGGCTTTCCAACCTTCTTCTGTCGGGCCGAAGTGCCAACGACATCGCACGCGCCGTGGATGACGTCATGGCCGTCCTCAGCCTTCGCCGCTATCACACGTTGCTGGTCAGCAACGAAGTCGGCATGGGCATCGTTCCCGAAAGCGCCTTGGGCCGGATCTTTCGCGATTGTGCCGGGACAACCCATCAGCGCATTGCCAGCCAAGCCGACGAAGTCTACCTGGCAGCCATGGGCCTGGTGCTTCGTTTGCTCCCCGGCCCCGTGACCGTCGTGCGTGCGACCGCAAGAGCCGGGGGAGACAAAGCTTCGTCTGCGGGCAGCCGTTAGGGACGGGCTTCGAGCACGAGGTTGAACGGTGTCTCTGCGGCCCGACGGAACCGTGTGAAGCCGCCTTCCAGGGCCACCCTGCGCAGACGAGCTTCACCGGCCTGTGCGCCGAGCGCCATGCCTTCGGCGGACATGGAGTTGGGCACGCACAGCAGGGTCGAAGCCGAGTAGAACACGCGTCCCAGCGGATGGAGGTTGTCCTCTAGTTTGTCGCCGGCAAAGGGCTCGACCACCATCCACGTCCCGTCGGCCGCCAGGGTCTGACGAACGTGGCGCGCCGCCGCCGTAGGATCGCCCATGTCGTGCAGGCAATCGAAGTGGGCCACGAGGTCATAGCCGCTGCCGGCGTAAGCAGTCGAGGTTGCCACCTCGAACACGACCCGATCCGCCACCTGCGCCTGTGCAGCCCGAGCACGCGCCAGTTCGATGGATCCGGCGTGGATGTCGAATCCGTAGAACCTGGAGGTCGGATACGCCTTGGCCATCAGGATGGTAGAGGCGCCCAGCCCACAGCCCACGTCAGCGACCTTGGCACCACGCTTGAGCTTGCCCTCAACGCCTTCAAGAGCCGGCAGCCAGCTGGTGGTCAGATTCGCCGCGTAGCCGGGGCGAAAGAATCGCTCGGTGCCCTCGAATAGGCACTGCGCGTGTTCGCCCCACGGGATTCCTTTACCGCTACGGAAGTTGTCTGTCATGCGCTCCTCGGCTTTCACGCCGGCTTCGATGACGTGGAAGAATCCGGGGACGAAGGCCGGGCTACCCTCGTCGGCCAGGGCAAAGGCTTGCTCAGGTGGCAAAGTGAAACATGACGTGGCGCCGTCGTACGTCACATAGCCGCCGGCCGCCTGCGCGGACAACCACTCACGCACGTAACGCTCGTGCGTGCCGGTCTTCCTGGCCAGTTCGCTTGAGGTCAGCGGCCCTGCTCCAGCCATGGCCTTGTACAGGCCAAGCTTATCCCCGATGACCACCAGCACGGCGCTCATCGCCGCGCCCATGTCACCGACTACGTGGCCGAGAAAAGAGCTCAGCTTGTCTTGATCAATGTGGGTTGTCATGACGCTTCCTTTCAGGTTTTGGATAGCGCAAGCAGAACTACTTCTTGAACACGGCCTTGAGGACTTCATCCGCCGAGCCGTACGTTCCGTCAGGCAGGTGCGCGGCGAACCACCTCTTTTCGGACGCGCTGAAGTCCGTCAGGTTTTTGCACGACGCGAGCAGCTCGGCCCGGGTCGCTGGGTAGGTCTGATGCTTATTGAGGTGCTCGGCGGCTTTGTCGCGGTCGAGTTGTGCGATGGGTTCCGCGCCTCGGGCCACCGGTGCGGCGACCAGGGTCGGAACGACAATGGCGAGGGCGAGTGCGAGGGTGACGGTCTTGAAGATGGTACGCATTGGGATCTCCTCGATGAGGTGTTGTTCTTTGTGTGTGTAACCCAGTTCATCGGGTCGCAAGGATCATGATGACCGGGCCTCGTTGGAGGCTGCGTTTGCACAAGCGTTTGAATGTGACAAGGTCATGGGCGAGGGGCGGCAAGACGATGCGAGTCGGCAAAGCACGCGGGTTGCAAATACGGCTGCTGGGCGAGCTGGCGCTGCTGCGACAGGGCCGCGCATTGCCGCTGCCTCCTTCCAAGAAGACCCGCGCGCTGCTCGCGTACCTGGCCGTGACCGGCAAACCCCACCTGCGCGAGCACCTGTGCATGTTGCTTTGGGACGGCCCGGATGATCCACGAGCGCAACTGCGATGGAGCCTCAGCAAACTCCGCCCGCTGCTCGACGAAGGCAAGTTGGGGCGCCTCGACGCCGATCGCGAGCGCGTCGCCCTTGACGTTAGCGATCTGGATATCGATGTTCACGGGATCGAGGCGGCGACGCGCCACGGATTGGCCAACCTTCCGACCGAGGCACTCGCCGAGCTCGGCACACGCTTCGCAGGCACGTTTCTCGACGGACTCGACCTTTCGAGCTGCTACCGCTTCCACGCCTGGTGTGTCGCCCAGCGCGAGCAGATGCACGCCGAGCATGTCACGGTGGTGACGACTCTCATCGATCGACTTCGCGCGGTTCCCGAGCAGGCCTTGGTTCATGCCAGAACCTTGTTGGCGCTCGATCCCTTGGCCGAGTCGTCGCACATCATCGTGGTTCGGCTGCTCAAGGAGCTCGGCCGATCGCGAGAAGCCTTGGAGCAATACGAACGCTGCAGGCAATTGCTGGCGCACGAGCTTGGCGGAAGACCCTCGCAGGACCTGGAAGCACTCCGCATGGCGATCGGAAAAGTCCCCGCTGAGCCGGCGGCTGCGCCCCCGCCCGCGGTGGGGGTTCTCGCATCGCAATCACCTTCTCCGGCCGAGTCGGTGATTCCGTTGCTGGGTCGAGCATCCGAGATCGCGGTGCTGGAGGAGCAGCTGCACCAGGCTTTCGGCGGCGGGTGCCGAAAGGTGGTCTTGCTTGTTGGCGATCCGGGTATCGGCAAATCGCGAGTGCTGGAAGAATTGGGGGCGATTGCACGGCGAGGCGGCGGACGTGTCCTTTCGGGGCGGGCTTTCGAGGCCGAACTGGTTCGCCCCTATGGCGTTTGGATCGACGCCTTGCGATCAAGGCTCGATAGGCCGGCGGCATTGGAGTTCTTGCCGGACTTCTTGCCGCTTCCGCGCGGCGACGGTCAAGTCGCCGATTTGGACCGCAACCCAATTTTCGAGCGGATCGCAGAGGCTTTGCGGGTCTTGGCCGAGACTGGGCAACCGCTGCTGGTGCTGCTCGACGACATCCAGTGGCTCGACGCGGCTTCGGCGGCACTGTTACACTTCGTGGTTCGCGCACTGGAGGGACTCCCTGTACTGCTCGCCTGCGCAACCCGCGAGGGCGAGCTTTCAGACAATCCCGGGGTGTTGCGCCTGATACGGACCCTCGAGCGCGAGCACCGACTGCACCGGATGGTATTGCCTCCCCTTGAACCGGACGCCATCACCGGACTGGTCGCGGCTGTAGCGCGCGACGTGGATGCGGGCGCCGTGCATGCCATGGTCGAAAGCTGCGCGGGTAATCCACTTTACGCGCTGGAAATGGCCAGAGCGCACGAGACCGGCGAGAAAGGGATATCGCAATCCCTGCGTGCGCTCATTGGCGAGCGCCTGGATCGCCTAGACGACAAGGCGCAGGCCTTGTTGCCCTTTGCCGCCGCGATGGGACGAAGCTTCGACCCCGAAATCCTCGCGCGCGTGCAGGGGATCGGCATTGCGGACTTATTCTCCGCGCTTGGCGATCTCGAACGACGGGGCGTTCTTCGCGCCTCGGCCCCCGGCCTCTACGACTTTTCCCACGACTTGATCCGCCAGGCGGCCTATCAGCAGCTCTCCGAGCCGCGCCGCCGCCTGGTCCACCTGCAGTTGGCTCGCATCCTATCGGACTGGCCCGATCCGGAGGGCGACCTGGCAGGCGACCTGGCCCACCATGCCGCGCTGGGAGGTGACCGAGAAACCGCGGCACGTTCCTACCTGGCGGCGGCCGAGCGCTGCATCCGTTTGTTCGCCTGGGGCGAAGCCAGCGAGCTCTGTCGACGCGGTATCGAGCAACTTCCTCGCCTCGACCGGCCGACGCGGCTACACCTGCACGTGGAACTGCTCGGCGCAGAAGTGATGGGCAAGCCCAGCTCACAGCGCGGACGTGAGATCGAAGTGGAATTGTTGCGCGTCCTTACAGAGGCGGAGCAGGCCGGCTTGCACAAGGACGCCGTGCGCGGCTATTACTTGCGTTCAGTGGTGCAATTCCGCAGCGGCAACGCGGGCGGGGCGGCAGAGACTTCGTGGCGTGCGGTCGCGGCGGGCCGCTCCGCCGATGCGGTCACCGCCGCCCGCAGCCAAGCAGAAGCTGGCCGCTGTCTGATCCTCATCGAGCACGAGATCGGCAAGGCCAAAGAATTGCTGGAAGGCGCGCAGGCAGTGCTTCTGAACGATCCGGATGACCTGATGCTGAGCTGGGGGCTCGGCTTGCTCAAGCGATACACGGGCGAACCCGAGGAGGCGAGCAGGCGACTCAACCGAGCCGCTCTGCAGGCCCGCCGAATAGCTTCCCACTGGGAGGAAATGGAATGCCTACGGGCCCTGACCCTCCTTGCACTTGAACAGGGCGATGTCGACTCGGCGCATACGCTCTGTCCTTTGCTGCTCGAGCTGGCGGTCAAAATGGGCGAAGGCAGTGAAAGGCCCATCGCAGAGGCGCTGGTCACCCTGGTGCGTGTGCTCGGCGGAGACGAAGCGGCGCAGGACGCATTTGATTTCGCAATCGGGCGACTGCGGGACGCCGACGCCAAGGCCATCCTCTCCACAGTTCTGAATTTCGCCGCGCAGGAGGATCTGGCCCGCGGGTGCCGCGAGCGCGCCCACGACCGAGCTGCCCAAGCTCTCCTCGCCGCGCAGTCCGTGGGGCGCCAGAACCAAGTAGCTATCGCGCGCGCAACGCTGGGGCGCCTGTCGATTCGCGCGAATGAGTACGACAGGGCCCATGCGCATCTGGATCCCTTGCGGACCGAGCTGGAGATCCCCTTTGCCTTGTCGGCCCACGCGCGCATCGCCGTGGAGCGAGCCCTGCAAGAATTGGCCGGGCCTTTGGCGGATGCGCTCCAAGTTCGTTCAAGATTTCCCGACCGTCATCATCCTGAACCACCTGAACGTGCCTAGGAGGCACCCATGCCATACCTACTTGTCGAATACGATCATGAGCCGCCTATCAGCAACGAGCAGCTGGTCGCCAACAGCGCGGCCCTTGGACCTTGCCTGCAAGTCCGCAACATCAAGCGTCTGCGCAGTTGGCTTTCCATGGACCACAAGAAGGGCTGTTGCGAGTACTTCGCCCCCGACGCTGAAACCCTGCGAGAGGCTTACCACACCGCTAAAGTGAAGTTCGCACGCGTCTGGCCCGCCATGCTATTCGAGGGGGAGGCCCCGCCCGACACCCAACCTGGCGCATCGTAAGTCGCGTCGCCGCCCTGGGCCGGCCTGGCTTCGCATCTCTCGTTGCGCGTGCGCGTCTTGCCCGCGGCGGCCCGGGCGTCGAGACGCGCGGGTCCGTGATACGCTGGTTGGGTGGTCGCTTCCACCAAGACCTCACAACCGCAGCCCGGGGCGCCTTCCCGAACCGAGGGCCCTGCCGGCGTTTCAGCCAGCGATGGCGTGGCTCGATTCGGCACGACGAACCTTGCGATGCTCGACAGCATGCCCCTCCTCGGGGCTCTCGAGAACAGCCCCATCGCAGTGATCATCACGAATCGCGCGGGTAATATCGAGTACGTAAATCCAAACGCTTCCGAGGTCACGGGATACTCGGTCGAAGAATGCCTCGGCCGCAACCCTCGGTTCCTACAGTCCGGCTTGCACCCGGCGGACTTCTATCGACAGCTGTGGCGGACGATTACCGAGGGCGGTGTCTGGCGCGGCGAGATCTGCAACCGCAAGAAAAGCGGCGACATGTATTGGGAGTCCGCCTCGATTGCGCCGATCAGGAACGCCACGGGCGAGATTACCCACTTCGTGGCCACGAAGGAGGACATCACGGAGAGGCGACGAATCGAGCAGGCGGTGCGGGACAGCGAGCGCCGGGCCAACATGGCTCTGGACTTGTCAATGCTCGTACACTGGGAGCTCGACGTCCCCACCCGCACCTACACCTTCGACGATCGGTTCTACGCCCTGTACGGAACCAGCGCAGAACGGGAGGGTGGAAAACAAATGCCGGTCGCCGAGTACGCGCGCAGGTTCCTGTTCCCAGAGGATCAACCGCTGGTCGAGGAGGAAATCCGGCGTAGCCTGGCCGAGGCGTCCCCCAACCAGGTGCATAGGATCGAGCACCGCTTCCGCCGCGCGGACGGCGAGGAGCGATTCCTGGCGGTCTGTTATCGAGCTGAGCGCGACCAGCAGGGCCAAATCTTTCGGATGTACGGCGCCAATCAGGACATCACCGAGCGCAGGCAAGCGGCGCAGCAGCTGGCAGAGGCAAAAGCCCGCACGGATGCGGCCAATCGCGAGCTCGAACAGAGCCTGGCCCGCCAGCAAGAGCTGGAGAAGCTGAAAGAACAGCTCGTGGGGCTCCTTGTGCACGATTTGAAAAGTCCACTCGGTTCGGTGCTGGTCAATGCCACGTACTTGAACTCCGAAGACTGCACGGAGAGCGAGCAGATGCCGCTGATCGCCGACGTCATCGTGGCCACCCAGACCATGCGCCGAATGGTGATGGACATGCTGGACGTGATGCGCGCCGACGGCGCTGGACTGGTTCCCAGGCGACGGGTCATCGAGGTCGAGGCTCTGTTGAAGGAGGCCGCCCGACCGGCCATCGCGCAGGCGCGAGAGTCGCGCCACGACATCACCATCGGGGTCTGCCCGAAGCTCGTCCACGCGTGGGTCGATCCTGATCTGATCCGGCGCGTGCTCGAGAATCTCCTCGATAATGCCCTCAAGTACGCCCCCGAAGGTACCGGCATCGAGGTCCGCGCCGATACCGCCGAGGACCAGCTGGTCTTGCAGGTGCGCGATCAGGGGCCGGGCATTCCCGAGGCCGAGCGCGGGCGCATCTTCGAGCCCTACGCCAGGCTCGCGGGCGACGCGGACACGAAGACCCGACAAAGCCGGGGCCTGGGCCTGGCTTTCTGCAAGTTGGCCGTCGAAGCGCATGGGGGCTCTATCTCGGTGCACGAGCGCATTCCCCGGGGCGCGGTCTTCACGGTCCGGCTTCCGGTCACTCGGCCGGGCCCAGCGGATTGACCTGCGACCGGATGGCGAGCGCGGCCCCCGTTCTCACGGGACCGCAGACAGTGGCACCATGTGCTTGGTGGCCTTGGCGTTGCCGCGGACGTCGCCTTCCAGAACCTTCACGGGCACGGGAGGCGTCAGCTTGAAGCGGTAACCCTTGCTGTCGCTCTGGAGGGCGACGTCCTGTCCTTTGTATTGCAGGTGCCGTACGTAGTCCTCGGGCACCAAACCGTCACGCACGTTCGCGTGGTGCTTGATGAGAAAGCCCGTCAGACGCAGCACCTCGAAGTTGTGCAGCCGGTGGCAACCGTTGCTCTCGCCGCGCTTGACCGCTCGATAGCCGGGCGTGCCGTGGGTCCGGATACGCAGGTCCATGAGATCGGGTTCGCCCTTCTCGTTGACACTCATGATCTGGTGGTGCGTGATGGCCACCAGCCCGTACGCTGCGTGATAGCCGGGGCCGATGATCTCGGTCTTCGGCACGAACGTGTCGCCCTGCTTGACCAGCAGCCTGCGCGTCGGCATGCCCGGCGCCGGATGCCAGGCTGGCGTGGCCAGAATCTCGGGCCAAAGGGCATCGCCGGTCACGGATTCCTTGTACTTGAGTGCCATGCTGCCGTCGGATTTCTCGAACGTCTTCCAGCCACCGATGGTGGTTGGCCAGCGGCACAGCGCCACCTCGTGATCGCCGGCGCGAGCATACAGGGTCAGCGTCGGGCGGTCGGCGACCGGCGGCTTCCACTTCTTCTTGCCATCCTTGTCGATCTTGGGCCGCTCGAGGAGCACGTCGCCGCGATCGATCTCCGCGCGCAGCTCCATGGTGGGTCCGTGATACGGCGGCAACGGCGGCAGGCGGATCGCGACGGCCGGCGGCAGAGGCTCGGGCCCCTTGCGGGCCGCCACCTTCCGGGCGGGCCGAGAGGCAGGGGCCGGCTGCGCAACCAGGGTGCTTGCCAGGACGGCCTCGGACGAGGTCCAGCCCAGCGCCTGGCTGGCAGCCTGGGTCGCCGCCGCGATCAGATCGGGCGCCGGAACGATCTTGGCGCCCGCCTCGGCAGCGGGCGGCTTTCCGGTGGAGGTCGGCGGGGTGGCTTTGTCGGCGGCCGGCTGTACGGCCACCGGCCGGAACTCGGCGGTATCGAGCAGGCGGCCTTGCACTTCGCCGAGGAGCCCCAGGGCGGACCCGTCCTCGAGCAGCCCGGTCGCATCGACGACTCGCTCGCGCAGCGTCCGCAGCAGCGCCCGGAAGTCTTGCTCACGGCTGTCTCCCAGAAGCGCGGTGCGGGTCTCGAGATCAATGCCGCCGTTGTCCGCCAGCATCTGTAACCGCTGGTAGGTCTTCAGCCCCTCCACGGTCCGGCGATCCATGCGGCCGGCACTGGCTTTGCCCGCCAGCAGCCCCTCGCAGCGCAGATGGGCCTGCATCGCGATGACCGCCCGCTTCTCAGTCGCGCTCAAGGGACGCGGCGAGATTGTCCGCCCGGTGGGAATCATTGCCGGAGCATCGCCGGCGGCCACGGCCGCCTTGTCCGGGTTTGGCACCTTCTCCGCCTCTTCCGCCGGAATCACGTTCTTGGGCGACAATTCCTCCAGCACCGCGTCCTTCACCCGCTCGTGGCAAGCGTGGCGACCTTTGTCCGCCAGCCGCCGCCGCAAGAGGTTCAGGCTGGGAAATATCCCGAACGCCTCGAAAAACCGGTCGGAGCGAGCCTGGGCGTAGGCGCTGCCGCCCCGAAAACGTGCGTTGGCCAGATCGACCAGATACGGCCGCAACGGCTGGGGCTTACCGGGCTCCTCGGAGAAGATGAAAGGGAGCCAGTCATCCGAGAGATCGACGACGGTCAGCCCGTCTCGGTGCGCCTGGTCCGCCGTCGTTTGGCCCACCGGCTTTCCCCCTTCCACGACCAAGAGCTCGGCACTGGCTGGCGGCGCCGAAGCAGCTTGGGCCGGCCGCGCTTGGGGCGTGGCCTCGGATGTTCGTCCTGCCAAAAGGCCGGCCACCGCAAGGGCGGTCGCTGCTTGCCGTGAGGTTTTCATGCAGTACCAGAGTAGATTCGTTGCCCATCGCGATTCAAGGTGTTATCCGCGACGCACCGAGGAGCTGTGTGCGTCAGCCGCTCTTCGCGGCTGAGGTGGCCACGTTGGGTTACGCTTTGGGCGTCAGAACCACCATCACGACGCTCTTCGGTGGAAGCGTCACCTGCAGCGTCTTGCCCGACAGCGAACACTTGGAGGGGTCGAACGATTGGATGTTGACCACCTCTGCCTTGCCAAAGTCGTTATAACTGTCCTTGGCCGGGCCGGTGACAACCTGCGCGGTGGTCACGTCGTACCCGCTCTTGCCACCGCTGAGCGTGATCTGGATCGTTCGGCTGTTCACCAGATCGACGTTGGCCAAGCTGACGTTGACGTGTCCCTGGTCATCGACGCTCGCGACGGAGGAGAGCACGGGGAACGACTTGCTGTTACCGGTGATGTTCTCGCTCTTCAGCGTGCCTGGGGCCCACTTTGCGTTCGCACGGTGGTGGGGAAGGAACATCTTGAACACGTAGAACGTCGGCGTCTTGACCAGGGCGCTGTCCTTTGTCAGGAGCAGCGAATGAATGACGTTTACCCCCTGAGCGAGTCCCGCCATCTGGTAACGATCAGCATTCTTGATGAAGAGGTGCAGTGTCTCGGCCGCAGAGATCGCGTCCATGACGGTGCCCTGTTGCAACCAGCTGTCCGAAGCCTTGTCGAACGGTTCCAGCCAGTCACCCCACTCGTCTTCGTAGATCTTGATGCTCTTGCTCGGGTCATACTGGTCGAGGGTCTGGAGTACCCGATCGATCCTGGGGCCCATCTGACCCGCGTTGGCGGCGTTGACGACGTCGTAGTACTGGTTGTCCGTGAAGCCCACGCACGGGATGTCGGTCGGGTGATAGATGTAATCGTGGATCTCGACCCCGTCGATCTTGCCGACCAGGTTCTTGACCTCGGCGTCGAACCAGGTCCAGTTTCCGATGAGGCCAGTGCTGGCAATGATCTTGACCTTTTTGCCATTGACGGGCACTGACAGCTTGTCGTAGTTCGCGAGGTAGTTCGTCTCGTAGGTGGCCTCATCCTGGTTGCCGCCACACCCCCAGACCTCGTTCCCAACCTTGAAGTACGGAAGTGTCCAATCCGTGTGCGTCGAGTTCTGGTTGATGTAGGTCACCCAGGCCAGATTGTTGGCCGCTGCGGCGGCCGTCCCGGGGCCCACAATGAGCGGCTCGATCCCGAGGAGCTGGCAGAGCTTCATGTAGCGGTCCGTGCCGACGTCGTTGGAGGGGTTCTTGTTGGAGCTCCAGTTGTAACCGCCCGCTGCGCATCCGCCCGGCCATTCGATCATGCCGACCCCAGCCTCTTTGAATCCATCGATGATGTCGTTGCGCATGCCATCCGTATTCGGAGTGGTCGAGCCCGTGCCGACCCAAACGCCGCCTTTCCAGTTCCTGCCCAATTGCTCCATCAGCAAGCCGAAAATGCCGTTGCCGATGACGTCTTTGGCAGAATCGACGTCGACGGTGAGGGTATTCGCCGCCGTGGCGCTGGCGGTACCCGTGCACGAGATCGACGTGGAAGGACTGGTGCTACCACCGGCCGCGGTTCCTCCCCCCGTTCCGCCCGCAGCGCCACCGCTGCCCGCGCTGCCTCCGTTGCCCGTCGATCCGCCCTTCGCTGCGGTCCCGCCTGCGCCGGCCACAGCGCTTCCGCCAGCGCCCCCGGCCCCCCCCGAGCCCGAACCGCCTCCGCTGCCGCCCCCGACGCCACCCGAACCGACTGGCCCTGGAACGGGAGCCGGGAGATCCAGGGTCGGGCACTTGCCGGTGACCACACCGCAACTCGCGGGAGGATCGCTGGCGATGAAATCCCAAACCGCCGTCAAGCCGACCAGCGTGGCCGTGGCGCAGCTGGCGAGTGCATTCACGGTCTGGTTGAAGGCGGCGACCTTGTCGACAATGCAGGTGGAGTACTGCGCCACAGTTGCAGTGCAACTCGCGGAGATACTGGTGCAATCGGCTACGGCGGAACCGGCTTGCAAGCAGCCCGTCTCTTGGCTCGCGCAGTTCTTCTGCAGCTGGGCGTCGGAAGCAGCGCTGGTCGACACGGAGTAGGTCAGCCCGACTTCCTTACACAAGGTTGCCTGGCTGATATTTTTTCCAAAGTACGCAGAGGTGTCCGTGCAGAGCTGGGCAGCCTCCGACGGGGTGAGAGAGGACAAGGTCTTTCCGCCGTTCACGGCCGTTACCGTGCCGTTCCCGCTGGTGCCCCCTGCCCCGACGCCGCCGCTGCCGGCGTTCCCGCCGTTCCCCACGCTTCCGCCCCCTCCAGTTCCAGGGCTTCCGCCCTTTCCGGCGAAGCCGCCGGACCCGATGACGCCGCCACTCTGGGTCCCCCCCGAAGCGCCGCCCGTGGACTTCGGAGAGCCGCCACTTCCATCCGTCCCCGACGTCGTACGGGAGCAGGCCGCGAGCGCAAGCAGCGAAAGAAAAAGCGAACGTAGAAGAAGCCCGGTCATTGTGCCTCCTGAATCTTTGGCCGAGCTTCCACCCGACCCTGCGAAAACCATCGATGTCTCGGGTAATTGTCGCTTCGTCGCATGGTTTGGCATCGAAAGTTCAGCCATCGCAGGAAAAGCGCCTTGCCGATATTCCCTCGTCGCGCCGCCGGTTGTCCCCTTGCGGCTGGAACAATCTACGACCTGTTCCGCCAGCGGCCGGCCGAGCTATTCTTCAAGGAAGCCAAGCGCAGGCAGGTCGGCATTCTGGCCCGGTTGCCGTTGTCGTCGGGCATGCTGGCGGGCAAAATGTCTGGGACGTCCAGCTTTGCCGGCGACGATCACGGCACGTTAGTTGCCGTCACCGTCAGGGCGTACTACGGATCCCGTAACGGGCGAACAGAAACGATCCGTGTCGCCGCAAGCTCATCAGCGTCGCCGCCCGACCCTCGAAATCGCCGCCCTCCAGAAGTGACCTACGCTGGTCGCCGGGTACCCTGCCATACAGTCGCGGCGTGGTGGTCAGGAACAATTCGTCGACGAGGTTGGCCTCGAGGAAATGTCCGAGCAGCGTCGGGCCGCCTTCCACCAAGATTCGCTCGAAGCCCGACTTGCGCAAGAAGTCCAGCATGGACTGGGCTGCGATAGGCGCCTGGCCCATCACGACCACCGTCGAGCCCTTTGGCAACAGCCCGCGTAACCGCGCTTCGCCCTGGGGTGTGGTCATCACCAGCGATTCGCGCAAGGCCGCCTGACTCGTATCAATCACGCCCGAAGCAGTCACCACCACGAAGGCCGGGTGTTCGCGCAACCCCAGCCGTCGCCGTAGGTTCACGAGCTCAGCACCGCCTTCGGGGCAGATGGCCTCCGGATACCACAGATCACCGGCAGCTCGACGGAAGGTCCCCGCACCCACCACCACGGCATCGGCAAACCCTCGCAGGAGCCCCATGACGAAGCGGTCCGCCTCTTCGGCACCGCTGAGCGCTCGGCCGGACTCCACCGGCCCCGGCACGGCGACAATCCCATCGATCGACGATACAAAGTTCGCGTAGACCGTCGGCCGCCGGATGCCCAGGTTGCCGCCATAGAGACTGGCTAGCTCTGGCCCCAGATCCGAACCGGCCAAGCCTTGGCTGTCGTAGAGAACTTCAATGGGCTCCATTCACTCCCCTCCGCCACCGTAAGGTAACCTGTGGCCTGCCGGTGGGCATTAACGGGAAATAGCGGCCGGCGCCATTCGCTCCGGCAGCGTTGTAGCCAATAGGTTACTCAAGTCGGCGATGCAGGCAATGCTGAAGTCGGCCGGTGGAAATCCCGTAACGCTCTGTGGGTCGTGGGCGTAGTGCCCCTGACGCACGAATACGGTGGTCACTTTCGCTCGCCATGCGGCCTTGATTGCGGCCAGCAGGCGGAGCTTGTCGTCAATCATCACGTAGTGGTCGCAGCAAAGCCGCGCGTCCACGTCCCTGAGCTGTTCCTCTTTGTGGACGTACACCAGCACCCGGCCGCCCACCGCTTGGTAGAGACCCGAGCTTTCGATCTTCCAGGGCTGAAAGACAACGTCGCCGTCGGTCAGCAGGGCGGATACACCTGCAGCAGCGCATTCCGCAAGGACGGAAAGAGCTCGAGGGAAGAGCCTGCTGGCAAAGGGGTAGGTCAGGAGAAATCGCGACATGGTCAGCAAGCGAAAGTCTGTGGGGTGTCCGATGCGGTAGCGCTGCAGGGCGCCTAGATAGTCCGCATAGCCGAGCTCGTTGCGTAGCTCTTCGAACACGGCCCAGTACGCCTGGGAGCCGGACTCGCCAACGTGCCCGCGCAGATAGTCCTTGAGGTCCGCAATCACGCTGTCGTTATCGATCAGCGTATTGTCGACGTCGAACAGGAATCCCAATTTCGGCTTGCCGAAAGGCCTGCCGAGTTCAGGCTGATTTCCGCCCTGCACCGTCTCCTTCATGAACAGCCCTTTCGTCAAGCCACAGCCGATAACCGCCGACGAACGCGTTGCTGTTGTCCCCCAAGCCAGCATCGTTGACGATCTTCACGGGGCAGCCGAAAGCCTTGCAGAAGTCGAATCCGACCCACCCCCGACCGAGAACTTTCATCTGGCCTCGGACACAGGCTAATGCTTCTCCTCCCGAACGCTCTCGTTGATCAGTTGCCGACCTTCGCTCGACGCTTGCGCCAGCACCGCGTTGACTTTCCCGCCGAGCAGAAATATGGCGGCTGAGATGTAGAACCAGGTCAATAGAACAATCACGCCGCCAATCGAGCCATAGGTCGCGCTGTAGTCACCGAAGTGGGAGACATAGACGCCGAATCCCCAGGTTGCCACCATCCAGGCCGCCGTCGCGGCCACCGAACCTGGGGTGATGAACTTGAACTTCTGCTTCACGTTCGGAAGAAAGTAATAGGCCATGGCTGCGGCCAACATGATGACCAAGGCCGTGAGCGGCCAACGCGCCCAAGAAACGCCGATCTGATACGCAGTCGTAACGCCCAGGTGCTGGGCCAACCACAGCCCGGCCGAGCTTCCCGCAATCAGTGCGGCGATGGCCAGTAGACCCAACAGGGCACCGATCACTGTGACGCCGATTGCCACCAATTGAACCTTCCAATACGCTCGCTTTTCTTCTACGCCGTAGGCATGGTTCAAGGCGGTGCCAACCGACGCAGCGGCACGGGAAGCGGACCAGATGGCAACCAAAATCCCTAGCGTAAGCAGATTCGGCCTCGTCTCGGTCAACACGCTGTTCAGCTTGCTGTCCACGATGCTTTGCGCCTCCTGGGGCAAGAACGGACGAATCCGGTTCATCGACGCGCTGACCACGCCGCCCACTGGCAGATAGGCCGCCAATGTCGTCAGAAAAAAGAGCAGTGGAAACAACGAGAAGACCAGGTAGTACGCGACCTGCGCGGCGTAATCGGCCACGACGTCGAGCCCGGCATACACGCGCTTGAGCAAGTCGCGACCTGCTATGGCTCCGCCTCCGATGACCTTCATGACCTCGCAACGTAGCGAAAACCATGCCGAGGGGCCCGATGACATCGAGCGCTGCCGGCCAACGCACGGAGCATTCGAGGAGCGTCTGCGGTCGGTAGGTCGGAAAGTCGACGTAGGAGGGACGTTGACAGGATGACACTCGCAGAACTTCGCGCCAGGTTTGTCCAGGATGGGCGACCGCTGCCGCGAGCCCTGGAGGCCGAGTTGCGCAAGAATCCTCGGACAAGCATCAGCGCACTTCTCAAGGCAATCGATTCGCGACGGACCGGCAACCGCCGTGAAGGGCAGAGACTGCGGGGTATGTTGCAGTTCGAGCAAGCACTGTGGAAGCAAGGGCTGACCCTCGTGGCTGGGATCGACGAAGCCGGCATGAGCCCGCTGGCAGGCCCAGTGGCAGCAGGTGCTGTGGTCCTCAAGCCAGGCACGCGCCTGCCTGGCGTCGACGATTCCAAGAAGCTCTCGGAGAAGGAACGCGAGTCCCTCGCGCCGATCATCCGCGAAGCCGCGCTCGCCTGCGCCGTCGCATTCGTGGAACCCGAGGAGATCGACCGGATCAACATTTACCGCGCCGGTCTGCTCGCCATGCAAAGGGCGGTCGGCGCCCTGCAAGTGACGCCTCAGCACCTGCTCATCGACGGAAGGAATCTCAAAGAGCTTCCCATTCCACAGCTTCGCCTGATCGGGGGCGACGGCCGATCGCTCTCGATTGCTGCCGCTTCGATCCTGGCGAAGACAGCACGGGATGCCCGGATGCGAGCGTACGATGTGTCCTATCCCGGCTACGGCTTCGCCCGACACAAAGGCTACGGAACCGGCGAACACGTACGGGCGATTTCCCGCCTCGGCCTAACCCCTATCCATCGGAGGTCGTTCGAGCCAGTTCGGAGAATCGAGCTGGATTCCGCCAAATCCGGCTGAGCTCACGGCGTGCCAGTCAAACGCCGCTGTCCCACCAGTTCGGGCTGGGCCTCGAGAATCCTGCTTGCCTTTGGGCCGGTTGCGCCCCTACCCTAGGAGGCTCGCTGAAAGACAGGAGACAAGACGGTGCGTTCATTGCTGAGTTCAGTACTGAAGATCGCGGCTTGTGTCTTTCCCCTATCTATCCCCGGCTGTGGGCGATCGACGTCGGCACCGATCAAGGACGCCGCAATCGTCTCGAGCAACGGCGGCGCCTCGGTAGCCAGCGGGCCATCGGCGAGCGGTGGCAGTCCGGCCAGCGGCGGAGCGGGGTCCGGAACCGGCGGTAACGGCGGCGTGGTTGGCGGTGGCGCAGCGTCGGGCACGGGCGGGGCGACCGGCAGGGGCGGAACACCGGGCGCCGGGGGTGAGGCGGGCACCGACGGGGCGGGCGAGGCAGGCTCCGCGGGCCGGACGACCGACGCTACCGGCGGTCGCTCGGGCAGCGACGGGCCCCCGGGCTCCGGCGGCTCGCCAGCGACCGGTGGCCGAACCAGCGGCGGCGGAGCAGTGGCCATAGGCGGCGGTCCCGACAGCGGCGGCGTTGTCGGGACGGGTGGCGGCACACCTGGCACCGGCGGCACACCTGGCACCGGCGGCACACCTGGCACCGGCGGGAGTACCAGCACGGTACCCTTTCCCCCGAAGTTCGTTGGCAACACCGACACCCGCAACGAAATGCGCGTGGATTTTTCCAGCTACTGGAATCAGTTCTGTCCCGAGAACGCTGGAAAGTGGGCCTCCGTGCAGTCCTCGGCGGACACCTTCAATTGGAAGACCCTCGACGCTCTGTACAACTATTGTGAAGAGCACAACATCCCCTTCAAGGAACACGCCTTCATCTGGGGCTCCGCGCAACCCGCCTGGCTTGGCGCCCT